>Ga0181534_10001622_pt1 | contig 14524 bp, 12 predicted proteins | sample PEATcosm2014_Bin_37_FD_119758 | JGI IMG/M metagenome (GOLD analysis project Ga0181534, IMG submission 119758) | Peatland microbial communities from MTU Mesocosm Facility, Houghton, MI, USA - PEATcosm2014_Bin17_10_metaG | ecosystem: Environmental > Terrestrial > Soil > Wetlands > Peat | place... | reverse complement strand
TCTTGGGCTGAGGCGGATTCGAGGCCGGGGAAATGTACCAATCTCTATCAAGATACACTAGATCGCAGGGGAAGTCAAGTGGCCTCTCGAAGTGTTGTGGTTGGTGCGTGTTACGGTGTCAATGCCAAGCCACGGTGCAAAACCAGCGGCCAGCGCGATCGCAGTGTGTGGGGCGGTCCGCGCGTGGTGGTGGGCCCTGTAGGATTTGAACCTACGACCAACGGATTATGAGTCCGCTGCTCTAACCGCTGAGCTAAGGGCCCGTATAGAACTTCATAGTAGCGGTCAGTTTGCCGGTGCCGAGTGGCCGGGCCCAGAGGGCACCCCCAATCGGCCAGCAGGTTGCCAACCTGCCCCAAGGGCAAATTGATCCACTAGCGCTTTTTTGATATTACCAAAACGGTTGGCCATGCGCGTTTGGCCCTTTGGCATCGTGACAATTTGAGCGCATTGGGGTAGGATGACGAAAGGCTGATGACAGATCCGGCGGTACCTATCGAGACTCCCGAGATACCGGACAAGTTGTATTTCAGGATCGGCGAAGTGGCCGGCCTGCTGGCCGTCGAACCGTATGTCCTGCGCTATTGGGAGACCGAGTTTCCCAGCCTGGCGCCTAAGAAGTCGGGCACCGGACACCGCCTCTACCGGCGAAGGGATGTCGAACTTCTGCTAAAAATAAAGCACCTATTGTACGAAAAGCGCTACACGATCGAGGGAGCGCGACAAACGCTCCAGAGCGACTCGAAAATGAACAAACCAAAGGTGATGGAGCGCAAGCAGGCGGATCTGTTCCCACCCGATTCATGGTCGCTAATCCGTACGGAGCTTGCTTCTATATTGCAGATTCTGAAATAGTTAGCTTGGTTCGCCGACGATTGCCGTGTAGATTCGATCAAGGTCTTCGGCGGAGTAGTACTCGATTTCAATGCGGCCCTTCTGCCGGGCGCGTTCGACGATTCGCACCTTGGTTCCGAGCACCCTTTCCAATTCCGTGATGGCTGCCTTTACATTGGGATCGGATTGAACCTCATCGACCGCTTTGGGTTTGCGGTCCTCCATCATCTTCTGGGTCAGCCGTTCAACCTGCCGGACCGACCAGCCTTGCGCTACCGATTTTTCGGCCACTTCCCTCTGCAGTTCGGCGGTCGGAAGTGTCAGGAGACAGCGTGCGTGGCCGATCGACAGTCTGCGCTCGGCGATCAGTTGTTGTATATCAGGCGGTAGCTGGAGGAGGCGGATCAGATTTGCGATGGTGGATCGGTCTTTGCCCGTCCGGCGCCCTACCTCCTCATGATTCAATTGCAGTTCGCGGCATAGGCTGTCGAACGCCTGGGCGGTTTCTATGGCGTTCAGATCCTCGCGCTGGATGTTTTCTATGAGCGTGATCTCCAAGAGCCGGTCGTCGGGGATCTCCTGGATGACCACAGGGACCCGGGCGATTCCGGCGACCTTGGCCGCCCGCCAGCGGCGTTCGCCGGCAACCAACTGATACCGCTCAGCCCGGCGCCGGACGACCAGCGGTTGTATGATGCCGTTGGCGCGGATCGACTGCGCCAATTCCTCTATACGGTCGTGCTGGAAAACGCGCCGGGGTTGCAGGGGATTGGGTTCAATGAGCTCGATCGGGAGTTGGGCGACCTCTTCGCCGAGGTGGGTCGGCTCCGGCGCCTGCGCGGTGGGCCGAGTGGGTAGCAGGGCGGTGAGGCCTTTACCGAGCGCCCTGCGCGGATTGTCCACGTTTTTGTTCATTCTCCAGGATCTCCTTGGCGAGGCGGATGTAGCTCTCCGCGCCACGCGAGCGCACATCATAGGCCAGGATGGTCTGTCCATGACTGGGGGCTTCAGCCAGGCGAATGCTGCGCGGGATCACGGTTTGGAAGACCATGGCGCCGAAGAAGTCCCTCAGATCGTTGGCCACCTGGCGCGTCAGGTTGGTGCGGTCGTCGAACATAGTGAGCAGAATGCCTTCGATTTGCAATGGGCGATCGAACGAATCGCGGATGCGCTGGATGGTATCCATGAGTTCGGAGATGCCCTCGAGCGCGAAGAACTCGCACTGGATCGGGACAAGCACCGCATCGGCGGCGATCAGGGCATTCAAGGTTAGGAGGTCGAGCGCCGGGGGGCAGTCGATCAGGATGAAGTCGTATTGCGCGCGGATTGCGGTTACCTTATCGTAGAGCCGGAATTCGCGGCGCGGTGTGTCCACCAGCTCCAGATTCGCACCGATCAGGTTCTTGTCGCCGGGAACCAGGTCCAGGCCCTCGAATCCCGTTTTGAGGACGGCATCGGCAATCTCGGCTGCGCCGAGTAGGACCTGGTATAAGCTGGGGCGGTCCGGGTTCTTGGCGGCACCCATTCCTGTGGTGGCATTACCCTGCGGGTCGGAATCAATTACGAGAACCTGCAGGTCGTTGGCGGCCAGGGCGGCAGCCACGTTAATGGCAGTGGTCGTCTTGCCGACACCGCCCTTTTGGTTCGTGATGGCGAGGATCTTGCCCAAGCGGTCATGCTAGCACGATTGGAACCCGTTTCACGTGAAACACTTCGTATCCTCCGTTCCACGTGAAACAAGGTTGGCGCCGATCCAAAGGTAGCGACGGTCGCCCCAAGGGAGCCGGACCGGCGACTGCCACGCGAACCCGCCAAGATCCGCAGCGCGGACTTCCCCAGTCAATAGTTCGGCATTTCGCCCTAACTTCTTTAGTGCCACGGCGATATCCGAGTATCGCACCGCACGCGAAACTGCCCAATCGAAGCTATCCCCCAGATCCTCTGCCCGCTTGGCCACCACACGTACATTCGGCAAGTCCCGCGACGCCTCCTTCAAAAAGGCTGCCTTCCGCTGGTGCGACTCAATCAGCACGACCGGACAATCCGGCCGCACAATTGCGATGGGGATGCCGGGGAAGCCTGCGCCTGATCCCACATCGGCGACGGAAATAGAACCTTCCGGCAGATGAATGGCGGCGAAAACGGACTCGCAATAGTGCCGCTCGACCGCCTCCTCGAGCGTTCGCACACTTGTCAGGCTCAGTACCTTATTCCAGCGCGTGAGCAGATCGTAGTGCGCCTTCAACCGCTCGAACTGTGATTCGGGTAACTCGCAGATGCCGGCGAGCTTCGAGCGGAGCAATTCAGCGAACATGGGCCAAGCTGAGGTATACGTCCAGAATAGCGACGGCGGCAGGAGTGACGCCTGGAATACGCGCTGCCTGCCCTAGAGTCTCAGGACGAACCCGTTCCAGCTTCTCGCTAATCTCGCGGGACAAGCCGGGTATCGCGGTAAATCCGAAGGATCCTGGAATGTGCCGCCGCTCGGCGTCTTTGAGCCGCTCAATCTGCCTTTCCTGCTGCGCTATATAGCCCTCGTATTTGATTTCGGTTTCGATGGTTGTGAGCAGCCCGCGCGCAGGCTCTTCGCCCAGAGTCTCCCGCACCCAGGCGCCGATCTCCCTAATAGACGCTTCGGGCCGCTTGAGCCACTGCCCGTAACGATGCTGCCCCAGCGCCGCAGTAAGACGTTCTTTCTGGAGCTGCTTGCGCGAGAACAGCTCCCATCTCTCATCGGTAACCAGGCCGGCACGCCGGCCAAGCGGCGTCAACCGCTCGTCGGCATTGTCGATGCGCAGGTGCAGCCGGAATTCCGCGCGCGAAGTGAACATGCGATATGGCTCGTCCGCGCCTTTCGTGACGAGATCGTCCACCAGGATGCCAGTGTATCCCTCCGTACGCCCGATGACGACCGGCGGCATGCCACGCACGGAGCAGGCCGCATTGATTCCGGCCACAAGGCCCTGGCATCCGGCCTCCTCGTATCCCGAAGTGCCGTTGATCTGGCCCGCCAGATACAACCCGCGGATCGACTTCACTTCCAGGGTGTGGCTCAATTCCCGCGGGTCGATCGCATCGTATTCAATCGCGTAGCCCGGGCGGATCATCTCGGCCTGCTCCAACCCCGGTACGGAGGCGACCATGGCCGCCTGAACGTCGATCGGCATGCTGGTCGACATTCCATTGACGTAGACCTCGTGGGTATCCAGGCCTTCCGGCTCCAGGAAGATCTGGTGGCGCAGCTTATCGGGAAACTTCACCACCTTGTCTTCGATCGATGGGCAATAGCGCGGCCCCACCCCTTCGATTTGACCGCTATACAGGGGAGAGCGGGGGATCGCCTCCCGCAGAATTCGATGGGTCTCCTCCGTGGTGTAGGCGATGTGGCAATTGACTTGGGGCCGGTCGATTCTATCGGTCAGAAACGAAAATGGCGTGGGTTCCGGATCGCCTGCCTGCGGCTCGAAGCGGCTCCAATCGATGGTGCGGCCGTCCAAACGCGGCGGCGTTCCCGTTTTCAAGCGAGTCCACTGCAGACCCAGCATGCGCAACTGATCCCCCAGAAGCTGCGAAGGCGCTTCGCCATTCCGTCCGCAGCTATACTGCATTTCGCCCACATGAGCCAAGCCGTTCAAGAACGTCCCGGTGGTGACAATAGTCGTCTCGGCGGCGATGCTGCGGCCGTCACGCAGCCGCACCCCGGTGACCCTGCGCTCGGCGCCATCCGCGATCTCCAGCGCCGCCACTTCCGCCTGCTTGATGCGCAGGTTCGGCTCGCACTCCAGCACTTCCCGCATGCGCGCCCGGTACATCTTCTTATCGCACTGCGCCCGCGGAGACCACACGGCCGGACCGCGGCTGGTGTTGAGCAGCCGGAACTGAATCCCCACCGCATCGGCGACCTCGCCCATCACTCCGCCGAGCGCGTCGATCTCGCGCACCAGGTGCCCCTTGGCAATGCCGCCGATGGCGGGGTTGCAGGACATCTGCGCGATCAAATCCAGATTCATGGTGACCATGGCGGTCCGCAGCCCCATCCGGGCGCATGCCCGCGCCGCTTCGCATCCCGCGTGCCCCGCGCCGATCACCAGCACCTCGTACTTCTCGTGCATTGTTATCATTGTATCGGCTATGAAGGTCTTGATTATTGGCGGCGGCGGACGCGAGCACGCCCTGGCGTGGCGGATCGCGCAAAGCCCCGAAGTTGAGCGGGTCTTTGCCGCGCCGGGGAATCCGGGCATCGCGCGCGTGGCGGCGTGTCTCCCCGCTGGCGACGGGTCTCCAGGCGCGTACTTGAGAATCGCCGAATCCGTGGACGCCGATCTCACCGTGGTTGGTCCCGAAGCGCCGCTAGTGGCTGGGGTGGTGGACGCGTTTCGCGCGCGCGGCCGGGCGATCTTCGGTCCCACCGCAGCCGCCGCCCGGCTGGAGGGAAGCAAGGTATTTGCAAAGACCTTTCTATTGCAAAGTAGTATCCCGACCGCCGCCTTCGTGGCTGCTCCGGACGGCGCCGAAGCGCGCCGCGCGCTCGATCGCTTTAGCTACCCCGTGGTGATCAAAGCGGACGGGCTCGCCGCGGGCAAAGGCGTGGTGGTCGCCGAGGATCGCGCCATGGCGGAAGCCGCTCTAGCATCCCTGAAGCCGCCTTTTGTGATCGAAGAGTTCCTGTCCGGAGAAGAGGTCAGCTTCATCGTCCTGAGCGACGGCCGGAACGTGGTTCCGCTGGAACCAACCCAGGATCACAAAGCGGTCTTCGATGGCGACGCCGGCCCCAACACGGGCGGCATGGGGGCATACTGCGATTCGCGCATACTTACCACGGAACAGAGCCGTACGATCTTGGACACCGTCATCCGCCCAACCATTGAGGCCACCGGCTTCACCGGTTTCCTCTACGCCGGCTTAATGATGACCAGCGCTGGCCCCAAAGTGCTCGAGTTCAATGTTCGGCTGGGGGACCCTGAGACGCAGCCAATCATGCACCGCATGCGGAGCGATCTTGCGCCGCTGCTCCTGGCGGCTGCCCGCGGCGCACTGCCCGCTACCCACATCGAATGGGACCCTGGAACGTCGGTGTGCGTAGTGCTGGCCTCCGCCGGCTATCCGCGCGACTTTACCGCCGGCAGAATCATCGACGGAATCGACGCGGCTGAAGCCACCGGCGCCACGGTCTTCCACGCGGGCACGCGGCAGGGTACCGCGGGACTCGAAACCGCAGGTGGCCGCGTCCTCGGCGTCACCGCTTCCGGACCCGACCTGACCTCTGCCATCGACGGCGCCTATACTGCGGCGCGCCTGATCCATTTCGACGGTATGCACTACCGCACCGATATCGGCCGCAAAGGTCTGAAGCGCTACAATAAGGTGGTTGCGGGCACGTAGCTCAGATGGATAGAGCGGTCGCCTCCTAAGCGACAGGTCGGCAGTTCGAATCTGCCCGTGCCTACCACAACTCGGAGGCTACGCATGAAGTTGCCGGTCTTGGTCCTTGTCACGCTGCTTCCCGCGGCGCCGCCGCTTCTTGGCGGCGATATCACTTACAGTGCCGATGTCGCGCCTATCGTTTATAAACACTGCGCGACGTGCCACCACCCGGACGACATCGCCCCCATGGCGCTGCTGACCTACCAGCAGACGCGCCCCTGGGCCGCCGCCATTCGGGAAGCGGTCCTGACCCGGCAGATGCCCCCGTGGAAGGCCGATCCGCGCTACGGCAAATGGTCGAACGACTGGAGTCTCACGGACCAGGAAATCGCCACAATCAAAGCCTGGGTCGACCAAGGGGCCAGGGAGGGCGACCCACACAAGTTGCCCGTGGCGCCGGTCTTCTCGACCGATTGGAGAATCGGTAAGCCGGACTTGGTCATCTCCATCCCGCCGCATTCCTTGACGCCCGACGGTCCTGACGAATATGAACACTTCACCGTGCCGACCAACTTCACCGAAGACAGGTGGGTGGTTGCCGCGGAGTTGCGTCCGGGCAATCGCAAGATCGTGCACCATGCGCATGTTTTCGTCGAAGCGCCGCCCAAGCCCAAACCCGCCAACGCTAAGAAGGATGAGCCGGCCGATCCGCAGTCGGCCTATGCGGGTTGGCTCAGAGTGCACGAAGGCAAGCTCACGTGGATGCGCTACGAAGCGCCCGTGATCGACGACGGCTGCATCGTCGACGACAATTCCTATTGGCCCGGCGAAAAGCCGCGCGACGAAAACTTCGGGAGTTGGGGCTTGATCAGTTCCTACCTTCCCGGAAGAGGACCGGACGTCTATCCGCAGGGAACCGCGCGGAAGATTCCAGCCGGCTCGAACCTCGGTTTCCAGATCCACTATTCCAAGGCGACCAAAAAACCGGAGATCGACGTGACCTCCGTGGGCCTGATCTTTGCCAAGGAGCCGCCCAAGCAGGTGGCCAAGCGGGTGGACCTCTCCAACTACTTCTTCCGCATCCCGGCCGGCGACCCCAACGTGGAGGTCTCCGAGTGTCACACGTTCAAACAAGATATGTACCTGACCAGCCTTACGCCCCACATGCATCTGCGCGGCAAGGACGCGCGGATCGACGCGACATATCCGGATGGCCGGAAGGAGACGCTCCTGCTGGTCCCGCACTACAATTTCAATTGGCAGATCACTTACAAGATGGAGGAGCCGAAGTTCATACCGAAAGGCACGCGGCTCGCCATCGTCTCGCATTTCGATAACTCGCCGAACAATCCGCTAAACCCGGATCCAACCAAGGTTGTGCGCTGGGGGGAAGCCAGCGAAATGGAAATGATGGACGGCTGGATCGAGTACCTGGATGCCCCGCCGGGCGGACGCGCCCCATCGCAGATGCGTGCGGGCTTGCGCTAGGCCTTGCCCTTTCGATATGCTAAACACCGTCTGCTCTACATAAGACATCCCCACGTACCTATTTCCTCATGGAGGACACATGAATCCGCAAGAAGTATTGGAATACGCCAAGAATAACGACGCCAAGCAGTTCGACCTCCGCTTTACCGACATCCCCAGCCTGCAGCACCACGTCTCCTACCCCATCGGCGAGTTGACGGAAAGCAGCTTTGAAGAGGGTTTCGGCATGGACGGGTCCAGCATTCGGGGCTGGGCGGCCATCAATGAAAGCGACATGCTGCTGGTGCCTGACCCCACCACGGCGCTCATGGATCCGTTCGCTGAAACGGCCACATTAGTGATGCTCGGCGACGTGATCGACCCCATCACCAAGCAGCACTACGAGCGCGACCCCCGCTGGATCGCCAAGAAAGCCGAAATGTACTTGAAGAACAGCGGCGCGGGCGATACCGCGTATTTCGGCGCGGAAGCCGAGTTTTTCATTTTCGACAACATCAGTTTCGACCAGACCCAGCACTCCGGCTTTTATTTCATCGACGCCGAGGAAGGGCGCTGGAATTCGGGGCGCGAGAAGGACAACCTGGGATACCGGCCGCGGTACAAGGAAGGCTATTTTCCGGTGCCGCCCACGGATCACTACCAGGATCTGCGCAGCGAGATGGTGCAAACCATGATCAAGTGCGGATTGCGCATCGAATGCCATCACCACGAAGTGGCCACCGGAGGCCAATGCGAGATCGACCAGCGATTCGACACGCTGGTGAAGTCGGCCGACAACATGATGCTGTACAAGTACATCATCCGCAACACGGCCAACCAATACGGCAAGACCGTGACCTTCATGCCGAAGCCATTGTATTCGGATAATGGCAGCGGCATGCACACGCATCAGAGCATCTGGAAAGAAGGCAAGCCGCTGTTTGCGGGCGACCTGTACGCGGGGTTCAGCCAGATGGGGCTGTGGTACATCGGTGGGCTGCTGAAGCACGCGCGGGCGCTTTCGGCGATCATCGCGCCTACCACGAACAGTTATAAGCGCCTGGTGCCGGGCTACGAAGCGCCGGTCAACCTGGCGTACTCGCGGCGGAACCGCTCGGCGGCGTGCCGCATTCCGATGTACTCGGCCAGTCCGAAGGCCAAACGCGTGGAGTTCCGCCCGCCGGATCCGGCAGCGAATCCGTATCTGGCATTCGCCGCGATGCTGATGGCGGGGCTGGACGGGGTGGCCAACAAGATCGATCCGGGCGAACCGCTGGACAAGGACATCTACGATCTGTCGCCGGAGGAGATGCGCAACGTGCCTTCGATGCCGGCATCGCTCGAAGAAGCGCTGAGCTGCCTGGAAGACGATCACGGCTTCCTGATGAAGGGGGACGTGTTCACCGAGGAACTGATCGAGACCTTCATCGACTATAAGCGCAAGAACGAAGCGGATGCCATTCGGTTGCGGCCGCATCCCTACGAGTTCGCGCTGTATTACGACGTGTAAGCAGCCGTGGCACGAGTGCCTCCACCAAAATCCTGCTTGTGGGGCAGGCTCTCAGCCTGCGGCGGCCTCTTAGGCCGCCGTTCCGCATTTTCAATGCTGCCGAGACCACACTCCTGCGGTCGCCTGCCGCTGGTTTCTGGCGCCAGAGAAGTTCCCGCCAGGGAGCGCGCCGTCAGGGAGCGCCAGTGCACTTCATGAAGCACTCGGTTTCAGCTTGGGCAGCCATCTTGATCCCGCTGGCTGCCCTAACCGCCGCCCCTCCGCCCGCTGAAGAGCGCACTCTCGCCGGGCTCCAACAACCGGTCGAAATCCTCCGCGACAAATGGGGCATCTCCCACATCTACGCGAAAAACGAACACGACCTGTTCTTCGCGCAGGGGTATAACGTAGCCCGCGACCGGCTCTTCCAACTGGAACTGTGGCGGCGGCAAGCCACCGGCACGATGGCCGAAATCGCCGGCCGCAAGGAACTGAAACGCGATATCGGCAACCGCCTCTTCATGTACCGGGGCGACATCACCCAGGAAATGAACTGGTACCATCCCCGCGGCGCGTCCATCATCCCCGCGTTCGTCGCTGGCATCAACGCCCGGATCGCCGAAACCCGGCGGAACCCCGCGCTGCTGACTCCCGATTTCAAGATCGCCGGCATGCAACCTGGCGACTGGACTCCAGCCGTTGTTATCAGCCGCTTTAACGGCCTAGCTGCCAACATCGATCAGGAACTGAATATGGCGCTCGCCATCCGCGCAATCGGTGCCGATAAGGTGAAGGACCTGGAGTACTTTCAGCCGTCCGACCCGGACCTGCGCATCGACCCCGCCATCGATACCGCGCTGCTCTCCAAAGAAATCCTCGCGCTTTACGACGCCTTCCGCGCGCCCGTGCGCTTCGGCCCTGGCGCATCCAGCACCGCCGCCCTCGCCCCGCGTAGTGAAGACATCGGCAGCAACAACTGGATCGTGGGTCCCAAACTGACTTCCAGCGGCTTCCCCATGATGATGAACGATCCGCACCGCGCGCAGCAGGCGCCGTCGCTTCGTTACTGGGTTCATCTGAACGCCCCGGGATGGGACGTAATCGGCGGCGGCGAACCGTCCCTTCCCGGCGTCTCCATCGGCCACAACGATTTCGGCGCGTGGGGCCTGACCATCTTCGGCACCGATAGCGAAGACCTCTACGTGTATGACACCAACCCCGCCAACCCGAACCAGTATCGCTATCGGGGCCAGTGGGAGACGATGAAGATCGTCCGCGAGTCGATCCCGGTGAAGGGCGAGCCGCCCGTTGCGCAAGAGCTGAAATACACGCGCCACGGTCCGGTGGTTTACGAAGACCAGACGCACCACAAGGCCTATGCCGTGCGCGCGGCGTGGAGAGAAATCGGCGGTGCGCCCTATCTGGCCAGTCTGCGCATGGATCAAGCGCACAGTTGGGAAGAATTCCGGGACGCCTGCGCCCTCAGCCGCATGCCGGCCGAAAACATGATCTGGGCCGACCGCGCCGGCAACATTGGCTATCAAGCCGTCGGTATCGCTCCCAAGCGCCCCAACTGGAGCGGTCTGGTTCCGGTGCCCGGCGACGGCCGTTACGAGTGGGACGGCTTTCTCCCCGGCAAAGCTCTGCCCAGCGTTCTGAACCCGGAAAAAGGCTTCTACAACACCTCCAACGAATACCAGATTCCGCGCGGCTGGCCTTATCGGGAAGCCCTGCACTACACTTGGGCCGACCCTCTGCGCGCCGAAGCCGTGTCGGAGTTTCTCAGCAATGGGCGGCGCTTCACGGTCGCCGATATGGCTGAGCTCCAAAACAGTAATCTCTCCATTCCAGCCCGCCGCATCGTGCCGCTGCTGAAGAATCTATCGCTCTCCGGCGTTGCACAGCAGGCGCAGGCGCGCCTGGCGCACTGGGATTTCGTCCTCGATCGGGATTCGGTCGAAGCCGGCATCTACGAAATGTTCCAGCGCCGCCTTTTGGAAAATGTCCGCGCGCGGGTGGTTCCTAAAGAGGCGCAGGACTTTATCGCATACCTGCCCATGGCACGCATCATCGCCTGGCTCTACGCGCCCGATGGGCGTTTCGGCGAGGACCCCATCGCCGCGCGCAACGCACTCCTGGCCAATAGCCTCGACGAAGGGATCGCCGAACTAACCCGGCGCTTCGGTCCCGATATGGAAAAATGGAAACTCGGCGCCTACCATCACGCCACCATCATCCACCCCATTTCTTGGGCACTGAGCGCGGAGGATCGCGCCCGGTTTGACGTCGGCAACTTTCCGCGCGGCGGCGACGGTTACACCGTCACCGCCACAGGCGGCAGCGACAACCAAACCGCCGGCGGCTCGTTCAAGATCATCGTCGATACAGAGAACTGGGACAACTCCATCGCGCAAAACAATCCCGGCCAGTCCGGCGATGTCAACGATCCCCACTACCGCGACCTGTACGAACTTTGGGCTCGCGGCCAGTACTTCCCGATTCTCTACTCCCGTCCGCATATCGAATCCGTGATGGAAAAGAAGTACGAGCTCAGCCCAATGAAATAATGAGCCCGCCGATGGCAATGAAGGCGCCTCCGATCAATACCGCGGTGCTGGGCCTTTGATGGAAAACCGCCCAGGAAATGACCTGCGCCGACAGAAAGAAGAACACCACGTAGAGGCCGAGCAGGCGGCCGAAATCCCATGGGGGCGAATTGACCGCGTAGCCGTAGAGGAACAGGACCGCGGCGCCAGCCAGAAATAAAAGCAGCCTGGGCGGCCCGGAAGATCGCAGCCCCAGGCGGACGATAGCGTCTCCGCCGGCTTCAAGCAGCGCGGCCAGAATCAACAGCAGGATGATGATAGTTTTGCTCATGAGTGCTTGGCGACCAGTAGCAGCAATCCGAAGATAACTACCGGAATGAGGGCGAGACCCACATAGAACAGGATTCTGCGCGCCCACGGAGTGCGCCGCTGCCTCCACTCGCGCAATTCCGGGCGGTCAGTTACGCCCACCTGGTCGAGATGCTGGAGGTCCCACGCAAATTCATGGGCGCTGCCGTAGCGGCTCTTTGGGTCGCGCTCCAGCACGCGGTAAATGATTTCCTGGAGCTCCCGGGAAATGCCCGGCTCGATTTCGCGCGGCGGCACCGGGTTGTTCAAAAGCCGGTCGTTCATCATCAGGAAGGGATTGTCTCCGGAAAACGGCGTCTTGCCGGTCAGCATTTCATAGAGCATGACGCCCAACGCATACAGGTCGCTGCGGGCATCCCCGCGCTTGCCTTTCACCTGTTCCGGCGAAATATATTCGGCGGTTCCCATCACCTGCGTCAGGTTGGTGAAAGTCAGCCGCCGCGCTCCGGCCTTGGCCGCGATGCCAAAATCGATGAGCTTGACGCGATCCTGATCGTCGACCATGATGTTGTCGGGCTTCAGGTCGCGGTGTACGATTCCATGCTTGTGAATGTACTCCAGCACCTCGCTGATACGGAGCGCGATGCGCACGGCCCGCTCGACCGGCAGCTTCCCGAGTCCGTTCAGGATCTCGCGCAGCAGACGGCCGTCCACCCACTCCATCACCATGTAGAGCTGGCTGCGATCGTCGGATTCGAGCACCTTCATCACACCGGGGTGGTCCAGCATTTTGCCGATCTCTTCCTCGCGGCGAAAGCGATCGAAGAAAAGCGGGTCGCTCTCCATTTCCGGATGCGGAATCTTGATGGCCACCGTGCGGCCGGTGCGCAAGTCCGTAGCGCGGAATATGGATGCCATGCCGCTGCGCGCAACCAGCGCGTCGATCCGGTAATGGTCGAGTTGGTCGCCGGCGCGAACGGGATCCATAGCTGGAATCAGCGGAGTTTGTAAGGCCGTCCGCGATACATGCCGACACGTTCGACGCCGCGCACCCGGATGGCCACAACGCTGATGTTATCACTCCCGTCTCTTTCGTTGGCCAGAGACACCAGATCGCGCACGGCCAGATCTAAGTCGCAATTCCGCGCGAGAATTCGAGCAAAGTCCGCGGTGTGGACCGCGCCGTGCAGCCCGTCGGAGCAAAGCGCCAGCACGTCTCCGGCGAACACCTGGCAGTCGCCGATTTCCACATTGACGGACATGGTTGTTCCCAAGGAGCGCGTGAGCAGGTGCCGCGCCTGCCCAGCAGCGGAGGCGCGCGTCGATCGTATCCCCAGGCGCAACTGATCGTTGGCCACGGTATGATCCCGCGTCAGCACGCTGGCATGGCCCTTACGGATGAGATAACAGCGGGAATCGCCGGCATGCGCCATCACCGCGCGGTCGAACCGGAGAGCGCAAGCCACTATGGTGGTTGCCATGTGCACGCCTCCGGCCGTGCCCGTCAGCCCGGCGTCCAGCACATCCGCGTTGGCGGTCTGGACCAGGCGGGACAGTAACGCGGGCAACGGCTCTCCCGGCGGCGCCTTCCGAAAGCCGGAGATCATGCTCTCCACGGCCGTGCGCGAAGCAACTTCGCCGCGCTCTTGCCCACCCACTCCGTCAGCCAGCGCCAACAACCAACCATGGGTACGGGCCTCAGCCGGCGTGGCGGGAACTACCGCGCCAAGATAGTCCTCGTTGTGTGCGCGCACCCGCCCCGGGTCCGAGAACTGGGCGAACTCCACATCCAGCACGGTGCGCCCTCAAGCGATCATCCACCAACCGCCCCGGAACGCGCCCCAACAAACGTCGTTTTCCCCGAGGCCTTGCCCGCGCGAACAAAGTAGATTCCGCCATAAATGGCCCACACCAACGCAATGCCCAGCGCCAACAGCGGCTCCATCTTTGTACCATAGCCCATAAACGGCCCTACCAGATAGAACGCCATGCATGCCAGATTGGCGATCAGTCCGAAGACTGGAATGAACAAATGGCGCACGGCGCTGAACTTCGGGTGATTGTGATACGCCACCAGGCAAATGATGCAACTGAGGCCGTAGAGCAGAAAAGTTCCGAAGTTGGAGGCCAGCGTCATGGTGAGAAACGAATTGGGCAGCGCCGCCATGGTGTCGTGCGTGGTGTATCCGAAGCTGGACCAGAAGCCCTGCGGCAGCGCCTTGATGGTCGCATCGCTGAGCGCGCTCCCGTCGCCAAAGGGCATGATAACCACCACACAGCCGATGGCCGCGGAAATAGCGGCCAGTATCCAGATCGCGCGATGCGGACTGAGATTCTTCGCATGCAGCTCGCCAAAGTATCCGTGCAGCTCTTTGTCCTTCCCCATCGCATAAGTGACGCGCGCGCCGGTATTCATGCACGAGAGCGTAGTGCCGATTAACGCCAGGAATACCGTAAACGCCTCGCACAGCATGAAAATCCGGCCGTTTCCCGGACCGAACAGGGCCGTGCCGAC
>Ga0181534_10001621_pt1 | contig 14528 bp, 25 predicted proteins | sample PEATcosm2014_Bin_37_FD_119758 | JGI IMG/M metagenome (GOLD analysis project Ga0181534, IMG submission 119758) | Peatland microbial communities from MTU Mesocosm Facility, Houghton, MI, USA - PEATcosm2014_Bin17_10_metaG | ecosystem: Environmental > Terrestrial > Soil > Wetlands > Peat | place... | reverse complement strand
GTTCCTCAATCCTACAGGCTTCTGGCCGCTCCAGGCATCGGGCACAAGACTTGTAAATTTCTGGCAGAACTCCAGCCAACCCATTGGCGCCACACCGGCCCGCACCCAGCCGCCGTGGAAAAACGGATAGAGATCAGCTGCGGAGTTTACAATCGGCGTGCCTGATAAGGTCCACAGATACGCAGACTTCATACAAAGACCGGTAGATCCATAAAAACGAGCGGTTCGACGGGCCTGGAAGGATCGCAGTCTGTGGCTTTCGTCCACGATAATAACATCGAATTGTACGCGCTGAAGATCAGATTCTGATGCAAGGGCGATGGACTCGTGAGAGACCACAAATAGTTCCCGATTACTATCTGGGTTTCCCCAGGTATCGAACTCATTTTTCCAGTTCTCCCGCAATGCCGCCGGGCAACATACCAGGATGCGTTTTGCCCCGATCTTGTCGCACGCCGCGACCGTACTTGCCGTCTTACCGGCGCCCGCCTCATCCGCCAGCAACGCCATCGGCCGTGCCGCCAGAAAATCGGCAGCTTCGATCTGATGGGTCATCAGTGTTGGCTGTGAGTTCATATTTCGTCTTTATATAAGGCTGGATCAGGAAGGTTTGATATTTCAGCCCAGGCTTTCGCTGTGCCGTCAAAAAACAAATATCCGTGCCCCGACAGATATCCGTGCGCCTCTACTTCAATCTGAAAAGCATCATCGGCGCATATCCATGCCGGCCCGCTCCACTCCCGACCATATTCAGGGTGCTCGGTCCATTTACCCGGAGCGAACCATGCCTCCACAATACCGTGATCTGTCGTGAAGAGAAGGACATGCTTTTCATCTTTGCGAGGTGCATCCTTCATGGGTTGCCAATATATCCACGGCAATGCTTGAAGAAGTGAATGAGCCTTGGGTGGAGGGGGCCGTTCTCCGATAGGGGGTTCTCTATTCTGACCGCCTTTGTCGACGCGCCAACCAAATGTAAAATATTTTCTCATCCCCGGTACCCCAAACCGTAGGCCGCGAGCAGCAAAGCTTCCGCCCGGCCGTGATCCTTAACATGTTTCAATTCCGTTGCTGCTTCCGGTACCAGCCGGCAGGCCATCGCCCGAGCCGCGTTCTTGTTCGCGGGACATCCGATTGAGGTTTTCCACGCGGCAGCCGAGATCTCTCTGTATTCTATACCCCGTGCCGCGGCGACGCCCTCAATAATACCACCACCATGAAAGAAATTACCCATCGATGCCGGGCTGGGTTGTCTATCCCTCACACCGGTCTGGCTGTTTACGCCCGGCATCGCTAGCTGTCGCTCTTTTATAAGCGTCGTTTTAAAACTGGAAGTGTCGATATAATCAGCACCCTGTTTGCGTAAACACACACTAAACAGTTTTGAGGCGTTTAACTCTATATCAGACAGAAGTTTAGCGACTGCTTTTGCGTCTACGCGCCCGTCATAAACCGGCATATCATATAAACCACCGAACATTATAGAGTTATCCATCTTGTTCAGCACGCCGAAGGCACCCGATAAACCAGGATCAACACCGATCATCGTTACCATCACCGGGAGGCGGGTGCCTTCACTCACGTTAAAATCCATCTTCATTTATAGTAATATCGACGTTATTTTTTCGTGTTGCCTTACGGCAGCGTTAGTATTAGACCAGTCCGGTAATACACGCAAGTGGCAAATTTAAAGGATAAGAGCGATATGGCACGTGACAGGGCCGGTTGGGTAACATTAGCTAAATATAGGGTATCTCATACCACACTGGCAGCAGTTCTAGTGGTGCCTGTCGACCCGGCGCGCAAGGATGAGCACTGGATTCCACGCAGCCAGATCATGGACGGCGACACATTAACCGTTGGCGACACCGACATTGTTGTAAAAAGCTGGATTGCGGACCGTGAAGGACTCGACTGATCTCATGACAGCCATCCCGGAACTATCAGGCGAGCAACAAGCTGCATTCGACCGCGTTTCCGAATTCCTGTTTGCCCGGGCAACCGGGCAATTACGGGAGCAACAATACATGACGATCCAGGGTCTGGCCGGCGTCGGCAAAACCTTCCTCGCCACTAAGATTGCCCAGGCGAACCCTGGTGCGCTGATCTGCGCCTATACCGGAAAAGCCGCTAATGTGCTGCGCGAGCGCGCTATCAAGAACGGCGTATCGGCGCAGATCAGCACAATCCATTCCGCCATTTACTTCTTTAAAGGTATGCATATAGATGAGGTAGGGAAAGCTCAGCCCGTCTTCACCGAACGCTACGCTGGCGGAGGCGGTCTCGGCCATAAAATCATGCTGCTGGACGAGAGCTCCATGATCGGCACCCGCATCGCAGATGACATACTCGACACCGGCGCCACCATCATTGCCTGCGGCGATCCAGGCCAGCTGCCGCCGGTGGCAGATGAACAGTTTTTCTCGCGCACCGACATTAGATTAACGGAGATCCACCGGCAGGCATGGGAATCACCGATCATCCGGCAAGCCCATAACATCCGCAACACGGGGTATTATAAGCCAGATGGATATGACTTCCAGGTCTGTGGCTGGATACGTGACGACACCATTGTTGCCGCGGACGCCATGCTTTGCTGGAAGAACAAAACGAGACGGCAATTAAACGCACGTCGCCGTAACGCTGTCAGTCTCCCCCCTAAGAAGTTACTGGCTGGCGAACCTGTCGTATGCCTACGTAACTCATATGAATACGGCATATGGAATGGAGCTGTTTATAATCTGGCCGAAGATTACGAACCGGGTAATCCATCCCTGCATATTATTGTGAACGGCACGAAAAAATTTATTCACTCTCCGACGATAGAAGACCTGGACTCGGAGTTCGAAACCCAGCAATATGACGATTTCATGGCGCCGTTTGCCATAGGCTACGCTCTGACAGTCCATAAGTTTCAGGGCAGCGAGGCGCCACGGGTTCTGATTTTTGATGAGTATTCTCGCGAGGAAGGACGTTCCCAGTGGCTCTATACTGCCGTCACAAGAGCAGCACAAAGCGTCATCGTCGTTCAATCGTAACGTCCTGACCGCATGTCTGGCACAGATAAAAACAGTCTCACGAAGCTCCCTCATGCCGCATGGCATAACCTTATCGGGCGCAAGCGCTGGGTGTTATGGAAATGGGAAACACCGCTTCAAGGTGGGAACCCGACCAAGCGCGCCTACGATCTGCGTGGACAGCGGACGTCGACCAAAAACGACTTCGCCTTCTTCGGCACATTTGAAGATGTTGTAAGGTTTGGCAATCAATATCCCAAAGGCTCATGGGACGGGATCGGCTATGTGCCGGACGGCACAGAAGGCTTGGTCTTCATCGATATCGATGATTGCCGGGACAAGATATCAGGCGCCCTGTCGCAAGGCGCATCCGAGCTAATCTATGCCTGTGTAAGTTATACTGAGATCACCCCCTCCGGCGGCGGGTTGCGTATCATCGGTACCAGCTCTTGGCCGCCCGGCGGCCGTGGCAAGCGTGTGTGGACCCTGCCGGACGGCACGCACGGTGAGATGTACCATCACGTTAATTTCGTGACGGTGACGCTGAACCGGCTGTCCGGAACCCCTGATCAATTCAACCATATAGATCATGTCGTCGGCGGCTTGATGCCGGCTGCGAATACAGTTGAGGAAGAGGATTTTGGTGTCGAGCGGGATCCGACCGCCCCACTGGAAATTATCGAGGAGACATTAAACGCGCTTCCTAATTCCGTTAATAATTGGGAGTTTTTTAACAATGTCGGCATGGCCTGTTTCCGAGCCTGCAATGGAGATTACGCTGGATTAGAGATATGGCGCGCCTGGAGCGCTAAATGCACGACACATAGCGATGCTGAGTGCGACGCGCGCTGGGCTAATTATCAGATATCTCCGCCCGATGCTCTGGGTTTTGGCTCGATCATGTACTGGGCCCGGGAAGCCAATAAGGCCACAGGCTGGGAGGGCGGACCTTTATGGCTACGGGAAAATCGTGGTCCGGAAGCGATTGGCGAATGCCCCTTTCCGGCTCTGCCTATAGAGAATATGTCGCCCGGGGTTAATGTTGTAAACGGACAGGTTCCAGCTAATTTAAACATACCGAACGGCCGGGTTTCAGTCCCTGAGTTTTCCGACGAAGATTTAGCGCGTAAATATGCGGATCGTTATATTGGCGACGCACGTTACGTTAAAAACTGGGGCTGGTATATCTGGAAAGATACACATTGGCGTATGGACGACAAAAACGAGATATTCACACGCGCCCGGGACATATGCAGTATAGCCGCCAATGATAAGCGCCAGCAGTCGAATAGCGCCAAAGCGGCTCAGGCTGCGGCCGGGCTGGCCAGTGCGACCACGGTCGCCGCGGTGGAACGGCTGGCACGTTATGACGAGCGCCTTGCCATAAGCACGGAAGCCTGGGATCGGGATCCCTGGTTGCTCAATACGCCGGCTGGCACCATCGATCTTAAAACCGGGCAGCTGCGTCCACCATCTCAGACCGATCTCATAACCCGTGTGACAAATGCCAGCCTATTAATAGAAGATTGTGAGTTCTGGCTGTCATTTCTCGACGATATAACCCAGCGCGATCCGGAGATGATCGCCTATCTGCAGCGCATGGCGGGCTACTGCCTCACCGGCGATACCACAGAGCATGCTCTGTTCTATTTGCACGGCACGGGCGGCAACGGGAAAAGCACCTTTCTGAACGCCCTGCAGGATGTACTCGGCCTGGATAACTATGCTCAGACCGCGCCAATGGATCTGCTGCTGTCATCCGGGCGCTCTGATCACCCCACGGAACTGGCAAGATTGCGCGGTACCCGGCTGGTCATTGCATCCGAAACAGAAGAAGGGCGGCGCTGGAATGAACAGCGTATTACCAGTCTGACTGGCGGCGATCCCATCACTGCCCGCTTCATGCGCGAGGATTATTTCACTTTCATACCCCAGTGTAAATTCGCGGTCGCCGGCAACCATAAGCCGCACGTCAAGAGCGTCAATGAAGCGATTACCCGGCGCATGAACATGCTGCCGTTCGACGCGAAGATTGCCAAAGAGAGGCTGGATAAAACCTTGCCTGAAAAACTCAGAACCCACAGAGATAAAATACTGGGCTGGATGTTGCGAGGCTGTTTAGAGTGGCAGCGCGTCGGGCTGCAACCGCCAGCGCGCGTCAAGCAGGCGACTGCTGAATATATGGCGGGAGAGAATACACGCGCCATATGGTGGCGTGAGAAAACCATCATGACGCCGGGGCATCAGACACCGGTTGCAACCTTGTTCGCGGCGTGGCGGGCCTACGCTGAACTGGCCAATGAACAGCCCGGCACACGCAAGGATCTCACTGATTGGCTGCGCTCGAATAACATCCAGCTGGCCGAAGATTCCGCCAATCGCATGGTATGCCTCGGCTTCCGGCTGATAGATATTATAGCCTCCGGAAACATGTCTTCAGCTTCCACAGCGCCCGCAGCAACGGAAGCGGAAGCTGCATTCGCGGCGGCAGCACTGCCGGGCGCGAAACCCATATTAAATTAAAATGCCGTCGACAGTTTGACCCGTCGACGACATTACAGCCTGACAGACTTACGAAACTGTCACGGTGATCGCGACCGATGTCAGAACCTGGGGTGCCGCGTCAACCACAACCGGTTGCGACGCGGAAAACGATACACCGGCAACCACCACGGTGACATCGACCGTATCGTCACCAGGGGCTACCGGCGTGCCAACGGCCGTCAAACCATTGGCCGCGGCAACCACGGTTTCCGTGGCCGGGGTGGTATTGGTCCAAACCGGCGCGCTATCGGGCGTCGGCGTGGTAAACATGGGGTTGCCATTCTGATCAAGGAAAGACAGGCCGAAGTTAAGGGTGTGGCCTATGTTAACGGTGACAGTCGACATTTTGTTTGCTCCTGGGTGAAGAACTGTTCTGTGAATAACATGTTTATAGCTCCACCATAAGACCTTCTTAATGATATACACCTCGAAGACCGGAACTGGTTGGTGTCTCATTAGGATTCTCCGCAGTGGGTGGGTCTTTTGGACGTATTTTGACGTTTCACGCAAGATATTATTTAGTGACGTTCAATACACAGCTTAAAATTATTCAAGCTGGTTCTTTGCTCTTCGATAGGGACGAATATATTGCTGCTGCTTTGGCCGGCTTAGTGGCTCGACATATAATTCAACTCCAGGTGGTGCTCCCCGTCCTGTCATTCTATAGTGCGGCGCAATACCAATCGACATGATCAGTGTATAAGGCCATGTCGGATCATTGACTGTAGCCAAAAACACGTGGTCCCATATACCGTGGATAACCCATTGTTGAGCCAGAAACTTGTCTTCCGCCGCTTTCTTCTCGTCGCCGGCGATCTGCGCCAAACTCAAATTGCTAACGGAATAACTCTTCCAGAGTATTCGATCCATAAATGCACGAATCTCCCGCTCCGTAAGATCTCGAATTCTGGTATCAAATGGACGTATACCCGTTACCGGGAATGTGCGTTTTCCTTTTTCGGGAAATCCATTCCAGATCTTCGCCCATTGCTCGTCGCTAATTTTATTGACACGGTCCAGCGGTCTATTGTTCCGCTCTCGATTCACGCCAGACAGCATAACGTCAACCGGTGCACCTGGGTGCTCTATATCTTTAAGCCATTCGTTCAACTTATTGAGTGAATAGCGTATGGTTTTCTTTCCCATCGAAGCATCATTTAGAGCTATCCAAGGTGGTCCCTTATTCTTGGACCGCCACTGAGTTAACACATTTCTGCTTACGCCAAGGGCCGCAGCTGCCTGTTCAATATTTAGAAGCCGGTCTTCCATGCCATCCTCACTTAAAAAACTCTTTCCTTGCGTCCCTTATCATAATAAGAAATAACCCACTTCCTAAAACATAAAACCAAGGGACGTGATAATACTTCTGAAGAAGTATAAGAGGAACCCAACCGATAACACCTATCATAAAATGTAATAGTCTCACTCCTCAAATCTCCAAGGACGTGGATCATTCCAATCTACAATAACTTCAACCGGCTCAGCAAAAAGCGGAAGAGTAATACCTGTCGCACTACGGATCAGCTCCTGCATTGCAGCAGCCTTTTCTTGTTCCGAGTGCGTGGTATTATTCGCGATGCACCGCAACTCGTGAAAATATCGAGGACTTAGCGTCACAGTACGGCTCATTTGATGTTCCTCATTTTGATGGTTGGTTTGCCGAAGAGCGCCCGCGCTCCCACGCCACCACACGCTGGGCATTCCCAAAATTCGCGGTTGCCATCTTGGTAACACATGAGATGGCCCGATCCCCGGCACAGGCCGCAAAGCCCGCTGGCGGGGGCCAAGCCAGACCACAGCATGTCATGCAGAGGTTGAGCACGGATACGCTCTGTTAGGGCCTCAACATGGCTCATTGGTTTGCCTTTGTATCAGTTGTGATTACGGGAATTCCGGCCTTCCTTGCCAGCCGGATCATGTTGGCCGTGCCAGCGCCGCCGGGGAAGGCGATAACCATATCCGGCTTCCCATCGTCTAGCATTTTCTGGTTGCGGATATGGCCAGCGGCTTTGCCGTGTATATCCCAATCCGCACAGAACGTGTGGACCTCCACACCTCGAAGAATAGCCCAATCTAGCGCGAGCCGATCCGCGCCCTTTGCTCCGCCCTCGATGATTTGGGTGATGCAGATGCGGGAGTGCATGGAGTCGAGCCAATGGTAAACCATTGTCCGGTTTTCATAGTCGCGGCCGCCGCAGACTAGAACTCGGCTCATGTCTTTAACTCCATATGTTTGGCGATAGACGCAAGCGCATCGGCGTCCTTGACCGCGCGGTCGATCAACCAGAAAACTTCTTTGGCTACGTCCTGCCAATGATTTTGTTTGACGCCACTAAGTTGTATAAAGCGCTTTGATCCTTCCTCGCTTGCGCCACCGTATCGCCATACCGAATAAAGATGGATGGCTAGCCTTATCTCTAGGCAGAAACAGTCTGCCTCTCCCTCCACAGCGCCATCCACGCTCATATCCCTGACACCCTCTCAAAACGGCCATCCTCGAACTCGCCTTCCTCGCGGACCCACAGCTTGCCGTCATCACCGCGATAGACAACCATAGACGAGCCATCAACGAGCCCGTCAAAATTCATTTGCAGCTCGGCGCGGCCGATCTCCACGTATTCTGTGCCGCGTTTGACGTGGCGCCACTTCAGCGGCGGAGCCTCTACGAGGCCAACGGAGCGCCCTTTATTGGTCCAAATCATCATGGCAATATTGGCGACATCGCGCATATCGCCCTTTTCGACAGGAGCACGCAACATCGCCAGAAGATCGTCGGTCGAGCACTGTTGCCAGCCAGACCGCCCTTTGGCGCGGGAGATTGCCATTTTTTCCTTCATCGCCGCAGCAAATACACTTACCGCAGTATCATCAGCGGCGGCTTCGAGTTGCCCGCGTAGCCAGGGTTTTGTTTCTCTCATTTGATTTCGCCCTCTCTCAGTTCGGACGCGCGCATCCCGGCCAAGAAGCCGGCCTGCCAAGTCACCTCCGCAAACGTAGGTATGCCGTGTTGCCGCCCCCATTCGATCAGGTAGGTCGGGCACTCCTGGGCGGCGAGCAGCTTGGCGGCCTTGGCGTTGGCGGCATGTTCAGCCATAGACAACGCCTTGTCGGCCTCGGCTTCGCCCTCCAGTCGCCCAAACACCCCCTTCAAGAAATTGTCTTGCCGAGTGCGATCTGCATCCGGAATTGCCGTTTCTTGGCTCATATCGTGGATGCCTTCTCAGTTCCGCGCGCTGCCATTTTCTTGACAAAGACGTGCTGTTTTTCCTCAACCACGGCAATCAAATCCGCGGCCGTCATTCCGAGCGCTTGGGCCACCATCATCGTGTAGGCCAGCACGTCCGCACACTCCTTGCGGCATGCCTCAAGGTGCGGATCGCCGTCGCGCCAACGCTTCTTGACGAAGTTTGCCAGTTCGCCGGCCTCGCCGACAAGGCCCAGCGTGAGAAAACGCAAATCATCCTCGGCGCTTCCTGTGGCTGAATATAGCCGGTGATTCTGGTCGGCTTGTTTCCAGATGCCTGCGATGCTGGCTGCGCCGTACTCCTCGACCATCCCCGCCGCAACCTCAGCAAAACCGTCAAAATTGACGCTATATTTGTCGGCATAGTCGCCCATGTCCTTGGCGAGACGCCGCTCTAAATCGCTCATTGGGTGGACGCCTTCTCAAATCCGGGTGGGGTGCATAGGTCATGGCCCAGCGAGGTCATGAACGTGTCCGCGTTGGACGGGTTGGCGCGGTTGATGAGCCGTGCGCACGCCGCACAGTAATATTTCTCGGTGCTGTGGTTATACCACGTCGCGCCGGGCGCTTGGCAGGCGAAGCGGTTGCAGCTTCCGTTCATCTTGCCCTTGTCGGGCTTCTCACCTGGATGGCTCATTTACTTTCTAATCTCTCTAATTCGTGTGGATACGGCTTGCGCTTTTCTGAGACACGTATCAGCCCGGATGGCGTAACATAAATCTCGATAGCTTGGCGCTTTGTTGTCACGGACATGATAACGGCCCCCTTGTCCTCGACGAGCTGGGATACGTTCGCTGCGCCAAACTGAAAACCGTATTGCGTAATACGGCTTATTGTTTCGACCGATTTTTTCCGCTCCAGCCTATTCATCTCAGCAGCAAATTCTGGATCGGCAGCACGTCGCGCCGCAACCGTGTCTGAGAATTTTCGAACCTCTACCATCTCTCACCTCTATTGTGCTGAAACGCTGACACAGGATAGGAGACATTACGGCCGGCCCGTTCCATTTCAGTCTTCCCTAAAAAATCGATCCTATGCTAACGCTATAGTTATGACACGACAACCAGATTTAACATCCCGCTCCAAAACCGCGACTCCGGCCTCGGTCAATATAGCCGCGGCCAACCGCTCGATCCTGGCGCTCCACAACGTGGGCGAGATCCGGGCCCAGCAGGCCGCGGTTGACATGATCGAACTGCTGCAAGGTCTGGCCCTGGACGTCTGCATCTCGAAAGACGAACTGGCCGTCCTGGAATTTCGCCGTAAATGCGCCCTCGACGTGCTCGACAGGGCCATGGGCAAGCCGCTCAACCGCAATCTCACGATCATGAACACGCCGGAGGCTGCTGGGGCTAACAAGGATGTCCAGAAGACCCTGGAGGCCGCGCAGCAATCGGCGGCACTTCTGCAGATGGCGGATCAGTATGTCGGGCGTGGCGTGCCGTATGAGGAGTGGCCGGAGGAAGTCAAAGCTTTCGTCTCCGGCGGAGCTGCTTATTCGATTATCGAGGACAGCGGACCAGCGCCCCCGGATGAGGCGCCGGCCGCAGCTGCCGAATAGGCTTACTGGGGTGTGCATACCTGCTCGGCATCAGCGGACCCGTTGATATTCTTGGGTTCCGTCAGCACCATGTGGCAGTTTTGCGGGGCCTGTGGCGGCAGGACCGGGGTAGAAATCACCGCGGATGCCGGGGCAGCGTTCAGGTAAGCCAAAGCAGGCGGCAAGGGCGCTGCCGGGGCGCCGGGCTGACCCGGGCAGGGCACACCGTAGACCCGCTTGAAGGCATCGGCATCCTCCGGCGTCTTGCAAAGCATGGCCACCGCCATGATATCCAGCCCCATGCCGGACCAGCCCTGCGCGTCATTAAAATGGCCGCACCGGCCGCTTTCCTTGGTCCAGTTGGCGCCAATAGAGAACCAGCCCCCGCCGGCGGCGCCGACAGAACTGCCCAGGCCGCAGGCATTGGCGCTGGCAATAGCCAGATCCGGCGCAACAGCTGTCGGACGGTTGTTATATTGGCTGTTGTCGGTCGTGCTCGATGTGTAGTTAAGGCTGGAGCCCGAACTGGTCGGGCCGGTTGACGCACCGGAACTGGCCCCGGCCACGGAACCCGATTGCGAAAATGAACCTGATTGTGAATTAGCGTTCACCTTATCGGTTTGCGCTTGAGCAAAGACAGGCAGCGCCAGTACAACTAGCCCCGCGAGTGAAATGGTCATGAGTTTCATCGTACCGATCTCCTGTTGTAAAAATGCCGACCCCGGTAGTGATCTCACTCGCTACCGGGGTTTTTCATGCTACTCGGTTAAATTACCAGCCGTAGCTGGGGCTGGAGAACGACTTGAAGCCGCCACCGGCCGAAGCCGTGCCGACCGAGCCGGAAATGCTGCCGGAGTTCCCCTTGGACGTATCGCCCGAGTTGAACCCGCCGCCGGTGTTGGTGGTCACCGTGGTGCCCTTGACGGACACGGAAGCGCCGGTATCACCGCTGGAATAGCCGGACGTCGTGCCACCCAGAATGGACCCGGATACCGAGCCGCCCGTGAACGACGAAGAGGCGCCACCGCCTGAGAAAGTCGTGGTGCCGGCGAGGGCGGGTAGCGCAACCAGCGCAGCCGCGGCAGTCATCAAAAGAAAACGCTTCATAGACAAGTCTCCGTGTTGAAAAATGCCTCGCTGCAACCCGGCGAGGCGGCGGGGTTCATAAAGGCGTCGTTCCTTTCGTGCGCCCCTTTTTAGGCGATACTATTGTTAATTCAGTTTACGGACGTCGTGTCAGTAACCGACAGATCCAGGTAGCCGGACCGGCCGCCGAACACGCTGGCAATCTCATCCCACTTCACACGGGTCTTGCCGTCCGCCAGCACGAAGGTGGCACCGGCCAGAGCCAGCTCCCGGCCGTCCCGCAGCGTGATCTGCGCCGGGACAGCGTCAACCCGCTTGCAGGTGACAACCAGAGAGCCGCAGGTCGCGATCCCCGCCTGATTGTCCATGGCCGACTTGATCTCGGCACCGAGGGTCTTCTTGATCTTCTCCGCCGCGCGCATGGTCTTCATGACGCCGACATAATCGATCAACTTGGCCTTCAGGGACCGCGGCAGAACCCGGGTCAGCGGGGCCGCGTCGGTCGGGCGGGACAGGTTCTCCAGGAAAGATACGTTCATCGTCTAACTCCTCGTTTTGATTTCAGTTTATCGTCTATAGTGGTATGACGAGTTATAGAGAAGTATTAACGGTAGCGTCAAGGTTTATTTTTGTCTGCTTTGTCACTTTTTAGTGAAGCACCCGGCGCAGATCTTCAGGCTTGAACCGTAACAGCGCCAGCACGATAGCCGCCAGAGCGCAGCCCTGTGTTCCGTGCTCCCAGTTGCGCAGCGTGTTAACGCTGATCCGCAGCAGTTCGGCCGCTTGGCTTTGCGACAGGCCATAGCGCTGCCGGTACTGCGCAATCTGCGGGCCGATCTCGGTACGGGTCTTAGCCATTTTTCGGTTTTCTCCCTGTATGGGCGTTGCCGTGCAACATGAAGACGATGCTCTTATTCGTCGACCAGCACAGCGCACAAGATCCACAGGCATCTGTTTTCCCGGTCTGCACCGGACAGATCATACCCTCCAGCACATGGTTGGTATCGACGGTCCGGTTAATCGTATGAGCCTTCAGTTTCCACGGCCGCGGCTTATCATCGGGCCTCCAGATCTCGGAAAAGCGGATAACGCAACGCCCCGCGTATTCCCGGTTAAGGTGGCAGATCTCGGCACCAATGGCGCTGTCCGGATCCCAGGCCGTATAACCGAAGACATGGATCTGCGGAAACAGCTTGAACCAGTGCTGCCAGCGCCGGACATATTCAGGTGAATAAAAATCGCCTAGGATGTGTAAACGCACAACAAAACCGCCCGGATGCTTATCCGCTAGTTGCCGCAATTCACCGTACAGCCTGCTTTCCAGCTCGGGCCCATGACGGTGCCGGCGGGCCCATTGCATGTTGTTCCCGTAACACGTCCGCCAGTTCTCGCAGTAGGAAGGGCAGGTGGCGCGCTCCTCCAGAGTCAGGGTGAAGATCGGCATGCCCCTCCAGCGCCCCTTGATGACCCGGTCACCGATCTTGCGGGAATTCATCCCTGAGATAAGCAGCCGGGGTGCATCCTCGGCTGCGGTGATCCGGCTGGTAAACAAGGTCCGGCCTTCCAGAACAGCCGGGTGATCGGCGCGCAGCCCTTTCACCTTCTCCGGATCCGACTTGAAATGGCCGGTGAAGCGGCGGATCATCTTCAGTTTAACGGGTGAAGGCGGGATGGCGTTCAATGTTGCTCCTGTGTCATATCTGAGTTATTAACGTAAGTGTTAGTATATATCGGCTTTGTGGCAATAAGGAATAATCTCATGCCCTTTGATTCTGTTGGCGGTAACGATCCCTCAATGCGTCCCTCGAATAATGGCCCCCGGCCGGTGGAAATGCCTGCCGCCTTCACATTGGCTGTCTGGCTGACCGCCGGCGTTCTCTGCTGGGCTGTTGTCGGGCTCGTGCTCGCCAATACGTATAACGGGCTGAAGAGCATGCTGCCGTGATCGATCCCAACAAGATCGAAATGGCCCGGACCATCGTTCAGTTCCGCCGGCGTACCGCCGAGCCGCCGGGGGAGAACGATATCGACGTCCTGCGCCTTGCCATGCAGCAGCACGCCGATATGCTGAGCAGCCAGTGTTTGCATGCCAAAGAGAGCTTGGATCGATTGCGTGAACAGGGACAACTCACGGATACAAGCAATCCTGTGTGCCCCACCACCTCCGCCCGGTAAAATTTCTGACATAACCGTGCGACGACGGCGGTACCCACCATGTGTCGCAACGGGCACTGATCACCCAAGGCATCAGGGATAGCTGAGTTATGTCGGTCTGGCACTGCGCCATGCCGCCTCTCGGGTATATCTCGACCGCTCCCAGCCGTCCGGTAAATGGGTTGCTGAGCACAAGCGCCAGTACGATTGCTGTTGTGCTCATCTTTTTGATTTCGGCCGGGATATATTAACCCAAGGTAAACGGGCTACAAAATCGTCCATTTCATCTAACAACAGATCTTCATACGCTGAGTCCAGATCCATATGTGTGCGAAATGCGCGCCGCGCTAATTCTTCAGGTTCTATTTCTGTAGTGTCAGTTCTATTTTGTGCTGCAACCATAATAGCTGGCCACAGTATTTTCCGGTCCAGATGACGCCTATACCGGTTGGGCAGGTAAATCAGCCATGCTATGAACCGTTGTATAGCCTCTATCATTTCACTACTTTCAGTTTTGCCGGCAATACAGTCTGGCACTCCCGTTCGCTATGTTTACTTACCATATGGCGCGCTATGTTTGAAAAAGTGCGATTACAATCAGGGCAGACCCCGGCACCGATCCGCTTCTCTATGCGCTTGCGTGCCTTCACCTCGGTTTCGGCGCGACGAATGGCCTCACCCGCAACCTTGTTGGCTTCACGGATCTCATCCTGGAGCCGGGCCTGCTGTTGCACAAGATTCTGGTTCAGACGCCGCAATCTTTCTGCCTCATTCTCAGCTTTGAAGGATTGACCAGGGCCTGAAGGACAATAAAATGTTTCATGATTTTCCCGGCGCCGTTGTACGAAATCAGCTGTCATGGCGAATTGCATACCGCAATTCGGGCAACCATAAACTTCCATGGTCACTATTTTCGTAAACGTATGCATTATACTGGGGGTTC
>Ga0181534_10001618_pt1 | contig 14550 bp, 11 predicted proteins | sample PEATcosm2014_Bin_37_FD_119758 | JGI IMG/M metagenome (GOLD analysis project Ga0181534, IMG submission 119758) | Peatland microbial communities from MTU Mesocosm Facility, Houghton, MI, USA - PEATcosm2014_Bin17_10_metaG | ecosystem: Environmental > Terrestrial > Soil > Wetlands > Peat | place... | reverse complement strand
TCCACGGTCAGGCCGGCAAACGACGAGCCTCCACCGCCTGTCGGCAGCGTGTGGCTCGGCCCGGCCACGTAATCGCCCAGCACCGTCGGCGACCACGACCCGAGAAAAATCGCGCCAGCGGTCAAAATACCCTCGAACAACTTTCGCGGATTTCGCGTCATCACTTCGCAATGTTCCGGCGCGAGCCGGTTCGCCAGCGCCACGCCGTCGTCGAGCGATTTCACCTGGATCAGCCAACTGTTGTTTTGCAATGCGCGCTGAATGAATTCGCGGCGCGCGAGCCTGGGCGACTGCTTCGTAATTTCAACTCGGACCGCCTTCAAGATTTTGTCCGAGGTCGTCACCAGCCAGACGCGTTCATAGCCGGAGCCGTGCTCGGCCTGCGCCAGCATGTCGGCGGCAATGAACTTTGGATTCGCCGTGTCGTCCGCGAGCACGAGCAATTCGCTGGGCCCGGGTAGCAAGTCGATCGCGACGTGGCCCACGAGCAATCGCTTGGCGGTGACGACGTAGGCGTTGCCGGGACCGAAAATCTTCTGCACGCGGTGGATTGTCTTTGTGCCGTAAGCCAGCGCCGCAATCGCCTGCGCGCCGCCGACGCGGTAAATCTCCGTCGCGCCCGCCGCCCGCGCCGCGAAAAGCAGGGCGGAATTGATTGAGCCATCCTTGCCGCATGGCGTCGTCACGACAATCTCCTTGCAGCCCGCGACCTTCGCGAGCGTGACGGTCATCAGCGCCGTCGAAACCAGCGGCGCGGTTCCGCCGGGAATGTAAACGCCGACGCGTTGAAACGGGTCAAATTTCTCGCCAACGCTCGCGCCGTGGGAATTTCTCATCTGCCAGTTTTTACGCAGTGATTTTCTGGCAAACGCGGCGATATTCGCTTCCGCTTCGGCGACCGCTTTTCGCAAGGATTCATCGGCCTTCAACGAAGCCGCGAGCAATTCCGCCTGCGTCACGGCAAGCTGTTCCGCCGTCAGTTTCGCGCCGTCGAATTTTTCCGTGAGTTCCAGAAGCGCATTGTCGCCGTGCAGATAAACGTCGTGCAGAATGGCGCGTGTGCGGCTTTCGATCTCGGCGTCGAACAAGCTCGACGCGGCGGCGGCTTCGCGGAGTTGCGCGGTGAAATTTGCATCGGTGTGGCGGATGACTTTCATGCCGTCAGGTTAGAAGGAAACGGCCATGAAGTCAAAATTCGCAGATGCGCTTTTCTGGAATCTGTGTTTATCTGTGCCCGTCTATGGTCAATAACAATCCAATCATCGCCGCCCTCGATGTGCCGTCGGCGGAACAGGCGTTGAAGCTTGCCAAAGAAATCTCGCCTGCGGTCGGCGCGTTCAAGATCGGCAGTGAGCTGTTCACGAGCGCCGGGCCGGACATCGTCAAAAAAATCCGGGCGACGGGCGCCTCGGTTTTTCTCGACCTGAAATTTCACGACATCCCCAACACGGTCGCCAAGGCCGTCGCCTCTGCCGTGCGTCTCGATGTCCAGATGCTCACCATCCATACCAGTGGCGGACTGGACATGATGAACGCGGCGGAAGAATCGGCGCAGCGGACGGCGAACCATGCCGGGCTGAACGCTCCGCTGGTGCTCGGCGTCACGGTGCTGACGAGTTCCGACAGCCGCACGCTGATGGAAATCGGCTGCGCGGCAAATGTCGGTGCCCAGGTCGAACGGCTGGCGACTCTCGCGGCGAAGGCGGGTTTGCGCGGGCTGGTTTGTTCGCCGCTGGAAATCGCGGACTTGCGGCAGTTTTTGCCTTCGCACATCCAGCTCGTGACACCCGGCATCCGGACCGGCGCGGAAAAGGCCGACGACCAGAAACGCACGCTCTCGCCGCGCGAAGCGATGGACGCCGGCGCGAACTGGCTGGTGATCGGGCGTCCGATTTATGCGGCGGAAAATCCGCGCGCAGCGGCGGAGAAGATTTTGGAGTCGCTGAATTAACCGAAGGTGAACATGGATTTTCGGCTGAATCCATTCCGTTCCTTCACGGCTTGGCCGTATCCTTCGTATAGGCAATCAATGATTTGATTTTTGCATCGGTGGCGGCGTCGCGAACCTTCACAACTTTTCCCCACGGCGCGTTTTCGTCGGCATTGATGGCAAGCGTTACATCCGGATGCTGCGCCACGGCATCGCGCAGCTTGCCGGTCAGTTGTTCCACCGTCACCACGTCGGCGTTTTGCCCGAACCGGAGGAGACCGTCCTTGCCGATGCTCACTTCGAGCGTGTCCTTGTCATTCGCGCCGGCCTTCTTGGCCTGCGAAGATTCCGGCAGCGTGAGCCGGAGCGCCGGCTGCTGCTTGAACGTCGTCGTCACCAGCAAAAAAATCACCAGCACGATGAGCACGTCAATCAGCGCGACGATGATGACGGCGGGCGTGGTGCGGCGTTTGCGGACGTAGAAGCGCATATCAATGCTTCCTGTCGTCGGGATATTGCCGCCGGATGAATTCGCCGCAGAGCGCCTCCATTTCGACGGCGAGCACCTCGACCTTTTTGCTGAAATAACTCCACGCGATGAGCGACGGGATGGCGATGAGCAGGCCGATGAGCGTCGCGCGCAAAATCAGGGCGATGCCCGCGGCAAGCTTCGCGGCATCGTTCAAACCGGTCTGCCCGACGTCGCCGAATACCGTCATCATCCCCGCGATGGTGCCGACGAGGCCGAGCAGCGGCGCGATGCCGACGATGATTTCGAGCACGACGAGGCCGCGTTCGAGCCGGACGATTTCGTGACGCGCGGCGGTCTGGAGCGCGTCCACGTTGTCGGCTTTCGAGTGGTCGAGGTTGCCGGCGGCGAGCAGCAGGAGGCGTCCGAGCGGAGACGGCTTCAGTTCGCAGACACGGCACAGGGTTTTCACGTCGTCGCGCGTCTGGCATTTCGCCATGGACCGGGCGATTTCCGGCGGCACGACCTTGCTCCAGCGCAACATGAACCCGCGTTCCACGATGAACGCCAGCCCGACGACGGATGTGAATCCCAGCAAAATATAAATGAGTTCGCCCATAAGCCCCTAATAATAGTAAAATGTGAAGGTGATTTCACGGGAAATCGCGCCAATTTCTCGGCGCATCTCTTCCGGCCACGGCTTGAACGGCGCGGGATCGTTGATGGCTTTCTGGCAGACGTAACCGAGCAGGTCGCCGACGGTATTTTCCAGGACGGTCATGTCGGTGATGGTTCCGTCGTCATGCAGACGGAACCGCACCGTGACCTTGCCGGTGCGGTCAAGCGCGAATTGCTGGCTGTCGAGCAGGGAATACCAGCGATATGTCACCGCGTCCACGAAGTCGCTGTCATACTGGCCGAACTGCGTCGCCTTCACGTCAAATGACGGAGAAAGTGCCACCTGATGCACGCCCCCATCCTGTCTTATCTCCACGCCCGGCGAACGATGCATTTGCGCAAGCGCCTGCTCAATCGTGCGCGGGCGCGGCGGCGTCTGCTCCTGCTGCTGCTGCTGCGAATCCTGCGGCTTGCCCAGGGATAAATCACCCGGCTGAACGGTTGGTGTTGGCTGGGCCTGTTCCGGGCTCGCGGGCCTGGGTGCCGGTTGGAGTTTGTTGAAATCCGGTTTCGTCACGGTCTCGGTCATGGGCACGTCGGTCTGGGTGCCGTTCAATTTCGGGACGTCGGTGTTGCGATCGGCGTCCGGGTTGGCCGCGCGTGAATTTTTGCTGGAATAATACTTCGCGTTTTCGGGCGCCTCGGTCGAGGGCTGCTCGACGGTCACAAATTCCAGCGGCGGCTCCGACTTTTGGACCGGTGGCGGGATGAATTCCATTTTTTTCGCCAGCCGTTGCAGTTGAGGCAGCCAGTTGAATTCCTTGATGATCTCGTAACCGCCCCAAACGAGCAGATGCGCCGCAAGCGACAACGCCAGCACCAAGCCCAACCGTCCGGTTTCCCGGCGGTTGAGCCGCAGTGATTCAAGCCTGGTGGCGGTTTCAGCCATGTCGCCCAATTTGCCGCAGAAAAAGGGGCCGGGCAACTTCCTTTAACAGAAGCGGGTCAACCCGCAGCCGACAGCAGCTTCCAAACCCGCAGCATTTCCGTGACACCCCACGCCTGCGCGTCGCAGCCGCGCTGCGTGTGCGGCGCGTCGCCATCGAGAATTTCGGGAATCTGGCCGAGGCAGCCGGCGTTCAACAATTTCTCCGCGCTGCCAAGATAACTCTTCGCCGCCGCCGCCGCTTCCGGCGAAAAATCCCACGCGCGGGCAAGTGCCTCGCAAAACACCGGGAATGTCCACGTCCACGCCGTGCCATTATGATACGCCGGTTTACGGCGCGTGTCCTCGTCGCCTTCGTATCGTGGCCAATACGGTTCGGCTGGATTGTTGAGCAGATGGCCGTCGCGATAAACCGGCAACGGGACGGAAACCGGCAGCGGCGCAAGCGTCCGCAGGCCGCCGGGCACGACGAGATATTTCTGCGCGGCGGCAACGCAACGTTTAGCGCGTTCGCCGGTGACGAGGCCGAGGCTGACGACAAACAATCCATTGCTGCGGAGCGCATCGCTCGGCGTGGCGTCACGGGCGATGACGCGCGACCCACCAAGCAGCACATCCGCAAACCAGCCCTTTTCCTCAAGCCAGAACAGTTTTTCAAATGAAGCTACCGCATGGTCAGCAAGTCCGCGCCATTTTTTTTGCTCGGCAGACGCGGAGTTTTTTTCCAGCTGCCGCAACAACCGAATCCAGAGCACTTGAATCTCGACGGGATAACCTTCGCGCGGCGTGCCGGCGGGAAAGTTCGTGTCCATCCAGGTGAAATGGCCCGGACTCCAGATGAGCGCCGAGTCCGCGTCCATGCGGATGCCGTTCGGCGTGCCCTTGGAATAATTTTCCGCGATGCTTGCCAGAACGTCACGGATAGTGCGGTTATCATCCACGGCTGCGTTGAAAAACTTTTTGTCCGACAAATCTTCACACACGACGGCAAACCAAAGCGGCGCATCGGACGTGTCGCGGTTGGAGACGTCGCTGCCGTGGATGGTGTTCGGCAGCGTGCCATCCTTCTCAAATTTTGCGAAGGCGAGCAGCAGTTGTTTGACTTCTTCGGTCATTCCCGCCGCCAGCAGTCCGCGTGCGCAAATCAGCGAGTCGCGCCCCCAGTCCAAAAACCACGGATAACCGGCGATGACTGTTTTGCCTTCGCCACGGCGGACGACGAATTGTTTCGCGGCGCGTTCGAGTTGCGTTTCAAAACTGGTTTCGGAATCCCCGCTTTCGGATTTACGCTTCCCGACTTTGATTTCGCCAGGTTCCGCCGTTGCGACCAACGTGACGTTCGCGCCCTTCGCCAGCGGTAATTCAAACCAGCCGGGGCTGTAAGCGTCGCCGCTGCCCACCTGGCCACGCGATTGTTCCACCGGATGCGGAATATTTTCGCACCATTCCGGCTGCGGATGATATTCGCCGGAGTCGGCAAAAACGCGCAACTGGCGGTCGGGCGCGGGCGTGAACTCAAACCCGTTTTTTTTGCCGAGCGGATGCGAGTTGGACGAGAAATGAAAATCTGCGCCGCCGTTGCGTTTGGTTTCGGAATGAAAATTCCGGTCCTCGATGTCGGGGCGCACCGTCAGGCGCACATCGGCATCGGCGGGCAGTTGTTTGCCGGTCGCGCGCTTGTCCGTGGGGCGGCTGAAATGAAAGACCGTCGTGTTTTTGCCCTCGACCATCTCGGCGCGCAATTCGATTTCGACCGTGCGGCCATCGCCGGCGCTGGCGATAAAATGCCAAACGGCGGGCGGGCCGATTTCAAACGACGCGAGGCTTTTGAAATCCAGCGGCGAGAGAAAGCCGTCGGCATTGACCCAGACGCGGAGGCGCTTGACGAAAATGTGGCGGTCCACCGGAAAATCCGGGTTCAAATTGGCGCCGAGGACACAGTCGTATTTGGAATTCACGCGGCCCAAATCCACGCAAATGCGCGCCATGCCGCCAAGGCCGTTGGTCAGCAGGACCAAAGCGTCGGGAGATGGAAGTTGGGAGATGGAAGTTGGGAATGCCGGTTCGGGTGCGAGAAAATGGATTGCGGCGGAAACCTTTTGCGAAGTTGCGGCGTAACGTTCCAAAATTAATTCAGCTTCTGCCGCCGAATCGCGAGGCGCGAAGCAGGCGATGAAACCATTGCCGGCCGGAATGGATTGAACGTGAATTGCATCCGCGTTTCCATTTTGCATTCTGCTTTCTTCATTCTGCATTTCCAGCGTGGCGCGAAACGGCGCGGTGTCCTGTATCAGCAGCCAATGGCCCGGCGGAACGAGCGTGACGCGGCGGCGGTCAATCAAAGTCCATTCGACCACCCGCGGGAAGATTTTTTCCGATTCGACTTCGGGCAGCAAATCGGCGAGCGGGGTTTTGGCATCGCGCGCGGCGAGTTCAGCGGTGGTGGCGAGAAAATTTCCCGGCGAACGTTCGACTTGTTCCGCGAGCCAGCGCCAGTCGAGGCTGTCAAAAGTTTCAGCGGGAATGATTTTATTGAGTGCTTCAAACGCAAACGCGGCCTGCGCGCGGGCGCGGCGGTAGGCGTCGCCAATCAAACCGGCAGGCTTTTCAGTCGGCGCGAGGCAGTGGCATGAGCCGGGCGCGAGGGTGAAAATAATTTCGTCCTTCTCGCGGTCGAATTGCGAGAGCGGCTGGCCGAGCAGATCAAATTGGAAATCGGAAATCTCAAATTTCAAATTGGCTGACGCGAGCGTCAACAGGTGGGAATTTTCGACGTCGGTGTTGACCAGAACCAACACGGAATCCTTGCCCTCCGCTGATTCGCGGAGCAATGCGTAAACCGGCGAGTCGGGCGCGCTCAAGCGGGTGAGTTTCGCGCCGTCGAAAAAGCACGGATGATCGGAGATGAGCCGGTTGAGTTGGGCGAGTTCGGGAACGATGTTGTCGGCGCTGTCCCAATTCAGGCCGGTGCAGCCGTGGACGCGGATTTTTTCCGTGGCGAGCCATTCGACGCCGCAAGTGAAGCCGAATCCGCCGCTGGTGCTGGTGAGTGCGCAAAGACGGTTCCGCAGCAGCGACCATGCGCGGCTTTTTTTGGCGAGGCGCTCGTTGTCGTGGGTTTCGGAATAGTGAACGTAGCTGCCGGCGCGCTCGCTCTGGCGGTTGGCGTAATCCAAATACCACGCGACTTCCTTGCCGGAATAATTCTGGAACAGCTCGGAGTATGCCCATTGCATGCCGCCCTCGGTGAGGAGCGCTTCGGTGGCTTCCCAGGAACCGCCGAGGCCTTCGAGCAGGAAAATCGCCTCCGGAAATTCATCCTGAACTCGGGCGATGATATATTGCCAGGCGGGCACGGGGATTTTGTATCCGGCATCACAGCGGAAGCCGTCCACGCCGCGCCGACACCAGACCAAAAGCGAATCGGCGATGATGTCCCAAAGTTTCACGTCGTGTTGTTCGAGTTCCACCAAATCTTCCCAGACGGTGCCCCACGCGCCGGGACTGGCGAATTCACCATCGGGTTTCTTCTGGAAAAATTCGGGATGGTTTTCCTGCAAGGTCGAGCCCCAGCCGGTGTGGTTGATGACGATGTCAATGAAGACGCGCGCGCCGAGCGAGTGCGCGGCTTGCGTGAGTTCGCAAAACTGGTCAATGCCGGTGGCGCGCTTGTCGAATTCAACGAGCGCGGGATCCACCGCCGTCAAATCTAGCGAGGCGTAAGGACTGCCGAAGCGCCCGAAGCGCGCGTAAGTTGTCGGCGTCGGATGCACGGGCAGTAGGTGAATGATGCGGCAACCAGGCTGGTTGACGATGAACGGCAACTGGCGGGTGAGGTCGCGGAATTTTCCCGACGGCGGCAAAGTCGCGTAGCCGAGCGCTTCGAGCGACTTGAGTTGTGTCTCCGTTTTTTCATCGGCGGTCGAAGCGAGATTTTTTGCCGCGCCGAAAAGCCGCGGGAAGGCGCAGTAAATGGTATTGGCGGTGCGCGCGAAATTGGGGTGGACTGAAATTCCAACGTCCGCGCCATCCGGCCAGTGCTGCCAGTTTTTCTCGTCGAGCAGATAAGCCTTGGCCTTGAACCAACCGACCTCGGCGAGAGGCAGTTCGATTTGCCAGCCGTCGGCGATTTTTTGCATGGGCACATCGCGCCATGACGCGCCAGCGGCAGCCGCGCCCCCGGCGTGGGCGGAAATGATTTCCCTGCGGCGAAGGGCGGCACGACCGAGATTGGTGCGGAGCAGCGCGCGCCAGCCGGCGCGTTCCGCATCGGCACGGAGCGTGAAACGGACACGGTCGCCGACGAAACGCAGGAGGCGTTCGCCGGGCGGCGGCGTCATGGTCAAATGGGGTTGCACCATTTTAATCCGGATTGGGTTGCCGGACGGCTTTACAATTTCGCAGTTGGCGACGGAAATCAATGCTGCAAATGCGGACGGAGAATGGGGGGTTGCATTGGGGGACGGCCAGTGCTTAAAATGGCGGGAGGTTTTATGACAACGGCCCCCTTGAATCCGGCTGAAGAAGCTCAATTGAAGCAGACGATTGAGATGTTCGAGGTCATTGTCCAGTCGCAGCCGAACGACTGCCAGTCGCTGGAAATTCTCAAGGAAGCCTACACCAAGCTGGGCCGCGAGCCGGATGTCATCCGGATTTCAAAACGCATCGCCGAGGCTTACACGCAGATGGGCCAACTCTCATCTGCGATTTTGGAATATGAAACGGTGCTGCAACGGCGGCCCAACGACGCCGATGTGCAGACGGCGCTCCGGCAAATCGAGGACAAGGCCAGCAATTCGGCGGCGCAATCCGCGGTGGCCGAGCCTGCGGCGCTGGCGCCGCAGAGCGAGACCAAATTCCGCAAAAGGGCGCGCGCGACGGAAGGTGAAATTGACGATGGCCGCAAGACGATGCAAAAGATTTTTGTCGAGAGCAAGGTCGTCAGCGCCGGCGATTTCGATGCGTGCTGGCGCACCCCGGATATGACCGGCGCGCAGCCGGACGTGGTAGAGCCGTTCATCCAGACGATTCACGACAAGGGTCTTTTTACCGTGGAAAAATCGCTCAAGCTGCTTGCCGACAGATCGCGCACGGGTTATCTCCCATTGGAACGTTACGAAGTGGACATGGATTTGTTGCGCGGTTTCCCGGCGGAGGTATGCCGGCGCTGGTGCGTGGTGCCGTTTGACCGGATGAGCAAGTCCATTTTGGTGGCGACCGCCAATCCGTTCAACCAGCAGGCGGCGAAGGAACTGGCCGAGGCCACTCCCCACCGTCTGATCTGGTATCTGGCGGCGCCCACGGAGTTGATTCAAGCAGTTCGCAAAGCCTTCCGTTAAACCATGGCCAAAGTCAAATCATTCGGAGAACGCATCGCCGACGCGCTCGTCGAGGACGGCCTGTTGAGTGCGGGGCAGGTGGAGGAATTGCTCGAACAGCAAAAGAAGGAAGGCGCGCGCCTCGTCAAGCTCATCGTGGACAAGGCTTACGTCAGCGAGCAGGACCTGGCCGTGTGCATGGGCCGCGTGCTCAATGTCCCGCCCGTCAACCTCGCGCGCCTCGCCATCCCCGAGGAAATTGCCGACTTGCTCCCGCGGGACACGGAGTATAACCACAAAGTGGTTCCCGTCGCCCGGCTGGAAAACAAATTGTTCCTCGCGATGGCCGACCCGCTCAACGTCCTCGCACTCGACGACGTCAAGCGCATCACCAAACTGGAAATTGCACCGCTGATCGCGTCCGAAAAATCCATCGCGGACAAGCTTGCCGCCATTGATTCCGCCAAGGGCGGCGGTTCGATGGAAGCCATCATCCAGGACGCGGCGAAGCAGGAGGCCGAGGGCGACACCGTTGAAGCCGTCAAGGAAGCCGTCGAGGAAGTCAACCTCGACAAGCTGGCCGCCTCCAGCGAGGAAGCGCCTGTCATCAAACTTGCAAACCTGATCATCGTTCAGGCCATCAAAGACCGCGCCAGCGACATTCACCTGGAACCGTTCGAGAAAAACATGCGGCTGCGCTACCGGCTGGACGGCGTGCTGATTGATGCCACGCCGCCGCCCAAGCAGATGCAACTGGCGCTCGCCTCGCGCTTCAAAATCATGAGCAGCCTCGACATCGCCGAGCGGCGACTGCCCCAGGACGGGCGCATGAGGGTCAAGGTTGGCGGCAAGGATTACGACTTGCGCGTTTCCGTGCTGCCCACGGTGCATGGCGAAAAAATCGTGATGCGCGTGCTCGATAAATCCAATCTTACCGCGAGTGTTGACAAACTCGGCCTGGATCCCGACACCTTCAAGCAGTTCAAATCCGCCATTGACGCCCCGCACGGTCTGATTCTCGTCACCGGCCCGACAGGTTCCGGCAAAACCACCACGCTTTATTCCGCGCTCAATGAGTTGAACAGCCCGCAATGGAACATCGTCACCGTTGAAGACCCGGTCGAATTCCAGATCCCCGGCATCAACCAGGTGCCGACCAAAAAAGACATCGGCCTCACCTTCGCCAACGCCTTGCGTTCTATTTTACGCCAGGACCCGGACATCATCATGATTGGCGAAATCCGCGACACCGAGACCGCCGAAATCGCCATCGAAGCCGCGCTCACCGGGCACCAGGTGCTTTCCACGATGCACTGCAACGACGCGCCCGGCGCCATTGCGCGCCTCGACGACATGGGCATCGCGCCGTTTTTGATTTCGTCCTCCGTGATTTTGTCCTGCGCGCAACGCCTCATCCGCCGCATCTGCTCGCATTGCAAGGAGCCGGTGACCTATCCGCCGAAAATGTTTGAAGACCTCGGCATTGATCCGGCGACCTTTGATGGCGTGCAGCTTTACCGGGGGCGCGGCTGCGAGCGCTGCAAAAATTCCGGTTACGCCGGGCGCATGGCCATCATCGAAGCCATGACCATCAGCGATCAAATCCGCAAGCTCATCATCGCCCGCGCCAACACGCGCGAAATGGCCAAGGTCGCCGTCAAGGAAGGCATGCGCACACTCCGCATGGCTGGACTCGATCGCGCACGCGACGGCATTTCAACCCTCGAACAGGTTCTCCTGATCACATCCGCGCACTAAAATTTGCGCTGCGGAATCACGCCCGGCTGCGGCCCGGGTGACAACCACGGCGGCAGTTCCGGTTTCCATTCCGGCGCGCGCGTCGTCAATCCCATGTTGGTCGGGCCTAGAAGCCCTGGCAGCGGCGTCACCCCCGCCGGCATGGCAATCCCGCTGCTCAACGGCGTGTAGGACGCGCCAATCGGAATTGCCGCCGGTGGTTCGAGAGCGGATGCCGCGGACGGCGAGGAAAAAAATGGGCTGCCCCCCGCTGCGGCAGTCGCGGCGCCGCCGGGCGACAAATGAGGCTGGAGCAACTGCTGGAATTGTTGAATGGCCGCCTGCTGTTCCGGTGTCGGCCCGGGCGGCGGCGCGGGCAGGTTGAATGACTTCGGCCAGCCGCTCTGCGAAGTTTGGCCGGCGGTGGCACGGTCGTCTGGCATCCTGTTCATAAATTGACTCATCAGCCCCGAATTTTCAGGCCTGGCACCGGTGAGAAACCAGGTGTTCGGACTCACCTGCTGCTCCTGTCCATCCGATAGACCCCAGTGCGACGCCGAATCCACCATGCCGGGATCGGCACTGTTCGTGGGATCACGCATCTGCTCCTGCCTGTCATAATATTGCTCCTCAACCGTCTCGTCCTTCCGCTCGCCGGACGCGTCGCGATCAGGGATGCCGAGGATTTTCTCCTGCGTGGGCAGGCCAAGGATTTCCTCGGGTGTCATCAGCGCCCAATTCTTCCGCTCATCGAGCATTCGCTGAATCTGGGACGGCGAAACAGCCGGCAGTCGCGGCGCGGGCAGCGACTCGGCTCCAGACGCAACGCCGAATTTCAGGGTTGGCGACTCGACTTCGTTTGCGAAATCCAACAAACTTGGCGGCTTGGCGGCCAACGACGGCATGTTGGAACTGACGTCGCCACCATCCGGGGGGGAAAATAAAATGGCTTGCCCCGCGCTGCGATCCGCGGGCTGGGATCCGGCGGTATATGCCACCGCCAGCGCCGCACCGGCTGGAAGCAGCCACCGCGTCAAGTTTGTAAAGCTGAAACCCATTTCAATTTGTCAGGCTACCTCATTAGACAATCACCGTCAAAAATGAATTCAAAGGAAAGCGGACGGTTGCGGATTGAGGGCCGGACGAATTTCAGCCGCAGCCTCTCGCAGCACCCAACTTTCTGCCGGGTTTATTGCTTCTCGTATTCGCCCTTGCTGACCTTCTTGAGCACGGTAAACCCGGCCTTTTTGGCGTCCGAGATGGACAGCGGCTTGAGCTTGTGCGGTGTGCTGAAGCCGGAAATGATTTTCCGCACCGGCTTTTTGCACGCCGGACAATTCGTCAGCGGCTTGGCCGAGAGCGGCCGGTTCAAGGTGAATTTCCCGCCGCAGACCTTGCACTCGCCTTCGCACAGTTCGTATTCGTAAATCGGCATGAAATGAATTTCAAATTTTAATTTTGCTTCGGTTGTGCTTCGCGCCATTCCTTCAGCTTGGTCTTGGCTGTCCCGATTTGCTCCGCGCTGAAATTATTTCCGGCTTCCAGTTTTTCGACAATTTTTCCCGCGCGCTCGAGATTGCCGGAATACAGGCCATGAGCCTCGGCCAGTTTCAACCACGAATCAAAATCCTGCGGCTGCTCCTTGACCTTGCGCTCCAGAATCTCAATCGCAGTTCCCTGATAACCGCATGCGAGCAGTTCGTCAACCGATTCCGGCAGCACAACGGTTTCCGGCGCATATTCTTTCCGTCCCCAACCATGAATTGAACGCCGCGCATATTCGATGTGGCCGGTTGGAATGTGCGGCTGCCTTTCCAGGGCGCGCAGGACTTCCGCCGCCTTGTCGCTGCGTTGCAAATCCTGAACGTAAAGCCGCATCAACATCAGCGCCGCGTCCACGTTCGAGGGATTTTCCGCCAGCAGCGAATTCAAAAGCGCCGCCGCCTCGTCATATTTCCCCTGCGAACGCAAATTATATGCCTCTGTCAAAGGCTTCGGCTTGCGGTCGTTTTCAAATTGGATTCCGCTGCGCGCGAGCAGTGTTTCCATCACGAGGATGTTGGCGTCGCCCGATTCCTTGAACGTCTCGACCAACTGCGCGGCCTCCGTGTGCCGCCCGCTTTTGAGCAGGCTCGCAACCAGGTCCAGGTTGCGCGCGCTTTGGTGCGGGTCAAATTCGCGCCTGTCATCGGAATCAATCAGCCGGTGGAATCCGCGCGAAAATAATTCCGCAAGGCAGCCGCACCACAGCAGGCCGATGCACACCGGAAGAATGATTATCCCCAGAATTGAAGGCTCGCTGAAAAATATCACCGCCAGGACGAACGTCACGACGCAGCGCAAAATCCGGCGGATGAAATCCGCCTTTTTATTTTCGCCCGTCACCCGCGAATCATATCCGCTCAACCACCACGCAATCGCGGTAGCGACCGACAGCAGGATGATTTTCAGGAACATGACGAATCTTCACAGTTCGTCGTTTGCGCGGGATTATTTCTTCAAAAACGCGCTGAACAAATCTATCGGCAGCGGCAGGAATGTTGTCGTGTTGTGTTCGCTCGCCATTTCGCGCATGGTCTGGAGATAGCGCAGTTGCAGCGCGATCGGTTCCTTCGCGATCAGCGCGGCGGCCTGCACCATTTTTTCGGCGGCCTGGAATTCGCCCTCCGCGTTCACGACCTTCGCGCGTCGTTCGCGTTCGGCCTCGGCCTGCTTGGCCATCGCGCGCTTCATGCTGTCCGGCAGCGCGACCTCCTTCACTTCCACGGATGTGACCTTGATGCCCCACGGCTCGGTCTGCTTGTCAATGATCTCCTGCAACTTCTGGTTGATGATGTCGCGCTGTGACAGCAGTTCATCCAGCGCCGACTGGCCAAGCACGCTGCGGAGTGTCGTCTGACCGATGAGCGAGGTCGCCTTCCAGAAATTTTCCACCTTCACCACCGCCGCGTTCGGGTCCACGACGCGGAAGTAAATCACCGCGTCCACCGTGGCGGGCACGTTGTCCTTGGTCATGATTTCCTGCTTGGGCACATCTATCGTCACGACGCGCAAATCCATCCGCACCATCTTGTCCACGATGGGAATCAGGAAAATGATGCCCGGCCCCTTCGCGCCCTGCAATTTGCCGAGTCGGAAAATCACGCCGCGCTCGTATTCGCGCAGGATGCGAATCGCCTGCGGCAGGATGACGACAAAGATGATGAAAAGCGGCACGAGGATTGCCATTCCGCCGCCGATGAGATGTTGAATTGTTTGTGTGTCCATGGTCTTGTTCGTTTCATTGTTGAACCGTTGCATCGTTACATCGTCGGTTTCGGTTCAACGATTCACGATGTAACAATTCAACGGTTTAGTTCTTTGGTTTAACTTTCAAAGTCAGTCCGTTGATGCCGACAATTTCCACCGGCTGGCCGGCTTCCACCGGCGTATCGCTGACGGCATTCCAGTGTTCGCCTTCGATAAACACCTTGCCGCCCGCCGAGTCAATCCGCGAAAGCGCGTTCACCGTCTTGCCGAGCATCGTTTCCGC
>Ga0181534_10001616_pt1 | contig 14574 bp, 10 predicted proteins | sample PEATcosm2014_Bin_37_FD_119758 | JGI IMG/M metagenome (GOLD analysis project Ga0181534, IMG submission 119758) | Peatland microbial communities from MTU Mesocosm Facility, Houghton, MI, USA - PEATcosm2014_Bin17_10_metaG | ecosystem: Environmental > Terrestrial > Soil > Wetlands > Peat | place... | reverse complement strand
TTTGCGGCTGCCAGAGACGTTCGTAGGTCATGCCCATTTGATACCACACCGGCAACTGCCATTGCGGCGAAGGGTCCAATTGCGCGAGGCTGGTGTAAATGTCGAGCGCGCGCGGATAATCGCCCTCGCGGAAAAACTGGTTGGCGATTAGATTCCCGGTGCGCTGCTGCCAGTAGGCCCAGCTTTCCGGGTGGCTGGTTGCCTGTGCGCTTTGTTCCCGGAGCAGGGTCAAAACTTGCTGGAGCGATTCATTGTCACGGCCCAGCTCCTTGAGCGCAGACGCCAGATCAAAGCGCACTTCCGGCACTTCGGGGGTGTCGGGATAATGCGCCAGGTAATCATGCGCATAAGCCACAGCCTCATCGTAATTGGTCGTGTTGCCGTAACAACGGATCAGCTTGTAAAGCACCTGATGCTTGTCAATTTCCGCGTTGTCCTGCTTGAACAGCCGGGAGAAATACTGCGCCGCATCGGCGTATTTGCCGAGTTCGTAATGCGTTTCCGCGATTTCCATCTGCGCTTCCAGCACGAGATGCTCGTAATAATCCAGCCGGTCGTTCTTCAACGTGAGCGCGGAAGTCATCACGGCGTAAAATTTTGCGAGCGCCAGATCGTGAATCCCCATTTCCCGGAAAACCTGTCCTTGACGGAGCAAGACTTCGGGAACTCGCGGCTCGTCCGGCCAGCGGCCCAGAAATTGCGCGTAAATATCCTGGGTGCGCGGGAGATCGTCTTCATCGTGGGCGACCGCCGCGAGTTCAAGCAGGGCGGATTTCTGGATCGCCACCGGCGTATCCTTGTCCAGCAACGCCACCAATATCGGCTTGGCGTCCTTCGTCTTCCTGATTTTTCGCAAGTAACGCCCGGTTTCCAGCTTTTGAACGAACCCGTCCATGGTATCCGCTGCAACTGCCGGTGTGGCGTTGGCCTTGTTTGTTGTTGCTTGAACTGTTTGCGGGGCAGGGGCGGACTGGGCAGAAATTGCCTGGCCGCCGGCAACATTTGCCGGTTGATTCGAATGGTCAATCGAATCAGCAGAATTGAAGTCAAAATCAACAATTGATTCGCTCGGCAAATTGGTCTCGGCAAAATTTGCCTGCACCGAAGCGGAAAAAATTGCCACAACCGCCGCCAGGAAAATTAAATTCCAGACGCGTGCCTGAGTAATCCGACCTGAAAAATATGTCCTGCAAATCCGGCTCATTGACTTCGATAAATTGCCTCGCTGGAAGGTGATGCAGCCGATGGCGGCGGCGTGAACCCTACCGGCGTCACGACGCGGACATTGGTTTGGTTCGTCGCGCTGCCGCCCGGCTTGAAATAGTTCACCAGCATTTCAGGTGTCACTACTAGCAATTCATCTGCCGAATGGGTTTCCGCCGGCAAATTTGTGGATAAGTTCTCCGGCATGGCCGGAACTGACGCACCGGTTTTCGCTTCAGCCGGTGGAATCGCATCGCCCGTATTGGTTGAAACCGCCGTAATTAGGGGCGGCGAATTTGTTTGGGCAATAACTGCCGGCTTGTCGGCGACCGGAGGCGTCCACGAAAAAAACTTTGCCGGAACCGCCGCTGCTTCAAAACGCAACGGACTCGGACCGATCATCGCAAGATACGCCGCGCCCGTGACCTTCAGGCAGATCAATGAGAACAGCGCAGCCAGGATAATGCCCAGCCGGCGAACTCTGAAAAAATGTTTAATCATGCGCGAACACGGTTTTCCGACCAATGCCAAGCCTGATTACGCCTGTGCATTTCCTATGAATTAATCGTAGCCACCCACCAAGATGACCTTCGCTATCGAATCGGCTAAAATTGCCGGGGCTTGAGAAAAAACGCGCGTTCAATAAAATTTTTTCCGCTCAAGTTTTCCATGCCGCCGCCGATACTATGATGTTGGATAGTTATTATGTCAGAATTGGTTGCGACGGAAAAAATCGAACGGCTCGACAGCAGGGTCATCAACAACCGGCTCGCGCTTTGCCCCTCCTTGCCTTCATTGGGAAGCATCAACAAGGCGTTGCAGGGGCTTCTCCAGGCCGAGCAGCGTTATTCCGCGCACATATCCGAAATCGTCCGGCGCGATCCCAGCCTCACCTCACGACTGCTGCGGCTGGTCAATTCCGTCTATTACGGACTCACCACGCCCGTCAACAGCATCGAGGAAGCCGTCTTTTACCTCGGCGTCCGGCAGATACGCCAGCTCACCACCGTCACGCCCATCATCGAGGATTTTCAGAAGCTCTCGCACCAATGCGCCTTTCCGTGGCGGAATTTCTGGCAGCACTGCATCGGCACCGCCATCCTCACCCGCGAAGTCGTCAGCATGGTTCAGACGCCGGCGGATGAATCCGACTACGTCGCCGGGCTGGTTCACGACGTGGGCAAAATCATCATGGCCTGGTCGTTCCCCGACCATTTTTCCGAAATCCACCGTCAGGCGGAACTGGGCAACCGCGACCTCGTCGAAATCGAAAATGACGTGCTGGGGATTGACCACGCCGAACTCGGCGCGCTCTACCTCGAACGCCACCGGATGCCGGAGCTGATGGTAAAGGCCGTCCGCTATCATCATTCACCCGAAAAGGCGGACAACCATCAATTGATCATCGCCTCCGTGCAGATCGCCGACCTGTTGATACGCAACGCGCAGATCGGGTGCAGCGGCAACTACATGGAAGTGACGCACGAACATTGTCTGCGGGCCTCCGGCTGGCGGATATTATTCCCCGACATGCAGGACGCCGAGCAGACCATCGCCCGCGCGTCTTTGCGGCGCAGCCTTGAACAACTGCCCCACATTCTGGAAGGGCTTGTCTGAGCCGGAATTTGATTTAACAACGAAGGCATAAAGGAACCAGGTTTTTTCTTCATTGCTTGGTTGTTTTAAGTTGATTCTTGCTTTACTTTTGTCCTTGCCTCGAATTGGTGGACAGTGTTGGGTGATTGTGTGAGCTAAAGGACACGGCACCATGAATACGGTTGACGGCAAGAAATCGTTTGGCCGTTTTGTTCCCCCGCGTTTGCGGGTTCAACTTTCGCTTCCAAGGTTGTTTTCAACGGCGAAAAAAATTAAAGTCATTTCCGTCCAAACCATAATGAAACCGATTCTCTTCACTTTGCTGGGTTTTTTTCTGGAGTTCGCCGGTGCCCAGATTACCGCCGCAAGAGCTTCCAGTCCGTTGCTGCCGGTGCAGTTGCGCTGCGACTACGCCGAAAACCCGCTCGGCGTGGACTCGCGGTCGCCGAGGCTGTTCTGGCAGCTCGACAGCCCGGAACGCGGGCAACTGCAAACTGCCTACGAGATCCTGGCGGCTTCCAGCCCGGAAATACTCGCGCAGGACCGGGGCGATTTGTGGGACAGCGGCCGGGTGAAATCCAGCGAGACCATTCAAATTCCTTACGCCGGAAAATCTTTGAAGTCTTCACAGCAAGTTTTTTGGAAAGTGCGCGTCTGGGACAAATTCAAAAATGTCTCCGCGTGGAGCGAGCCGGCGTCGTGGACGATGGGCATTCTGTCCGAAGCCGACTGGCGGTCAAAATGGATCGCGTCGCCGACGAATTGCGAAACGCTTTTGTTGCGCCGCGAGTTCACTGTGAAACCCGGACTACGGCGCGCGCTGGTTTTCGTCTGCGGCCTCGGCCAGTATGAACTCACGCTCAACGGCTCGAAAGTCGGCGACGACTTGCTGTCGCCCGGCTGGTCGAAATACAACCAGACCTGCCTTTACGACACCCACGACATCACCTCGCAATTACAACCGGGCCAAAATGCCGTCGGCCTGTTTCTCGGCAACGGCATGTATAACGTGGAGAAAACTGGACGCTATGCAAAATTCGTCAATTCGTTCGGCCCGCTGAAAGCCATCGCGCAACTGCGATTGGAATACGCCGATGGCTCGGCGGAAATCATCGGCACTGATGACCAATGGCGCGTCGCGCCCGGCCCAATCACTTTTTCCAGCATTTATGGTGGCGAAGATTATGACGCCCGGTTGAATCCGGTCGGCTGGGACAAGCCGGGCTTCGCTGACGCCGCGTGGAACGCCGCGCAAATGGTTGACGGGCCGGGCGGAAAGCTTGCCGGACTTTCCTGCGCCGCGCCGCCGATTCGCGCGTTTGAAATTCTCCAGCCCGTCAAATCAAATATAATCCGCACCAACACGACCGTTTATGATCTCGGCCAGAACGCGGCCGTCATGCTCCGCATCAGCGTCAACGGAAAACGCGGTGACATCGTCCGCGTCACCCCATCCGAACTGCTCAAGGCCGATGGGTCGCTGGATCCGCGTTCCAGCCGTGACGGCCATCCGGTTTACTGGCAATACACGCTGGACGGCGGCGGCGTGGAAAACTGGTTCCCGACATTTTTTTATCAGGGCTGCCGCTATCTGCAAGTCGAGTGCCGGCCGGCGGAAGCCGGCAGCGAACCGCCGACGGTCGAAGCCATCGAAGGCAACGTGATCCGGTCAAGTTCCCCGGCGGTCGGTGAATTTGAATGCTCCAACGATTTGTTCAATCGCATCCACACGCTCATCCGCTGGGCTCAGCGCGCCAACATTGTGAGCGTGCTGACCGATTGTCCGCATCGCGAGCGGCTCGGCTGGCTGGAGCAATATCATCTGAACGGCCCGTCGCTGCGCTACGAATTTGATCTCGCGCAGCTTTACACCAAAGGCATGAACGACATGGCCGATTCGCAACTGGCCGACGGGCTGGTGCCCGACATCGCGCCAGAATATACGGTGTTCGGCGGGGGCTTCCGCGATTCGCCCGAATGGGGCAGCGCCTTTGTGCTTGTGCCGTGGCAACAATATGAGTTCACCGGCGACAGCGAATTGCTGCGCCGCTACTACGACGGCATGAAGTGCTATGTCGCCTACCTCGGCACGAAAGCGCAAGAGCACATCGTTTCATACGGTCTCGGCGACTGGTATGACATCGGCCCGCGTCCGCCCGGCCCGTCGCAGCTCACGCCGAATTCGCTGACCGCCACCGCATTTTATTATTATGACACATGGATCCTCGCGCAGGCGGCGGCGTTCCTCGGCAAAGCGAATGAGGCAAAACAACTCACCGCGCAGGCAAATGAAATTCGCGCCGCGTTCAACCGGAAATTTTACAACCAGGCAAAAGGCAGCTATGCCACCGGCTCGCAAACGGCCGACGCCATCCCGCTCGTGATGAATCTTTGCGAACCAACGAATCGTGCGGCCGTCTTGAACGCCCTCGTCGCCGACGTTCGCAAACACGGCAACGCCATCACCGCTGGCGATGTCGGCTATCGCTACCTGCTGCGGGCGCTCGCGGAAGGCGGACGCTCGGACGTGATTTTCGACATGAACAACCAGTCGGACAAGCCGGGCTACGGCTATCAGTTAAAAATGGGCGCGACCAGTTTGACCGAGGCGTGGGATGCGAATCCGTCATCCTCGCAAAATCATTTCATGCTCGGCCAGATCATGGAATGGTTTTACGCCGACCTCGCCGGCATCGCCGCCGATCCGGCCGCGCCCGGTTTCAAAAATATTTTGATCCGCCCGCAGCCCGTCGGCGATGTGGCCTGGGTCAAGTGCGCCTACCATTCCATCCACGGCCGCATCGCGGTGGAATGGAAAAAGGCGGCCGGCAGTTTTTCGCTGAAGCTGGAGATTCCCGCCGGCACCACCGCCACGGTTTATCTTCCCACCACCGACATCAAAACCGTGACGGAAAACGGCATCCGCGCCACGAAGTCGCCGGGTGTAAAATTTTTGCGGCAAGAAAACAACCGGGCGGTTATTGCGGTTGCATCGGGAAGCTATCAATTCACTTCGAAACAAGCAGGTCAATAAAGCCACGCTTATTTGGGCACTTTTTTGCTCGCCGAAGAAAATTCGGAACAATTTTCTCAAAAAAATCGGTTCGAACTTTCAGATGGCGGAAAAATCGTTGGCGGTGGAGTTCAAAAAACCGTGGAATATATTGGCCGAATTCAATTCCGACCTGACAAGCACAAACACGCGCCTGCGCGATTTTTGCAAAAAGTCAGAATGGCGGTATCTCTTGGACAAAGTTCGAACATTTTTTGACGACAACCCGCTTGTTTAGGGTATCCCCACACCCTTCCCCACAGCGGGGATAGGCAGTGTCGTCAATTCGTCCTTTGTTGGCAATGGTTTCATTGCCATTTGACGATGTGTTCGCACCCCCTACTTCGGTCGGTTTTTCCCCTGACGGGGCTACGGGCTGCGCGCGGCTCACGCCGTGCTCGCCCAAAACCTCCCTCGTCGCTCACGCGACCTACGGGTTCACACACACGGACGGGTTGGAACGGGTTAAAGGACAGAGAAAATGTCCTTTACGGGTGAACACGGGTTAAGACGGGTTGGACGGGTTTTGGGAGTTCCGCTATCGCGGTGCAGCCAAAGACTTGAGAGTTGTCTGCGCCGTGCGGGGAATGTCCTGCCTACGCCCCTTGACCCCCTCCGGCTGGACACCCCACCCATGCTCGAAACATCCCAAGACTTTGGCTGGAGGAACGGGCATGCGAGCAGACGCGGGCATTCTTCCAAGTTTTCAGAAAGCCGCGCCAGCTCGCGGTTCATGGTAAAATATTCGGTTAGAAGTGTGTTCCTCACAAAAAAACCTCAACCATTAAAAAATATGAACATGACGTATGGAGATTCAGCGAATGTCTCCGTTGGGAGCAGCAAACTGAAAGACCAGCCCGCAGGGGAACGACCCCGCGAACGGCTCATTGAGCGCGGAGCAGCGGCATTGAGCGCAGCCGAACTCATCGCCATTTTAGTGAAAACCGGATTGCCCGGCGCAAACGCCCTCGACATCGGCAAGCAGTTGATTCAGAAATTCGGCTCGCTTGGCGCTATGGCAAAGGCATCCGTGGACGAATTGCAGTGCATCCGGGGTATTGGACGGGACAAGGCCGTTACGCTGGTAGCTGCGTTCACGCTGGCAGGGAAGATCGCCGAAGAATTACAGCGCGAGTCGCCCGTTTTGGACAATCCGCAGGCCATCGCAGACCTCTTGCGGGAACAGAACCGCACGAAGAACGTCGAGACGTTCCAGATATTGATGGTGAACACGAGGCGGCGATTGATACGCGTCGAACAGGTGTCGCAAGGATTGCTCGATACAATTCTGGTTCATCCGCGAGAGGTGTTCAATTCGGCCATTGCAGCACGCGCCGCCGCCATCGTTTTGGTCCACAATCATCCATCGGGCGACCCGACGCCGAGCGAGGCAGACATCAAAGTGACGCGTGATTTAATTCGCGCCGGCCAACTTCTCAAAATCGAAGTGCTCGATCACGTCATTTTGGGCTGTGCCACGGCAGACAGGTCGAAGGATTTTTCATCGTTACGGGAGCTTGGGTATTTTTATGCCTGACGTGGCATTGCAGGGCGATTCTCAAAAGGGAATCGCTCTTTTTTATGTTCCAAAAAATTTATTTGCAATTGACCACGCATACCTACTGGATAAGCTTTTCGTATGGCCGCAGAAGAAAAGCCGAGTGTTCCCGACGTTGAGGAATTTTTGAAAAACGCCAAGACCTTACTGGCGACGATCACTGAATTGGCTGAAACTGCAAAAAAGGCGGCGGCAGAGACAAACACATCCCGTGATGCTGCCACAGAATCTCAAAAGCAGATTGTCGCAGTCATAAACGACGCCAAAGCGAAGTTGGCTGAAATTACTACTACCGCAACGCAAGCTGTAGCGGCGGCTGGCACAACTCGTGACGCAGTCGCAGAATCTCAAAAACTGATTGCCGGAGTTCTTGCCGAAGCCAAAACAAAACTTACAGAAATCACAACCGCTGCAACGCAAGCGTTGACGACGGCGGGCACGTCTCGCGACGCTGCCACAGAATCTCAAAAGCTTGTTGCCGGAGTTCTCGCCGAAGCCAAAGCGAAGTTGACTGAAATTACTACCGCCGCAACACAGTCAGTGGCGGCGATGACGAAGATTACGGGCGACCAAGCCGTGATTGCGACCAAGTCGGCCCATATTGACGATGCTCAAAAACACGCGGACACGGTTCGTGCGAACCTTGACCGCGAACTCACAGCCGCGAAGCAGAAGGCGACCGAATCCGGGGCGCAACAAACCAAAGCTCAATCGGCGGCAGACAGCGCCGCAGAGTTGCTTGCAGATGTCCGAACAACCAAAGGATCGGTCGAGGCAGATGTAGCAACAATAGTTGCGGCTCGAAAGACCGCAGAGGACTCGGCTGTTGTGACAAAGGGTTTGGCAGACAAGTCGGTTGCAGTGGAGGAGCGAATTGCAACTTACGAAAAACGACTTGCCGAACTTGATGCGCTTTGCACCGCACAACTGAAAACGATAGAAGATTTACTTCCGGGCGCGACGGCGGCAGGCCTTGCTAGTTCTTTTGATGAACGTCGCAAGACTTTCCTAAAGCCGCATAATCGGTGGCAATGGCTGTTCGTCACCTCTGTTTTGGCAATCGTGGCATTGGCTGTTTCCGGTTTGTGGCACGTCTATAATGCTGGAACGCCGCCGACCTACGACGAATTGTTTCGCTTGTGGTTGTCCCGCCTGCCCGTGGCGGCCGCACTGGTTTGGCTGGCAGTCCATGCGAGCCACGAATCGGCACTCGCGAAGCGACTGGAGGAAGACTATGGTTACAAGGCAGCAGTGGCTTCTTGTTTGTTGGGATTCCAAAAACAAATATCAGAAGTTGGCAAGGATGCGGCAACCAACGCATCGCTTGCCAAACTGCTCGACAACACCCTCACGACAAGGAGACTCACAAATTTCAGTCCCGTCAAGTCACGAATTATCCCGAGTAGTCACTACATGGGGTAAATTGTCGGCACCACTCAAGGCGGCAATCCTCGCCATCATCTATTCAGCGGAGGGCCAGCCATGATCTTAAATCCGGCTGAAGTGCTGAATCCCGTATTCAACGCTCTGGACGCCCTGATCCAAGATTACGGCGTTTTTCTTTACCTCGTGTTCGTCTGGTTGTCCCTGGGAGCGATTGCCTGGGTGTTGGGCGGCGGCTTGCGGCGGAAACGGCCACAAGGCAACTCCGTCACGGTTGTTCCCGGCATCATCTTTACGACGCGACCGCCGATGCACACATCGCCGCCAATCGTCATCACCGAACCGAAGCCGACTCGCCGCGTGGAAGATGAGGAGATTGTCGAGTTCCTGATTAGCGAGGGTTTGAGAATCTCCGCCGCCGAAGAATTGACCACGACTTTTCGCCGCATTCGGCGTCTGGCAAATTACTACTACAACGGCCCAGCAAAGTGGGAAGATATTCGCGAACACGAAACACGGACGTTCCTGATCGTGCCATTGTTGATTGCGCTGGGCTGGCCAGAACAGTCCATCAAGATTGAACAACCCGTGACAGGAGGACGGGTTGACCTCGCCCTTTTCGACGGTCCTTTCGCTGGCGACCCCAACGAATCTGTGGCCTTAATTGAAACCAAAGGCTTCGCACAGGGGCTTTCCTATGCACCGGAGCAGGCGCGGAACTACGCACAACATTTTCCAAAGTGCCAGGTTATCTTTGTCTCCAACGGCTATTGCTACAAAGCATACCGGCGCACCAAGGATGGGTTTTCCTCCGAGCCATCTGCATATTTGAACATCCGCGATCCGAGGGACGCCTATCCGCTGAATCCGAAGATTCCTGGTGCGCTTGAAGTTTTGCGCTTGCTGCTGAAGGGAACTTGAGCCATGCCCCACGCCTACACAGAAGATCAGTTTGTCGAGCAGCCCGCCACCGGGTTGTTCATGGAGCTCGGCTGGCAAACGGTGTCGGCACAGGTGTCGTCGTAGTTGCCGCTTCTGCTGCCGGTGTTGATGACGGTGGTGGAGTTGGCGACTGTAATAACATCAGATGTATCTTTATTTAATAATTTATTAGAAGCGTCCTATGGCGCGGTTAAAATTTACGTTCAACACTGTTTTCTGAAAACAGTGTTGATGCCGAAGCGCAAGTAGAGCGCTTCGGCAAGGAAATTTTAACCGCGCCATAGGAGGGTGTGTCAAGCTTTTGTTATGATGTTACTGCACCGGCACAATGCCAGTGCTACACAAGCATAACATAAGAACAGCGCCACATCAATATTGCACGATATGCTGATTTACTGGCAAATTGTGCTTGAGTTTACTGAAAGCATCGAGTTTACTGTGTAGTAAACAGCAGCCCATGAGTAAACAAAACACCATCACCACGGAAGCGCAGTTGCGCGAGGCCGTCCGCGCCCTTTGGGCGCAGGACACGGCACTAAACTGGCGCTGGAAGAAATGGCAGCCGCACCGCGAACGGGGAATTGATGCGATTGGGGAACTGGTTTTGGACAAGCGGCGCATCACGTTCGCGGTGGAGTTCAAATTGAACCTAGCAGCGCGGGACGTGGAATTTCTGGCGAAGCAAAAGCATCCCCATCCGCTGCTGCTCATCGCCCCGAACATTTCGGAGACGCTGGCGCAGCTTTGCCGGGAACGCGGATTGAGTTGCGCCGACTTAAACGGAAGATTGTGGCTGCGCACAAAAGGGTTGCTGGTGGAGCGGGACGCGAAGAAACAGCGCTTTCGTTCTTCGGTCACGCTCCCGGATGTTTTCTCGGTCAAAAGTTCGCGGCTGGCGCGGACTCTATTGAGCCATCGTGACCGCGAGTGGAGTCACAAGGAACTGGTGGAGCGCACGGGATTGAGCAAAGGTCTGGTGTCGCGCCTGTCGCGGCATTTGATCGAGCAGGGTTTGCTGGCGCAGAAGGAACGGACGTTGCAGGTGAAGCAATGGGATGGGTTGCTCGACGCATGGGCGGCGCAGGATGACTGGCGGAAGCGGACGACGTTGCACCAGTATTCGTTGCTGGAATCGGATTTGGAAACCATCGCGCGGCGTTTGGTGAAAGTTTTTCCGGCGGACGAGTCATTGGTGTTCACCCAGTGGTTCGCCGCGAACTTGCGGCATTCCTACACCATCGCGCCGGTGGTGTCCGCTTACGTGACGAAATTTCCCGATGAACGAATCGAACGCGAGCTGGGAGCGCGGCGGGTGACGGATGGCGGCACGCTCTGGCTGGTTGCTCCCAAAGACGACGGAGTTTTCCGCGAGACGCAAAAAGTGGGCGAGTTCACGCTGGCGTGTGACGCGCAGATTTATCTCGATCTGGTGCGAGCTGGCTTGCGCGGGCCGGAACAGGCGCAGGCATTGCGGGAGTGGAATGGATTTGGGAGGATTGAAACGTGAGCAAGTTCGCCAGCTTCGCCGAATATCCGCCGCGCAGTCTCGCAGGCGCGGAGGCGGCGTTACTGACCGCGTGGGCTTCGTTGGAAAGATTTCAGGATGACCTCGTGCTGGTCGGCGGTTTGGCGTTGAAGTATCTCATCAAGCAAGGCGGTGGTTTGCTGCCCGGCCCGGTCACGATGGACGTGGATTTTGGAATCACGCTCGCCGCCGAGGGCGGGCAATATGGAAACATCGCTGATGATTTGACCGGTCAGGGATTCAAGCGTGATGAAAATGGGCGTTATGTGAGGAAGTTCGAGACGATGGACGTGTTCATTGATTTCCTCACGGAGCATCCGACAGCCACGACCGGGACAGCGTCAGTTGAAGGTGTTGCCGCCGGAGTTTTTCCGGGAGTGACGAGGGCGTTGGCAACGCGCCGCAAGATCATGGTCGAAGGCAGGGATTTATTCGGCGTGACGCAAAAGGCACTTGTGCCGGTGGCTGGCATCGGTGCGTTGCTGGTGCTCAAGTTGAATGCGTTTGCAGGCAGACAACAGCCGAAAGATGCGTATGACATTCTGCTGGGCGTAAGCCGATATGCCGACGGACCGGATGCAGCCATTGCGGCGTTTCAAGCCGAGGCAACCGCATACAACCAGGGTTATGCGCGGGCAGCAGCAACATTGCGACAACACTTCTCCGATTCCGACCAGAGCGGGCCGCTCCGTTGCGCCGCGTTTGCGCTGGACGCGCAACCCGGATTGGATGATCGCCAAACACGACAGCGCCAAATAGTCGAACAGATGGTGACAATCGGCCAAGCATTGTTGGGCAAAGAATGACTCGTTAATTAACAATGTCCCACGCCTACACCGAAGACCAGCTTGTCGAACAGCCCGCCATCGGGTTGTTTGCCAAGCTTGGCTGGGAGACGGTGTCGGCGATGGAGGAAACCTTCGGCGCGAACGGCACGTTGTTGCGCGAGACGAAGGGCGAGGTAGTGTTAGTGTCACGGTTGCGCGCGGCGTTGGTGCGGTTGAATCCGGCGTTGCCGCCAGAGGCTATCACCGCCGCCGTGGACGAATTGACCCGCGACCGTTTAGCGATGAGCTTGGAAGCGGCAAATCGCGAGGTATATCTGCTGCTCAAGGAAGGCATCAAGGTGTCCGTGCCGGACAAGGAACGCGGCGGGCAGAAGACGGAGCGGTTGCGCGTGATTGATTGGGAACACCCGGAAAACAATGATTTCCTGCTGGTCAGTCAATTCAGCGTCACCGGCGCACTTTATACCTGCCGCCCGGATTTGGTCGGCTTCGTCAACGGTTTGCCGCTGGTAGTGATTGAGCTGAAAAAGCCCGGCGTGCCCGCGCGCGTTGCGTTCGACGAAAACCTGACGCACTACAAGCATCAAATCCCGTCGCTGTTCTGGTTCAACGCCATGCTCATTGCCTCGAATGGCACGGACAGCCGCGTCGGGTCGCTGACGGCGGATTGGGAACGGTTTTTTGAATGGAAACGCATTGAGCGCGAGAACGAGCCGCGCCGGGTATCGCTGGAAGTGATGCTGCGCGGGACGTGCGACCGGACGCGGTTGCTGGACTTGGTGGAAAATTTCACGCTGTTTTCGGAACACAAGGCCGGGCTGGTAAAAATCATCGGCCAGAACCATCAGGTTCTCGGCGTGAACAACGCGATCGTCTCGATGCTCGCCGCGCGCAAGCTGGGGCATGGGCGCGGCGGCGTGTTCTGGCAGACGCAGGGCAGCGGCAAAAGTTTTTCAATGGTGTTCTTCGCGCAGAAGGTGCTGCGAAAGGTGGCCGGCAACTGGACATTCGTGGTCGTGACCGACCGCGTGGAGCTGGACGACCAGATTGCCAAGACGTTTAAGGCCACCGGCGCGGTGAGCGAAGCGGAGGGCGACGAATGCCACGCCGCCAGCGGCGCTCACTTGCGCGAGTTGCTGCGCGGGAATCACCGCTATGTTTTCACGTTGATCCACAAATTCCAGACGCCGGAAATGCTTTGTGACCGGCCAGACGTGATTGTCCTCACGGACGAGGCGCACCGCAGCCAATATGACACGCTGGCGCTGAATATGCGCGCGGCGCTGCCGAAGGCTTTGTTTCTCGCGTTCACCGGCACGCCGCTCATCGCGGGCGAGGAACGGACAAAGGACGTTTTCGGCGATTACGTTTCCATCTACGACTTCCAACAATCGGTTGAGGACGGCGCGACCGTGCCGCTCTTTTACGAAAATCGCACGCCGGAGTTGCAGCTCGTCAACCCCGACCTGAACGACGACATCTATAATCTCATTGAGACGGCCGAACTCGACCCCGAACAGGAAGCCAAACTCGAACGAGAATTGGGCCGGCAATACCATATCCTCACCCGCGACGACCGGCTGGAATCTGTCGCGCGGGATATTGTTCGGCATTTTCTTGGACGCGGCTTCGTCGGCAAGGCAATGGTGGTGTCCATTGACAAAGCCACCGCGCTAAAGATGCACGACAAAGTGCGGAAGCATTGGGCGGCAGAGATTGAGCGAGTGCAGAAAGAACTTGGTCATTACAATCTGGCAGCGGATAAAAAAGACGAATTATTGAAACGTCTCGACGTGCTCGAAACGACCGACATGGCGTTGATCGTGTCGCCCGGACAGAACGAGATTGAGCAGATGAAAAAACTCGGCCTCGACATCGAGCCGCATCGCAAGCGCATGGTGGAATCGCAGCCGCCTTTGGATGAAAAGTTCAAGGATACCGACGACAACCTGCGAATCGTTTTCGTCTGCGCCATGTGGCTGACTGGTTTTGACGCACCAAGTTGTTCCACGGTGTATCTCGACAAGCCGATGCGGAATCACTCGCTCATGCAGACTATCGCCCGCGCGAACCGGGTTTTTCCCGGCAAGCACAGCGGCATGATCGTGGATTATGCGAACGTGTTTGCCTCGCTGGAAAAGGCACTGGCCATTTATGGGCCGGGCGGAGGCGGAGGCGGGCCGGTGAAGGACAAGGCAAAGCTGGTCGAAGATTTGCGCCGTGCGGTGGACGCCGTGACAACATTTTGTGCCACGCGCCAGGTGATTCTCCCGGCCATTGAGCAACTGGCCACCGGGAGTTTAGATCGTTTGCAACGGATTGATGATGCAGTCAACGCCCTCATTTCGCCTGACCCGTTACGCCGCGAGTTTCTCGGTCACGAGCGGCTCGTCGGCACACTTTACGGCGCGGTGAAACCCGACCCGGCGGCGCTGGAGTTCGCCGGTCGTGTCGCGTGCATCGCGGCCATCGCCGATGCCATCCGCACGAAACTCAATCCGAACCCGGCGGACGTCACGGAAGTAAT
>Ga0181534_10001615_pt1 | contig 14576 bp, 11 predicted proteins | sample PEATcosm2014_Bin_37_FD_119758 | JGI IMG/M metagenome (GOLD analysis project Ga0181534, IMG submission 119758) | Peatland microbial communities from MTU Mesocosm Facility, Houghton, MI, USA - PEATcosm2014_Bin17_10_metaG | ecosystem: Environmental > Terrestrial > Soil > Wetlands > Peat | place... | reverse complement strand
CCGCGCATCAATCACCGCATGCACAACAAGCTGTTCGTGGCGGACAACGCCGTCGCCATCACCGGCGGACGCAACATCGGCGATCAGTATTTCACCCGCGACAAGAACAGCAATTTCATCGATCTGGACGTGGTGGCCGCCGGGCGCATCGTGCCGCAATTGTCGGCATCGTTCGACGCGTTCTGGAACAGCAAGTACGCCTATCCCATCTCATCGTTGGTCGCCCCGAAGCAGGCCGAAGCGCCGCCCGCCGCGCCCGAGGAGATCGTCCCCACCGGCGAATCGAACTGGTTGGCCCGTGAGCTCGATGCGCATGACCTGAAGCTCGATTGGGTCCCGGCGACCGTGCTGGCGGACCGGCCGGCCAAGATTGCGAGCGATACCGCATCGAACGAAGAGGAGACGATCGCCAACAACATCGCCGCCCTCCTGCGCCAGGCGCAGCAGGAGGTCATCATCATCTCGCCGTACTTCGTGCCGGGTCGCGAGGGGGTCGAACTCATGCGCGAACTGGTCGGGCGCGGCGTGCACATCCGCATCCTCACCAATTCACTGGCGTCCACCGATTCGCCGCTGGTGCACAACGGCTATGCGCGCTACCGGGTTGCGCTGCTCAAGCTCGGGATCGAATTGAGCGAGGTGCGCCCCAAGCTCGGCCAAAAGCGGCCGCGCTTTCACCCGTTTCGCACCTCGAACGCCACCCTGCACGCCAAAGCGCTGGTGATCGATCACAAGACGGTGTTCATCGGCTCGCTCAACATGGATGCGCGCTCGGCGCGCACCAACAGCGAACTCGGGCTCGTGATCCGCAGCGCCGAGATCGCCGGCCAGGTCACCGCGCTCATGGATGATCTGAGCGCCGACGGCAGCTACCGGCTGTCCCTCGACCGCAACGAGCACATCGTCTGGTCGAGCGGCGAGCCGGGGTCGGAGCAGACCTGGCACATCGATCCGGAGACCACCCGCATGCAGCGCTTCGCGCTCGGGCTGCTCGCGCCCTTTGCGCCGGAAGAGCTGCTCTAGGCGCGGGTTCAGCCCGCGGCGCCGGAGATCTTGCCGTCCATGTAGCGCTTGATGCTGCTCACGATTTCGGCGTGCGCGCCCTCGACGCCGGCCCACCCGATCACGCGCACCCATTTGCCCGGCTCGAGATCCTTGTAATGCTCGAAAAAGTGCTGGATCTGCTTGAGCCGGATGTCCGGCACGTCATCGATCGATTTCCAATGGGCGAACAACGGACAGATCGCGTCGGTCGGCACCGCGAGCACCTTGGCATCGCCGCCGGCCTCGTCTTCCATGCGCAAGACGCCGACCGCGCGACAGCGCACCACCACGCCGGGCAGCAGCGGGAACGGCGTGTGCACCAGCACGTCCACCGGATCGTCGTCCTCGGCCACGCTTTGCGGTACGTAGCCGTAGTTCGCCGGGTAGTGCATCGCCGTCATCATGAATCGATCCACGAACAGCGCCCCCGACTCCTTGTCCACCTCGTACTTGATCGGTTCGGCGTTCATCGGAATCTCGATGATGACGTTGAATTCCTCCGGGACATTCTCGCCGGCCGTGACGTTGTTGATGCTCATCTTGCGAATCCTTGTAAAGTCGGGTTGCGGGTTACCACAGCTGCCACTGTTCGAACAGAAGTACGTAGGCGGCGAGCAGTGCATTGGTGGTGGCGTGCGCGATCACGGATTCGCCGAGCCTGCCGGATCGAATCGCGAGCGCGCCGTACGCGATGCCGGCAAGGATTCCGGCCGGCCACAGGGCGCCATGGGTGAGTCCAAAGGCGAGCGAGCTTAGCATCAACGCCGGCCAGCGCACGACGCCAAACGCCACGGATTCGAAGCGCGGATGCATGAGGCGTCGCATCAGATAGCCGCGATACGCGAGTTCCTCGGCGAGCGGCACCGTGACGGTGGCGGCGAGCGCGCGGCAGCCGATCCACAGCCCACGTTGCGCAGTCGGCAGCAGCGCGAGCGCGGCGGGTTCAGGTGTCCGCTTCGTCAACAGGCCCGCCGCCGCCACCCAGACGAGGAAAAGTGCGGCCCCGGCCGCCGGCGCGCGCCAGGTGCAGGACCAATCAAGGGATGCGTAACAGCGGCGGTAGTACCACAGGGCCACCGCCGCGGCGCCCAGGCGCATGGGGTAGAGCCAGTCGAACCCGGCCGACAGCGCATGGGCCACCATGCCGGCGGCGAGAATGGCGAGCAGCGGCATCAGATACGCCGCGGTTTCGTTCATGCGCGCGGCGCTCGCCGGCTGCCCGGCGGTGCGGGGCGTGCGGGCGGTCCGGCTGATCCAGGTGCTGCGGCGGGCCAGGATTGCGACCGCGAAGGCTGCCAGATTGAAGGCGATCCAACCGGCCTGCGAATGAAATCCGACCGAGGCGATCCGCGCGTATCCGGCATCGCCGATCAGCACCAACGCGGCGATGCGCACCGCATTCAGGGCGAACACCAGCACCACACCGAATGGCACGACGATGAGGGCCTGGGGAAAAAAATATTCGCGTCGAAAACACCACAGCCACGCAACGCAGAATGCCAGCATCAGTCCGATTCCCTCGAGGCCGGAGCAGACCTCCGCGATGATCACCGCGAAATGTTGGGTGGCGATGGTCAGGGTGGCCGGATCCGCCTTGAGTGTGGGGCACACCGGCTGCAACAACATCTGCACCAGTTGGAACGTGAGGGTGGCCGCCGGCCCCCACAGCAATTGACTGGTCTGGATCGCCGCGACCGCCGCCGCCGCGGGCAGCAGTGCAAACAGCGGCAGCCTGCCGGTCTGGCGGATCGCTCCGACCCACACCGGCAGGGGCGCCATGGCGGCGAACAAGGCAAGTGCGGCGGCGATGGCGCACCCATGCCAGGCCACGGCGAGTACTGCAAACGGCAGCGCGGAGGAGGCGCCGTACAGCCAGGCGGACAGATAACCAAAGGGCACCAGCAATCCGGCGTGGACCAGCGCCCAGCGGATGCGAATCGGCGCCTCGCTGCCCAAACCCGACAAGGCGGCAAGCGATGCCGGCCCGCGCAGGTAGACGAGAATCGCCAATGATCCGGCGTACGCGATCATGAAGCGGAACAGCCAGTGCTGGGTGTGGCGCACCACCGCGGCGGCGCCGGTGAGTTCATCGACCGGCGTGGCCTGGATCAGGTACGACACCAGCAGTGTTTCGATGGCGAGCAGCGTCACGACGAGGAGCAGCCGCAGCGCCAATCCCGGCCGCGCCGGCGGGAAAGTCAGATCCGAAAGGGGGCTCGCCACCTTAAATGGACATCAATCGATGACGATGGCGTGGGGTTCGCTGCCGGCGGCGAACGGCGACCCGCCGACCGCCGTCAGCGCACCGCTGGCCGCATCGATCGAATACACCGACACGTTGTTCGAGGTTTCATTGGCGACGTAGGCGAAGCTGCCGGCCGGATCGATGGCGACACTCAACGGAAAGCCGCCCGCGCCGACGGTCGCGGCCACGGTGAGCGCTCCGCTGCTCGGGGTGATGGCATAGGTGCTGAAATCATTCTTGGCCGTCACGTTGGCCACGTACAGATAGCGTCCAGCCGGGTCCACCGCCAGCGACTCGGGACTCGAGCCGCTCGACATCGGCGAGCCCGACAGCGGCGCCAGCGCACCCGTGCCCGAATTGATCGAGTAGGCGGAAATCGAGGCCGCGGTTTCATTGGCCACGTACGCGAAGGTGCCGGTCGGATCGATGCTGATCGACACCGGCCCGGCCGCCGCGCCGAACGGGGAACCGCCGATCGAGGTCAGTGCGCCCGCACCGGTTTCGATCGAGAATACCGACACTTCAGCGCCGCCGAAGTCGGTGACATACAAAAAGTTGCCGCCGGGATCGGTTTTCAGGGACGTGGGCTGACTGCCCACCGAAAACGGCGAGCCGCTGATGGGGTTTCCAAGCCCGCCCCTCTCGATGACGAACACCGACACCGTGTTGTCGCCCATGTTGGCCACGTACAGGAACTGGTTGGCGGGATCGACCAGGATCGCGAACGGCCCGCTGCCCGCGGGCAACGGTGCGCCGGCGGAGGTGAGAGCGCCGCTGGATTGATCGATCGCGAACACCGAGACATTGTTCGAGCCGTGGTTCGCAACGTAAAGGTACGTGCCGTTGGGATCGACGACGGCCGCCACCGGTGTCGTACCGGTCGAGGCGAACGGCGAGCCGGCAACCGGGGACAATTGTCCGGTCGCGGCATCAATCGAGTACGCCGAAATGCTGCCCGAGCCCATGTTGACGGCATAGGCGAAGCGCCCCGCCTGGGTGCAGCTCACGATCACATTGCTGATTTCGGCCGTGCCGATGGTGCCGGACCCATTGTGCACGGTGCAGGTTTGCGCGGGATTCGACGGCTGGGTTTTCACCGTGACCGAATAGGGGCCGCCCTGATCGATTTCGGATGAGAAGGTGAAGCCGCCGCTCACCGACAGCTTCAGATCATTGCCTGAGTTGTTTTGCAGGACGAGGCCCGAACCGCGCAGTCCCGTCACCGTTCCGCCCACGGTGTAGCCACCTCCCACGTGACAGGCCGTCACCGCGAGCCCACCCAAGGCGGCCAAAATTGCGAGCCTCAAAATGATCATCACGGGGTGGCTCCTTCAGGTTCCGAGCGCGTGGATGACGCCGCTCAAGAACGCATGGGTTTCGCGATCCCGGTCTTCGACCCACGCCTCCGGCCACGCGCTCCAAATGACGGCGACCACGTGCGCGGCCGGATTGATGTAGATGAACTGCCCAAAAATCCCCTCGGCCTGAAAGACACCACGATGCGCGGGCTCCGGCGGCAGCAGCCACCATTGGTAACCGTAACCGCTCGGATCGCCGGGCTCGAGTTTGCCGAAAGCGACCTGCGGGGAATCGGCGTGCGGTTGCGTGGCGGCGGCGAGCCAACCGGCCGGCAGAATGGGCTTTCCGCCGGCATTGCCGCCGGTGCGGATGAATTCACCGAAGCGCCCGTAATCGCGCAGCGTCATCGAAAGACTGCCGCCGCCCATCTCCGCGCCATCCTTGGACTCGAGCACCCAGTAGCCGTCGCGTTCCATGCCAAACGGCGACCAGATCTTCTCGGACAGGTAATCCGAGAGGGTCTTGTGTGTGGCGGCACTGACCGCGAGACCGAGCAGGTGGGTCTCGCCGGTGTTGTAATTGAACACGCTGCCCGGCGCGGCCGCGCGCGGCAACTTCGCCATGAAGCCGATGATGCAGCCGGGTTTTCGGTCGGATATGCACTTGAGCAGCCGGCCGATGTCGGAGTCGTGCTGCCGGTAATCTTCGTTCCACTTCACGCCCGAGGACATTTGCAGGAGGTTGCGCACCGTGACCCCGTCATACGCGGAGCCGCGCAGTTGCGGCAGATAGGCGCTGATGGGATCCTCGATGCTGCCGATCGCGCCGTCCTTCACCGCCGCGCCGACCAGCGTCGAGACGATCGATTTGCCGACTGAAAACGAGGTCCAGCGGCTCTCATCGGTGTTGCCCAGGCCGTAGCGTTCCAATTTGACCCGGCCATCCTTGAGCACCAACAAGCCGCCGATGCGGTTGTGGGTCATGAAATCGTCGAGACCCAATGTCCTGCCCGCGAACCGGTACGGGATCGCGGTGAGCGGCGCCGGCGCCGCCGGCAGTGCAAAAACCTCCGTGCCGTGCTTGAACACGCGCGTCGCGAACAACCGATCGGTGTTGCGGTAGGCGTCCGGCTGCTGATCCGGCGGCAGCATCAAAAAATTATCGGCGCTCGCGGCCGCGGTTGCCCCGGGGGTTTCGGCGCCCGCGAGCGCAGCCGCGCTCAAGGCCAGCGCGGCGATCGGCAGACGGAGAGCATGAAACCTGGCTTGCATCGGAACCTACTTTGCGGCGGCGGCGTCGAAGGATTGTATGCTTCGCGGTTGCCGTTCAACAATCAATATTGAAATCCTACGAGGAGTTCGCCATGCGCTATCGCCTGCTGGGCCAAACCGGCCTGTACGTGTCGGAGTTGTGTTTGGGAACCATGACCTACGGCGGCGGCGGCGGTATTTGGGAGTCGATCGGTGCGCTCAAACAGGACGCCGTCGATGAGCAGCTGAAGGTGGCAATCGACGCCGGGGTGAATTTCATCGACACCGCCAACGTGTACCACGGCGGTCAATCCGAAATGCTGCTCGGGCAGGCGCTGCGCAACCTGGCGCTGCCGCGCGATCAGCTGATCATCGCCACCAAGGCCACGGGGAGCATGGACGACACGCCGAACGGCCGGGGGCAGTCGCGCCATCATTTGTTCAACCAGATCGACGCCAGCCTCAAGCGCTTGAAGCTCGATTACATCGATCTGTACCAGCTGCATGGGTTCGATCCGCTGACCCCGTTCGAGGAGTCCCTGGCGGCGCTGGATGATCTGGTCCGCTCGGGCCGCGTGCGCTACATCGGCCTTTGCAATATGACCGCCTGGCAAATCATGAAAGCGCTCGCGCTGTCCGATCGGCGCGGATGGTCGAAATTCGTGAGCGTCCAGGCCTATTACACGATTGCCGGGCGCGATCTCGAGCGCGAACTCACCCCGCTCATCGAGGATCAGAAACTCGGCCTCATGGTGTGGAGTCCGCTTGCCGGTGGACTGCTGACCGGCAAATATGCCAGCGCCGATGACAAGGGTCCGGCGGGCGCGCGGCGCGCGAGCTTCGATTTTCCGCTCATCGACAAGGCGCGGGCGTTCCGCTGCGTCGATGCGATGCGTCCCATCGCCGCACGTCACGCGGTGTCGGTGGCGCAAATCGCCCTGGCGTGGCTGCTTGCCAAGCCGTTCGTGTCGAGTGTGATCATCGGCGCCAGATCGCTCGAGCAGCTGCGCGACAATCTCGCAGCCACCCGGGTGAGCCTCTCCGCGGAGGAGCAGCAGCGGCTCGACGAGGTGAGTCAGCTGCCACCCGAATACCCCGCCTGGATGGTCGCCTTCCAGGGCCAACAGCGCAGCAAGGCGCCGATCAAGGAATAGCGCCGCCGCACCATTGCCGCTGTCGGCGGAATACGACATGCCGCGGTGAACCAATTGATGGATAATCGCTCCAATGCAACATGAAAGGACGCACATGGCCCGGCGATTCAAGATGAGCCACCCAATGGCGGCGGCTGCCTTGGCGGTGGTTGCGCTCTGGCCCGCCATGGCCGGCGCGACGCTTGGGCAGCCCGAAGCCTCGGTGCAGTCCGACGGGATTGGGTTGCACGGTTCGATCAAGCAAGCGACGGATCATCCGTTGTATCGGGTCCACGAGATCCAATTGCCATCGGGGACCGCGGTGCGCGAGTACGCCGATCTGAACGGATTCGTGTTCGCGGTCGCGTGGCAGGGGCCGTTCATGCCGAATTTGCGCCAGATGCTCGGCGCGTATTTCGACGACTATGCAACCGCGGCCCAATCCCACGGGGCCGATCATCGTCACCTCGAGATCCGGCGTGCCGATCTCGTGGTGCAGTCCGCCGGCCACATGCGCGCTTTCGCGGGACGCGCCTATTTGCCGCAGGCCTTGCCGGCCGGCGTCGCGCCCGGAGAGCTGCAATGATGCGTGCGTTCGACCGGGCCGTGCGCTACGCGGCTCCGCTGCTGGCGGGCCTCGTGGCGGTCTCCTGCGGAGGCGGCGGTAATACGATAACCGGCGGCGGTTCGGGGGGCGGTTCGGGCGGAGGCCCGGTGCCCGCCGCGGCGAATGTGGTGAGCGTCGTGGTCGGCCCTGGACCCACCAACACCGGCATCAATACGCTCTACACCACGGTGACGGTGTGCGTACCGGGCAGCACGACGGCCTGTCAAACCATCGATAACATCCAGGTCGATACCGGCTCGTACGGGCTGCGGCTGCTCGCGCCGGTCCTGACCTTGTCGCTGGTGCCGATCTCGGCCTCGAGCGGCACCTCGCTGCTCGAGTGCACGGGGTTCGTGGATGGTTTCAGCTGGGGTCCGATCGCGCTCGTCGATGTGCAGATCTCGGGCGAGAGCGCAGGCTCCGTGCCGGTGCAACTGATCGGGGACTCGCGCTTCCCGGCCGTGCCGAGCGACTGTTCCGGCATCGGGCCGCCCGAGAACACGGTGGCGCAATTCGGCGCCAACGGCATTCTAGGCGTCGGCTTTCTGCCGATGGATTGCGGCACGCTGTGTGCCGGTGCGGCGGTTCCGACGTCGTATTACGCGTGCACGGCCGCCGGCGTGTGCAACGCGACGGCGGTTCCGGTGACCTCGCAGGTGGCGAATCCCGTCACCCGGTTTGCCACCGACAACAATGGCACCATCATCAGCCTCTCGAGCGCGGCGGCGGGCGGGGCCGCGAGCGTGGCCGGTTCGTTGATTTTCGGCATCGACACCCAGTCGAACAATCAATCGTCGGGTACGCAAACGGTGCTGACGGTCGATGCCAACGAGAGCGATCCCAATTTTGGCAATTTCACCACGGTGTTCAACGGGCAAACCCTGGCCGCGAGCTTCATCGACTCCGGGTCGAACGGCTATTTTTTCACCGACAGCAGCCTTCCCGCCTGCCCGGGCAGCAACAGCGAGTTTTATTGTCCGTCGAGCACGCAAACTTTCAGTGCGACGCTGCAAGGATTGAGCGGCAGCAGCACGAGCGTGAATTTCACCGTCGGCAATCTGAACAACCTGACCGGCGGCATAGCCGCCTACCCGAGCCTCGCGGGCACGACCCCGATCAGCAACAGCTTTGATTGGGGGCTGCCGTTTTTCTTCGGCCGCAAGGTCACCACCGCCATTTCAGGCTACACCACCTCGGCCGGCACCGGTCCCTACGTGGCCTTCTGACGGCCAGCCGTTTCGACGGTCCATTGGACGATCCGACCCACCCATTCGTAGAGCGCCGTGCGGGAGCGATCCCAAGCTTGGACTGAGGGCAGGAAGGCGAGCATTCCGCGCTCGTCGCGGGTCAACATCTCGGCGGGCGCGCCACTCACCTCAAACCCCGCGGCGCGAAATTCCGCCGCCGCGCGCACCAGGTGCGCACTCGAGGTCACCAGGATGATGCGATCAAGGCCCAGTGGATGCAGGATCCGCGCTGAGAATTCCGCATTTTCCCGCGTATCCCACGAGGCGCCCTCGGCCCAGGCAACCGGCAGCCGCATCTCCTCGAGCAGAAAGCGGCACATGGCGGCAGCCTCGCGCGGGTTGCCCGAGACCAGGAGGGGCAGGTGTGTCGCGCGTGCGATCTTCGCGGCTTCGACGAGCCGCGGCACCACGTGCAGGGCCGGCGCATCGCCTCCCACATCCGGCGCGTCGCGCCGCACGCCGCCCGCCAGCACCACGATGACCTGAGCACGAGATTGCGCCGGCGTCAGGTGCGCCGGGTCGAGCGCGGGAAATCCCTCGACCGCATGCGCGAGGGCGTCGGCCACCAGGGGCATGCCGAGCAGCCAGATGCCGCCGATCGCCACCGCGCACAGCGCCAGGCCCAGACGCGGCCGGCGCAGGCCGCACAGCAGTCCGGCGAGGCCGACCAGCAACAGTCCGGCTGGCGGTATGAACAGCGTCTTTAGAAACAGCCGCAAACCAAAAGCAGTCAATGCCATTCCTCTCAAAAGACGTGACGGCGCGCGGGCGGCCGCGCGGGAAATCCGAGCTTAGCATCGCCGCCGACCAACGAGACGCGCGTGGGGCGGGACGGCGCCCGTCCGGGCGGTGTAGGATTCCCGGCACAAAACAACAACGATGAGCCACTCCGAGGTTTGAACACGTGAAGCAGATCCGACCCACCCGGCGCGAACTGATCAAGACCCTGGCCGTGATGCCGCTGATCCGGCTGAAGCGCACCGACCCGGATGTCATTCTCTACAACGGGCTCATCACGACCATGTGCGTCGGCCAACCCGATGCGACGGCCGTTGCCATCAGCGGCGGGCGTTTGTTGGCCGTGGGATCGGACGCGCAGGTGCTGGCCCTGGCGGTGCACTCCACCCGCCGGGTGGATCTCGGCCGCCGGCGTGTATTTCCGGGATTCAACGATGCGCATGCGCATCCCTGGGCGAGCGGGGTCGAAGCGCTCACGAGCGTGGCGTGCGACAAGAACTCGATCGAGGAAATCCTGGCGGCGCTGCGCGCCCGTGCGGCCGAAACGGCACCGGGCCATTGGGTGCAGGGCTATTTGTACGATGATGGTAAAACCCCCCGTCCCCTGACGCGCGCCGACCTCGATGCCGCGGTGCCGGATCACCCGGTGGTCGTGTCGCATCGCGGCGGGCATACCGGTTACGTCAATTCGCAGGCGCTTGCCGTCGCCGGCGCGACCGCGGCGACGGCCGACCCGCCCGGCGGGCGGTACGATCGCGATGCCGACGGACAGCTCAACGGGCGGGTCGCGGACAATGCATTCCTGGCGCTGCAGGCCAAGATTCCCGACGAACTCACCCGCGATGATCAACGACGCGGTGTGGCCTGGGTGTCGAAGCTTTATGCCAGTCACGGGATCACCTCGGCGTGCGAGGCCGACACGACCCCGGACGGGTTGCAGGCGTATCAGGATGCGCGCGACGCGGGCGAGCTGCGCTACCGCGCCTATTGCCACATGGATGTGAAGTTCCTCGACCGCTATATCGCGGCCGGGCTGCACACCGGCTTTGGCGATTCGATGGTGCGTATCGGAGGCATCAAGCAGTTTGCGGACGGCTCCATTTCCGAGCGCACCGCGTGGCTGGCCGAGCCGTACATCGGCATCGCGGATTACAGCGGGCTCGAAGTCGGCACGCGCGAGAGCCTGTACCAGAATTCCCGCAAGGCGTGGCTCGCCGGCTTTCAACTCGCGACGCATGCCAACGGCGAACGGGCCATCGATCGGACGCTCGGCGTCTACGAACAACTACAGCGCGAAATGCCGCGCCGCGATCCGCGCTTTCGCATCGAACACTGCACCGTGGTGACGCCGGATCTCGTGGCGCGCCTGCGCGCCGTCGGCGCCATCCCGATCCCCTTCGCGGGCTATGTGAATTTTCACGGCGATGTGCTGCACTTCTACGGCGATGAGCGCACCAAGCGGATGTTTGCCTACCGCTCCTTCATCGATGCCGGGCTGCGCCCGCCGTCCTCGTCGGACTACACGGCGAGCCCGCCCGCGCCCATGCTGTGGCTGTACTCGGAAACGACCCGCCGCGATCCGACCGGACACGTGTGGGGCGAAGCACAGCGCATCTCGCTGCCCGAGGCGCTGCGCTCCGCCACCCTCGATGGCGCGTACGCCTCGTTCGAAGAACACGACAAAGGCTCGATCGAGCCCGGCAAGCTTGCCGATCTCGTGGTGCTCGCGCAGGACCCGTTCGCCGTTCCGCCGGCCGGCTGGCAGGACATCAAGGTGGAGCGCACCATGCTCGGCGGCAATTGGGTTTATGAGGCCTGAGTCCCCGGGATCGCCGGGCGGTGCCTCAGATCGCCGCGGCCGCCGCAACTTCCCTGCACATTTGCCTGCGCGCGCCGAAGGCGACTAGAATCGGCTCCGAGGCGGGCGTCGTATAATGGTAATACCCAAGCTTCCCAAGCTTGAGCCGTGGGTTCGATTCCCATCGCCCGCTCCACTTTTCGTTGTCTGGCGTATCCCTGCGTTGTCCTAGGCCGCCTGAAGAAGGGTTCCAACGATTCAATGCCAAGTGCAAACTCCCGCGGTGCAATGCTGCGCTTGGTGGAGAGTCCCCGTTTGGACGGGCCCACGGAGCCTCGTCCGCCTTTGGGCGAACTACCCGGCCCTCCGATCCAATTACATGACCACACTGTTCGCGATGAGAGGCCGACTCCTAAACAACAGCAGAGACACGAATGCGCAGAAGATGAGAGCGCACGGAAAAGATAACCGGGCGTAAGTCGCTACTTTTGCGTAGTAATCAATATCCGTCCACGGAAACGCAAGAAAATTAGGTCCTGGAAAGACAAAAATAAAGCCACCTTGGAAGGGCAGAGGAGCGATCAGCCATGCGTTCACCAAAGCAAAGATCAGCCTCCGCACAGCTAGCGGTAGCTTGAGCCGTCTCAATAGATAAACGCTAAGCGAGCCAGTAAACAATAACGCTGCCGATGCCGCTATGAGCCATCCAACGATTGCTCCGACCGCATTTGCACGAGTGATACGTTGGTACTCGGCGTCGTCAGTTGGCGGTGGCGTTTTGACGACAACGACAGCCGTTCCAAAAGCCTTTTGCAAATCGGAGAGAAAGCGGTTGTAAAAGCGAACTCCATCGGGACTAAAGCCGCCAGGCCGCTCTTCGTAAACGTTCAACTCCACGAAATGGTCGGACGTTGGCTTATATCCAAGGCGGAACGGTTCTGTCGGCAGTCCATTTGAATAGTCTGCCCATACGACGCGCAAGTGATGTGGGTCATTGAGAAATGTGCGCTCCCTATTCAACCTTGCCAATTCCTCGTCTCTGGCCGCCGGCGACATCGCCCGATTCTGCCGAATGAGGGCGATCATCTCGTCGTATCTCCCAAAGTCCTCAAAGCCTTCCGCCTTGAGAGACCGAGACACCGTTACCAGCAGCTTTGTCTTTGATTCGTCGGTTACATCATTGACATTGAAGGTTGCGGGATCAAGACGATACCCTTCTCCGCAGCCCACAAGCGCGGTCACTACCAGAGCTACCCACGTGAGCTTCCAGTGACGAGTCCATAATGCCCGCGACATTGCTCACGCCGCCTGAGTCGCCGACGGCCTCATGGTGACGGTTGATCGAGCTCCCTCTGGATCATCGCGCATATCCTCAGCTCTTGGCACTCCCAGGTTTTTGGCCAATCCCATTTTTTCGAGTGCCCGGAGAACCAGCCAACCTGGGTCCAGTTCCCCTGGTCCGATGCCCATTCGCGCTGATTCAGGAAATGCGTGGTGATTGTTGTGCCAGCACTCGCCGTGCGTAAGAAACCCCCAACCCGGCAAGTTCGATGCTTGCACCGCAGCGCCCGGTACCGTCCAGTGACCTGGGCCAGGATTGTGAGCAAAGTAGGTCACGACCCAATGGCTGGTAACGCCCACGGCAACGCGCACGAACACACCCCAGACCACCCAGTCGAGGCCGCCGATCAGGTAAAAGATCGTCCCGAGCATGAGCTGGTGAAGCGGCCACGTGGCTTCCATGAACCGATACCACGGATCTTGAGCAAACTGAGGCTCGATAACGAAGCGAGGAGGACTGCTGAACCGGAAGGTGCAATGCAGCTGCCAGAAGGCATCAAGCCATAAGCCCCGGCGATGAGCGAAAAAGTCGTGGCACTGCGGCTCTCTTTGAGCCCAATCTCGCACGTCGTGTATTCGCAGAATTCCAAACGGCCCGGCCATCCCCACCAACACGCCAAGCCAAACGAGAAACCGCTCAACACTCTTTGGACAATCATATGTTTTGTGTATCAGGCGCCGATGCATGCCAAGAGAATGTCCAAGCAAAAGAGTGACATAACTTAAGGCTAGGAACAGCGCGAAAGCGCCCCAGGAAAAATGGCTGGGTGCAAAAGTGATGGCCAAAACAAACATCGCTGTATTCCAGATAGATTTTGCTGGCGCCCAGACGACGTGGCCTTTGACCGCGTTCGCGTCCCGACCGTCAATGCGCCAAACATTTTTTCTCATGGCGATACCGCGTTTGGGTAATATATGGAGATTACACAGTTGTCTTATTAGCACATTAGCTAATATTAAAGATATATGCAAGCAGATAAAATTTTCGAAGCCCTAGCCTCCGGCCCTCGTCGGCAGATCTTGGCTTACCTGTCAAAGGCGGAGTTGACGACATCGGAACTCGCTACCAAGTTCGAGATGACGCCGCCCTCCATGTCCAGGCACTTGTCAGTGCTAGAAAACGCCGGTTTAGTCACTAGCAAACGACAGGGTCAGCGGGTTATTTACCAGCTAACACCTGATAGTTTGGTAAACACATTGACAGGGTTCGCCTTGGAGATATGTCCAATCGCCGGCCCTTTGAAGCGCGAGTCGCGAGCAATCGCAAAACGCAAATCCGTTGCCCCCACGCGGAATACTTGACGTTTGCAGATCACATTCTGACGCCTGGATCACGTAACGGGGTAGTCGAGAGCGGAAACCGATATCAAGGGAGTAGTTGTCTCAGCTAGCCCTACGTTGCCCCACATACCGCGAAAATTCACACGCTAATCACACTTGGCATCGGCATCCGCGGGAAACTGCTTGTTTTATAGTTCCGGCAGCACCTTCCCCGTGGGTTCGATTCCCATCGCCCGCAGGCACATTCTAAGCCTTGAGCGATGATGCGGTGTGCCGCGCCACCGCGCGCCGCCGTGGTCCGGGCAAGATCATCGGCACGGTGCGTCGATAGTCCTTGTATGCGGCGCCATGCTCGGCGAGCAAGTCTCTTTCCTCGAGCTGAATGGCAATCAGAATGTAGGCGGTCGTGAGGCCGGCGAAAGCCAAGTGCGCCAGCGTCATGTGGGGCGTCATCCAGAACGCCAACAGGAACCCGAAGTACAGTGGGTGCCGCACGTACCGGTAGGGGAGCGGTGTCACGAAGCGAACGGGAACATACGGCTTGCCGATCAGCGGCAGCCACACCTGGCGGAGTCCAAACAAATCGAAGTGAT
>Ga0181534_10001614_pt1 | contig 14578 bp, 13 predicted proteins | sample PEATcosm2014_Bin_37_FD_119758 | JGI IMG/M metagenome (GOLD analysis project Ga0181534, IMG submission 119758) | Peatland microbial communities from MTU Mesocosm Facility, Houghton, MI, USA - PEATcosm2014_Bin17_10_metaG | ecosystem: Environmental > Terrestrial > Soil > Wetlands > Peat | place... | reverse complement strand
ATGAGTAAAAAAGAAAGCTGCCGGTGAGGCGACCTTTTAGAGCGATTTTTGTGTCAATATTTTTATTACTTCAGAGTCCCATCTTTTCTGCTTGCTCTCGCGCGATCGAGCTCGGTCAGAAATTTCTTGCGCAGACGGATAGATTTCGGCGTTATCTCGAGATACTCATCATCGCGCATTAGTTCGAGTCCACGCTCGATGGAGAGTTCGAATGGCGGTACGAGCATCAGGGCCTCATCCTTGCCGGAAGAGCGCATATTGGATAGCTGTTTGCCTTTGGTCGGATTGACGTCTAGGTCGTCGCCCTTGGACGTGTCGCCGATGACCATACCCTCGTATACTTCGACGGCTGGTCCGATGAACAGGCGTCCGCGATCCTGCAGATTCCAAAGAGAAAATCCAAGCGATTTTCCGCTAGCCATGGACGTCATAGAGCCAGTCTCGCGTTTTTCGATCTCGCCTGCGTGGGGTCTGAATTCTATGAAGCGGCTGGACATGATGCCTTCACCTTTTGTATCGATAGTGAAAGCGTTGCGATAGCCAAGCAATCCTCGCGTCGGGATCTCGAAGACGAGGCGCGACTGATTTCCGTGAGTCGTCATATTCGTCATGATGCCTTTTCTCTTGCCCAATGTCTCAATGATCGCACCAGAATATTCCTGTGGCGTATCGATGATGACCTCTTCGAATGGTTCGAGAGTCTTGCCACCCTCTTCCTTCAAAATGACTTTCGGCTGGGAGACTTGCAATTCATACCCTTCGCGGCGCATATTTTCGATTAGGATAGCGATATGGAGCTCGCCACGGCCATAGACGGTAAAATATTCGTTAGAAGAAAAATCGACGCGGAGCCCGACGTTAGTCTCGAGCTCTCGCTCCAGGCGCTCGCGGATCTGGCGTCCTGTGACATATGTTCCTTCGCGACCGGCAAAAGGGGAGCTGTTGACGAGGAATTGAAGGGAAATAGTCGGTTCGTCTACTTTTATGGCGGATAGAGGCGCCGTGGATTCGTTGTCAGCTATTGTTTCGCCGATATAGATATCTGGAATGCCTGCGACAGTGATGATGTCGCCTGATTCGGCCTGCGGCACTTCTAGGCGCTTCTTGCCGTCAAAAGTGAACAATTTTGTCACTTTTCCAGTGAATGATTTACCGCTCACGTCTTTTATCCAAACGTCTTGTCCGTCTTTTATCGTCCCATCGTAAATGCGCGCGACAGCGAGACGGCCAAGGAAATTATCATAGCCGAGGTTGAAGACCTGCGCAGTCAAAGGCGCAGACGAATCTTTGTTTGCCGGCGGCACGTGTTCGAGTATCGTATCCAAAAGGGGGGTAATGTCTTTGAATTTCTCTTTCAAAGTTTTCTTTGCCACGCCTTCGCGACCGATTGCATATATGACAGGAAAATCTATCTGAGAATCATGCGCGCCGAGCTCGAGGAAAAGCTCCAGAACCTCTTCATACGTTCTGGCAGGATCGGCGGCTTGCTTGTCTATTTTGTTGATGACGACGATCGGTTTCAGTCCGAGCTCGAGCGATTTTTTCAGTACGAAACGCGTCTGCGGCATCGGGCCTTCCTGCGCATCGACGACTAGGAGGACGGTGTCGATGGATCGGAGCACACGTTCGACCTCTGATCCGAAATCTGCGTGGCCTGGCGTGTCGACTATGTTGATCTTGGTGGCGGCACGTCCCGAGCTCGGCGAGGGATAGACGATTGAAGTGTTTTTGGCATATATCGTAATGCCGCGCTCCTGTTCGAGTGCGTTAGAATCCATCGATCCTTCGTCTCCATGACCGCATTGGGTCATGATGGCATCGGTGAGAGTCGTCTTGCCGTGGTCGACGTGGGCTATTATTGCTATGTTGCGTATTTCCATGTATTTATAAATTATCGATTGCGATATTCCAACTATGCTCGAACGCCATGTCCAAACAGCCATGTTTTTCCTCGCTTGCCGGAATAAAAAAGAGCCCGCGGGCTCGGTGGTTCTATTAAAGCATAAAAAATAAGAAAAGGGAAGTACAACAAAAACAGCGCGCGGCTGTTCTTGTCTTTCTTGAAATTAAAGCAAATATAGCTAGGCCTGCTTTACTTCGCATTTCTTGCACGACTTGCACATTTTGGCGATACCCAAGATAATCGCTAGGATCGGCCAGACGATGTTAAATACGGACCAGCTGAAGACATTGAAATCTGCGAGAAGGGCCACGATGCCGATGATGATGAGCGCACACGGCATGACCTTGTGGTGACCGCATGACTTTTTGTTTTCGTCGTTCATGTGTATTTTAGATTAAGGTAAAATGATGGTTAATCGACCTTTTGTCTATTATACAATATTTTTCTAGCATACGCATATGTCCAAAAGCGCAAGAAAAAAGCGCGCAATCGCCTTATAAAAAAGGAGAATGCGCGCGATGTAAAGTAAAGATTATTCAGCAAGTCGTCATCCTTGTGATGCTTGCGACAGGAGACATCCTGCCCATTGATACTCCGTCGGGTGTTTTGTTTTCCGGATGATTTGATTTCGGATCTTCCGACAATGACCGCGTGGGTTTTTGCTTTTGCCGGCTTGTTTCGTCAAAGAATGCCCTTGCCATCGAATTCTTGGCGAAGATCGAATTCCTCATGGAATTTCGCTCTGCGGGAAGGATGTCCATACCTCGCAGGATATGCTCGGCCTGGTAATGGATCGGCCGCGAATGGTTGACCGAAATGAACTGGTCGCGATGCTTTTCCTTGAATCCCATTGCGAGCTCGAATGACTCATCATCCTTGTTGTTCGGAAGCTCGATGAAAGCGATGCGTAATTTAGGGCAGAACTCGAGCAAACGATCGAGCTGGTCGTTCGTCTGAGGAAAACTGCACATGACTAAATGCCTAATCGGTTGGGGATCTTTTGGGTTATTTTCTTGAAACATCGTCTGATTATATTTGATGAATTCAAAAAACCCAGTCATCTTGTCTTGCAGATCCATTCGCCAATTGATTATTTGGTCCATGTCTGCAAATAAGAATCCTCGGACAAAGGGCACCGTTTTGCTCAATCCTTCGAGGATGATATTGCTTTTGCAACCATGAGATCCAATGATTGCGGTGACGCCGATTTGATTTTCAATTCCGACTGCCTTGTTTTTTTCCATATATGATCGATCTATCTGGTTTATGTTTTTGTATTTTCCCCCAGTCCACTTGGAACTTGCTGGAAAGAACTTTGCCAGACGACAGACTAACACATTTATCACAAAAAGCAATACATACATGTGTCCCGCTTCGCGCCGTCGCGCTCTGGTATTGTGGAAGCTCCAAGTATTCGATTCCTCACCTCGCGAGGTCTCCTATGACTTTAACTTTTCTTTATAACTATTTTAACTTTTCTTAATAACTTTTTTCTATGATTATTGCATGCAATTAAACATACAGCATGGGATAAAGGCGACCGAGGCCCTGGACGCTATCATCGATTACGCTATTTCTTATGGCGCTTCTGACGTGCATATCGATCCAGAAAACGGCAGTTTGATAGTGCGCATGAGGATTGACGGTATTTTGACGCATTGCGTGACTATTCCTCTGTCCCTTCATCAGGAATTGATCGCCAGAATAAAAGTTCTCGCCAAATTGCGACCGGATATACATCTGCTGGCTCAGGATGGGCGATTCTCATACAGCAGAGGTCCTATCACTCCTGCTACTCCTGCCATTGATATGCGCGTATCCATAATCCCGACTCATTTCGGTGAAAATGCCGTTATCCGTATTTTGGCCGGCGGCTATAACACCGCCGATCTGTCTTTGCTCGGTTTTTCTCCGGATAATGAAGCCATAATACGCGAAGCGTTGACACGCAATCAGGGGCTCATTCTCGTCACCGGACCGACCGGAAGCGGCAAGACCTCTACTATGTATGCCATGTTGCGCCAATTGGTTTCAGAACCATTATCTATCGTCACTCTCGAGGATCCGATCGAATATGCCATCAACGGTGTCCGTCAGATCGCGATCGATCATCGTCACGGCATAAATTTTTCAAACGGCTTGCGCTCTCTTGTGCGTCAAGACCCTGATGTGATCATGGTCGGAGAGATCCGCGACAGGGAAACCGCAGAGATCGCCACGAATATTGCCTTGACTGGTCATTTGGTCATTTCGACTCTCCATACCAATGATGCGCTCGGATCAGTGACGCGGCTTTCCGATCTGGGTATCGATCCGTATCTTGTCGCTCATACTCTATCTATTGTCATCGCACAGCGGCTCGTACGAATACTATGCCACGTCTGCGATGGTCTTGGCTGTCCATATTGCTTCCAAAAGGGCTATCGTGGCCGGACTATAATAGCCGAAGTTCTCGAGATAGACGACGAATTGCGCGCGTATATTTCCGCCAGAATGCCATTGGTCGAAATAGCCAGGCATGCCCGCCTAAAAGGCATGGTTTCTATGCGCGATCATGCCGCGGAAAAGGTCGAGTGGGGAGCGACAACAATAGAGGAAGTAAAGCGAGTGTTGGATTTGTGAAGAACGTGAGAATAGATTCAAGATCTATGATTCAAAATTCAAGAAAAATGCAAAAAAGAATTCTTAGATCATGGATCTTAAATCCACTCAAAATGGAAACTAAATCTCCAAAAACATCTTTGTTTTTCTTCAGATAAGGACTTTGCAGACTTCGATGCTCTAACAACTATGCTTAAAAAACTTATAAAAAAACTAAATAACCCTCCCTTGTCCCACAGAGAGCAAGGCATTTTTGCAGAGCGGTTGTCTCTGCTTCTAGGCGCGTCTCTATCTCTACCAGAATCGATTGCTATCATGCGTCGCTCTTTCGGCAAGCGGCGTTGTGATTCGTTAGCCATGCTCGAAAATTCACTAAACAATGGAATGAGCTTCGAGTCGGCCCTTTCGGGTTGTCCGCTCGGCTTTTCTCGCATGATGATCCTGGCCGCACGCATTGGAGAAAGGAGCGGAACTTTGTCCGAATCGCTTCTAGCGGCGGCTGGCAGAATAGAGCGCAGCCGTGCCGTAAAGAGCGGCCTTCTATCGGCTATGACATATCCAGCGATCATCTTTATGGCTTCGGCCGGCATAATCTCCTTTCTTGTCTTTTTTATCATACCAAAGATAATGCCGACGATAGAGAGTCTGCACATGCCATTGCCATGGATCACCATATTTTTTATCTCCCTATCGCATTTTCTGGCGAATGATTGGTGGAAGATATTTCTAGGATTGTTCGCTATCGCCATCGTCTTGTCTTTTGTCTACAAGGGGTCGATGTGGTTCAAAAACCTCATCCATCAATTGATCTTGTACATTCCTATCGCGAGGCGCGTCATTCAGACACACATATTATCGGAGATATTCGATACTGTCTCCACGCTTGTCTCTGCTGGCTGTCCTTTTATAGATAGCATAGCCGAATCTTCGGCTTCAATAGGATTTGTCCCATACGAGCGGGCTTTATCCAATGCAGTAAAGGAGATGAGGATCGGGTCTGATTTTTCTTCTGCCATAAGGAATTCTCCTCGGCTTTTTCCTGGGCTTGCAGTCGATAGCATAGCGATAGGCGAGCGCACAGGGAATATGGAATCGATCCTAGCGCAAATGAGCCGTTATTATGCCAGCGAACTCGCGACTGGTTTGGCTGGTCTTTTAAAACTGATCGAGCCAGCTCTATTGATAGCGGTCGGGATCATCGTCGGCGCCGCGGCTCTATCTATTGTTCTGCCTATTTACGGGATCTCACAGCATTTATCAGGATAAAGAGGCCGAAAAAAGTAGAACTTGAAAATCTAAACATGGAGGCAAGTACATCTTCAGATGGGGATCTGCAGAGTTTGGCTCGATGATGGAACGGATTTTCAGCACAAGATACGCGTACCCGAGGAAGATAGTATCTGCCAAAATGCGTAGTAATGACAATATCTTTAAAAATATGAAAAATTATACAAAAAACAGCTCATGTCCGGGCTTTCTCATCCTCGAAGCGATAATCGCGCTCGCCTTGTTTTCTATATGCATCTTTTCTACCATAGCTCTTTCGTTCGGTTCGAGGAGGATGTTCGAAGAAGCGCGAGACAAAGAAACACTTTTGGATCAAGCCGCGCTCTCGGTCGCTGATCTGTCAAATTTCGATCCGCAATTCGCTCATGCCGATTACGGAAACGATGCTGATATCGCTACTTTTTCTGCTTCAACATCTTCCGTGCTTTCGACCTCTGCTTCATCGAGCGTGTTTGGAAGTTCTTCGATTTCTTTTAATATTCTTGAACCAGATACGTTCTCGGCTTATGGCAAGGATACGTGCCCGCCGACCTTAAGCTTTTCAAATAATACTTATTCGTCGACGAGCGCCGCTCTTCCGATCTCTCCTTCAAATTCGGTCACTGACCTTTCGGTCAAGGACGGCTTTGCCTATATCTCGACAGATTCGAGCAGTTCCACCGATCCAGATCTATTCATTTTTGACATGAACGATGCGGCAGATCCAAAATTTGTTTCTTCTTTGAATACAGGCCCTGGCCTAGCCGCTTTGACTGTCGCCGGACCTTATATTTTTGCGTCAAACAAAGGTTCGATCGACCAGCTCCAAATAATAGATATCCATGATCGTTCGCATCCCATGATTATTTCACAGGCAAAAGTGCCCATGGATATCGCCTCGTCGACGGCGCCAAACGGTTCGGCGATATTTTATGACAAAGGTTTTGTCTACCTCGGCACGGAAAAAGGCGATAGCCCGGAATTTACCGTCTGGAATGTGGCGGATCCTGCGCATCCGATATTGGCAGGCAGATATGAAATAGGGAACAAGGTGGAGAAGATCTTCGTCGATGGCACGCGGGCATATGTTGCCGGCACTGGCGCCAATCAACTCATGATCTTTGATGTTTCAGATCCAACAGATTCAGTTCTTCTTGAAACCTTGGCTCCATCTGGTTGGCAAACGCAAAGCGGTCGAACGCTCGATCTATTCGAAGGGGAGCTAATCCTCGGCCGCGATACTGGCGGCTATAACAATACGGCAAATCCAGAATTTATACTTTATGACGCTTCGGATATGGTTTCAAACGTCGCCATTACAGAGCGAAGTTCGTTCGATGAGCCGGGCGGCATCTATGGCGTCATTTCTCGTTCTCCAGTTTTTCTCGTCTTGACCCATCGGACAAGCGGTCAATTCCGCTCTGACGACGGACTCGGCACGACGAGCGCGGCTTATAGCATTCTAGGAGTCCCTGCAGCCATGTCATGCGACTGGGGGGATATCTATGTGGTTAGCAACAACTCGTCGAACGATAGTCCATCTATTGCTTCGATCAAAGATTTTCACGAATAATAGAAAATGAAAACATTAAAAATCAAAATGAAAAATTTCGTGTCTGGCCGAAAAGGTGATGATATCCATTCCGGCTTCACTCTGATCGAAGTGATAATATATTTGGCTATCTTTTCCATGATCGTTACAGTCTTGATCCCTTTGTCATATTCATCGGCCATTGAAAATCGAACGACTGCCGATGACGTAATAAATGCGTATGAGAATAATTTTTAAAAATGAAAAAAAGAAAGATACGAATAATATTTCGATCTTTTCTTCTGGCGGCTTTGTCGCCGTCTTTCTCGTCATGTCTGTCATGATCATGATTCTGCTCGGTTCCCTCGGCGCTTTTAGCGCGGCTTCAAGCTACGAAGACACAGTATCTCGCCGCGAGCATCGGATGCAGGCGACTCTGAACGCAAAATCTTGCGTGTCGGTCGCCATTCTAGCTTTTGCCCACGATTATTTTTACGCTGCCAAAAATCAGAGCGTGCCGGATTTTTCTTGCACCATCATTTCCGCCGGCCGAAGCGGCCAAAGTATCTTTATTTCCGCGTCTGGTTATGAAGACGACGTCACGGAGCATGTCTCCGCAACAGCGATTGATAATGGCAGGTCGATTGATCTGGTGACGGAGGAAAATTTATGAATAAAGAATACAAAAAAGATTTCAAAGAATCGCACTTAAAGGAGGAAAATGTCGATAAAATATATCCACTGCCGGACCTCTTTGAAATCTTCTGTTATCGCACATGAAATAGATAGTGTTTCGCATGGTCACGTCAGGAACGTATATATGTATACCCGTGTATGACAAGGATGCACCTCCCGTCCTTTACGACTTGAAATAATTATTAATATTTCTGTTATAATATCCTCATGGAGAATCTAATTGGTCAGCCAGAAAAATTCCAGAATCCGCAAGAGGAGATATCGTATCTGCGCGAGATGATCGCGAAAAAGGAGAAAGAGATCCTCGAAAGGACTCCAGATGCGTCTGTCGAGCATGTTGCGCGCGAGGAGGTGTTGAAATATGCCGAGAAAAAGCCGGGCGAAGTGCTAGCGGAAAAATATATAGTGCCTACTCAGGAAATGGAGGCCATCGTCCTAGATCTCGCGCCGGAACAGCATGATGCAAAGATGAACGAGCTTCTCGGCATGCTCGAGACAAAAGGCATACACGCCACCCTTTCAATCGTGGATAAAATGGACAATCCGCACATCTCTGCCGACTTTCATCGTCTGCTCGTGCAATATCTGAAATCCGGTTTTGTCATCGGCGGATTAAAGGAGAAGAGCCCGCTTTGGAGGGAACTGAACATGTCTCTATTCGAGATACTGGTGCCGGAAAATGAAAAGAAAGACAATCCCCAAAAGCCGTTGAAGGAGATCCTCTCGTCGATGGAGCAATTCTATGCAGGCATGTGTGCTGGAGGCGATGACGGTAAAAACAGATTTGTCTTCGAGATAGCAGTAGCGAATCACAGCGACGACTTTGTTTTCTATGCCGCAGTGCCGGATGAAAAACGCAATCTATTTGAAAAGCAGATCCTTTCAATATTGCCAGATGCAAAAGTGAACGAATGCAAGAACGACTACAATATCTTCAATGAGAACGGCGCCTCCGTAGCGTCTCGCGCCAAACAAAAAAAGAATCATATCTTCCCGATAAAGACATACGAGCAGTTCGACCATGATCCGATCAATTCTCTTCTGAACAGCTTTTCAAAGATAGACCGCGATGGCGAAGGCGCGTCGATCCAGATCGTCTTTAGTCCTGTCGGTGATTTCTATACCGGAAAATACAAGAAGGCATTAGAGAAGATCCAAAAGGGCGAAAAATTGTCAGAGGCGATCGATATCGCGTATTCTCTTGGACACAAAGCGCTAAAGGGTTTTGCTTCTGGGTTTGTAAGCGCGCTTGAAAGCGTCACGACGAGCAAAGAGGAAAAGGAAAAGAAAAAAGAAGAGAAGAAGGCGCAGAAAGGCCATCGGCCTGAAGACGAGCTCGGCATGAAGGAGATTCAAAACAAGCTCTTGTCGCCGGTGCTCTCGACAAATATCCGTATCATCGCTTCTGCAGAAAGCGAAGCAAAAGCTAATGCCATTCTGTCTGATCTGGAGGCCTCCTTTAACCAATTCGAAAATATCCAAGGGAACTGCTTTGAATTCGTTCGTGTGACGAGAGGCAAGTTGGAAAAAGAACTAGACGACTTCACCTATCGCAGATTCGATGACAGCTGCGATTGCCCGCTTTCTTTGCGTGAGCTCACGACAGTCATGCATTTGCCGGTAGCGGGCAAGGTTTCGACCTCTCAGGTCAAGCTGACGAAATCCGGTACGGCTCCTGCGCCTATGGATTTGCCGCAGATGGGGACATTTCTCGGCACCAATACGGATCGCGGACGAGAGACAAAAGTTTATACGACTGACGATGACCGTCTGCGCCATTTTTATGTCATCGGACAGACAGGCACAGGCAAGACGACTTTGCTAAAGGATATGATCGTTCAGGATATGCAAAAAGGGAACGGCCTTTGCTTCATCGATCCGCATGGCTCTGACGTCGAAGATATACTTGCCCTGGTCCCACAAGATCGTTTTGAAGACGTCATTTATTTCGACCCGGCGTACACGGCGCGACCGATGGCTCTGAACATGCTCGAATATGATACGCGCTATCCGGAGCAGAAAACATTTGTGGTCAATGAGATGCTCTCTATCTTTAACAAGCTCTTCGACATGAAAACTGCCGGCGGCCCGATGTTCGAACAATATTTCCGCAACGCGGTCCTCCTTACCATAGACGACCCGTCATCGAACAACACCCTGGTCGACGTCTCGCGCGTGCTCTCGAACAAGCAATTCCGCGAGTCCAAGCTGGCAACTTGTAAAAACCCTCTCGTAATCCAATTCTGGCGCGAAGTAGCCGACAAAGCCGGAGGCGAAGCATCTCTGGCTAATATCGTTCCATATATCGTGTCAAAGTTCGATAATTTCTTGGCCAACGACATCATGCGTCCTGTAATCGCACAGGAAAAATCTACATTCAATATTCGCGACATAATGGATAACAAGAAGATTTTGCTTGTCAATCTATCAAAAGGCCGGCTCGGCGACATAAACGCCAATCTTATAGGTCTGATCATTGTCGGCAAGATCCTGATGTCGGCTCTGTCGCGCGTCGACTCGCTCGGCAAAAACCTGCCGCCATTTTATCTGTATATCGACGAATTCCAGAATATAACCACTGATTCTATTGCCACTATCCTGTCCGAAGCGCGCAAATACAAGCTGTCGCTAAACATCGCCCATCAATTCATCAAACAGCTCGATGAAAAGATCAAGAACGCCGTCTTCGGCAATGTCGGCTCTATGGCAGTCTATCGTGTCGGAGTCGAGGATGCCGAATTTCTGGCAAAACAATTCGAACCGGCTTTTACCCAAAAAGACATTTTGAATATCGACAATTACAACTGTTACGTCAAACTTTTGGCCAAAGGCGTTCCCGTCAAACCGTTCAACATCGCCGTTCCGAATATCCCCAAAGGCGATGCGGATGTCGCGGGCAAGCTGAAAGAGCTGTCATATCTGACTTATGGCAAGGATCGCGCAGAGATCGAGGCGCAGATTGCGGAGAAGTATAGGAAATAACTATGGAACGCTTTTTGAATCAAACTGAAACACCATCAATGTCCAAAAACGAAGCGCGCATGCGCATTGAAGAAGTGCGCCAGAGAGTGGCCGTAATGGGCGCGAACGACAGCGAATTCGGCCTGCTCAATGAGATACTAATGAGTATGGACAAGAATGAGATGACTCCTGACGAGGCGTTAGAGGAAGCGAACAGGGTTTTGAACGGAAAGATGGATTATCATTAATCCAAGATCGGATCTCGGACAAAAACCGCCTGTTTCTCTATAAAGCAGAAATATGATACGATTGTTGCATGTCAAAAGAATTCTCAATCGAACAGGCGCCAGTAAATGAAAATACCCATTATCATGAGGGGATTTTAAAGATAATAAACCATTTGGAAAAACAAGTCAGATCTATCGAACCAAATGCCGTTCTTCACAAAGAGCTCCATGAAAAGCGTATGGTTGACGCTCGTGCCGAGATAAAAGAGTTCGAGGACGTGCGCAGGGACGTCTGTGAGTCTTTCGGCGTTCCATTTGATGAAGAGCATGTATATCTGTACGGAAAATCGAGCAATATCAATATCGTCGAACAGCGCGCATTGAGGGCATTTTTTGTTCTGATAGATGCTCTGACAAAGGAAGCTCTTTACGGGGAAGGCAGGATAGATCATATAACTCTTTACAGGAAATTGTGCGACAAGCTGGCAGAGATTGAGGGCGATCCAAAAGTTGACTTTGAGACTGTCTCTCAGGATAAGGCGGGACGTTATATAACATTCAAGGGCTTTGTAAGCACAAAAGAATTTGCGGAATTGTCCGAATCAAACCGTAAAATGCTGGAAACGCCTATTGTTGACGAAGAAGGCAAAATAATAGAGACTCCGAAGACTTGGTTTATAACTGGACACAACTTGGATGAAGGTGAAAAGACGCGGATAAGCTCATAATGACCTCGCGAGGTCTAGTATGATTTTAACTTTTCTTTAGAACTTTTTTAACTTTTCTTAATAACCTTTCTCTATAATTATCGCATTAATAGCAAAGGCCGGAGATTCGTCGTTTTTTAAAGTCAGAGGATACAAAGGCAGGATCTAAGATCAAAGATCCAAGAAAAATGCGGGATACGTTTTTTCTTGGATCATAAATTCTACATCATGGATCCACCCTTTTGATCTCGAGATTTTATGATTCTACGGAATTCTTTCGGCTTTAATATTTAAACAATATGAAGAAAAACAATCTACAACGCGCGTTAGGCGCAGCAGTTTTGGTGTTAGCTAGTTTTGATTTTATCTATGGTTTTAGCATTTTTGAAAATTTTAACGAACCCAGCAATCTTGGCATCGTGAGCTTCGGCGAGTTTAGAGATCTTATCTATCCTCCCGCCGCGCATGCCGCTATGCCATCATTCGATACCTTCACGGCACGACCGCCGATACATATAATGGGTGGGACAACATCTGGTCCAAGCGGCCTATTCCCTTCACAGATAAAAGAGGTTTACAATTTGCCTTCAACCGGAGGCAAAGGCACCATAGCGATCATCGCCGCATACAATCATCCGAATATCGCCGGCGATCTGGCGGCTTTTGACAAGGAATTCTCCCTGGCTTCTTGCACTATCGCGAACAAATGCCTGGAAATCCATCCTATGAATGCCACAGCGAAAGACGATTCCGGTTGGTCGATGGAAACGGCGTTGGACACACAATGGTCGCATGCAATCGCCCCAAAGGCCAAGGTGCTTGTCGTAGAAGCTGCATCAGACAGCGGCACAAATCTCTTGAAAGCAGTAGATTATGCCAGGAGCAGAAGCGATGTGGTTGCCATATCCATGAGTTGGGGCGGCGATGAATTTTCTGGCGAGACAGCATTGGATTCGCATTTTCCGCAGAGCGCTTCTCTGACGTTCTTTGCTTCGTCTGGGGATGACGGAACCGGTGCTAGCTGGCCAGCAGTCGCACCGAATGTCATAGCCGTCGGTGGCACTTCCCTTGCTCTAAATTCAAAGGGTGCTTTGTCATCAGAAAAAGCATGGATCGGGTCTGGCGGCGGAGTCAGCGCCTTTGAAAGCGAGCCGACGTATCAGACCTCCTATTCTATTCCGCGAGCAGGAGGCAAAAGAGCTATCCCTGATGTGGCGTTCGCCGCAGATCCACAGCATGGATTTTCGGTATATCATGCGCCTGACGATTCTTCGACAAAAGACTCTGCAAAAACAGCGGCGACAAAAAATTGGTATGTTGTCGGCGGCACCTCGGCAGGAGCGCCACAATGGGCGGCCATCGCTGACCTGGCATATGCATCAAAAGATCCTATATCTCTCCAAAAGCTATACACAGACAAGGCCGGCTCTGCTTATGCAAAATTCTTCCGCGACATCACCAGCGGAACAAACGGTGGCTGTGGGTATTTTTGCGTGGCCCGAAAGCATTACGACTACGTGACAGGGCTTGGTTCGCCTCTAACGGACAAATTTTAAAATGTAACGGAATTAGATCTGAGGATCCTAGGCGGTATTTTATTTTTTCGATTCTTTCTTTTCTTCTTTTGCTGGAGCGGCTTTCTTGTCGCCCTCTTTTTCTCCTGCGGCAGGAGCACCAGCTTCGCCCTCTTTTGCTTCCTTGCCCTTTGCGGCGACTTCTATGGTCGACATGTCGATAGCGGCAGGCGCTTCCTCGACTTCTTCTTTTGCTTCGGAGATCGAAGCGACTATTTCATCGGCTTTTGTTATGAGAGCGACGCCATGAGGAAGTTTTATCTCCGAGGCATGGATGGCACTATTCAACTCGGCGAGCGGCGAGATGTCGACTTTGATCTCATGAGGCAAGTCTTTCGGTGCGGCCTCAATCTCGATATCGCGAAGGACCTTGACCAAGATGCCGCCCTTGTCCTTGACCGCCGGAGAAACGCCCTCAAAGACGATCGGAGTGCGGACTTTTACTTTCTTGCCCTTTTCGATCACATAAAAATCAGCGTGACGGATGACGCCAGTCACTGGGTGTATATCAACATCATGGATCAAAGTCTCGTGCTCGTTGGAGCCGTCTTTTAGAACAACGACTGATGATTCACCGGCCTGCTTGAAGACCTTTTTGAATTCTGCCAGAGATATCGTTATAGACGTCGATTTTTCCTTTGGACCATAAAAGACCGCCGGGATTTTGCCGGACTTTCTTATACTATCGTTTTTTGCGCCTTGTCCTGATTCTTGGCGGCGTTCAACGGTTAATGACAACATGAGAGATATATTACACGAACGCTGAATAAATGCAAATTTTTGTTTTTAACTTGGGTGTTGCTTCGGTATAGCCATCGATTTCTTGTGCTCTTCGGTCTCCTTTAGCCCGCAGTTCTTGAATTTTTTACCAGATCCGCATGGGCAAGGGTCATTGCGGCCGATCTCTGGTTTTGCGTGTACAATGGCTCCTCTCGTATCAGAACCTGCTGTAATCGCGTCTGCATCGTTTCGGACCTCTTTTAATTTCGGAGTAGCAGGAGTTATGATGCCGCCTCCAACATGAGGCAAAAGTTCGAGGATCTTGTTATTGACAGCCCCTTGCATCTCGCGGAAGAGGCGTAGACCCTCCTTTTTGTATTCGACCAACGGAT
>Ga0181534_10001613_pt1 | contig 14588 bp, 16 predicted proteins | sample PEATcosm2014_Bin_37_FD_119758 | JGI IMG/M metagenome (GOLD analysis project Ga0181534, IMG submission 119758) | Peatland microbial communities from MTU Mesocosm Facility, Houghton, MI, USA - PEATcosm2014_Bin17_10_metaG | ecosystem: Environmental > Terrestrial > Soil > Wetlands > Peat | place... | reverse complement strand
TACCCGCAAGTGGTACCCTGGCCGCCCTTCGGCCGTCTGGTGGGCAACAGCTGCTGGCAAACATGGCCCATCTGCAGGGCTTTCCCTCGATGGAGCCAGCCGGTCTCGAACCGGCGACCTCCTGCTTGCAAAGCAGGCGCTCTCCCAACTGAGCTATGGCCCCGCGGTGGGCATTTTAGGCGGGCCCGGGTGTGGTTCGGGCCTCGACGCTGCAGCGCGCGTCAGTGACTAGGCGGCGCCGCCCTGCCAGGCCGGACCGCCGACCCAGCCGATCTGATCGTCGACTCTGTACTCCTGAGTCTGCTCTGCCACTTCACGGTAGGCGCCGGCGTGCGCTGGCGCGTACTCGCCGGTCGGCGGCACGATCTCCTCGCCGAGCGCACCCTCGTCCTCGTCCTCCACCGAGTGCGCAGGCAAGGTCGCGTAAGCAGCGCGGTCGTCGGCCAGTTCGTGAGCGCTCACCCTCGAGATCTCGCCCAGTGCCTCCAACTCTAGCCGTGCCACCTCGCCCGGATCGGCGCCATGCTGACGCTTCAGCGCGAGGTGCTCCCTGATCGCCTGATTAAGATCGCTCATGCGACAAGGGTAACGGTCCTTCCCGACCGCATGCTTTGCGACCGCCGCGCGGCGCCTGAACTAGACTGGCTGTCGACCTCGCGCCAGCACAGTGGCGCGCATGGGGCTATAGCTCAGTTGGGAGAGCGCCTGGATCGCACCCAGGAGGTCGGGGGTTCGAGTCCCCCTAGCTCCATTGCAAGATCCGCCGAGCAGCGGCGGGCAGTTCGGTCCGGGGGGCCGGGGCTGTCTGACCACGTCGAGGACGAGGTGCCGGTGCGGCGACCAAGACGCAAGCCGATCGACCTGCTCAACTGCCGCCGATTGCGGCGACGATGCTTTCCGCGAACTCGTCGGGGCGCGAAAGAAACGGATGATGCCCGGCGCCAAACTCGACGAGTCGCGTATCTGCTTTGACGCGCAGCCGCTGCGCCCCAGGCGGGGTGGCGAGATCCTCGGTGCAGACGAAGTAGGTGGCGGGCTTCTGCTGCCAGGCGATCTGGCGGGGTGCCTGAGTGAAAGGCGTGACGGCTTGACGCGTCAGGCGGCTGATCGCTTGGTCGGTCGTCCTCTCGTCGCAATCCTGGAGGAATAACTCCCGGATCATGTCGGGATCCACGCCGACCGTGCCGTCCTCGCCTGGCTGCAACCACGGCGCTGGCTCTGAGCCGACGAGATCGGCCTGGGACTGCCCAGCGTCGGGCATCACCGAGGTCACGTACAGCAGTTGGGCAACGCGCTCGTCAGCACCGGCCTCAGTGATAATCATCCCACCGTAGGAGTGGCCGCAGAGGACGACCGGGCCGTCGACCTCGGCGATCGCCTCGTGGCACGCCTGGACGTCGTCGTAGAGGTCCCCGAGCGTGCCGCCGATCTCGCCGCAGCTCGGCAGCGCCACCGCGACGCTTGGGACGCCGAGTTTGGCGAGCGGCTGCGTCATCCGGCTCCACCACCAATCGGCATCGCGCACGCACGCACCATGAACGAACACCAGAGTTGTCATCGCGGCGCCAAGACCGTTCTCGGACGCCCGGGGAAGGCACCGCGCGTCGGGTGAGCGCGCCAGACGCCAGGAGACGGCGGCGCCTCGCGGGCGGGGGGGCTGGGCCGAACTTCACGTCGCTTGACGTCTTCTGGCACGGTATCCACCGTGAGTCCTCCTGGGTCAGCCGCCAATTCCCGTAACAACGTTACAGCACCTGGTCGCCCTCGTGACGAGCGGCGTCGAGACCGGCTGGTAGCCCAAGCGGCCGAACTGCTCGTCGCCCGCCAGAGCTGTGAGGTTTCCCTGAGAGAACTCGCGGACGCCCTCAGGATCAGCTCCCGGATGCTTGTCCACCACTTCGGATCCCGTGACGCGCTCATCGCCGCGGCCCTCGGCCACGCTCGCAGGCAACTCCTCGACACCTGCCGCGGGCAGCTCACCGACCGGAGCCCGCGAGATCTCCGCAGCCTCGTCAGCGCCCTCCGCGCAATCGTCACCGACCCGGCCAACCGTCCCTTCTTCCGGCTCTTCGACGAGGTCAACGCCCTCGCTCAAACCCAGCCCGACCGGTTCCCGGGTTTCGGCCGCTCCAGCGTCCACGACTGGCTCCCCCAACTAACCGAGCTGCTGAGACCGTCCAGCCCCGACGACGTCACCGCGCAAGCGCAAGCGACCCTGGCCCTCGCCGTGATCCGCGGCCTCATGCTCGACCTCAACGCAACCAGCGACAATTCAAGGACCGACGCCGCGTTCGCGGTCTTCGACGGCATGTAGTCCCAACGGCAAGGCGACAGCGCGCTCGCGGCAGCCGTGTGCGGCGGCGGATCGCGCTCACCCGGTAGTCATCCAGTCGGCGATGAAACGCGAGCAGTCCCGGCGCTAAAATTGGTTGCAGCGCGGCGGTCGGTTCGGGCATTCCTGCCCGCGTCTCCGGTCGCTTCCGCGATGCCCTGAAGCGGACCGAGGTGCCAACCCGAGCAGGCCGCGGATGAGCGGGCGCCTCATCGCCGGCGCCGAGAGGCAGCGTCGCCCGAGGGCACGTCGAAAGGAAACATGGCAAGAGTTTGGGTGTTGGACACCAGCACGAAGGGCACGGGCGCGACGATGGTCCCGCTCGAATCCGTGCTCCGGAAGTCCTCAGGGGAAACCGACCCGATCTACGTGCCGCCGCCGGCGCGTCCGACCGACCCGTCGCCCGCAGAGCCGCCGCGGCCCTGGTCGTTCAAGGTCGTCGACATCATGACGCAGGCGGTGCTCGTCGAAGATGGCTCGGTGCGCGCGACGATCGACGCCCTGAACGAGGTACGCAGCATCGTTGACGTCAATGTCTACGTCAGGGATCCAGAGACGGCTAAGTGGCGGCTCCTAACGCTCCGCGAGCAGCGGCTGCTCTGGGGCCATCGTGACGCCACACCCTGACGCCGCCAAGCCCGCTCACACGCCGGCTAAATCAGCAAGATTGTGACCGAGTTCAGCACCGCGTCGGCGGCTCGCGCCGGGTCGGTCGGCAGCCCGCTACGCCGGGTTTGATTCCCCTCCCAAAGGCGCGCAAGGCAGCGCTCGGCCATTTGCCGTTAATGACGTTCACACAATGTCGGCGTTGCGTAGGGTGTGCGCATGCCGGCGATCGACGAACTACGGGCCCGGTTGGCTGAGCTGTCCGATCTGTCGGGGCTCGGTGCGCTGGCCGGCTGGGACCAGCAGGTGATGATGCCGCGCGAGGGAGCGGCCGCGCGCGCGAATCTGCTGGCGACACTGGACCGCCTCTCACACGACCTCGCGACCTCCGACGAGATCGGCGAATGGCTCGACGAGCTCGACGGCAGCGATCTCGCCGAGATCGATCGCGACATCGTGCGCGTCGCGAGGCGGGACTTCGAACGTCAACGCAGCGTACCGGCGGAACTCGTTGGCGAGCGGGCACAGGCCGCCGCGGCGGGCCAGTCGGCGTGGGAGAAGGCGCGCGCCGACGCCGATTTTGCGGCGCTCGCTCCCGCGCTGGCTCGCAACGTAGAGCTCGCCCGCGCCTACGCCGCGTGCTTCAAGGACGTGCCGCGAGCCTATGACGCGCTGCTCTACGACTTCGACTACGGCGTCACGGGCGAGCTGATCGAAGAGGTCTTTGGGCGCCTCGCCGAAGGCCTCGGACCACTGATCGCCGACGTCGGCCGGCGCGCTGCCCGGCCGACGGAGCGCGTCGGCATACCGTTCGAGGCCCAGCGCGCCGCGGTCGCGGCAACGTTGCGCCGGCTCGGCGTCAGCGAGGACAGCTGGCGCGTCGACGTGTCGTCGCACCCCTTCAGCGAGGCAGTCAGCCGGCTCGACACCCGCATCACGACACGCTACGAGAGCGGCGGCTTTGAGTCATTGATCGCGGCGCTGCACGAATTTGGACATTCGCTGTACGAGCGGCAGATCGCGCCCGAGCTCGAGCGCACCAACCTCGGCCAGGGCACGTCGATGACGATCCACGAGTCCCAGAGCAAGCTCTGGGAGAACCACGTCGCCCGCAACCGCGCATTTGCTCCGGTGCTCGCCGAGGAGCTCTCTCGCGGCGGCCACGCGATCGAAACCGGCGCCCTCTACAGCCAGCTGGCAAGGGTTGGCCCGTCGCTGATACGAGTCTCCGCGGATCAGGTCACCTATCCGCTCCACATCATCCTGCGCTTCCAGCTCGAAAGGGCGTTGATCGAAGGCGGCCTGGACGTGGCGGACCTGCCTGCGGCGTGGAACGACGGCATGCTGCGGCTGCTTGGCGTGGACGTGCCCGACGACGCGGTCGGGGTCCTGCAGGACATCCACTGGTCGGCCGGCCTATTCGGCTACTTCCCGAGCTATGCAATGGGCTGCCTCATCGCCGCTCAGCTGTGGCAGCAGCTCGAACTCGACCTGGGCTCCCAGGACGAGGCGCTGCGGACTGCCGAGGTCGGCGCGATCAAGGACTGGCTTGCCGAGAACGTACACAAATACGGCCGCCGGCTCGACACCGAGCCGCTCGTCGAGCGGGCCACCGGGCGCGGCATCGACGTGGCGCCGTTCCTCGCACATGCCGCGGCGGTGGTCGGCGGCTGACCTCGCCGGGAGCGACTTCGCCGCGCACGGGAACGAGTTCTGAGCGCGGCCGGTAACACACCGCCGGGCAGCGCCCCCGATGCGGTCGTGGTCGGATCGGGCCCGAACGGGCTCGCGGCCGCGGTCACGCTCGCCCGCGCCGGACTCGCCGTCGAGGTCTTCGAAGGCGCCGAAACACCGGGAGGCGGCTGTCGCACGGCGGCGCTGACGCTGCCGGGCTACGCGCACGACGTCTGCTCGACCGTCCACCCGCTCGCTGCGGCGTCGCCGTTCTTCGCCAGCTTCACGTCGGCCCAGATTCCGCTGCGCGTGCCGGAGGTGGCCTTCGCCCACCCACTCGACGGCGGCCGCGCGGCGGCCGTCTTCGGGTCCGTAGCCGACACTGCTGAGACGCTCGGCGAGGACGCCCGTGCCTACCGGCGACTTGTTGGTCCGCTCGTCGAGCACGCCGATCAGATCATTCTCCGGGCGCTTGGGCCGATCCGCCCGTTGCCGGTGCCGCCGCGCTCGATGGCCCGCTTCGCCGCGCTCGGCATACAACCGGCCCGACTGCTCGCGGCGCGCCTTCAAACGACCACCGCGCGTGCCGCCTTTGCCGGCTGCGCCGCCCACTCGATCCAGCCACTCACCCACCCCCTCAGTGGCGGCTTCGGACTCGTCATGACGATCCTCGCCCACTCCGTCGGCTGGCCGGTGGTCGAGGGCGGGAGCGCCGGCATCACCACTGCACTTGTGGCGGAACTCGAGCGCCACGGCGGCAAGCTGCATACCGGACGTTGGATCGAGAACCTCGCCGAGCTGCCGTCGGCGCGGGCTACGCTGCTCGACGTCACGCCACGACAGCTGCTCGCCCTGGACGATGGGCGACTGCCTGCGCGTTATCGCCGGGCGCTCGGCCGCTACCGCTACGGGCCGGCGATCTTCAAGGTCGACTGGGCTCTCTCCGGGCCGGTTCCGTGGATCGCGGAGGGCTGCCGAGCAACCGCGACCGTGCACGTCGGCGGCACCTTCGAGGAGATCGCGCGCAGCGAGGCGGACGTCGCGGCCGGACGCCTCCCGGAGCAGCCATTCTGCATCGTCGTGCAGTCGACGGTCCCCGACCCGACGCGCGCGCCGAGCGGGCATCACACCCTCTACGCCTACTGTCACGTGCCAAACGGCGCGACGCTCGACATGACCGAGCGGATCGAGTCTCAGATCGAACGCTTCGCGCCCGGTTTTCGCGATCTCGTGCTCGCCCGCGTAAGTTCCCCTCCCGCACGAGTCGAGGCCGAGAACCCGAACTACGTCGGCGGCGACATCGCGTCCGGTTCGACAAGCGTCCGGCAGACCGTGTTCCGCCCGACTGTCGCGCTTCGCTCCTACCGCACGCCGGTCCGCGGCCTCTATCTATGCTCGGCGGCAACTCCACCAGGCGGCGGCGTCCACGGCATGTGCGGCGCTCGCGCGGCAGGCGTCGCATTGCGCGAGCTGTGAGCCTTGCTCGGCTGGACGGGCGTGAGGCTGCAAGAATTCCGGCGATGGCGGAGGCCTCGACAACCTGCAGCTGCGGCTGCGGCCGGGTGCGCTTCGAGTTGAGCGAGCCGGCCACGCTCGCGGGCTACTGCCACTGCACCCGCTGCCAGAAGCGGACCGGCGTCGCCGCCTCGGCGCAGGCGCGAGTCGACGGAGTGTCGCTTCGGATGCTCGCCGGCGAGGAGCTGATCAGCGGCTGGCGCCATCCGGACGGCGGCGCCGAGAAGTGCTTCTGCAGCGTCTGCGGCTCGCATCTGTTCAGCCGCGACGCGGACGACCACAGGCTGATGAGCGTCCGGATGAGCGCCTTCGACGGTGATCCGGGCGTGCGGCCGAGCTTCCGCGCATTCGTCGACTACGCGGCGGCCTGGGAGCTGATCCCCGACGACGGCCTCGAGCGTTTCGGCGAGGCCAAGCCGCGCTAGGCTCAGGCGGCTTGACCGCCGATGCGGTCGAGCGCGGACGCGACCTGCTCGTCGCGGGTGAGGAAGCTGAGGAAGGTCGCCGCCATCGCGATGCCGAAGATCAGGAACTCGAGGAAGCACATGCCGGCGCCCGCCAGATGCTGGTCGGTGATCGCGCTGATCCCGTAGGCGCGCGGGGCGGCGACGTAGCGCGGGTACACCGTCGTGGTGATCCAGGTGAGCGGCAGGCAGACGCAGGCACTCGCACCGCGCGTGAAGCCGAGGTAGACGAGCCGGCGCGGTCCGGGCGAACGGCGAGCTGACGGCAGCGGATCGATGATCAGCCACCACATGGCGAGGCCGGTGTAGAAGAGCGTCGCGTGCTCGATGCCGTGGATCAGCGGATGCGCAGCCGAGTAGTCGAAGATCGCCGGGATCGCCCAGACCCACGTCGCGAGCGCCCAGAGCGGCAAGGCAACCCAGGGACTGGTGGCGAGCGCGATCACCTTGCCGGCGCGGCCCCCAGGAGCAATCAGCCGCAACCCGCGCCGGCTCAGGCCGAGCGGCAGGACGGGCGCCCGCAGGCCCAACACCAGCAGCGCCGGCGCGACGTCCGAGAGCAGGATGTGCTGGAGCATGTGCGCCGAAAGCAGGTAGTGATCGCCGATCGCATCGAGCGGCGACATCAGCGCGATCGCGATGACGACGAGCCCGCAGCCGTAAGGCAGCCAATGCCCTACGCCCGGCCCGCGGTGGCCTGAGTGACGCCGCGCGCGCACGAACGCGCGGCTGTAGAGCCAGGCCGCGGCAAGCAGAACCACGATCAGTCCGGGGTCGATCGTCCACGTAGCCCAGGTTGGATACGACATGCGAACTGGCGCCCTTTCGGCTTGGGTGCGTGCATCCTAGCGTCAGGCGCAAGCGACGCGGCGCGACCCCTGGAAGAAGGCTGACAGCGAGTATCTTGGCGGGCGACCGGCGCCGCCGGCTGCGCCCCAACGATGAGATATACGATCGCACGCAGCTCGACCGATTCGCCCGGCGAACGCACAGCGTGAGCGCTGTCGCGCTGCGCGCGCTGACGCGCCGCTACGGCGAGCGCACCGCGCTGGCCGAAGTGACGCTGAGCCTGGAGACGGGCCAGACGCTCGCGGTTCTCGGCCCAAACGGCGCCGGCAAGACGACGCTGCTGCGCGTCCTGGCGACGCTGCTGCGGCCCCACGAGGGCGAGCTCGAGGTGCTCGGTCACAGCCTGCCGGCGGACGGCTGGCTGGTGCGCGGACGGCTCGGTCTGCTCGCTCACGAGCCAATGCTCTACCGCGAGCTGACGGTCCGCGAGAACCTCCGCCTCCAAGCCAAGCTGCACGGCGTGGGTGCGTCGCGGATCGAGGAGCTGCTCGCGGCCGTCGCCCTCGAGCGTCGCGGCGACGAGCCGCTGCGAACGCTCTCCCGCGGTCTGGTCCAGCGCGCGGCGGTCTGTCGCACGCTGCTCCACGAGCCTGAACTGCTGCTCCTCGATGAGCCGTACGCGAACCTCGATCCGGCGGCGCGCCAGATCGTCGAACCGCTGATCGGTCGCAGCTCGGGCAAGACGCGCGTCATCGTCAGCCACGACCCCCAGGCCGCCCTCAAGGAGGCGGACCTGGTCCTCGGTCTCTCGCGCGGGCGCGCCGTCTTCATCGCGCCACCCGCGGAGTTGGAGGACAGCGAGTTCGCGGGGCTCTACGAATGACGCGGCCTCGCAGCGCGGCGGTCGTCGTCGCGCTGCTGCGCGCGCAGCTGCGGCTCGAGCTGCGCACGTTCGAGTCGCTGCCGGCGATGTGCCTGTTCAGCGTCACCGCCTTCCTGCTCTTCCACTTCGGCCTCGACGTCGACTCGCTCAGCGGCAACCTCGCTAGCGGCGTTCTGTGGGTGACGCTGCTGCTCGCCGCGCTGCTCGCGATCAACCGCGTCTACGTCGCCGACGCAGAACAGGGCGGCTTCGACGCCTTCGTGCTCTCGCCCGCGGAGCGCAGCACGCTGCTGCTCGCGAAGATCCTGGTGCTGCTGATCTACCTCGTCGTGGTCGAGCTCGTCGCCGTGCCGGCGTTTGCGATCCTGCTGCTCGAGCCGTCGCTCTGGCAGGCCATGCCGTCAATGCTCGGCGCGATCGTGCTCGGAGACCTCGGGATCGCCGTGATCGGCGCGCTGGTCGGCGCGCTGGCGGTCCGCACGCAGGCCCGCGACCTCCTGGGACCGCTCGTCTCGCTACCTCTGCTCGTGCCCGTGCTGCTTGGAGTTGCGCGCTGGACGGCGCCGCTCTTCGATGCTTCGCGGGCAGGCGCGGTCGCACTGCGGTGGCCGTTGGTGCTTGCGCTCTATGATGCGATCTTCGGGTTGATCGCCTTCTCGCTATTCGACTTCCTCTTGGAGGACTGATCCGATGTACGGCAAGGGGCTGCGTCCCCTCTCGCTCATCACCGCCGCAGCCGTCGCGCTGACACTCGCGGCCGCCCTTTTCTGGGCGCCGAACGATGCCTACCTCGGCTTCCTGCAGAAGATCTTCTACGTTCACGTGCCGCTCGCGATCCTCACGCTGTGCGGCTTCGTCGCCGCCGGCCTGATGGCGGTCGCGCACCTGCGCACGCGCGATCCGCGCTGGGACATGCGCTCTTACGTCGCGATCCACATCTCGCTGATCTTCGGCGTAGCGGTTCTGATCACCGGCTCGATCTGGGCGCGCGGCGCATGGGGCCACTGGTGGGTCTGGAACGACCCGACGCTCGTCTCGTTCCTGCTCGTGATGCTGCTCTACGCCACCTACCAGCCGCTCCGATTCGCGATCGAGGATCCCGAGCGTCAGGCACGCTACGCCTCGGTCTTCGCGATCACCGCGGGGGCGTTCGTCCCGATCAACTTCGCGATCGTCCGGCTCGCGCCGGCCTACGTCCATCCGCGCACGCTCAGCAACATCAGCGGCAACCTGCCCGGGCGGATGCAGGTCGTCTTCTACCTTGCGCTGTTCGCAGTCACCCTGCTCTGGATCACGCTGTGGCGCTTCGAGATGACCGCCAAGCACGTCGCCGCGCAGCTGCGCCAGCTGCAGAACCTGGTCGGCGAGGCGTCCGACGAAGCTCCGGCTCGCCGCAGCGCCGCGCCGTCACTGACCCACGCCGGTAGCGTCAGCTGATGGCACCGCTGCCGCTCCACACCGCCGGGCCCTACGTGGCGGCCGCCTACATCGCGTTCTTCCTGATCGTCCTGATCTACGTCGCGATCATGGCGACGAAGCTGACGCGCAACGAGCGGACGCTGAGCGAGCTGACCGAGCAGGTGAAGCGCCGGCAGCGAGCGGGCGACGACAACGGCCGATGAGCCCGATGGGAGGAGCTGGATGGGCCGCCGGGCCGCGTCGTGGTGAGTTGCTGTGCCTCGGCATCTCCTATCGCGCAGCGCCGGTAGCGCTGCGTGAGCGCATGGCGCTCGGCGCGGCGCAGGCGGCGCGCTTCACGACTGAGCTGTGTCTCGAACCGGAGGTCCACGAAGCGGTCGTGATCTCAACCTGCAACCGCACCGAGCTGTACCTCGTTGCGGGCGATCCTGTCAAGGCTGAGGGAGCCGCGCTCGCGCAGCTCTCGAGTCACGCAACGATCCGGCCGACCGAACTGGCGGAGCTCAGCTATTCGCCGCGCAACTGCGACGCAGCACGCCAGCTGTTTCGCGTGACCTCGGGCCTCGACTCGATGATCCTCGGCGAGCACGAGGTGCAGGGCCAGGTCAAGCGCGCCTACGAGGCGGCGCTGCGCGCCGGCACGACAGGCCCACTCACAAACCGCCTCTTCACGGCGGCGCTCCACGCCGGCAAGCGCGTGCGCAACGAGACCGGACTCGCCGACAGCCACGTGAGCCTCTCATCCGTCGCGGTCGATCTCGCGGAGTCGCTGCTCGGCGAGCTCGGCGGGCGCCATGTCGTCATCATCGGCGCCGGCGAGACGAGCGAGCTGACCGCGCAGGCGCTCGCCGAGCGCGGCGTGCGCACGACCTTTGTCGCCAACCGCCATGCCGATCGAGCGCGCTCGCTCGCCGAGCGCTTCGGCGGCACGGTCGTTGGCCTCGACCGCCTACCCGAGCAGCTGACGGCCGCTGACATCGTGCTCGCGTCCACCGCCTCGCCCCATCCGATCGTCGGCTGCGACGAGCTGGAGCTCGTCATGCGCGAGCGCCAAGGTCGACCGCTGATGCTCGTCGACATCGCCGTGCCGCGCGATATCGAACCGGCCTGCGGCGACCTCGACGCCGTCACGCTGCGCGACATCGACGACCTGCAGGCGGTGGTGGCAAGAAACCTCTCGAGCCGCGCCGCCGAGGTGCCGCGCGCGGAGGCCGTGATCGCCGATGAGCTCGAGCGTTTCGCGGCTTGGCTCGGCCAGCTCGATGTCCGCCCGACGATCGCAGCGCTGCGCGAGCGTGGCGATCAGATCGTCGAGCAGGTCCTCGCGGATAACGCGAGCGCCTGGGAGTCGGTATCGCCAGCCGATCTCGCGCGGATCGAGGCACTTGCCCACTCCGTCGCGGGCCGGCTGCTGCACGAGCCGACGCTGCGACTGAAGTCGCTCGAGGCTGGGCGCGGTCATGGCAGCATCGAGCTGCTCCGCGAGCTGTTCGGTCTGCCCCATTCGGCGCTCGACGAGCGCGCAGCGGGCTCGGAGGGGACGGCGGCGGGACCGACGCAGGAGCGCGACAACGTGCGTCCGCTGCGAAGCGGCCGCAACGCGTGAGCGGGGACGCGAGGCCGCTCAAGCTCGGCACGCGTGGAAGTCCGCTCGCGCTTGCACAGGCGGCGCTGGTCGCCGCGGCGATCGACGGCCCGGTCGAGCTGACGACGATCGCGACTAGCGGTGACGAGAACAAGACACCCGTCGAGGACAAGCGCCGCTGGGTCGACCGGATCGAGGACGCGCTGCTGGCGGGTACGATCGATCTCGCCGTGCATTCGGCCAAGGACCTTCCGGGCACGCTCGCCGACGGCCTGGCGATCGCCGGAGCCCCGGAGCGAGGCGACGTGCGGGACGTTCTCTGCGGCGCCGCATCGCTAAGGGCGCTGCCAGCCGGCGCGCGGGTCGGTACCAGCAGCCTCAGGCGCGCCGCACAGCTCCGCGCGCTGCGCGAGGACATTGCGATCGTGCCGATCGCTGGCAACGTCGACACGCGCCTGCGGCTGCTCGAGGAGGATGGCCTCGACGCGATAATCCTGGCGCGCGCCGGCCTCCAGCGCCTCGGGCGCCCGCTCGGCGCGCCGCTCGATGAGCTCGTGCCGGCAGCGGGACAGGGAACGCTCGCGATCGAGGCACGGGCGGGCGACGCGCGCGTCGCCAGCGCCATCGGGGCTCTCCGGCACGCGCCGACCGAGCGCGAACTCCACACCGAGCGTGCCCTCACGAGCGCGCTCGGCGCCGATTGCCACACGCCGATCGGCGCCCACGCGAAGTCACTTCGCGACAGCACGCTCGAACTGCGCGCCTTCGCCGGCGTCCTCGACGGCTCACGCTGGGTGCGCGACAGTCTCATTGGGAGCGACCCGGCGGCGCTCGGCGAGGCCGTCGCCGAGCGGCTGCGAAGCGTCGGCGTGGAGGCGATCCTGGCGTGAGCTCGCAGCGCGAGGGACGCGTCTACTTCGTCGGTGCCGGACCGGGCGACCCAGGCCTGATGACGGCCCGCGCGCTCGAGCTGATAGCGAAAGCCGACGTCATTCTCTACGACCGCCTGATTCCCGACGAAGCACTGAGCGACGCTCGGGCCGATGCCGAGCTGCGCTACGTCGGCAAGGAGGGCGGCGGCCCTTCGGCGGACCAGCATGAGATCGAGGCCCTGATGCTCGCCCGCGCGCGCGCCGGAAGGAAAATCGTGCGACTCAAGGGGGGCGATCCGTTCGTCTTTGGCCGTGGCGGCGAGGAAGCCCTCGTGCTGCTCGCCGCGGGCATTCCCTTCGAGGTGGTGCCGGGCGTAACCGCCGGAATCGCCGCCGCCGCCTACGCCGGCATCCCCGTAACGCATCGCGGGCTCGCCAGCGCGGTAGCGCTCGTCACCGCTCACGAGGATCCGACAAAGGACGACCAGGCCCTCGACTGGGACGCCCTTGCGGCATTTCCCGGGACGCTCGTCTTCTACATGGGGGTGCGGCAGCTCGAGCGGCTGTCACAACGTCTGATCGCGGCCGGACGTGCGGCGTCAGAGCCGGCCGCGATCGTCGAGCGTGGCACGCTGCCTGACCAGCGCACCACGCTCGCCACGCTGGCTACCCTTGCTACGGTCGCCGAGCAGCGCGAGGTGCGCGCGCCGGCGGTGACGATCGTCGGACCGGTCACGGAGCTTGGCGCGCGGCTCGCCTGGCGTGAGCCTGCCGTCCTGGCGGGGCGTACCGTCGTCGTGACACGCGCGCGAGCTCAGGCGAGCTCACTCTCGGAGCGGCTCCGCGGGTTGGGCGCCCGCGTCGTCGAGACCCCGGCGATCCGGATCGTTCCCCGCGCGGTTGAGCTGCCTGAGCTAGCGGACTTCGACCTGCTCTGCCTGACGAGCACCAACGGCGTCGAGTTGCTATTCGAGCGGATGCGCGAACGCGGCCTCGATGCGCGTGCGCTCGCCGGCCTGCGCGTCGCCGCTATCGGGCCGGGCACCGCGGCGGCGCTGAAGGGCCACGGAATCGAAGTGGACGTCCTGCCCGAGCGCTTCGTCGCCGAGGGCCTGCTCGAGGCGCTCGCCGCAGGCGAGCCGCCGCGACGTGCGCTGATCGCGCGCGCCGCGGACGCGCGCGACGTGCTGGTCGAAGGCCTGCGCGCGGTCGGCACCACGGTCGAGGTGCTTGGGCTCTACGACACTGTCGCCGAGCCGATCGGCGACAGTGGCACGGCGGCGCTCGCGGATGCCGACTACGTCACGTTCACGTCCGCCTCAACGGTCCGCTTTCTGCTCTCCCAGGCGACGCCCGGGCCGCGAACGCGGCTCGTCTCGATCGGCCCGGTGACGAGCGAGGCACTCCGCGAGCAGCGGCTCGAGCCGCATGTCGAAGCCCGGCGCCACGACATTCCGGGCCTGATCGACGCACTCGTCGCCGACGCGACCGGATCCGGCGCGTGAGTCGCGACGCCTCCGATCGCGCCACCCGCGTCGTCACATTCCTCTCGGACTACGGCTACGAAGATGAGTTCGTCGGCGTCTGTCACTGCGTCATCGCGCGCCGCTGCCCCGGTGCCCGGATCATCGACCTGGGTCACGGCATTGCGCACCACGACGTCCGCGCCGGGGCTCTGGCGCTGCGCGCGGCGCTGCCCTATGCGCCGGCCGGCGTTCACCTGGCGGTTGTGGATCCGGGCGTCGGCAGCGCTCGCCGCGCGATCGCTCTGCGAACACGCGAGCAGGCGCGAATCCTGGTCGGCCCCGACAACGGGCTCCTGCTGCCCGCCGCGGCGGCCTTCGGCGGGGTGGGCGAGGCGGTCGACATCGTCGACTCGCCCGAGGTGCTGCGACCGATCTCGCCAACCTTCCATGGACGCGATGTGTTCGCTCCCGTCGCCGCGGCGCTCGCCGACGGAGTGGCATTCGAAGCCGTCGGCCGGGCGATCGAAGCGGATTCGCTGGCCACGCTCGTACTGCCCGAGCCGAAAGAGGACGGCGGCGCGCTCCGCGCGCACGTTCTGTCGATCGATGGTTTTGGCAACGTGGCGCTCGATGTTGAGCCCTCGAGCGTGGCCGGCGCCGCGCATCTGATGCTCGATACAGGTGGCGGGCAGAGAGCGGCGGCGCAGCTCGGCCGCGCCTTTGCCGACGTCGCGCCCGGGGAGCTCCTCGCTTACGCCGATTCGCGCGGCTGCCTCGCCGTCGCGGTCAACCGCGGCTCGGCCGCGGCGCGCTTGGGCGTCGCCGTCGACGACGAGATCGTGCTGCGGGCGCGATGAAGCTCGGCTCGCCGCGAATCCACCACCGGCGCATCGGCTCGACCAACGCCGAGGCGCGCACGCTCGCGCAGGCAGGTGCACCGCACGGGACGCTCGTCACGGCCGGCGAGCAGACGGCGGGGCGCG
>Ga0181534_10001608_pt1 | contig 14603 bp, 14 predicted proteins | sample PEATcosm2014_Bin_37_FD_119758 | JGI IMG/M metagenome (GOLD analysis project Ga0181534, IMG submission 119758) | Peatland microbial communities from MTU Mesocosm Facility, Houghton, MI, USA - PEATcosm2014_Bin17_10_metaG | ecosystem: Environmental > Terrestrial > Soil > Wetlands > Peat | place... | reverse complement strand
TGTCATTTACAATCCGCCGCCACACCGCAGTCGCCAAGGAGCATTCAGTGCGTACTGATTTAAATCGATCACCTGTCCACCGTACCCGATTGCTGGGGCCCTGGCTCCTGGCAGCTTGTACAGCGCTAACGGCTGTGCCAACTCTGGCCGCGGAGGCCAAGAAAGCTGATGTACCCGCCGCAAGCACAGAGCTGCTCGCCTTCCCGGGCGCGCTGGGTTGGGCCGCACACACGCCCGGTGGCCGTGGCGGTCAGATCATCCGCGTCACCACACTGGCCGATAAGGGTCCGGGATCGTTTCTGGAAGCTCTCAAGGCCAAGGGGCCGCGCGTGATCGTGTTCGAAGTGGGCGGCATCATAGATATGAAGGGCGAGGAAATCGAGATCGAGGAGCCCTACCTGACAATAGCCGGTCAGACAGCGCCAAATCCGGGCATTACGTTGCTTCGCACCGGAGTCAACATCCGCGCGCATGATGTCATCATTCAACATATTCGCGTCCGCACCGGTACCGCCGGCATGGCGAAACGGACCGGCTGGGAGCCGGATGCGATGGGCACGATCGCCGCCTACAACGTCATCGTGGATCACTGCTCGATGTCGTGGTCCATCGACGAGAACCTGTCAGCTTCCGGCAAGCGCTTCATTGGCGCGACTCCCGAGGAGTGGCGCCAACATACCTCCCATGCCATCACCTTCAGCAACAACATCCTGGCCGAAGGTCTCGCCAATGCAACCCACGCCAAGGGGGAGCATTCCAAGGGCAGCCTGATTCACGACAACGTGACCGACATTCTCATCACCGGCAATTTGTATGCGCACGATGCTGAGCGCAGCCCGCTGTTCAAGGGCGGCGTACACGGTCAGATCATCAACAACCTGATCTACGATCCGGGTCAGCGCGCCATTCACTACAACCTGATTGCCGCTGAGTGGGGTGAGCATCCGTTCCAGGTCGGCAAGATCTCGATCGTAGGCAATGTGCTGCGGGCGGGTCCGTCCACGCCGAACGATTTAGCGTTGTTCGAGTTGGGCGGCGCGGGTGACGTCGAGGTGTACATGAAGGACAACATCGCCGTGGATCGCATCGGGCGGCCGCTGCCGATGTTGGGTCGCTATACGACCAGCTCTGCCAAGATCATCGAAGTGAAGACGGGGCCCGCCTTCCCTGAGGGCGTGAAGCCGCTGGCGGCGGTGGATGTTGAGAATTCGGTGATCGCCAACGCAGGCGCCCGACCGTGGGAACGTGACGAGGTGGATTGGCGGGTGATCGCCGACACCATCGAAGGTCGCGGCAAGATCATCGACAGCGAGCAGGAAGTGGGTGGGTACCCGGTACAACTCGCAACGTTCAAGACGTTTGATCCGAACGAGTGGGATATGCGCTACATGACTCCAAAGGTAGCGCCGTCATATAAGGCCATTCATTAAATGGGTGGGGGTCCTCCGCTTCCGGGCGGAGGACCTTCCCGACGGCCTTCGACGAAGTAGTAGATTAGATAGGCAGCGCCGACTGCCATGGCGATCCAGCCAAACGTGCGGTTCCCCGACCCGAAAAAGCTGTCCGACGCGGATAGCGCGATGCCAACGCCCAGCCAGACCAGGCCCCGGAACAGATAATCCGAGCCCACTCGACGATAGCCGCGTAAGCGCTCGCCGACCGCGCCACGCTCGACTGTCACCGGGTCGGGCGGGAGATCCAAACCCTTCTCGATGGCAGCCATGCGTTCCCTGTGCCGGTGGTCCAGCTCCTGCATCTGGCGGCGGTGCCGGGTCACGATGGCGACGATGACCATGCCTATTCCGAGGATGGTCGAAATGAGCGGAATCAATATCCAGATGTTGTTGCCGTCGATCATCTTGCGGCTCCCTCAACCCACCAGCCAGAGGACCAGGGACTCGATCAGGGGCCAGTGCCCGTGTACCAGGTAACCCGCTATCGCTCCCACCAGCGCGGCTGTAGCATTCTGTCTGACTGAGGCTGCGTCGTTCATGGAACTTGATACGCGATAGCCGGTAAGCGGGTTTCGCCAGACAGGCGAAAAAGATTTTGAAACCCGCGGACGCCCTGGCGCGTCTCAACGCGGTAAGGCCACCCGCTACGGATACCCGGTGCTAACGGAAAGCGGCATCTTGGAGCTCGTACGGGAGGACCGTCGCAATGAAGCGATCGCCGCGCTCCTGCCCCTGTACCGTCGCAAGGTGTTTGGGCTGGCGTACAGCTACCTTCACAATCGCGACTCGGCGGAAGACGTGACACAGGAAGTATTCATCAAAGTATGGCGCGCGCTGCCGACGTTTGACGGACGGGCATCCTTGTCTACGTGGATTTATGCAATCACGAGGAATGCGAGTTTGTCCGCGTTGCGAGCACGACGACTGCATGCTTCTTTGAGTGATCCGGAAGTCATGGCGGAGGTGGATCAATCAACGGATGCGCCGACAGACGCTGAAGTAGACGCTGCCGCTTTGATGCGCATGGTCGATGCGCTACCGTCTAAACAACGGCAGGTCGTCATGTTGTTCTATATGCAGGAACAGTCACACGAGGAAGTCGCGGCCATGTTGGCCATGCCCATTGGTACCGTGAAAACGTTACTGCACCGTGCACGAGCGCGGCTGGGAGCTTCGGCGTGAATGTGGATGAGCAACTGTCAGCGTTGTTCAGTGGGTTGGACGCCCGGCCGGGGTTCAATGAAAGGCTGCTGGAGCGGCTGCATCAGGAGATCGTGCTGGAGGCACAGCGGGCTGAGGAAGCGCGCCGTCAGGAACAACTCCGACACCGGGTTGCGCAACAGGAGCTGCGGCCGTGGAGGCAGACACTCGGGAATTGGGTCACCCTGGAGACGGTCGGTATAGCGGTGCTGGCCGGAATCACGGTCACGTCGGCCTGGTCAGCCGACCAGATCCGCCAAGCCATCCCCTACGTATTCACCGCCATCGGAATCGCATTGGCAGCCGCCCCAGTCATAGCGCCGAAGCTCCGCGCCGCCCGAGCGCCGTAAACGCAACCCCACCGCCGCCCGCAACAGTCACGCCTTTTGCCGGCGGCAACAAACCCCGTCCCCGCGCGGCCCAGATGCCGTAGCAACAAACGGCAAAGTCACGCACCAGCCATCCAGCGACGAAGTCAGCATCCGCGCGGCGTGAGCGCCGGAGGCGCAACACCACCCACGCAGCCGGCAAAAGTCACGCCTTTTGCCGGCGGCAACGACACCCGGGCTCCGCGCGGCCCACGCCGCGCCAAATGAAAAAGACTCGCCAATCGTGGCACCCAAGCCCAAGCGCCAAAGGCGCCCCCACAGGCGCAGCCGGCAAAAACCACGCCTTTTGCCGGCGGCAACGACACCCGGTCTCCGCGCGGCCCATGCCGCGCCAAATGAAAAAGACTCGCCAATCGTGGCACCAACGCCCGAGCGCCGAAGGCGCAACACCACCGCCGCAGCCGGCAAAAACCGCGCTTTTTGCCGGCGTCGTAGGACCCGGGCTCCGCGCGGCCAGTGCCGCGCTAATAAAAAAGGGCGCGGGAGACAATTCCCCCGCACCCTGTCGCTTTCAACCTTGCCGCGTGCGCCACCCTTCGTGGTAGCCCTCGCGCGCGGCGCTAGCATACGGCACCGGGGCCACTTTCACCCGCACTTCCACCTGTTTGTGACGCTCTACCGGCGGCTTTTTCGTCCCGCCCTCTTCTTCGCCCCACACCAGGGTCAGCTCATCCCCAATGTTGATGTCCGGGTCCACGACACCCAGTGAGAGCCCCTGGCGCTCGTTGTAGCTGAATCCGCCGAACATCGAGAGCCCGACCGTCTTGCCTGCCCGGGTGACCTTGTCGTAGTTCGACGAGGCGTAGTTGGCGATCGGCAGGTCGAAGAACTTGTAGTGCCCGGAGCCGGGCGTGAACAGCGACGCATAGATCTTCGCCAGGTCCTCGCCATTCCAGGCGAAAGTCACCTTCTTGCGGTGTGGCGCCTTGGAGAGCTTTTCCAGGGCTTCACGCCCGATGAAATCGTGGTCGAACTTGACGAATGGGCCGTAACCGAGCTCGTACGGTGTCAGGTAATAGTCTTCGATGTTGTCCGATACAAAGCTGCCGCCAATCGACCCGGTTCCCTCGTACCCGGTGGATGGCAACCATTCGCGATACGGCTTCATCCGTTCGCCCGTGTAAACCGCCGGCAACGGTGAAGGAATCCAACCGGACTCGAGCGTGTTGCTGGCGTAGGCACGCGAGCCCACCGGAGCCAGTCCAAACTCCTTGCCCGCCTCGAGGATCGACTCGCGAATCTCGTCGCCTTCCTCGTAGGGCCCCCAGATTTCGAGACCCGGTGCACCGGACATCCCGTGACGCAACGCGCGTACGCGGCGGCCTGCGATATTGATGAAGTCCATTGTGAAAAACTTCACGTCGGGGATGGGGCCGCCGTTGATCTTCTCGAGGATCCGGGCTGCGTGCGGTCCCTGCACCTGAAAGCGGTAGTGGCGGCGGATGACCGCCTTGCCACGCGGATGCGAAGGTGAGCGATCGTCCCGGATCAGCTCGACGTCGTAGCCACCCGTTTCACCTTGAAACTGCAGCCAGTTCACTGAGGGTGCGCGCCCTACAAACGCCAGCTCGTTCTCCGCCAGATAAAACAGAATGCCGTCGCCAATGACATGACCGTCATGGCTGATCGGAACCATCTGCTTCGCCTTGTTGGGAGCGAAGTTGGCGAAGCTGTTGACGGTCGTGTGTGTGATCAGCTTCAGCGCGTCCGGACCTTTGACGGTCAGCTCAGCCATGTGGTGGGTCTGATCGAACAGCACGGCGGTTTCGCGCCAGGCGCGCTGCTCGTCGCGCCAGTTCGAGAACTCGCTGGGAACGACCGGATAGACGTAAGCCCCGATCTGCGAATTGCGCAGCATCTGGACGGGGTTCGGGACGGAACGGAGCAATTGCTCCAGGCTTTGGCTTTTCATGGAGGGTGACGCTACGAGCGCCGCCCACCGAGAGCAAATCGATGGCTCAAATAGGAGTCATAGCGAGGACGAATACGAGCCGCCAGCGGGCCGTTCGCCACCTGAATGCGGGTGACCTAGCTCCTGGGCGACATCGAAATCGTAGATCCAGCCGCCCGTCTAAAGGCGGCGTCCACGGCATTGGAAAGCAACATGGCGATGGTCATCGGCCCCAGCCCACCGGGGACGGGCGTGATCCAGCCGGCACGCTGCGCGGCTTTGTCATATTCAACGTCGCCCACCAGCTTGCCCTCGGCAGTACGGTTGATGCCCACATCGAAGACCGCCGCCCCCGGCTTGATCCAGTCACCCGGAACAAATCCAGCTTTACCGACAGCGGCGACCACGACGTCAGCCCGAGAAACTTCAGACTCGAGATCCTTGGTACCCGTATGACACACAGTGACCGTGGCGCGAGCGAGGAGCAACTCAGCGCCATGGGGCGACCGACGATGTTGGAAGCACCCACCACCGTGGCCCGCAGGCCAGTCAAATCAATCCCGTACTCCTTGGCGAGCCGGATCACGCCAAACGGCGTGCATGGCCGCAGCTGCGGGCGCTTCTGCGCCAGCAGGCCGGTGTTGGTGGGATGGAAGCCATCCACATCCTTGGCCGGATCCACAGCGTCCATGATGAGATCGCTGTCGAGCCCCTTGGGCAACGGCATCTGCACGAGGATGCCATCCACGTGCGGGTCCCGATTCAGCTCATGAACGAGATCCAACAGATCCGCCTGCGAGGTGGTCGCCGGCAAATCGTGCGCGAACGACTCGATCTCGGCTTCAACGGAGGACTTGCGCTTGTTGCGCACATAGACCGTGGAGGCGGCATCCTGCCCCACCTGCACGACCGCGAGCCCGGGCCGGCGCCCATACTTGGCGGCGAACTCGCGAGCCCGAATCGCGACTTCGGCGCGCACCTTGGCCGCGACGGCCTTGCCATCCATAACGATCGCAGTCACGTGCGGTTCACCTCAGAACGACAGTCTTGTTGCCGTTGCGGAAAACTCTGCGTTCCGCATGCCATTTGATCGCCCGATTCAACACAACAGTCTCGAGCTCGCTGCCGGTGACCACGAGATCCTCGGCCGACTGGGTGTGATCGACGCGTTCGACTTCCTGCTCGATGATCGGACCTTCATCCAAGGCGGTCGTCACGTAGTGCGCGGTGGCACCGATGAGCTTCACGCCGCGCGTGAACGCCTGGTGATAGGCCTTCGCGCCCTTGAAGCCCGGCAGGAATGAATGATGAATGTTGATGGCGCGCCCTTCGAAATAGCGGCACGCCTCGGGAGTGAGAATCTGCATGTAGCGGGCGAGCACCATGAGCTCCGAGTCCGAGCGCTCGAAGAGCTCGAACATCCGCTTTTCCTGCTCGGCCTTGCGGCCGTCGATGATCGGCAGGTAGTGATACGGCACGCCGTGCCACTCGGCCAGGCTGCGCATGTCCTGGTGGTTGGATACAACAGCCACCACCTCGATGGGCAGCGTGCCGGTGCTCCAGCGATGCAGGATGCTGTTCAGACAGTGACCGTGGCGCGAGACGGCGAGCAGGACGCGGCACTTGCGCTGCACTTCGTGGAAGTGCCACGTCATCTTGAATTGTTGACCCACGGAGGCTCCGAACTTCTCGTTCAGAGCCTCCAGGGCCGGCATTCCTTTGCCATTGTCATGAAACACCGTGCGCATGAACGACGTGTTCCCGTACGGATCATCGTAGTGCTGCGCTTCGGTGATCAGAGCATTGTGAGACGCCAGAAATCCCGAGATACCTGCCACGATCCCCGTCGTATCCGGGGCGGAGGTGGTGAGAATGAACGATCGCGGTGTAACCGCCGGAGCGGCGGCACTCTGCGAGCGCGCTTCACTGGTCGCAAGGGACATTGGCTTCTCTCTTCAGTTTTTAGTATCGATACTGATCGGCCTTGTACGGGCCGTTCTTGTCGACGCCGATGTAGCGAGCCTGAACATCCGTGAGCTCGGTGAGTTCGGCATTCAGCTTCTTCAGCTGCAGGCGCGCCACCTTCTCATCCAGATGCTTGGGCAACACATACACACCCACCGGGTACTTGGCAGTGTTGGTGAACAGCTCGATCTGCGCGATGGTCTGGTTTGCGAAACTGGAGCTCATCACGTAGCTCGGGTGACCCGTGCCACACCCCAGGTTCACCAGACGACCTTCGGCCAACAGGATCACGCGGTTGCCACTGGGAAGAATGATGTGATCCACCTGGGGCTTGATGTTCTCCCAGGTGTACTTCTTCATGCTCGCCACGTCGATTTCATTGTCGAAGTGGCCGATGTTGCAGACGATGGCGTTGTTCTTCATCTTCGTCATGTGATCGTGCGTGATCACATGGAAGTTGCCGGTGCAGGTCACGAAGATGTCGCCCTTGTCGGCGGCGTAGTCCATCGTCACAACCCGGTAACCTTCCATCGCCGCCTGCAGTGCGCAGATCGGATCGATTTCGGTCACCCACACCTGGGCAGACAGAGCGCGCAGCGCCTGTGCCGAGCCTTTGCCCACATCGCCATAACCCGCCACGACAGCGACCTTGCCGGCCACCATCACGTCGGTCGCGCGCTTGATGCCGTCCACGAGCGACTCGCGGCAACCATACAGGTTGTCGAATTTGCTCTTGGTGACGGAGTCATTGACATTGATTGCGGGGAAAGCCAGCTTCCCCTCTTTCGCCATCTCGTAGAGGCGATGGACACCGGTCGTCGTTTCCTCGGTCACGCCCTTGATATGTTTCAGGCGCGTGGAGTACCAGGTCGGGTCGGCTTTCAACTTTGCCTTGATGGCGGCGTACAGGAACGTCTCTTCCTCGCTCGACGGCTTGGAGATCAGGCTGGCGTCGCTCTCGGCGCGGGCACCCAGATGCAACAGCAGCGTTGCATCGCCGCCGTCGTCCAGGATCATGTTGGTGAAGCCACCGTCGGTCCACTCGAAGATGCGGTGGGTGTAATCCCAGTAATCCTCCAGCGACTCGCCCTTCCAGGCAAACACGGGAGTACCGCGCTCGGCGATCGCCGCGGCGGCGTGGTCCTGGGTCGAGAAGATATTGCAGGAGGCCCAACGAACCTGGGCACCGAGAGCCTGCAGGGTTTCAATGAGCACCGCGGTCTGAATGGTCATGTGCAGGGAGCCGGTGATCCGGGCGCCCTTCAGGGGCTGGATCGGGGCGAACTCTTCACGGATGGCCATCAGACCCGGCATCTCGGTCTCGGCGATCAGGATTTCCTTGCGGCCCCAAGCGGCGAGCCCGAGATCAGCGATACGGTAGTCTTGCTTCGAGTCGGATTTGATTGGTTTGAGACTGGCGTTCATTAATTAAATGCTCCACTAAAGAACGAGCGCCGTATTGACGAATCGCGACGCCTTCGAGCCTGGCAGGTCCGGCACGGAACGAGCCCCGTACTTACCTGTCGCAACGCTCCTCGAAGGCGCGCGTGCCGCGAATATCTCGCGGCGAAAATCCACGCGGCCGGTGCCGCGCTTGGGCGCCGTAGGCGCACCCATCTAACGCAGCCGGCAAAAACCACGGTTTTTGCCGGCGGAAAAGAACCCGGGCTCCGCGCGGCCAGTGCCGCGCCAATAGACTATGCGGCTTTGGCGGATCCTTTCAGCTCGGCGGCCAACTCGTCGGCCTTGTCCGTCTGTTCCCAGGAGAACTCCGACTCCGTGCGGCCGAAGTGGCCGTAGGCGGCGGTCTTCTGATAGATCGGGCGCACCAGGTCCAACATCTCGCGCAGGCCGTATGGGGTCAGGTCGAAATGCTTGCGGACCAACTGGGTCAGGCGCTCGCGCGACAGGCGGCCCGTGCCGAAAGTCTCCACCATGACTGAAGTCGGTTCGGCAACACCGATCGCATAGGAGATCTGCACTTCGCAGCGATCCGCGAGTCCCGCAGCAACAATGTTCTTCGCAACGTAGCGGGCCGCGTAGGCGGCCGACCGATCCACCTTGGAGGGATCCTTGCCGGAGAACGCGCCGCCACCATGACGGGCAAATCCGCCGTAGGTGTCGACGATGATCTTGCGGCCCGTGAGCCCGCAATCGCCCACCGGGCCGCCGATGACAAAGCGGCCGGTCGGGTTGATGTGAAACTTCGTGCGCTTGTCGACCCACTTCTTCGGCAGGACCGGCAGCAGGATTTCATCCATCACCGCTTCGCGCAGCGCCTTGGTGGAAATGTCATCACTGTGTTGCGTCGACAGCACGACTGCCTCGAGACCCACTGGCTTGTCGTCCTCATAGCGCAGGGTGACCTGACTCTTGGCATCCGGGCGCAGCCAGTCCAGCTTGCCCTTTTTGCGCACGTCAGCCTGCTTCTTCACCAGGCGGTGCGCCAGGGTGATGGCGGCCGGCATCAACACGTCGGTCTCGTTCGTTGCATAGCCGAACATCAGGCCCTGGTCGCCGGCACCCTGCTTGCGCTCGTCCTTGCGGTCGACGCCCTGGGCAATATCGGGAGACTGTTTGCCGATGATGTTGACTACGCCGCAGCTGGCGCCGTCGAAGCCCATGTCGGAGGAGTTGTAACCAATGTCCAACACCACCTTGCGCACCAGCGACTCCACGTCGACCCAGGCATTGGTGGTGACTTCACCGGCAACGACCACGACGCCCGTCTTGATCAGGGTTTCGCAGGCAACACGGCCGCGCGGGTCGTCCTTCAGGATTGCATCGAGCACCGCATCGGAAATCTGGTCCGCCACCTTGTCCGGATGACCTTCAGAGACCGACTCGGAGGTAAATAGATAATTGTTCGCCATTTCACTCATTCCATCGCAGCAGTGGGTGGGGGCGGGACCCCCGCGGGGCCCCGCAGTGTACCGGGACTCATCCCGGCCCGAAATTCTCTTTCAGCCTGGCCTGGAACTCGGCCTGGGTAAACCGATGATTCTGGGTGCCCAGCGACTCGATCTTGATAGCCCCCATCAGCGAGGCAATTCTGCCAGTAGTCTGCCAATCGAGTCCGTGCAGCAGTCCATGTAATAGCCCGGCCCGGTACGCATCCCCGCACCCGGTGGGGTCCACAACGGCCTTGGGTTTTGCGCAGGGGATCGCGAGTTCGCCTTCCGACGTGTAGATCACCGAGCCTTGGGCACCGCGGGTGACAATAAGTGCCCGCACTTTTGGGACGATATCCTGGGCAGTCCAGCCGGTCTTTTGCTGCAACAGCTCCCATTCATAATCATTCACCGCCACCCAGGTGGCCTGGTCGACGAAGCGCTTGATGTCATCGCCGCCGAACATGGGCAGCCCCTGCCCCGGATCGAAAATAAACGGGATCTGCGCCGCAGCGAACTGCTCGGCGTGCTGGATCATGCCGTCGCGCCCGTCGGGTGCCACGATGCCGATCGCCACATCCTTCGCATCCGACACCTTGTTGGCGTGGGATTGCTGCATCGCTCCGGGGTGAAACGCCGTAATCTGGTTGTCATCCAGATCGGTGGTGATGAACGCCTGCGCGGTGTGCTCAGACTCAAACACCTTGATGTGCTCGGCCGGCACGCCCGTCCTGGCCAGCCATTCCCGGTACGGCCCGAAATCGCGGCCCACCGTGGCCATGGGATATCCCGTATCGCCCAGTAATTTCAGGTTGTAGGCGATGTTGCCCGCGCAACCGCCAAACTCGCGGCGCAGGCCCGGCACGAGAAACGACACATTCAAACGATGGATCTTGTCGGGGAGGATATGGTTACTGAACCGGTCCTTGAACACCATGATGGTGTCCCAGGCCATCGACCCGCAAATCAACGCACTCTTTCCGGCCACGCAAGCTTCCTTTACTTCAATCGATCAGCGTTCGCATATACCACATGGCGATCGCGCCGTGCGAAGGCAACCAGCGTCAACCCCGTCTTTTGCGCCAGTCGCACTGCGAACGCCGTCGGGGCCGAGAAGGCCGCCAGGAAGGCAATCCCAACCGTGGCACTTTTCTGCACCATCTCGAAACTCGCGCGGCTGGTTATCAACATATAACCTTCGCTTCGTTCCGCGCCGGAGCGAACGAGAGCCCCGATAGCCTTGTCGAGCGCATTGTGGCGTCCGACATCCTCCCGCACAAACTGGACGCCCTTGCCGGGAATAACCCAAGCAGCGGCATGAACACTGCCGGTGCGGGCATTGATGGGTTGCAGCGTCGACAACTGCTCGATGGCTGCATGCAGTCCCTCGGTTGTTACCGTGGGACCCGGACCAACACGCTGCAGCTCGCGAATCGCCTCTTCCGCGGTCTCGGCGCCACACAGGCCGCAACCGGTTCTGCCGGTGAGATTGCGCCGGCGCTGCAGGAGTCCGGAGAACCTTTCCCACGCGACTGTTATTTTGACGTCCGCCGCTTCGGCGCCGTAGGTAACTTCAACGGAACGGATCTCGTCAGGGCGTTCCACGAGTCCTTCGCTGAGCGTAAATCCAACAGCGAAGTCCTCGAGATCAGCCGGTGTCGCCAGCATGACCACGTGAGGCACCCCGTGGTACACCAGGGCAATCGGCATCTCTTCCGCGACCTGGTCGGCGGCCTGTGTCAACTCACCGCGCGACCAACGATCGACCTTGACCTCCGAGCTGACCTCCAAGGCGGGCTCGGTGGCCACTACCCGGCCCGCTTCAGGGGCGCCTTGGCTCGGAAATCCTCACGAAAATGCTTGATGGCACTCTGGACCGGAAAGGGTGTCATGCCACCCAGTCCGCACAGCGACCCCACGAGCATGGTGTCACAGAGATCTTCCAACAGCGCCAGATTCCGCTCGCCGTCGATGCCTTTCATGATCTTGTCGATCACCTCGACGCCGCGCGTCGAGCCGATGCGGCACGGAGTACATTTTCCGCAGGACTCTACCGCGCAGAACTCCATGGCGTAACGGGCCATCTCAGCCATATCGACAGTGTCGTCGAACGCGACGATACCACCGTGTCCCAACAGCGCGCCGCTGGCAGTCAGTGCCTCGTAGTCAATCAACACATCGAACTGCGATGCCGGAATGAAGGCACCCAGGGGACCGCCGACCTGGACCGCGCGTATGGGGCGACCCGTGGCGGAGCCGCCCCCGTAGTCGTACAACAACTCGCGGAGGCTGACGCCAAAGGCCCGCTCAATCAGACCACCGCGCTTGATGTTACCGGCGAGCTGCAGGGGGAGCGTGCCACGGGAACGACCCATGCCGAAGTTCTTATAAAACTCCGCACCATGTTGAATGATGGTCGGCACGCTGCCGAAAGTCATTACGTTGTTCACGATCGTGGGCTTCATGAACAAGCCGTTGATGGCAGGCAATGGCGGACGCACACGAACCTCGCCGCGCTTACCTTCGAGGCTCTGGAGCATCGAGGTTTCTTCGCCGCAAACGTAAGCCCCCGCGCCGAGCCGCACTTCGAGGTCGAAACGCTTGCCGCTGCCGAGCACATCGGAGCCCAGGTAGCGGGCCTGATAAGCTGCGGCAATCGCCGTGTTGAGTGCGCGATAGGCGTGTGGGTACTCGGCGCGCAGGTAGATATATCCCTGCGTGGCACCTACAGCGATGCCCGCAATAGTCATACCTTCAATCAGACAGAGGGGATCTCCCTCCATCAACATACGATCTGAGAACGTACCCGAGTCGCCTTCATCGGCGTTGCAGGTGACGTACTTCTGTTCGACCGCCTGTTCCAGCACGGTCTTCCATTTGATGCCGGTCGGAAACGCCGCACCGCCGCGACCGCGCAACCCGGAATCCAGCACCGCCTGGACGATATCCTGCGGTGTCATCGACAGCGCCCGGCGCAAGCCCTGGTAGCCGCCGTTCGCCACGAAGTCCGCCAGGCTCGCCGGATCAACGATTCCAACCCGCGCGAAAGTCAGTCGCTGTTGGGATTTAAACCAGGGAATCTCGTCCGTGGGCCCGAGGAACAACTGGTGGCCCTTGCCGTTGAGGAAATCCGCATCAAACAGGCTCGCGACATCGCCAACAGTCACCGGACCGTAGGCCACCCGGCCACCCGGTGTGACGACTTCGACGAGAGGCTCGAGCCAGCACGCGCCACGCGAGCCGTTTCGGATCAGCTTCAACTCGATGCCGCGCGCCGAGCATTCATTCGAAATGGCCGCTGCAACTTCCTCAGCGCCAACCGATAACGCCGCGGCGTCGCGCGGAACGTAAATAGTCACCGCAGTCATTGCTTCTTCTCCGCAACGAGCTGGTCGAACCGTTCCGGGGTCACGCGACCGTACAAGTCACCGTCAATCATTGCCGCCGGCGACAGCGCGCAATTCCCGAGGCAGAAGACCTGCTCCAACGAAAACACGCCATCGGGGGTCGTCTCGTGGAAATCGACGCCCAGACGCTTCTTTGCATGCGCCACGAGAGCATTGGCGCCCATCGACTGACAGGCCTCGGCGCGGCAGATGTGCACCGTGTGCTTGCCAGGCGGAGTCTCCCGGAAGAAGTGATAGAAGGTCACCACGCCATGGACCTCGGCCCGCGACAGATTCAGGGCCTCGGCCACGATCGGGACTGCATCCGCCGGGACGTAACCGAGCGCGCCCTGCACCGCGTGCAGGACCTCAATGAGCGGTCCGGGCCGGTCCTTCAGGTCCGCAACGATGCGGCGGACGATTTCGCCTTGTTCGGGGGGCATTGATTTCATAGATCTGCCGAGTATACGCCTCGCTTGTAATATGACGCGGCCATGCAGCTCAACCGCTTTGATCTCAATTTGTTAATTGCGCTGGACGCCCTGCTTCATGAGAAGAACGTGACCAGGGCGGCCGAACGGGTCTTCGTCTCGCAGCCGGCCATGAGCGCCGCTCTCCAGAAGCTGCGCGAATTCTTCGACGATCAGCTGCTCGTCCGGGTCGGCCGGGACATGCAGCTCACCCCCCGGGGGCTGTCGCTGGTCGGGCCGGTCCGGGAGGCTCTGCTGCACGTGCAGGCCACTCTGGGCACCCAACCTACTTTCAACCCTGGCACGGTGCAAAGAACCTTCACCCTGATCGTATCGGCCGACGCCCTGTTGCGGGTCATGCCGACCGTGTTCCAACGCCTCGCCCGGGAAGCTCCCGGAATCCGCTGTCACATCGAGCACTTCTCCGAAACAACCTTGTCCCGGTTGGAGTACGGCGATGCCGACCTGTTCATCGGCCTCAACAGTCTGCGACTCTTCGGGCTGCGCGAGTTCCCGGAATCGCTGCGAATCGTGGACCTGCGGCCGGTCCGCTGGCTGTGCGCCGTCGCGAATGACCATCCCACCGTGGGCGACACCATCACCGAGGCCCAGTATCTCGCCCTGCCCCACGTGTTTGGTTGGCCCAATAGCCACACAGTTCCCCTCGAAGAGCTGGTGCGCCGGCTGCTGAGTGCGGATCTCGATGTCCGCGCCACCACCCAGGGTCTGCTGGAGATCCCGTTCATGCTCGCCGGCACCCAACTGGTGGCGACCCTGCCTGCAGATCTGGCGCGAACCTTGGCGAAGCTCGCGCCGATCCGACTGTTGCCTGTGCCCTTTGAAACACCCGATACACACGAGGTGGTCATCTGGCACAAGCGCAACGAGCCCGACCCCGGTCATGCCTGGCTGCGGCAAGTCCTGATCGGCGCGGCTACTTCTTCAGGATCTTCGCGT
>Ga0181534_10001603_pt1 | contig 14614 bp, 6 predicted proteins | sample PEATcosm2014_Bin_37_FD_119758 | JGI IMG/M metagenome (GOLD analysis project Ga0181534, IMG submission 119758) | Peatland microbial communities from MTU Mesocosm Facility, Houghton, MI, USA - PEATcosm2014_Bin17_10_metaG | ecosystem: Environmental > Terrestrial > Soil > Wetlands > Peat | place... | reverse complement strand
GCTGGGAATGCCGTCGGCCAGCGAAAACTCGGTGAATTTCCCGTCGTGCAGCCGGTAAAAACCGTTGCCGACGGTGCCAATCCACAAGCTGCCGTCGGCGTCGGCCTGAAGCGAGCGGATGCTTATTTCCCCCTGCCATTGGCCGTCGGCGATGTGCTCGAATTTTTCCCCGGATTGCGCGAAGAGACCATAAGGGCCGACCGGCCCCGGCGAATTTGCAACGCGAAACGGCGGGATGGCAACCCAGATGCGTCCGTTGGAATCCTCCTCGATGGCTTTGATATCCCCAAAGGGAATTCCCTGCGCCTGCCCAAAGACGTTCGTCGCCTTCGCGCTGATCTGAACCAGGCCGTTTTGCGTGCCCACCCAGATTTGCCCGGCGCGATCCTCCTTCAGCGCAAACACCGAAAGCCGCAATGTTTCGACGTTGGTCACTGGTTCGAAGGATCCGTCTTTGAGGATGAAAAGACCGCCCATCGTTCCGGCCCAGATATTTTTTTGCCGGTCTTCGATGATGGCATTGACATGCTCGTCCACCAACCCTTGTTGCCTGTCAAAATGCGTGACGACGCCATTCTTCCATTTAAAAATGCCGTCGCTGTCGGTGCCGCCCCAGATGCTTCCGTCGCTTCCGGGATACACCGTCAAGAAACTACTTGGCACTGTCCCCGACGGGGACCGCAATGCGAAGACTGACTTTGGCCGCAGTTGATTCAGGCCGGTGCCATCCATGCCGAACCACAGGCCGGAATCTTCATCCTCCATCGCGCAGGTGGCCTGAACCTGTGACAGTTCCGAAGCTTCGCTGAACAACTGCCATCCTTCACCGTCGCGGATAAAAATTCCCGACTGCCGGGTCGCGCACCAGAGCCGGCCCTGCCTGTCTTCCATCAAAAAAAACGACAACGTCCGGTGCGAATCCTGGCTCCAGGGCACGGCAAAAGAATCTTCCTCCAGGCGGCCGTTCTCAAACTTGAAGATGCGGGTGCCACCGTCGCCGGATGCCGATCCGGTGGTTGCGACGCAGGCGATCCACAGACCACCTTCACGGCGGGGAGTGATGGCCGTGATTCGCGGAAAGTCCGGCGGCAACCCTGCGGCATCCCGCCAGGACTGCCCGTCAAAGTGCATCAAGCGCCAGCGCGAAATCACCCAGAGTTCCCCCCGTCCGTCCACCGTGATGCTCCAAACCCGCGCCGAGGGCAGGCCGCTGTTGGTGTTGTAAAAAACTGTTTTGCCCGCGTTGAACGAAAACACACCGGCCTGCGCCAAAGTTCCCCAAATGACGCCGGAGCGATCCTCGGCCAGACCGGTCACCGCTGCCTTTGGAAAATTCGTATTCAGAACAATTCGATCAAAACGGTTCGTCGCGAATTTTACGAGACCGCCGCCGCCAGTCCCGATCCAAAGCGCGCCCGCGCGATCCGTCAGGAAGGAAGAAATCGTGGCATCGGGCAGAGCCGGCGTGTTGGCCGGATTAAAAGTTGTGAAGCGCAAACCGTCGTATCGGACGAGTCCGCCGGCGGTGCCGATCCACAAATATCCGTCCGCCGTTTTTGCCAGCGCCGAGAGGTTGCCCGACGGCAGGCCTTCCTCCGTGTCCCAATTGCGGAGGATGAATTCCTGCTCAACTTTTTGTTCCGCCGCGGCAATTTTCTCCAGAGGGAAAATTGCGGGCAGCAGCGTCAAGATCGGGAAGCAACAGCGCTTCAAGGTAATTCGAAGAATAGTCATGCTCCGATGAATGATGAAACGAATAAGCCGGAAATGGTCCTGACGCAAGTCCCGTGTGGAATTCCGCCATGGCCAACATTGGCCACAAGACAAAAACAATTATGTGCTCCACAATGTCTCTTGATATTCCTGTGACACAAGCAATAGGTGCGGAACACACGAAGTGTCGTTGCGGGTGACAGGGCGGAAAAGTTGCAGCGTGAGCGGCAGGACCGAATCGAGCGGCAATAGCAGGCGATAGAAAACGGATATTCCAAGAAATCAGCCAGCACGCTGCCGAAATTTTGGCGTGCAAGTAAACCAGAAAAACAAACCTGACATGAAAAATTCCACCATCCAGCTCCATTGTTTTCAATTTTTTGCCGCGCTCTGCGCCCTGCTTGCGCTCATGCAACCGGCCGCCGCCGCCCCGTCGGCCTACCAATCCGCAGTGCTGGGCGACACGCCATATCTTTATTACGAACTGGGCGAAGCCTCCGGCACCACCGCCACCGACGCGGGTGTCAACGGCTACAATGGCACTTATATGAACAGTCCGACCATGAGCAGTTCCACCTTGGGCGTGCCTGGCGACAGCCTCGTCGGCCCTAGTGACACGGCGGTTACTTTCAGCGGCAATACCGTCGCCGGATCGTTTGTGCAGTGTCCCGCATCGGCGAATGGTTTTGGAACAAGTTTGGGCACCTCCAGTCACGAGTTCGTGTTAAAGACCACAACCACGTCCGCCCCTGAGTTTTTAAGCGGCCAGGCGAACACCGGCAGCACCGTTTCCATTCAAGTTATTTTAAATGAAAACGCGGGAGGAACCACGACTGCCAATATGTGCCGGGTTTTTATCCGGGGGACTGCCAATAACCTTGCGGCAGCCTTTACGAATCCCGCGCTGTTCGACGGTAATTATCACCATTTGGTCTGGACCTACAATGCCACGGTTGCACCCTACTTGGCCGCCTATGTGGATGGTGTGGCTCAGAACATTGGCACTCCTGCCGGGACCGCCCCCACCGCCTTCGCCGCCTTCGGCTTTCCCCTCACAGTCGCCACTTACAACAGCCGTGGCTTAACCAACGACTTTTTCACCGGCACAATTGACGAATTTGCGATTTACTCCCACGTGTTGACGCCGGCGCAAGTCGCCAATCACTACGCCGCTATCGGCATCAATAATGCCACCTGGGTGGGCGGCACTGGCGCCAATTTCAGCACCGCCACCAACTGGTCGCCCGCGGCCCTGGCCAGTTTGAACACCTTGGTGTTCACCAACGTCACCACGACCACCGCCCTGAACAACGACGAAACCGCTTTCACCTTTACCGGCATTCTTTTTACCAACTCGCCCTCCGCTTACACAATTACCGGCAACTCCTTTACCCTGTCCGGATCAGTCATCAATTACAGCGCGACGGCGGCCCAGTCCATCGCCAATAACATTTCCCTCACCAACTGGACTGCGGTCAACTGGTCCGCTCCCGTCAGCGACGCCGGCGGCGGCACCACGTTGGGCGGGATCATCAGCGGTCCCTACGGCCTCACCAAGTCGGGTGCCGGCACGCTGACGCTTTCCGGCGCGGATACTTATAACGGCCCCACCACGAATAATGCTGGCACGTTGGCGGTCAACGGATCCCTGGCTGGCAACGTGGTTGTGAACAGCGGCGCCACACTGGCTGGCACCGGCACCGTCGGCGGCACAGTGACCATCAATAGCGGGGCCATCCTGGCTCCCGGCAACAGCGGCGTTGGCACCCTGAACTTCGGTTCGTTGACCTTGAATTCGGGCGCGATCAACAATTTCGAATTCAGCGGAGTCGCCAACGACAAGGTCATCAACTCCGGCACGTTGACGGTCAATGGCGGCGCTTTCAACCTTTACCAGCCGGGCGGCACAACCGCCTTTAACACGCCTGGCACCTACACTTTGATTCAATATGCCGGGTCGGATCCGGCTCTGGATTCCACCTGGACGACCGCCAGTGGCAGCAACCCCCATGTCTTGAATCCGGTGGCTACTTACACCTACGCATTCACGGCTTCCGGCGGCGCGTTGAAATTGACCATTGTGGCCACCGCTGCGGTGAATCACGTCTGGACCAACAGTGTCAGCGGCAGCTGGTCGCAGGCGTCGAATTGGAGCCCCAGCGAACCTCACAATGCGGGCGATATCGCCACGCTGGGTGTCGGCTTGTCTTTGCAGACGGTTACCTTGGACGCCAGTTTGAGTGTCGGCTATCTGGGCATGACCAACGCCAACTCCTTTGTGATTGCCAATGCCGGCAACACGCTGACTTTGGACAATACGAATGGCGGCGCAAAGATCAACGTCTCCGGCGGCACGGTCAACGTGATTCAAGCGCCGGTTTCCTTGAATGACAACGCCACGATCAATGTGGGCACCGGCGATGCATTGGCGCTGACCAATGTTTTGAGCAGCACAAGTGCCGCCAAAACGCTGACGATCAGCGGCGTGGGTGCCCTGACCTTGTCGGGTGCGAACACTTACGGACCGGCGCAAAACACCGTGGGGACGACAATCGGCGGGGCGGGCCTCCTGCAGGTCGGTGCCAACACCGCGCTGGCTGCGGGGGATGTGAGCGTTTCCGCCAATGCCACGTTGCAGGCGGGCGCGGCAGGGTTGGGTTTGAACAACAACTTCATTCTCGGCTCGGGCGTAACCTTTACGGAAAACAACAACGGTCATGGGTTTACGCTGAACGGCATTCTCAGCGGCGGCGGCAATTTGACCGAGACTGATTCGGCTGGTGCCGATACGCTGACTCTGAACGGGGTGAACACTTACACCGGCAGCACGACCATCAGCACGGGCGCTCTGGTCATCGGCGGCGGCGGACAGTTGGGCGACGGCGTTTATCCGGGTGCGATCACCAACAACGGCGTTTTCAACTATAACAGCACTGCCGCACAGACGTTGTCGGGGATTATTTCCGGCACCGGCGCGTTGAACGAGGTCGGCTCCGGCACGTTGACGCTCACCGGCGTGAACTCTTACAACGGTAATACAACCATCAGCGCGGGCACCCTCACCATTGGTGGCACCGGAGAGTTGGGCAGTGGCGCTTATGCGGGTGCGATCACCAACAACGGTATTTTAAATTATAACAGCACTGCCATCCAGCTCTTGTCGGGAGGAGTTGCCGGTTCAGGGGTGTTGAATCAGGGGGCTGGCACACTGACCTTAAGCGGCTCGGACACCTATACTGGCGGAACCGTCGTGAGCGGTAACGGCAGCCTGACATTTGCGAATAATGCCGGAACCACTCCCGCCACGGGAACGGTGACACTTAACGGCTTTGGATCCGTGGCGATGACGGGTGCCTTGCCGAATGCCGCCGTCAATGGCACCAATTCAATCAACGGCGGCGGCAATAGCACCGTCTCCGTGGGCACGCTGGCCCTGAACGGAACTGTGACATTGAGCGTCGGCGGCACCGGGGCTTTTGACCTGACCGGCTCCATCACCGGGTCAGGGACCATTATTCTCACCAATCGGCCGGTGTCCGCCGGCAGCGGCGGCATGCAGTTGCGTTTCAATGGCACGGCGGGAGATCCCGGCCTTATTCTCAACCTCGGAACCACTAATGACGTAGCGGTCAACAACACAGCGACAGCGATTACACTGGGAGGATTGATGGGGAGTCAATACTCGCAACTTCAGGGCGGCACCGCCGCCATGACCTATACCATTGGCGGAGCAAATAAGAACACGGAATTTGACGGCATCATCGCCAATGGGACCGCAGGCGCAACCAGCATCGCTAAAATTGGGACCGGCGTGCTCAATCTTACAGGCGCGAACACTTACACCGGCGCAACGACCATTACCAATGGCACCTTGTTGGTGAACGGATCCACGGCCGGTTCGGGCGTGCTTGTCAACACCAGCGGAACCTTGGGAGGCGCAGGCACGATTGGCGACCCAACGGTAACCATCGGGTCTGGCGGACATACGCTGCCCGGGGGCAACTTGGGCAACACCAGTGGCGTGACCACCACCATGAGCAGCAACTTGGTTTACAATGCCGGGGCCGAGGCGGACTTCAACTTGAACAACGCTTACAATGCCGGCAACGACCGGATCAACGTGTCTGAAAACCTGAACGGCAACGGCACCTCGGTGGGTATTTATGTTTCCAATGGGACTCTGGACACAAACCATGATTACGTGCTCTTCACCACCGGCGGCACTGTTGCGAGCGGATTTGCGGCCACGCCGATATGGCTTGGCTCGACGCCGGCGAATCTGCAGTTTTTTCAAATCGTGACCGTTGGCAACACCGTTGTTCTCCACAATTCGCCAATCACGGTTTCGTCAGCCACGGTCACGCCGAATCCGGTGACGCGCGGCCAGCGTGTGACTGTCAGTGTCACCGCAACGACCGGGGTCGTTGGTGGTTCGATTAATTCTGTCATCATGAACGCGAGCGCGGTTCACGCTGGGGCGACGTCGGTGTCATTGAACTCGACCAACCCGCCCACCTCCAACACCTACACCAACAGCGTGACGGTGGATTCCACCGCGGTGGCTGGCTCCTACAATTTGACCGTCGCCATCACCGACAGTGCGAGCAACGTCAGGACGTTGACCATTCCGTTGACGATTAATGGCTTGCCTCAGGTGTGGAACGGCAATGGCGGAGACAATAACTGGTCCACCACGGCGAACTGGGTGGGCGGGCAGCCGCCGCAAGCGGGCGACTTTGCGACATTTGCCGGAATCAACCGGCTGTTCCCGAACATGGAAACCGGCTACACTCTTTCCGGGCTGACGTTCAACACCGACGCGGGCGGCTTCGACATCATGTCCAGCTCCGACAGCACGCTGACCATGTCCGGCGGGGTGACGAACAACTCGCTCAACGCCCAAACTTTTGACGCGTCGGTCACCCTGGCCCTGAACGGGATCCAGACGTTCAACACGGCGTCGAGCAGCATCGCGGTCAACGGAGTGATCGAAGACGGCTCATCCCAGGGCAGTCTGGTCAAGACCGGCAATGGCACGCTCGTTTTTCCGGACAGTCGGGATAACACCTATACCGGCACCACCACCGTCAACGGAGGCGTGTTGAGCGTTGCTTATGATGGAGATGTTTTTAATTCCTCAAGCATAATTCTGAATGGCGGCATCCTGCTGGGGGCCGGCCAGGCGGATAACAATTTCGGTATTACCATAGATCCTCCCATCGGCATTGGGCCGGTATCGGGAAGCGTTGGGGGGACGGCCCTCATTGACGCGACCAGCGGAACCACGCTTGACCTGCAAGGTGTCGTGGCTTCAGCCGGCAATACAGGCGCCAACAACCTCGTTGTCAACAGCCTTCCGGGCGACAGCGGCACTGTTTACATGGGGATTGACGGAAACACGTATAACGGCACAACGGTCATCTCCAATGGCTTGCTTTGGGCGGCGGCATCGACTCCGCTCGCATACTCCACACTGGATTACAGCAATCAGGGCGGCTATCTGGTCATTGACGGCGGGATCTCAGGCGTCACGCTTGGCGGATTGGAAGGCGCGCAGAATATTGCCTTGACCAACACCGCGGCGAATGGGGTGACTTTGACCGTGGGTAACAACAACGCCAGCACCATCTATTCCGGCAACTTGAGCGACCCTGCTGGAAATGGCGGCCTGACCAAGGTGGGAACGGGCACATTGACATTGGCGGGCACAGACAGCTATGTCCTCCCCACGACAATCAGCGCCGGTGTCTTGAGAATCAACACAAACGGCGTGCTTAATACCGCATCAGCCAGCGTTCCGGCAGTGGCGGGAGCGCAATTGGCTGTCAGCGGCGGCTTCCTCACTGTCACGAATACAAGCAATATCGGCGTCCCCTCTGGTGGACTGCTGGTGTCTTCCGGTTCCGCGACATTCCTTGGCGGCTTGACGACGACCGCGGGAACCGACAACGGCTACCTCATCAGCGTCACCGGAGGTTCTTTGACCGCGACCAACCTGACATTAGGACGAACCGGGTTGAATGATTCAACCCAGCCCACAGCCGGTTCGACGACCGATGGACTTTATATCAACGGCGGGACGGTGAACATTCTCGCGAATCTGAACTTGGGCACTGCCGCCGGTGCGAATTCCAGTGTGAACACCCGCATAGACAGCGGCAGCCTGACTGTGGGCGGAGTGTTGACCATCGGTCTGAATAATAACGGACGTTGGTCGGTGATGGATGTCAATGGCGGCTCGCTATTAGTCACAAACACAACGACCGGCATTTCGGTGGGCGGCCCGTTGGCAGGCAATGCCGAACTGCTCGTGCGGGCGGGAACGGCCACGGTGGGCATGATCAGCATGGGACAGACATCGCTTGGTTCAACCAATATGGCGGCGGTGGTCAATTTGACCGGCGGCTCGCTCTATGTCGGCAGCGGCGGCATTGCACAAGTTTCCACCGGCGCGCTCTTCACCTCCACCATCACGCTCAAAGGCGGCACATTGGGTGCAATCACCAATTGGTCCAGCACCAACAATATGCAGTTGGGCACGGCCACCATTCGGACGGCGGATACCAACGGCAATCCTTGGAACATTGCCTTGAGCGGAGTTCTCTCCGGCACAAATCTGGTGAAGACCGGTTCGGGCACGCTGAATTTGAGCGGGGTTAATACCTACACCGGCACCACGACCATCAGCAACGGCACACTGGCGTTGAGCGCGTCGGGCTCGATTACCATTACGGCGCAGGTCGGGATTGGCGCGGGCGCGACCTTCGACATTTCGGCGCTGCCGGGCTACACGTTTACCGGCGCGAGTCCGGTGCAGACGCTTGCGGGTATCAGCACCAGCGGCGCGGGGAATGTTAATGTCACCGGCAATACATTAACACTGGCTTCAGGTGCGAAAGGGTTGTTGGCCGCCGCTGGCGGCGCCAGCCCGACCGTAGGCAAGATCAGCGTGGCGGGCAATCTGGCGCTGAACGGCAATCTCATTACAATCAACGTCACCGGCAGCACCTTGGGGGCGACGACCAACCGGTTGCTGGACTGCACGGGCATCTTGAGCGGCACGGCCAACGCCACGCCGGTGATCACCGGTCTGGGCCTCAGCCCCGGGGCGACGGCTTCCATCGTGACGACCAGCGGCAGCAACGGCCATGTGGACCTGGTGGTGACCGGCTCGGTGCTGATGCCGACGGTCTCGCCGCACATCACCGGCTTCAACATGGTGGGCGGAAATGTAGTCATCAACGGGACAAACGGACAGACCGGCGGAACCTATTACCTGCTGGGCAGCACCAACGTCGCGTTGCCGTTGAGTCAGTGGACGCCAGTGGCGACCAACGTGGTGAGCACCAACGGCCCCAGCGGCGCGTTCACATTCACCGGCACCAACACGGTAAGCTCAGGCGCCGGACAGCAGTTTTACATCTTGAGCAACACCAATAATTGATGGTCGTGGCTCGCCAACACCATGGTCATGGCCATTTATGAACGCACCCGCGAAATTGGCGTCCTCAAAGCGATGGGAGCCGCACGCAGCGAAATCCGGCAGATGTTCATGATGGAAGCGGGTTTCATCGGTCTCATCGGCGGTGTCAGCCACATATCCACCGACGAAGTTTTGACGTGGATCAGGACTCGCTCGGCAAACAGGCCGTGCAAGTCGGCGGCGAAGGCAATCTCAAAGTTTATGCCAAGCCGCTCGATGACGGCTCGCTGGCCGTCGGCCTGTTCAACGCAGGCGCGACCAATGCAACGGTGACGGCGAACTGGTCGGATTTGAAACTCACCGGCAAGCCGCGCGTGCGCAATCTCTGGCTGCAAAAGGACCTCGGTATTTTCAACGACAAGTTCGAAGCAGCCGTAGCGCCGCATGGCGTGGTTTTGATTTGTATCTCACTTGTTGATGGATCAAATTAAAGAATCGCTTGGCGGTTTCGAGGTGATATTTCGCATTTTAATTGAGAAAAGAGGATGATATAAACAAATCGGGAACCAAACCCATGAATAACACACATTTCGAACTGGCGCTGACAATTCTTGGCTTGGCCGCCACATTGAAGTGAGGTTCTCCAGGCGGATGGCGCCCGGTGGAGAAATCGTGCATGTTGAGACATGAAGACGAAAACTGCCATTCATACGAAACAAGTGGAAATGCACCGAAGCGGGCGGGCGGGCTGGTTGCGCGCCGCCGTGCTCGGATCGGACGATGCCATCGTTTCGACGGCGAGCCTCATGATTGGTGTCGCGGCGGCCTCCACGTCGAAAGAGGCTGTCTTGGTCGCGGGTGTGGCGGGCCTGGTGGCTGGCGCGATGTCGATGGCCGTGGGCGAATATGTTTCGGTCAGCTCGCAGCGCGATGCGGAGCAGGCGGACATTGGGCTTGAAACGCAGGAGCTTGCGTCAGAGCCGGAAGCCGAATTACAGGAGCTGGCGTTGATCTATGTGAAACGCGGCTTGGAAAAAGAACTCGCAATGAAAGTCGCGGAACAACTCAGTGCGCATGACCGGCTCGGCGCACACATGCGCGATGAACTTGGAATTGACCAGACATCGCTCGCACGTCCGCTGCAAGCGGCGTGGATATCGGCGGCCAGTTTTGCATCCTTCGCCGTGGTTCCGATTGTAGCTTTGCTCGTCGCGCCCGTGGCGCTGCGCATCCCCATGATCGCAGCATTCTCGCTGGCGAGCCTTGCGGCGCTGGGCGCGTTTGGCGGTCACCTCGGTGGCGCGCCGCTTGGTCGGGCCGCGTTGCGAGTCACCCTCGGTGGTGTCCTTGCCATGACCGTGACCGCTTTAATCGGCAAAATTCTTGGCGTTTCCATGGGTTGATGCGTGATGAATGTTCAACCTTCATTGCTTGATTTTCGCCGACGGAACTGGAGGATGCCATGCACGCAATGGTGCTAAAGAAAATCGGTGCTGCGTTGGAATGGACTGAACTCGCCGACCCGCAACCCGGGCCGGGCGAGATTCGAGTAAAGGTCGCCGCCTGCGGCGTCTGCCGAACGGATCTGCATGTCGTGGATGGCGAGTTGCCTGACCCAAAAGTGCCAATCATTCCGGGCCACGAAATCGTCGGACGAATTGATTCAATCGGCACTGGCGTCGAAGGTTTGAAAATGGGTGAGCGCGTCGGCATTCCCTGGCTCGGTCATACCTGCGGTGTCTGTCCGTATTGTTTGGAACACCGGGAAAATCTCTGCGACCACCCGCTCTTCACCGGCTACACCCGGAATGGCGGTTTCGCGACGATGGTCATCGCCGATGCCCGCTTTGCGTTCCCGCTTGGAGAAACCGGCAGTGACGTGTCGCTCGCTCCGTTGCTCTGCGCGGGTTTAATCGGTTGGCGTTCGTTGGTCATCGCTGGCAAAGGAAAAAAGATTGGGCTCTACGGCTTTGGTGCTGCAGCCCACATCATCGCGCAGGTGGCAAAATGGCAGGGACGAGCCGTGTTTGCCTTCACGCGCCCGGGAGATGCGACCGCCCAGGCATTCGCCCGACAACTCGGCGCAATCTGGGCGGGCGGATCAAACGAGTTGCCACCGGAACCACTTGATGCGGCGATTATTTTTGCGACCGTTGGCGATCTTGTGCCATGGGCGCTGAAGGCGGTTCGCAAGGGTGGCCGCGTCGTTTGCGCGGGCATTCACATGAGCGACATCCCGAGCTTCCCCTACCGGTTGCTCTGGGAAGAGCGGCAGATCGTATCGGTCGCGAATCTCACGCGGCAGGATGGAATTGATTTTCTGCGCCTGGCACCGGAGATGGGCATCGTCACCAAAACCACCAGCTATCCACTCAATCAGGCTAACCAGGCCCTTGCCGATTTGCGCGCCGGGCGTTTCGAAGGCGCGGCGGTTCTCGTGCCATGAGTGCTGTTGGCATTGGCTTTTGACTCACGGTCGGGTTTCACCCCATGGCGCCTGCAAGGTGGCCGGATAAAATGTTCCAGCGTGGAAAATAAACATGTTGATTGCCAATCCTGATTTGCCCGAACGCTTCCGCTTAAACGCACCGCTGAATGCGTTAGAGGAAGCAACTTTGTATGGCGGCGCTAAAAAGGGATATACCGACTATCCCGCAATGGGGCCGCAACTCGTCGAAAGATGATGAACATTCAAACCGAAGCCATGTTGCCAAAGACGTTGAAACGGGTCGGCATCGCCGCCGACCACGGAGGTTTTGAATTGAAGGAATTTCTGGCCGGAAAATTACGCGCCGCCGGTTATGAAGCCACCGATTTCGGCGACCGCCAGTTGAAGTCGGATGATGATTATCCTGATTTTATCATTCCGTTGGCCCGCGCGGTTGCCGCCGGGACGGTGGATCGCGGTGTGGGCATCTGCGGCAGCGGCGTCGGCGCGTCAATCACCGCGAACAAAGTAGATGGTGTTCGTGCCTGTTTGATTGACGAAAATTTTTCGGCGCATCAAGGCGTCGAGGACGACGATTTGAACATGATTTGTTTTGGCGGTCTGCTGATCGGCCATGCCTTGGCCTGGGAATTGACGCAGACGTTTTTGGCGGCGAGATTCAAAGGCGCGGAAAGACTTTGTCGCCGTCTGGCAAAAGTGGCGCAGCTCGAACGCAGACCGCGGCCAATGATAAAAGATGCGTTGAGGCGGGGGCCAAGGGCGGACGGATATTGCGCGCCAAGGGCACCGCATCAGATGACGGTTCGGGAAGCCGTAGCGGTGTGGCGGAATGAGGGCGATCCAAACTGATGCCGGCGAAAGCACGATCTAAAACAAATCCAAAGGACTATGAGCGAACCATCACCCGTCAGCAAGCCGAACTATAAATCGCCGCACGAGGGTATCGAAGGCTTTGATTCCCTGGCGGAACTGGCGTTGGATTTGCACTGGTCGTGGAACCATGCCACCGACGAAGTATGGCGGCAGCTTGACCCTGCGCTGTGGGAGTTCACGCAAAACCCTTGGGTGGTTTTGCAAACGGTCTCCAAGGACAAACTCAAAAGCGTGCTGGCCAATCCCGCCTTTCGCAAAAATATTGACGATCTGCTGCAAACCAAGCGGCAGGCGGCGGAAGCGCCCGCGTGGTTTCAGAAAAATCATCCGCAGTCGCCCCTGAGGTGCGTCGCGTATTTCAGCATGGAATATATGTTGAGCGAAGCGCTGCCGATATACTCCGGCGGACTGGGTAATGTGGCCGGAGATCAGCTCAAAGCCGCCAGCGATCTGGGCGTGCCGGTGATTGGCGTAGGATTGCTTTATCAACAAGGTTACTTTCGTCAGGTGATTGACAAAGACGGAGCGCAACAGGCTCTGTATCCTTACAACGATCCAGGACAATTGCCGATCACGCCGTTGCGCCAGCCGAATGGTGAGTGGTTGCGACTGGAAATAACTTTGCCCGGTTATTCCGTCTGGCTGCGCGCGTGGCAGGTGCAAGTGGGACGTGTGAAGCTTTATCTCCTGGACAGCAACGACGCCGCGAATTTCCCGGCACATCGCGGCATCACCAGCGAGTTATATGGCGGTGGACCGGAGTTACGCCTCAAACAAGAAATGCTTCTGGGCATCGGCGGCTGGCGATTGCTCACCGCACTCGGCATCAAGCCGGATGTGTGTCACTTGAATGAAGGTCATGCGGCCTTTGCCGTGTTGGAACGCGCCCGCTGTTTTATGCAGCAGAATGCGCTGCCTTTTGAAGCTGCCTTTGCCGCCACGCGGGCAGGAAATCTCTTTACCACCCACACGGCGGTTGCCGCGGGCTTTGATCGTTTTTCTCCGGCGCTCATTGAACAATACCTTGGACATTATGCTACGGAAAAGCTCGGCATCTCGCTCCATGATTTGCTGGCTTTGGGCCGGCAAAACCCGAACGACCCGTCGGAGACTTTCAATATGGCGTATCTGGCGATTCGCGGTAGCGGCTCGGTGAATGGTGTGAGTCGGTTGCACGGCCAAGTCAGCCGGCAATTGTTTTCACCGCTATTTCCGCACTGGCCGGTGGACGAAGTGCCCGTTGGCCACGTCACCAATGGGGTTCATCATCCGACGTGGGATTCCGCCGCCGCTGACGAGCTTTGGACAAGGGCCTGCGGCAAAGCCCGCTGGCTGGGGATGAAGGAAAATCTGGAGCAGCAAGGGATTCGTAGCGTCCCAGACTTAGATCTCTGGCAGTTACGCACAGCTTCCACCGAGTGCCTCGTAGATTATGCGCGTGAGCGTCTGGCCCGACATTATGCCGCTGCCGGAGCTTCCGCCGAAACCATTGAGGAAGCAAAGCATCTCTTTGATCCGAAAATATTGACCCTCGGCTTTGCGCGCCGTTTCGCCACTTACAAAAGGCCCAACCTACTGTTGCACGACCCAGAGCGCCTGCTGCGTCTGCTGTCCAATCCACAGCGGCCCGTGCAACTCATGATTGCCGGCAAGGCTCATCCGGCGGACAAAGAAGGACAGGCGCTGATTAAAAAGTGGATTCAATTCATTCGCCGACCGGAGGTTCGTCCGCACGCCATTTTTCTTAGTGATTACGACATGCAATTGACCGAACGCTTGGTGCAAGGCGTGGACGTCTGGCTCAACACGCCACGGCGTCCGTGGGAGGCGTGCGGCACGAGTGGCATGAAGGTGCTGGTCAATGGCGGCTTGAATCTTTCGGAATTGGATGGCTGGTGGGCCGAAGCCTATGTGTCCGATTTGGGCTGGGCGCTGGGGGACGGTCAGGAACATGGCAGCGATCCAGCTTGGGACGCTGCCGAGGCCGAAGCCCTCTACGAACGACTCGAACGCGAGGTGATTCCGGAGTTTTATGCGCGTAACAATAAAGGCATCCCCACAGCCTGGGTCAATCGAATGCGCGAAAGCATGGCCCGGCTGACCCCGCACTTTGCCGCCGACCGCACCGTGCGCGAATACACCGAACAACATTATCT
>Ga0181534_10001602_pt1 | contig 14614 bp, 7 predicted proteins | sample PEATcosm2014_Bin_37_FD_119758 | JGI IMG/M metagenome (GOLD analysis project Ga0181534, IMG submission 119758) | Peatland microbial communities from MTU Mesocosm Facility, Houghton, MI, USA - PEATcosm2014_Bin17_10_metaG | ecosystem: Environmental > Terrestrial > Soil > Wetlands > Peat | place... | reverse complement strand
TCCGCAAATGGCTGAACAAGACCGCGGACGGCAAAACCCCCGAGCGGCGCTCCGAGTTGGAGAAGCAGGGCCGCGCCACCGTGAGCAAGGTACTGAACGAGTACATAACTCTGTGGAAAGCCTGGGCGGCGGACGAGGTGCCCCGCCGCAGGACGATCGCCCTGTATGGCGATCTGTTCTCACTGCGCCATCAACTCGCCGCCGAGGAGACGACCCGTCCGCAGGAGTTGATCTGGGGCATCGGTATCGCGAGCCGCAAGCTGACCTTCGAGCGCGCCGGCTTCGACTTCGAATACCCCTTGCTGACTCAGGCCGCGGAAATCGCGCTCGACGAGATGACGATGTCACTCGAGATCCGTCCGCGCTCGACCGAGACGCGCATCGAGCTCGATGCCTTTGTCGCCTGTTCAGTGCCTGGAGCGACCGAGGTTGAGCGGGCGGCCCGCGATTATCTGGTGCGCAACCAAGAACATCCGGTCACGCCGTTCGACCCGGCCAGCTACACGGATGTCCTGAAGCTCGCTGCCTCCAACCTCGATAGTTTCGGCACGTACCGCGAATCGACAGAAGACAACGAGCCCGCCCCGCCCGCCGGTGAGCACCTGGTCGTCACGGACTCCTGGGTGTTGCTCTCGCGGCCGCGCTCCAACAACTATCTGTTTGCCGACCTGAAGCGGTTGCAGGATGCGTTGCAGAGCGGGAATGAGTTGCCGGCGGGGCCGCTGGCACTCGTGACGCCGTCCTCGGATCAGCCGGTCGAATACGAGCCCGTGCGCTTCCGGGGGCTGTCGAGCCGCGGTGTCCCTGACAGCGGCAAGGTGCAGGAAGAGCTGTACTTTCCCCTGCCCTACAACGACGAGCAGGTCACGATCGTTCAATATCTCGAGCGGGCGCCCGGTGTCACGGTCCAGGGTCCGCCCGGAACCGGCAAAACGCACACCATTGCCAACATCGTGTGTCACTACCTGGCGAAGGGCCGGCGCGTGCTGGTCACTTCACGGGGTGAGCGCGCTCTCGAAGTATTGCGCGACAAGATTCCGGAAGAGGTGCGGCCGCTCACCGTGGCGCTCCTGGCGAGCGATCGGGAAGGCGTCCGGCAGTTCCAGACCGCCATCGAAGCGATTCAACACCAGGTCTCGCAACTCAACCCGGAAATCACCAAGCGCGAGATCCTCACGACCACCAGCGCGATCGATCGCGCGCACAGCGAGCTGATCGATCTGGACAAGCGCGTCGACGAGATCGCGGCCGCGCAGTTGGCGGATATCAACGTCGACGGCGTCATGATGCGCGCCCAAAAGCTGGCGCAACTGGTCGTGTCAGGCGCTTCCTGGCATTCATGGTTCGACGATGAAGTCACACTCGATCCCAGGCACGCACCGCCCCTCTCGGACGATGAAGCCGGGCGACTGCGTGATGCACGCCGCCGCCTGGGCCCGGATCTCGTCTATGCCAACTCGCACATTCCTTCGGTCGAAGAGCTTCCCACCCCAGTAGAGGTGGGGGCCCTGCACGAGCTGCTGTCCAAGATCAAAGAGATCGAGGACGCCGTGGCCAATGGCCAGGTTCTGCCGCTGACATCCACGGCTTCGGACACGCTCATCGCGGCCCGTCTGCTGTTTGATCAGGTCCAGGAAACCCTGCAGCTGGTCGAGAGCCTCGAAGCCGCGGACGGTCAATGGCCGAGTGAGTTGCGTATCAAATGCCGCCAGCCCTCATTCGCCTCGGAACGCGCGGCGCTGCGGGCACTGTTCAGCGATCTGGATCTGCTCATCGAGGCGCGTGCCGCCTTCCTCAAACGCCCGGTCGACTTCCCGGAGGCGGGACTGTATTCGGCCAAGACCCGGGAGGCCATTGCTCGCGGTGCCGAGCTCGGGCGGCCCTTCGGCGCCATCTCGATCGGCGCCGCGGAAGCGAAAGAGCACATCAAGCTCATCCGGATCTCGGGACTGGCACCCGCCAACTCGCACGACTGGGCGCATGTGCGCCGTTTCGTCGAGTTGCACGAGCAGGTATTGTCCTTCGTGACGCGTTGGAATCACTGCGCCGCCGAGCTTGCGATTCCGAAGTTGGATGGCGGCGTGTCCAAGCTCCGCCACATTGAAGTCACCGCCAATCTCGCCCGGATGGCCCACAGACTGGCGACTCACCATGACGTGATGTTGCCGCGGAGCGCGGAAGCGGTGTTTGACAGGGTGCCCGTGGCTGAGCTCACGGGTAACGCCGCCCAGTTGGCTTCCATCCTGGAACAACTCCGTCGCCACTTGCAACGCGCGGACCTCGCGCAGGCGTTGACTCATCTCGCCGCAATGCAGGAGAAGCTCGCGGGGACTTCAGGACCCGTCTCGAGTCAGCTGCGCCTGTTTATTGACTCGCAACTGGGTAACCAGGAATTGTCGGCTGAACGGGTCGCCGCCCACTATGCCGAGATCTGCGTGGAGTTGCGGCGGATCGGCGGACTGGCGCCGGAATTCGAGATCATCCAGGACATGCGCGCACGTATTGCCGACGCCGGCGCGAACAAGTTGGCGACGCGACTGGTATCCGTCCCGGTGCGCAGCTCGGGAGAAGATCGGGTATTTCCGGCGACGTGGCGTGATGCCTGGAACTGGGCGCGCATGCGCCGGCATCTCGACAGCATCGAGTCCCGGGAAGAGCTCATCACTCTGGCCGAACGCAGGCGCGAGATCGAAGCTGGCCTCGCCAAGCGGTATATCAGCGTGGTTGCCAAGGCGGCGTGGCTGTCGACCAAGCGCAATGCGAGTCCCAAGCTCCTGCAAGCCTTGTCCGGGTATGCAACCGCGATCCGGCGCATCGGCCAGGGCACCGGGCCCAACGCGACGCGTTATCGTCGCGATGCTCGCGAAGCGATGTTGGATGCCGCCGGCGCGGTACCCTGTTGGATCATGAGCCATGCCCGGATCTCGGAATCCATCCCGGCCGAGGTGGGTGCGTTTGACCTCGTCATCGTCGATGAGGCGAGCCAGTCCGACTTGTGGGCTCTGCCCGCCATTCTCAGAGGCAAGAAGATCCTGGTGGTCGGAGATCACAAGCAGGTATCGCCGGACGCGGGATTCATTGCCGCGCAGCGCATTCAGGAACTCAAGCAGCGATTCCTGGCCGAGCAGCCCTATCGCGACGAAATGACGCCGGAGAAGTCGCTGTATGAGCTGGCGGTCCGCGTGTATTCGGCTGCCAACATCATGTTGCGGGAGCACTTCCGCTGCGTTCCGCCGATCATCGCGTATTCCAACCGGGCACACTACGGCGGGCAGATTCAACCGATCCGCATCCCCAACGCGACGGAGCGGATCGACCCCCCACTCGTCGACATGCATGTACCTGGTGGCGAACGTGACAAGCGGGATCGGAACGATCTCGAAGCGCAGGCGATCGCGGCGGAGGTGACTGCATTGATTGCCGATGAGCGCTTCGCGGGGCGGACTATCGGCGTAGTGTCCTTGTTGGGAACCGAGCAGGCATCCTACGTCGATGCCATGGTCCGCAGGCAATGCGATGCCGGCGAGCTTATCCGCCGCCGCTTCGAATGCGGCGATGCTCGTAACTTCCAGGGAAGTGATCGCGACATCATTTTTCTTTCGATGGTGGTCGATCCGCAGAACTGCCGCCCCCTGTCGGGCCTCATGTTTGAGCAACGCTTCAACGTCGCTGCCAGCCGCGCGCGTGACCGCATGTACCTGGTGCGCTCGGTGACAGCGTCCGACCTGTCAGACCGGGACATCCGAGCCGGGTTGCTGGCTCATTTTGACAAACCGCTGGCAGCTGAAGCGCAGGAGTCGGAGAGCTTGTTGGAGCGCTGCGAGTCGGAGTTTGAGCGCGAGGTGTACACAGAGCTCGTGTCACGCGGCTATCGCGTCATTCCGCAGGTCAAAACCGGTGCTTACCGAATTGATCTGGTAGTCGAAGGCAACGGCGACACACGACTCGCTGTGGAATGCGACGGTGACGAATTCCACGGCCATGATCGTTGGCACCACGACACTGCTCGCCAGCGAGTCCTCGAACGCGCCGGCTGGACATTCTGGCGCTGCTTCGCCTCCACCTGGACCCTGCGCAAGGACGAGGTCTTCGCGGAGCTCCTGGAGCGCCTGGGCGCCTTGGGCATCGAGCCTATCGGGGCCATCGACCGCGCACCCAGCCTGGTGGAAAAGCGCACCTGGCGGGCACCCGCTCCTGACCCTGAACCGGTGCCATTAGCAGCGCACGCCCCGGATGCAGGCGACGCGCTGGTGGAATTCGATCGGTTGGGCCAGGTGCCTACGGTGGCGAGTCAGGGCTGACGGCGCAGGTGCAGGAGGCTGGCAATGCCGGCAACCAGCTCGCGCGCCTCGATGGGCTTGGCGAGGTGCATCTGGTAACCGGCCAGCAGGGACCGCTGCCGGTCCTCGGCGCGCGCGTAGGCGGTAACGGCAACGGCCGGGATCGGTCCCGACCGGTTGGAATCGAGCAGCCGGACGCGCCGCATGAGCTCGTAGCCATCCAGATCAGGCATGCCGATGTCGCTGACGAGGATGTCGAATGTCTGGCTCTGCAAAAGCGCCAGTGCCTCGGAACCCCGGGCCACCGCGGTCACCGTAGCCCCACGGCCCTCGAGAATTCTCACCATCAACTGCCGGCCATCCGGCTCATCATCGACAATCAACAGATGAGTGTGATCCAGTCGGGGCAGCTCGATCGCTTCCAGCGGATCATTCAGCACCGGCAGGCGCTGACTGCGCTCAACCTCCTGCTCACTCACATGCGACACAGGCAGCGCGACAGCAAAACTGGCGCCCTGGTTTTCCCCGGCGCTTTTCACGCGTACCGACCCGCCATGCAGCTCAACGAGCGTCTTGACGATTGAAAGCCCGATACCCAACCCGCCATGCCGCCGCGTCAGAGCTCCATCAGCCTGCCGGAAACGCTCGAACACATACGGCAAGAATTCCGGAGCAATACCGATACCCGTATCCTCCACAACCAACTCGACATGGGAATTGACCCGTTCCAGGATCACCTGGACCCGGCCACCGGCGGGCGTGAACTTCAAGGCATTCGACAGCAGGTTCCACAAAATCTGCTGCAACCGGTTCGGATCACCCCTTACAAAACCGACACTCGAATCCAACAGCGTGCGGATCCGGATTTTCTTGGCGTCCGCCGAGGCGCGCACGGACTCGATGGAGTTGTGGATCACCTCATGCAGACTGATCAGCTGCACCTCCAGGTGGATCTTGCCGGAGATGATGCGGCTCATGTCCAGGAGATCACTGACAATCTGCGCTTGGGCGCGCACGTTTCGATCGATTGCCTCCAGTCCGCGCGTGCGATCTTCCGCCGTGACCTCCCGCTGTCGCAGCAGGGTCGCCCACCCCTGAATAGCATTCAGCGGCGTGCGCAACTCGTGGGACAGCGTCGCCAGAAACTCATCTTTCATGTGCCCGAGCCGCTCGGCCTCCGAGCGCGCGAAGCGCTCCGACTGCAACAGTTGCTCGCGCTCGGCGACCACCTGCTTGAGCCGTGCTTCACTGGCGCGCAACGCATCGAACAACCGGGCCTTGTCGATTGCGATGGCGGCCTGAGCCGCAATTCCAACCGCCAGATGCTCGGAACGCTCCGTGAACACATCCTCGGCCGGATGTCCGAAAAACAACCCACCCAGTACTTCTCCGGTGCGGGAAGTCACCGGCACCGCCAGGTAACTACAGACCGGCAAATGGCCCGCCGGCATCCCGGAATGCGGAGCATTCTTGCCGTAACGGGGATCGCGCCTGATGTTGCCGGAGCGGACGACTCCCGACCCTTTGAAGGTTGGCTCAAACACCGCGGTCAACCGGGGATTGGGAAACTCAGCGAAGGCATCGCGCGGCACACCTGACAATGCGTACAGCCAATACGCCTCGTGACTCTCATTCACGACGTTGTAGAAAAATGCCCCGAAGCTGGCACCACACAGCTCGGTGGCTGCATCGGTTACCGTCTGCACCACCTCCTCGAGGTTATTTTGTGCGGCCACCATCTGTCCGACCCTGTACAGAACCTCGTGCGCCCTCGCCTCTTCCTGGAGGGCTTTTTCAACGCGCCGCCGCTCGGTCACGTCATGGGCAATCTTGGACGCACCCACAATATTCCCCGCGGCATCCCGCACGGGCGAGATGGTGAGCGAGATGTTGAGCCGCCGACCGGATTTGTGGATCCGGACCGACTCGGAACGCTCGATGCGTTCGCCGCGGCGGATCTTCGCGAGAATCTCGGTCTCTTCAGAGTGCAGCTCCGGCGGTATCAGCCGGGTGATGGACTCACCCACCATTTCCGGAGCGGTATAACCGAACAGCCGCTCAGCACCCTTGTTCCAGGACGTAACGATGCCCTCGAGGGTCTTGCTGATGATGCCGTCTTCGGACGAGTCGACAATCGCCGCCAGATGGGCGCGAGCCTGCTCCAATTCTGCCAGATCGACGGACGTGCTGTCCGGCGAGCCCGGGCTGAAGCGAGGCAATTCGGGCTGCTGTGTCATGCCGCAATGCTAGCATCCTCGCGAAAGGAGACATTCATGCAGAAAACGCGTCAGTGGCTGGTGTTAGCCGGACTGTTGCTTTACGTACCGGTACTCGTACAGGCGGAGGGTCCGCGTCCGTGGCTCGAACAGGCACGCACAGCGGATGAGCGCGCCAAACTGGCTGTAGCCGCCATGACTTTGCAGGAAAAGCTGACTATCGTGCATGGCCCATCAACGTCCAGGAATGACGGATCCCCGATTCCCGCGGATGCCGTCCCATCGGCCGGCTACATTCCTGGAGTTCCACGCCTGGGAATCCCTGCGCTGACGGAAACGGATGCCAGTCTGGGTGTCACCAACCCGCGCAATGTCAGACCCGGCGACGTGGCCACAGCCCTTCCAGCCTCACTGGCCCTGGCCGCGACCTTCAGCCCGGATTTCGCCTATCGAGCCGGCGCAATTGTCGGCAATGAAGCCCATGCCAAGGGGTTCAACGTTCTGCTCGGCGGCGGAATGGATCTTACCCGCGATCCCCGCAACGGCCGCAACTTCGAATACCTTGGTGAAGACCCACTGCTCGCGGGCACATTGGCCGCCGAGGCGGTGCGCGGCACTCAGGATCAACATGTCATCTCCACGCTCAAACACTTCGCACTGAATGCTCACGAAACGAATCGTACGAGAGTGGACGCCCGGATCGATCGCGCGGCGCTGCGTGAGTCCGACCTGCTGGCTTTCCAGATCGCCATCGAACAAAGCCAGGCGGGCTCGATCATGTGTGCGTACAACAAAGTCAACGGCGACTATGCGTGCGGCAATGACTGGCTGTTGAATGAAGTGTTGAAGCGGGACTGGCACTACGCGGGCTGGGTGATGTCCGACTGGGGCGCCGTCCATTCCGAGACTGACGCACTCCACGGTCTGGATCAGGAGTCGGGTGAACAGCACGACAAGCTCGTGTACTTCGCAGATCCGCTCGCCAACGCGGTCCAGCAGGGGAAGGTACCGGTCGCACGCATCGACGACATGGCACGGCGCATCCTCAGATCCATGTTTGCTGTCGGTGTGATCGACTATCCTCCCGACCACTCCGCCATCAACTACAAGACGCACGCGGTCGAGGCGCTGGAAGTAGCGCAGAACGGCATCGTCCTGCTGAAGAACGCCAACAACATACTGCCGCTAGCAACCAATCTCAAACGCATTGCCGTCATCGGCGGGCAAGCCGGCTTCGGTGTGCTCTCGGGCGGCGGCTCAGCACAGGTGACTCCGTCGAACGGGCCGGTCATCAGCATTCCCATCGGCGGGGTTGGCGGGATGGCTGCGCTGCGCAACGAGGTCTATTTCCCCTCCTCGCCCGCCGCGGCCATCCGGTTGGCCTCACCCGACACAGAAGTTAGATACAACTCCGGATCCTTTCCGGCGGACGCTGCCGCGTTGGCCGCGAAGTCCGATGCAGCGATCGTCTTCGTCACCCGCCACGAGATGGAAGGATTCGACGTCCCGAACCTGACATTGCCCGATGGACAGGATCAACTCGTTGCGGCGGTGGCCGCCGCCAATCCGCACACCATCGTGGTTCTGGAAACCGGCAACCCGGTTAACATGCCGTGGCTCGACCAGATCGCAGCTCTCGTGGCGGCGTGGTATCCCGGCCAGGATGGCGGCACGGCGATTGCCCGGATCCTGTTTGGCAGCTTCAACCCGGCAGGCCGCTTGCCGATCACATTCCCCCGGAGCGAGGCGCAGACGATGCGACCCACACTTCCGAATCTGGGCGTCGAGTCCAGAGAGGATCTGTCGATTGACTACACCGAAGGAGCGGATGTTGGCTATCGTTGGTTTGCGCGACACGGTGTGACGCCGCTCTATGCATTCGGTTATGGGCTTTCGTACACAACCTTTGCCTATGAGAAGCTGAAGGTCAGCGGCGGGAAGACCCTGACAGTCAGCTTCGATGTAGTGAATACCGGCCAGCGTGCCGGCACTGAAATTCCGCAGGTCTATTTGACATCGGCCGCCGGCACGGCCGACCTGCGACTGATCGGGTTCTCGCGCGCAACCCTCGCGCCCGGCGAGCGCACATCAGTCACAGTGACTGCGGATAGGCGCCTGCTCGGGCACTACGATGAAGCACAACACCGATGGAAAGTGGCCGCCGGAAAATACACGGTGAGGCTCGGACGCTCAGCCGCCGATCTGCTGGATGAGGGGACTGCCACCATCACGAGTGGGACGTTCGGCGATTTTCCAGGGCCAGCTTCACACGCTCACTGAGCTTGGTATTGCGCTCGTACACGGACAGGGCCTCCACGGCGGCATCCGAATGCCGGGCGGCCCCGGTCTCAATGATGGCCAGCAACCAGTCAAAAGCGGCTTCGGTCCGATTCAATGCCGCCGCCCTGATCAGGACGATTGGAAATTCACCGAACGGTCCGCTGGCTTCCCACGCCGCCTTCAGATGCTCGATGACCTGGGGATTCCGCGACTCGCCCAGTGCCAGTGCTGCATAGTCGCGAACGCCCTGATTGTCGGAAGACAGATGCGTAGCAACAAACGGTAAGCACTCCAGCGGGGCGATGCTCATCAGGCCGGTGAAGCACTCACCAATGACTTCCGCCTCTGTATCCCCGACCAGCACTTTCAGGCGCAACACCGCCTCCGCTTCCCGCGGATTGCCACACGAGATCGCATGCGCGGCCCCTACGCGAGCCCGCGCCTCCTTGTCGTGAAGGAGTGTTGTCAACTCGTGAATCGCTCGTGAATACCGGGTATTGACCAGGCCCAAGGCACAGCTACAACGAACGTCAATTGCTGAATCCGCCGAGCCACCCCAGACAGGCTCAGGTTGCGTGTAGCGAATGCCGGCGAGATAGAAGTCAACATCGTCGCACCCGAGGTTGACCAACGCCCGTGCAATGGCACCCTTCGCTATGCAATTCGGATCGCGTTTGACCGGGTCCTCGAGAAATCGGGCGTACGCCGTCAGCAGATGGGGTGTCAGATCCGCAAGCGACCGCTCGCCGGCCAGCGTGGCCGCCTTGGAAACCACCCGAAAGTGTTTGTCAGCCAGATACGGCTGCAGCGCGGCACTTTGCACACTCCGAGCGGCGGCACCGTCGAGAGTGCCGAGCATCTCCAGCTTCTTCTCTTCGGGCTTGGGCCGCATAAACGTGCTTTTACCATAAAGGTCAACGCTCGAGCCGCATGATTTGCGGATATCATGCAGCCCATGCGTACCTCCCTTGCTGCGTTACTCGCAACCCATCGAGTGCTTCTGGCCGACGGCGCCACGGGCACCAACTATTTCAAGGCCGGTCTCACCTCGGGTGAGCCCCCGGAGTTCTGGACGACCGACCGACCTGAGGAAGTCACGAAGCTGCACCAGCAATTCGTGGCGGCTGGCGCGGACATCATCCTGACCAACACATTCGGCTGCAATCCACATCGCCTGAAACTCCACAACGCGCAGGACCGCACGTACGAGCTTGCAAAGCGGGCCGCGGAGCTCGCCCGAGCAGTCGCCGATGCCTCGGATCGACCCGTTGTGGTAGCAGGTTCGGTCGGGCCGACCGGCGAATTGTTCGAGCCCATGGGCGCTCTCACGCATGGGGCGGCGGTGGCGTCGTTCACCACACAGATGCGTGGCCTGCTCGATGGCGGCGCCGATGTCGCCTGGATCGAAACGATGTCTTCACCGGAAGAAGTCAACGCTGCCGCAGAGGCCGCAGCCAGCGTAGGTTTGCCTTACGTGGCCACCTACTCATTTGATACGGCTGGTCGCACGATGATGGGTCTGCTGCCTCAGGGAGTTGCGGATACTTTTGCTTCACAGCCCGTTGCGCCGTTGGCAATTGGTGCGAACTGTGGCGTTGGTGCGTCGGACATTCTAGTCACGTTGTTGCATATGAAGGATGCTCCTTACGCTGTCGTCACCAAGGGAAATTGTGGGGTTCCTCACTTCGAAGGAACGGAAGTGGTTTACTCCGGAACACCGAAGTTGATGGCCAACTACGCTACTCTGGCTGTTGACGCGGGCGCGAGGATCGTCGGCGGGTGCTGCGGTACTACGCCTGAGCATCTCGCGGCGATGCGCGCTGCCATAGACAATCATGTTCGCGGCGTGCCACCTACGATGGAAGCGATCATCGAGCAGATCGGGCCACTGACCAACGCAGTGCCCTCGGACAACGTCAAGAAACCTGCCCGCCGCTCACGGCGCTGAGACCTCGAGTTGGCAAAGAAATTCTACGTGGTGTGGGCTGGACGCCAGACGGGCGTGTTTACCGACTGGCCCACGGCCCATCGGTCCGTTGACGGATTCGCCGGTGCCAAATTCAAATCCTTTCCGACCCGAGCCGAGGCGGAAGACGCCTTTCGTAGCGGCAGCCCACCGCGCTCGGCGCCCGCAAAACGAGCCAAGCCCACCCAGGACGACGCGTTTACGGCCGACTCGAATATCAGCCTGCAGATCTACTGCGATGGCGCCTGTGAGCCGAATCCCGGTAACGCAGGCTCCGGTGTCGTCGTCTACCGTGCCGGCCAGGTGACGGAGCTCTGGTACGGACTTTATAACCCCAACGGTACCAACAATACGGCGGAGCTCAACGCTCTGCTCTCAGCGCTCCTGATGGCAGAAAAGGCCATCGACACGGGAGAGGACGCCGAGATCCTTTGCGACTCAACCTACGCTCTCAACTGCGTGTCAAAGTGGGCAGCGGGTTGGGAGAAGAAAGGCTGGCGGAAGGCCGACGGGGAGATCAAGAATCTCGGCATCATCCAGTCCGCCTATGCGGTGTATACCCACATCAAATCGAAGTTGAAACTGACTCATGTCAGGGGCCACGTCGGCACCGAGGGCAACGAGCTGGCGGACCGCATGGCGATGCATGCCGTTGAAACGCGCGAACCGCAATTACGGCAGTGGGATGGAAGCCTGGACGTGAAGACGCTGTTGCGCATGCGCCGGGGATGACTTTTCGTTAAAGCAGATTATGGCGAATCGCCAAAACTGCGGAATGGGTTGTCTGCGCCGGCGTCCGAATAGTGACACGTTCCGATGTCACGTCGCGCCGATCACTCTACGCTGTAGTCATGAAAACGCAGATGGGGACGGCGCAGAGCGACTCTGTGACCGATTCGACAACGATCGAAGTGATGCTCAGCCCTCAGCAGATGAAGGTCCTCGCGCAAGCCTCCACGGGTGACGCAATGCAGCAGCACAAATCACGGATTTTAATCGGTGCCGCGATCGCGGCGGTGTTGGTCGTGTTAGGAAGTGTGGCGCACCTGGCCGCCAAGCCAAAGCCGGTGTCGGTCGCCGCGGCCGTGCCAACCCCCGCCCGGGATCTGCCCCTGCCGCCACCGGCCGAGCCGCCAGCGCCGGTTGCCCAGCCGGTTCTATACAAGAACCCGTTCGATCGCTCTGAAGTATTTGAATTCCCGGCCGGTACTACTCAGGACGAGGCGCGCGACGCCGTCGCCCAGCTGCTCATGGACCGCGCCCATGGTCGCGGTCCCGATGTGTTGAAGCTGAAGATCCGGAAAGTCCACAGCTCGAAGGCACTCGTCGCTACAACAGCGACTCGATCTGATCACTCAAATCTTCAGGCTTCGTCGTCGGAGCAAACCGCTTCACCACCTGCCGGTCACCGTTGAGCAGGAACTTGGTGAAATTCCATTTCACCTTCTGAATGCCCAGGAATCCGGGCGCCTGTTGCTTCAGCGCCTGGTAGAGCGGGTGCGCATTCGGGCCGTTCACCTCGATCTTGGCGAACAGCGGAAACGTCACTTCGTAATTCAGCGCACAGAAGGTGCGGATCTCTTCGGCGTCGCCGGGTTCCTGGTTTCCGAACTGGTCACACGGAAAACCCAACACGGCAAAGCCGCGGTCCCGGTACTTGCGATACAGGGCTTCGAGCCCCGTATATTGCGGGGTAAAGCCGCACTTGCTGGCGACATTGACCACCAGGGTCGCCTTGCCCAGAAAGCTGCCGAAATTCTTCGTTTGCCCGTCCAGCGTCGTCACGCTGATATCCGCCAGCTCAGTCATGGTGAGCGCTCCCCATTAGTCATCCGACCGATCCGCAGCGCCCGCGGCGCCGCCGAACGAGTATCGCACGCCAATCCATGCGCCGATCGGTGCACCCGGTCCCCGGAACTGCTCGCTGGCAGGATCGACGCCCGCGGTCGGCCCAAACGTCTTGCCGGGACCGGTGAAGAAATTCTCCCCGACCACCCCGAAGTTCGAGTAACGCCGATCGAAGACATTATTTACTCTCGCAAAAACCTCAAAGCGTGACGTGGCGAGCCACCGGCCGTCGAGATTGACGAGGGCGTATCCGGGAATCTGTCCGTTGACGTCCTGGTTGTCCTCATCGCCGCGGGCGTAAGAGCCCGCACTCACCAACAGATTGGCACCCAGGAACAACCGGGACGTGACCTGCCAATCGGCGCGGATCTTCAAAACGTGACGCGGATTGGCCGGAATCCGATTTCCAGGCATCACCTGAATGACGCCATTCTCATCAGCGCTGGAGTTGGACGGGCTGCTCTCGGAAAAAGCCGATTGAAAGGTCGCATCCAGGAACGTGTAGCGAACCGCCAGCGTCACCGGCTGTAAGTTGGTTTCCACGCCGAGTTCCACACCCTGCCGCCGCGTGTCACCCACGTTGGCGAAGTAGCCCGCGTTCGTGGCACCCGCGCCGGAACTGATGAACTCAATATCATTCTGCAGCCGCGTTCGAAAGATCGAAGCACTCCAGTGCGTCAGCTTTCCCAGTGTCCCGCGTGCACCCACCTCGACAGTCTTCGAAACCACCTCGTGCAGCGGAGGGTCCGCAAGGAAATCATTTGGCAACTTGCACGGAGCCTCCGGATCGGCGCAAGTCAGCTCAATAGCCGTCGGCGCGCGCATGCCCTCGTTGTAGCTGGCATAAGCAGTCACATTGGGGGTCGGATTGAAGTTGACACCAACAGCCGGATTGAAGCGAGAGAACGAGTTCTCGCCATTCAACGCCGGCGCCTCGCCCGTGCGGTCATCAATTCGGACGCGCGCGTAGTTGTAGCGACCGGAAGCAGTCAGCGTCCAAAGCGAACTGAGGTTGAAAGTGTCTGCGACATACGCACCGTAATAACTAGTGCGAGTGTCGGCGTCGGTCTGGAGCTGGTAGTCATCAATCCCGATGGTGTTGCGGTCGCTCGTGAACTGGGCGTCCTGGGACGTTTGCGTAAATCGCGCGTTGGCGGCATCACCGGTCACACCCAACGTCAATTGATTCTTGCGGCGCGCCGGATGGCCGGTCAAAACGAGCTGAACGCCCCCGCCATAGCCGTTCTGATCAATGTTTGCAGCATCGTTGGTGGCCTGGATTCCGTCCGCGGCGAAATTGTCATTGACGTTGCTGCTGACACTGCCATTGCGGTAACGCCGATAATAGAAGTTACCCCCGAGCAGTGCGTTGTCGGCGAGAAAATGGCTGCCCTTGGCCGTCACAAAAGCGAGCCGGTTGTGATTCTGGTCTGGAAACGTGTAGGCCTGCCGGATGTCATCGAGGAATGACAGCGGCAGTGTCTGGGTTCCCTGCAGCGTGTTATCTGCGCCGGTGAAGCTCAGATCCAGATCGCTCTTGTCGGTTTGATAACCCACCTTGCCAAAATACTGGCGCACCTTGCTCGGATTGTGCTGGGCCCAGCCGTCGTCATCGAAGAAGTTTCCGGTGAGAAAGTAATCGAGCGGCCCGTGCGCGCCGCCCCACTGAAACTCGGCGTTGCGCCGGCCAAAGGAGCCGCCTGAGAGTTGCACGTCACCGCCTGGATATTCGGCACCGCTCTTGGTGTAGACGGACACCGCCCCACCGAGTGTATTCAAGCCGAAAGCGGGGTTGGACCCCGGTATGAGTTGAATACTGGCGATGGCGGATTGCGGTATCAGGTCCCAGTTGACCACATCGCCGAAGGGCTCATTCACGCGGACGCCATCCTGAAAGATGGAAACACCTTGCGGCGTGCCGAGCAGCGGCGAAGCACTGAAGCCCCGGAAATTGATATCGGGCTGGAAGGGATTGCCCTGCGCCGCGTTGGTGGCGATGCCGTTGGGATTCTGCTCGAGGTAAT
>Ga0181534_10001600_pt1 | contig 14631 bp, 9 predicted proteins | sample PEATcosm2014_Bin_37_FD_119758 | JGI IMG/M metagenome (GOLD analysis project Ga0181534, IMG submission 119758) | Peatland microbial communities from MTU Mesocosm Facility, Houghton, MI, USA - PEATcosm2014_Bin17_10_metaG | ecosystem: Environmental > Terrestrial > Soil > Wetlands > Peat | place... | reverse complement strand
GTTTTATGGATAAGCTCGATCGCAAGATTTTGGAACTACTCCAGAAGGACGGGGGCCTGACCGCTGCGGAGGTCGCCGAGCGCATCGGCCTGTCCAAGGCGCCCTGCTGGCGGCGCATCAAGCGACTGGAGGAGGAAGGCGTCATCAAGCAAACGGTGGCCCTGCTCAATGCCCTCCATCTGAACCTGGGAACCAACGTCTTTGTCACTTTGAAAACCGCCAATCACAGCGAGGCGTGGTTCGAGAAATTCGTGAAGGCCGTGCGGGACATTCCCGAGGTCATGGAGATTCACCGCATGAGTGGCGATGTCGACTATCTGATGCGCATAGTCGTGCCGGACATCGACGCATACGACCTGGTCTACAAGCGCCTCATCGCGGCGGTTGAATTCAAGGATGTGAGCGCCAGTTTCGCGCTGGAAACCATCAAATACACAACGGCATTGCCGTTGAACTACATCGAGCTCACTTAGAAGGCGAAAGCAACGCCGGCAAGAAACTGCCCCTGGATGAAGGTAGTGCCATTGCCATGCACCCGGCAGATCAGCCCCGTCTCGTCGGATTTGCAAAATACCGGGTCGTTGTTCATCAGGGTGACAAACCCGCGTCCCTCGACGCGCAATGACAGGTGTTGAGTGGCTGCCCAACGCAGCCCCAACCCCAGCGACCCGGAGAAGCGAGTGCGCGAGGTACCGTCATTGCTCGGCTGAAGGCGTGTGACACCGAGGCCGCCGATCGCATAGGGCTGAACGGCTCGATCGCTGTCATCCAGCTTGAGCGTTCCGCCCAGGTGGATATAACTGACGTTCACATCGGTCGTTGCGGCACCGCCGATAACCGACAGTTGAGTGGCCTCGCGGGAATAGAAGAGCTCATACGCGCTACTGTCACTCGCGCGCAGGTCGGCAGCAATTGCAAAGGAGCTGTGGTCATCGAGGCCGATGCGAGAGCCGGTCGCGGTCGCCTCACCGTTGACGATGGCCCCACCGCCTTCCCACTTGAACTCCCCGCCAACGGACCGGCCGCCGAACCCGGCGATCTCGAAGTTCTGCGCATCGTTGTGATGAGAGATATCGCCCGCCTGGGCGGCAGCCACCACTCCCACGGTGCCGAGGACCCCGACCACGAATCGCCCCAATAGCCTCATGCCGCCACTCCTGCCATCCGAATTGCCATGGTATTGCGTCCCAGGCAGCGCCAACCCCAACGCCGTAGACATTTTTAGTAAAAAAAGGGGCGCCTTGGTCAGGGGCGCCCCAGCGGGGTGGCTCCATGAGGGAGCCCAAAACGCGATCAATAGAGAGCCGTCACAGGCTCCGCAGGAAGTTCAGCACATCCTGCTGGGAGGCATTGCTCAGGCCATTGAAATTCGCAATGACCTTGTTCGCCTCCGAGGCCTGGAAATTCGTCGCATTGCCGCCCCGGTTGGTGGTGGCATCGACCGTAGCGACATTGTTGGTGCGCCCACCACCGCCGCTGGCGTGCAGCTGAATGGCCTGTGCCAGGTCATTCGTGCGGCCATCGTGCAGGAAGTACACGCGCTGTCCGATTCCCCACAGCGGCGCCGTGCGGAACTCATCCGGTCCGGCCGCTCCCTGGATGATGTTGTCAGCCAGCGTGGGCCCCATGTGGTGGAGGGCGAGATCCGAATATAGATTCACCGTCTTGTTGGCCAACGCCGCCACCGTCGTGTTGCTAGTCTGGAGAGAAGGCGTATGGCACATCGAGCAGCCGACCGAATTGAATGTCGCGGCGCCGCGCTGAATCGAGGCCGCACCACCCGGTGCCGTCGACGACGCAATCGGTGCTCCCAGGAAGCGCATATAGATGGCGAACTGCTCGATGTCGCTCAAGGTCATGTCGGCATCCGCGATGCCATTCTTGCCGGTGATATCATTCGGCGTCGTGTCCGTCTGGCAACTGGGGTTCAGATCGCGTTCCGTCTGGAACAACTCGTTGGTAATTCCCATCTCGACGTTGTAAGCCTCACCGGCGAACAACAACAGCGAGACGTTCTGCGCCTTCCAGCCGTAACGGGCGACGCGGCCGTCATTGCCGTTGGTATTCAGATGGCCGGTAATGCCCAGTGCCGCCTTCTGCTGCGCGTTGGCGGCCAGATTGGCGGTCAGGGTCGTGTCCGGAATGTTCTCCACCAACCCCAGCCCGTAGGTCGGAGTTGGAATGCGCAGAGAAACGTTGCCGCGCCGCGTCTGGGTCGCGAAATCTTCCTGTACCGCGGTACAACGCGCGGCGCTGCCGCTCGCATCGACCCGCCCGCTGATTACAAACAACGAATGCACACCGCCATCGCGCTGGCCATTCGCCTGATACTGGAAGCGAGCCTCACGGATCGGTCCATTGGCTGTGATGAACGGCGGCAACGTGTTCCTGGCGCCCATGGCGGTCGCCAACGTTGCCTGCGGGTTCACGGCCGGGGCGCTGCCCCCATGCGTCGGGAACGCATGACATCCAAGGCAACTGTCGAGATTGAAGCGAGGCCCGAGACCGTCCGCCACGGCGTCAACCTCTTCGAAGGTCTTCTGTCCGTTGAGGAACAACGTCATCTGGTTCGCGGTCAATCCAGGGACTGGATCGCCCGCACCGGGGCCGGCGCGAACGCCGGGATCTGTCGCGGCGCTCGCGGCGGACACGGTGAGTGCCCATCCAGCAATAGATAACACCGCGGCGCGCGCCACAGCATTGGATCCGATTTTCATAACTCCCCTTTGCAAGCGTGGTCCGTGTAGAAGCTTGACGACGAACCAATTGCATGGCGCGTGCCGCGCATGCGCGCCCGTACAGTCGCATCCGAGCAACTGCTTGAATTTGTAAAATAAAGTAAGCGCGGGGAGTGTTAGGGTCTCGGTCTCGAATGTGACACGAGTCCGTCGCGCGGCCCAGACACTTATGTCTGGCGGCGTCTAACCTGTTGATTTATGGGAACGTCGCATGTCGCCTGTTGGTAACGTGTGAACCCGCACACACGCTCCCGACACACACGGCAAAGCGCTGAAAGCAGCGCAAATCCAGCGCGCAACTCAATGTCGTTGCGCGGCGAATCGACCTGTTCCTTCGACCATGTTCTCTTCGATGATGTGGGCGATCCGCGCGTGAATGTCCTGCAGGTCGATTTCATACGCGTTGGTCGCGAGGACCGGTGTTTGTCGCGGCGCCTGCGCGAGGATCGGCCCTGACACGTCGCGGATGTCTACCTGCGCCTGCGTCGAAAGTCCGACTCGCAACGGGTGTGCTGCCAACTCCTTCGGATCGAGAGCAATGCGCACCGGAACGCGCTGTACGACTTTGATCCAGTTGCCGGTCGCATTCTGTGCCGGCAACAAAGAGAAAGCCGCGCCCGTTCCCAGGCCGAGACCCGCTACGGTGCCGTGATATTCAATGTGGCCGCCGTACAGGTCGGCGACGATGCGCACCGGTTGACCGATCCGCATCTGCCGCAGCTGTACTTCCTTGAAGTTGGCTTCGATGCGCAGGCGCTCCAGCGGCACGATCGACAGAAGCGGTTGACCGCCCGGTGCAACTCGTTCACCCAGCTGAACAGCCCGCCTCGCGACATAGCCGGAGACAGGCGCATGGATGCTCGTGCGTCGCAGTGCCAGATAAGCGCGCTCCACGTCGGTAGACGCTGCCTGCACGTCCGGGTTATCGGGAACCCCTGTCTGACCCGTTAAGGCGGTACTGGCGGCGAGATTCTTCTGAGCAGCAACCAATCCATCCCGAGCCGCGCTGAAGGCATCCTGGGCGTGCGAGAGCTCTTCAGCTGAGACCGCCCCACTCTTCGTCAGGTCCTTGCGGCGATCGAGGTCCGACTGGGCCTTGCTCAGATCGGCACGTCGCTGCGCCACAACCGCTTCCAACTGATCGCGGTTGGCAAAAACGGTACGCGTCTGGCGCACGGCCCGAGCCAGACGCGCCTCCGCGTCACGCAACGCAATTTCAGCATCACTGTGGTCGAGACGAACCAGCTCCTGTCCGCCCTCCACGAAATCCGTCTCGTCGGCTCCGATGCTGACAACGGTACCGCTGACCTGAGACATGACATTGACCAGGTCACCAGCGACATAGGCATCATCCGTGTCCTGGTAAAAGCGTGCGTAGAAGTACCAATACCCCCACCACAGCACACCAATGAGCGCGAAGACGATCGTCGCTATGAGAAGCCAACGACCGCGTCGGCTCTGAAGAAACCCGTTAGGGGCAGTCGCTTCCATAATCAATTCCCGGGCGGCGTATCCGCCGAATAGCCCCCGCCGAGCGCCCGCACCAGGTCCGCGGTGAGATTCAACTCCCTTGCGAGCAACTGGGCACGGATCGCCTGCGTAAAGAACACCTGATTCTCACTGGAGAGAACGGTGAGATAGTTATCGAGTCCGGCGCGGTACCGATCGGTGGTGATCGAATACGCCGACTGCGCGGCGTCCTCGGCGACCCGCGCCTCATTGGATTCCCGGACGAGGCCGTCCCAGTTGTTGACCACGTTGGCTACGTCGTTCACGGCATCAATCAAGGTCTGGTTGTATTGCGCGACCGCATAATCGTATTGCGCCTGTTGCGACTGCAGGGCCCCCTGCAGCTGCCTGCGGTTGAATATCGGCAGGCTCACCGCCGGCCCGGCACCGGCAACGGCGCTGCCGGCGTCAAAGAGTTTTCCCAGGCCGATCGCCTGGAATCCGGCCAACGCGGTCAGATTCACGTTCGGATAAAACGCGGCCTCCGCAGCCGCGACACCGCGTGTCGCAGACTCCACCCGCCAGCGTTGCGCCACGATGTCGGGCCGCCGTCCGAGCAGATCGGCCGGCAAAGTCGACGGCAGCTCGATTTTCTGAGGCGCCTGCAGGGCCGGCCGCTGCAGGTCGACACCCCGGTCCGGTCCCGCGCCTACCAGCGCCCCGAGCTGCGCTCTAATGACTTTGATGGCGGCGGCTTCGTACTCGACGCCGGCCCGTGTCAGCGCCACAGTGCCTTCGGACTGTTTGACCCGGGCGATGTTCTCGAGCCCGCGGCTCGCGCGCTGCTGCGTCAGATCGAGAATCGTGTTCTGTTGCACCAGGCTGGCATTGGCAATGTCGAGCAGCGCGAACTGCAGACTGAAATTGAAGTACGCGCGCGCCACGGCAACGGTCAGCGCCAGTCGGGCGGCCGCGTGATCGGCCTCGGCAGCCCGCACGTTGGCGCGTGCCGACTCCAACACTTCACGGTTGTGGCCCCAGAAATCGAGGTCATAGCTGAAATCCAGCGCCACGCGGCCATCGGTGTACCAGTTACCCGCGAACGGGGGCGGATAAATGCTGTTGGCCGAATATCTCTGGCGCGTCGTCTCGGCATCAATCGTTGTGTTGGGCAACCTGGGCGCCGCCGCGCTGGTCGCCATGGCCTGTGCCTCGCGCAGGCGCGCCTGAGCGCTCTGCAGAGAGGGGCTTCCGGCAAGCGCTTCGGTCATGAGGGTATCCAACTGTGGATCGCCATAGGCGTGCCACCAGTCGTCCCGCGGCCAGGCGTCCTCGTTGACCGGCGCAGTCGCCAAGGTCCGCTCGGCAGTCAGGGTAGCCGCCGCAACCGGACGGGGCGCATGCCTGTCACGCTCGTTGATGCAACCGACAACGAGCGCGCACGACAGCAAAGTGGCCGACAGTCGGCCTGGATCACGCGGAATGAACACGGCTTTGGGCCTAATTGCTATTACAGGGACTGTCGGTAAAACTACTGCCTCGGCAGGCATCATTTCTGACCGTAACGGTCGCTCTTGTCAAGGAAGTCAGATGCGGCTCGATATTGAACAGGTCATGGATAATGCCCCGCTGGGCGCATTGCATTGGCGTGTCCTCATTCTGTGCGCCCTGGTCACCCTTCTGGACGGCTATGACATCCAGGCGATGGCCGCTATCACTCCCACTCTGGCCGCTGATTGGCACGTGCCACCGGCCGATCTGCGCTGGATCATCACTGCAGCCCTGGTTGGTATCGCAGGCGCTGCCCTGTTCGTCAGCCCGCTGGGAGACTATTTCGGGCGTCGCATGGTGTTGTTGGGCTCGTTCGCGCTCGTGGGAATCGCCACCGTGCTCGCAGCAAATGCCCATGACGCAACTGAGCTGTTCGCGTGTCGTTTTCTTACCGGTATTGGACTCGGCGCGAGCCTGCCCAACGCCCTCGCGTTAACCGCGGAGTACGCCCCTCAGCGCAGGCGCACCATGCTCGTGGCGCTGATGGCGTGTGGCATCTCGCTGGGTGCCGCTGCTTCGGCTTATATCGCCCCGGTCGTAATCGGTTTCGGAGGTTGGCGCGCTGTTTTCTGGGTGGGTGGCGGACTGGCGCTCCTCGCGTGGCTGCCGCTGTTCGCATTGCCCGAGTCGCTGCGCTTCCTGGTCGCGCGCGGCAGTGATCCGAACCGGATCGGGCGGTTGCTGGAGCAACTGGACCCGGGCCATCGTCATACCGAAGATCATCTCTACAGCACGGAAAAGCGCCCCGAGGGCAAACTGTCCGTGAGCGAGTTGCTGACACCCCAACTCGCCCCCGCCACCCTGCTCCTGTGGCTGGTGTTCTTCCTGAATCTCGGCCTGCTGTATCTGCTGTCGAGTTGGCTGCCTACGCTGCTGAAAGAAAGCGGCCTGCCCCTCGACCAGGCGTTGCATGTGTCGGGCATGTTTCAGTTGGGCGGGGTCCTGGGTGGCTTCCTGCTTGCGTGGCTGATGCAACGATGGGGACCCTACCTCGTTTTGTGTATCAGCTATCTCCTGACCGCCATCGCACTGGCAGCACTGGGCAATGGCGTGCCGGGTGCAGTGCTCACGTCGTTGCTCATTGCAGTTATGGGCAACGGCGTCGTCGGAGGCCAAGTCGCGTTGAACGTCCTGTCAGCCACGTTGTATCCCACAACGGCCCGGGCGACCGGCGTCGGCTGGGCACTCGGCATGGGACGCTTCGGCGGCATCATCGCCCCGCTGGCCGCGGGGCAACTCATGGCAGTGGGCATTCCGACCGGCCAGCTATTCTGGCTGGCCATTGTTCCAGCGCTCATCTGCGCCGGTGGTGTCGCGCTGCTTCGTTCGCGAGTCAGGGCGCAGTACGCGTGAACACATCCGGACCAAACACCTTCAGACCGGGCTGGCCTGCATACCCGAGATGCGGCAACTTAAAAGTGTCTTCTACGTAGCGCAACGTCGAGTAGTGGTTATACGGCTCGGATGAGACCGTACCCGGTTTGATGAATGGCGAGAGCAACACGGCGCCAATGAGGCCGCCGCCCGGCCCATTCATGCCCGCCTGCTGCGGCGCGCCCGGCAGTCCCTGCTCTCCACAGCAGGCGGCCGAGCCATCCGCTCCGGAAAGGTCCGACTCATCGAAAGTGATGATCAGAAGTCCATCCTTCTTGAAGGCGGCTGAGCCGGTGATCAGCGGCACCCACTTCTGCAGGAAGGCATCGATCGCCTGGAATCCGCCTGGGCCGCCATCGACGCAATGTGCGTCGTGGCCGTCGTTGCACAGATTCGGCGTGATGAAGACGTAGTTGGGGGTTGTTTTGAGGCTGGCCAGGTCGGCAGGTAACCGGTCGAGATTCACAACATGGGCATCGCAACGGGCCTGGTCGTCGATGATGCCGTGGAAGTACACGAACGGATTGTGCTTCGCCGCGTACTTGTCTTTCACAGTCGCCCGTCCAGTCCGCTCAGCGGCCCCCGGCGGCATGTGTCCACAAGTAGCACTCTCCCGCGTGGGATCGTTTCCCATATCCTCCATGTATCCCCGCCAGGTCAGCTTCGCTGCCTCGAGTTGGTCCGCCACGGTTTTCACCATCGGCGGATACAGGCAGCCGATGCCGAGCGCCTGCCCGTTGGCATCCAGGTCCGGTTGCTCCAGCCGGAATTCGGACACGATCGGACAGTCCGCCTGGGTCTCCGGGTTGGGCGCCTGGCCGCTGATCAGCGTCAGGTAATTGTCGAGGCTGAAGTGGCCCGTTCCATAGTACTGTTTGAGCAGCGCGCCCTGGGCGGGCAGCGTGTTGCCCAGATACGGAGCCGGCGAATTTTTTCCGAAGGTGACGTGGAACGACTGGTTCTCCAGCATCAGGATGAAAACGTGGCGCACGGCGGGAGCCGCGGCCGCGCTCCCGGAAGCAACGACCGCCAGCAACGCGGCGAGAATAGTTAACCCTCTCACTCTCGAGTCCCCTCCCCCAACAGCGCCGTCGCCTGGTCCAAACGATCGCAGTAGGCATTCAGCGCAGCCGCGGTCAATCCAACATACTGATTGGCTTCGTCCCAATGACTCTGCTCGATGGCTTCGCGGACGCCGGGCACCGTCTTCACCCCATATCCCGTGTACAAGCCCGGCTCGTAGATCAGGTGCTTATACCACTCGCGCTCCGGCAAGCCACGCGGGTTGGTCAATGTTGACTCCATGCCGCGCAGCAGTTCGTCGAGTTGTCGGTTGCGCTCGGCGCTCAGTCGCGACGTACCCGCGAGCAGGCGGGTATAGCGCTCGTCGTAGGCTTTCGCGCTCTTTTTCAGCCGCACCACCGCATTGTCGAGGGCCGCGAAATCGAGATACGGCACTTCCGGCTCGCGCTCCGGCGGGAGCAACGGGTGCTTGGGATCGTCTGCCAGCCTGAAGGCGTTCTGATCCAACAGCTTGCCCAGCTCTTCGGCGTCCTTGCGTTGATGGTCCGCCAGCTCGTGCAGCTCCATCAGATACCCATCCATGGTGTCGGCGAACGACCCGAATTGGAACGGCAGCACGTCGGCATCGGCAACCCGCAGCACGGTATGACCCACTACCTGCGCCTCCGCGACCCCATAGACAAATCCCGGATCACCAAAACGCACATAGTGATCGTAGGAGTCATAGTTTGAGTGATACACACCCGCCTGCTCGGCCTCGCCGCCGAACTCGATGGACAGCGCGGCGATGCCCAGATGTTGCAGGAACGGCGTGAAATCAGACCCGGACCCCAGGGCCCCGATGGGCAGATCGCCGCCGCCGGCGGCCAGCTTGGCGTCCTTGCGATCACGCTCCGACGCTCCCTTCTCATGGCCGTCCACGAGCATCTTGGCACGCAGCCGAGCGCCTGTAGTCGCGCCCGTCTCCGGGTCTTTCACGGTGAGTGAGACATCGTTGACCAGGTGTTGCAGCGAATGACTGCCCGCGAGCCCCAGAAAGCCGCGGCCGTTGGTATCGGAGTTGACGTACAACACGGCTTTCCTGCGCAGCTCATCGGCATGGGTCTCCGCCCACTCGGTCGAGCCGAGCAGCCCCGCCTCCTCACCATCCCAACTCGCGTAAACGAGCGTGCGTTTGGGGCGCCAGCCCGTTTTCAACAGTGCGCCAATGGCCTTGGCCTCCGCCAGCATGTCAACGTGACCGGACAGCGGGTCCCAGGCGCCGAACACCCAGCCGTCGCGATGATTGCCGCGCACGATCCACTGGTCGGGGCTCTGCGATCCGGCAATCTTCGCGATGACATCGTAGAGCGGCTTCTGACCCCAGTCCGAAGTCACTTCCAGATGCACTTTCGCCGGTCCCGGACCTACGTGATACGTGATGGGCAACGCACCTCGCCACCCGGACGGCGCCACCGGTCCTTCCAGCGCTGCCAACAGCGGCTGCGCGTCGCGGTACGAGATCGGAATAACCGGGATCTTCATGAGGGCCTTGGCTTCCGAGATCTTGAGCCGCTTGGCGTTTTTGGTCGCTCCGACCCCCGGCGTGAGCGGATCGCCCGAATACAACGGCATGTCAGCCACGGAACCGCGCTGCAGTCCGTCCGGCGGCCGGGTGCCTCCCTTGGGATAGACATCGCCGGCTCCGTAGCCGTCCTGTTGCGGGTCGGAATAAATGATGCAGCCCACCGCGCCATGCGTCTGAGCGAGCTTGGGTTTCAGTCCCCGCCAACCACCGCCGTAGCGCGTGATGACAATCTTGCCTTTGACATCAATCCCGCGGCGGGCGAGATCCTTGTAGTCATCCGGCATCCCGTAGTTGGCGTACACCAGATCTGCAGTGACATCACCGTCGGCGCCGTAGACGTTATACGGGCCCATACCGTCGGTTCGCGTGGAAGTCGCATCGCCCTCAACCGGCGGCTCCGTGAGGGACGCCGCGAATTTTGTCGGGGACACCAACTCGAGCGTGTGATGTTTGAGCGTCGGATACAGGGGATAGAACTCTTCGATCTGCGCATCCCAGCCCCATGACTGCAACTGATCGCGAACAAACTCCGCATTCTCCTTGTTATGCGGCGCTCCGACCTGGTTCGGCGCCGCGGACAGGCGCTTCAACCAGGCATCCAGGTCCTCGGTCTTCAGATCTGCGTCAAAACGCTGCTCAATGGACCTTTGCGCCGGTGTCTGATCGGGTGAGAAACCAAACAGTTGCAGAGCGGATAGTGCCAGCAGCGCGCGAGGATCCATGCGTGAGTCCTTAATGTTGAGCGAAGCGGCGCCACAGGTAATACACCGGGGCGCCAAGGGCGATGATACCGAGCGTCACGCCCGTTTTTATCGGGTCGGTCACCAGCGCGTTGACCACCATCGCCAGCGATGCGACCAGAAACAAAGCCGGCACCACCGGGTAGCCAACCACCCGATACGGCCTATCGAGATCCGGCCGCGTACGCCGCAATACAAATACGCCGGCAACCGCCAGCGCATAGAAAGGCCAGATACCGAGAATGAACATGTTCGCCAGCTGCGCGAAGTTGTTCTGCAGAACGTAGATCACGCCCAGGACCGTGGCGAGCCAGATGGCGACCGACGGACTGCGAAAGCGCGGCGACACGCGCGCCACGCCGCGAAAGAACAAGCCGCGATCGGCCATGGCGAAGAAGATCCGAGGTCCCGTCATGACGGACCCGTTCAGGCCGCTGATGGCTGAAACCATGGCCACCGCGGCAATGATGGCAGCGCCGAACCCGCCGAACAGCGGGATGTGCTCGGCCGCCGTGGCCGCAATCAGCTGTGATTGCGCCATCTGCGGCAGCGGCAGCAGGTACATGAAGCCGATGTTGATCACCAGGTACACCAACATGACAAAGAGCGTGCCGATGATCAGCGCCAGGGGCAGATTGCGTTGCGGGTTGCGGACCTCGCCCCCCATGAACGACAAATCCGCCCAACCGTCGTAAGTCCACATGACGGGGATCAGTGCGGTAGCCAACAACGACAGGTGCAGGCCGGATCCCCAGGCGTTCGCGAAATGCGACGGACCGCCGCCACTGGCAGTAAACGCGAGCACGCCCAGCGCCATGACCGCAATATATTTCGCGACGGTCGCGACGGTCATGACGGCAGCCGCCCGTTGAACACCAATGTAGTTGATCAGCCCAATGACAACGATCGCCGCGGCCGCGACATACCGTCCCTGCTGCGGGCTCAGCGGCACAAAGTAACCGAGGTACTCCGCGAAAATGGTGGCCGTGGCCCCGAGAGCGGAGGCGCGCACGACGGCGAGCTCCGTCCAACCGAACATGAAGGCGGGAAGCGGCCCGAAGCTTTCCAGCAGGTACGCAAAGATGCCGCCGGAGCGCGGCAAGGCACCCGCCAGCTCGGCGATCGTGAGCGCCCCAAACAAGGCGACCACGCCGCCGAGGATCCAGCACAGAATGACCGGCCCCGGATCATGGAGCTGAGCCGCGACGGTCGCCGGCACCCGGAATATGCCACTTCCAATGGTGACTCCAACGAGCACGGCAATCGCATTTACGAGGCCCACCTGACGCGGTAGACGTTCGCCCCATTGATCGGCGTGTTGCCCAGCCGCCGTCGCGTGGCCGGAACCCACCCCAGCGGTGCCTTCGTTTTGCCCCGTCGGCTGTTTTTGCATCAATTCATCAAGCTTCTGCTGCCAACGAATCCAGGCTCGGCGGCGGATCCGTAGAGGGTTCCGTTGCTACGCAATTGCGTCCATTTCTCTTCGCAGCATACAACGCAAAGTCAGCTCGTTTCAGCATGGTGCTGGGCGTATCCGCACCAGGGTTGGACACCGCGCACCCGATGCTCGCGGTCACTCGCCGGTTGTCGGAGCACCAGCGGGAGGTATCCATGGACATGATGGCCTGCCGAAACCGCTCCGCCGCCTCCTGCGCACCGGCCAGGTCCATCCGGGGCAGCACGATCAGGAATTCCTCGCCGCCCAGGCGGCCGAAGAAGGCCGGCTCCGCGACCAGGGCTCGCACGGCGCCCGAGACCCCCTTCAGGACCTCATCGCCGGTGGGGTGGCCGAACTGGTCATTGATCTTCTTGAAGTGATCGACATCGATGATCAGACAGGCGCAAGTCCCTTGGCTCGGATCGCGCAACAACGGGTCCAGCCGCGACAGCACCGCGCGCCGATTCGGAACATTGGTCAGCTCATCGGTCAGGGCAAGATATTTCATGCGCATCGCGTTACGCCGCTGGTGGATCGCCAACGTCGCCAGCAACAGCACCAACGTCACCGATAGCAGAATCACCGCCGCCTGCAGATGGCGCACGCTCCGGCCCTGGGCGAGTGCCTGTTGATCGATCTCGTTCTCATGCATCAGCAGCGCGTTTTCCTTGTCCTTCGCCGCCGTATCAAACTCCACTTTCAAGGTGGCAAAGCGCTGATCCAGCTGATTGTTGAGAAGCCGGTCGGAAGTCTCCTTCGCCTGCGTCAGCCGCTCGTACGCGTCCCGCCAGTTGCCGCTTTGTGCGTAGACTTCCGCAAGTTCCGAATAGGTGACATTCAACTCCCCCATCGCATCGGCCTGCCGGAAGACTTCCAGTGCGTCTTCCAACGAGGCAGTGCTTTCGGTCAGCCGACCCAGCTTATGAAAGGCAACACCGCGCGCGAGTTGGATCTGCGCCCGCAGTCGGGCATCCGGCGTCTGCCGCTGCAGCGACTCGGCACGGGCGAGAGTTTCCAACGCGCTCTGCGGATCACCCGAGGCATTGGCCACCGCCGCCAACCCTCGCATTGCATAAGCCTCGCCCCGCGGATAGCCGAGCTGGCGAGCCACCGCCAACGAGGCGGTGAACGACTTGCGCGACTCCTCCCATTCGTGGAGGTTCTCGTAAGCGCGACCCAGGTTGTGCAGCGTGACTGCCTGCTCGCGCAGCATTCCAGCTTCGCGTTGCGCTTTGAGCGCGCGCGAGTATATGTACACGGCCTGCGCGTTATCGCCCATTCGGTTGTACAGGGTGGCGATGCTGTTGAGCACGGTCAGCGCGTGGACCGGCTTGTTGAGCTTTTCGAACACCGCCTGGGCGCGCTTCAGGTCGCTCAGGCCCGCCGCGTACTCGCCTTGCAACCCCAGGAGATAACCGCGTGAGAACAGGCTCTGGGCCAACATCTCATCATCATGAGTCTCCGCGGCCACCGCGACTGCTTGTTCATACAGTGCGCGAGCCTTGGCGTTGTTGCCCGCTGTCTCGAACATCTGGCCGCGGCAATCCAGCAGACCTGCCTTGAGACCCTTGCGTTGCGCTTTGGCCAACAGAGCCGTGCCGGCGTCGATTTCGCGCTCGGCCGCCCCGGTGTCCCGCTCGGCATAGTAATCGCACAGAATCAGGCGGGCATGCACTTCCAGGTCGGCGTCAGGCTGTTTTTCCAGCAGTTTGAGGGCCTGGTCGGCATCCCGCTTGCTGGCCTCGGGATCGGTCCGCATTTCCGTGGTGGCCCGGTCGACCAGATCCACCGCGGGATGCGGCGCAGCCGCCCGCGCCACGGCGAACCCCAGCAGACCCAAGAAAATCAGTGATGTAGATCCGACGCGCAGCATCTTCTATTGGACGGCGACCTCGAACGGAAGCCGGCCATTATCGCTCACGCGGCCGGAACAGGAAGCCTAAAGTCGGTTTATCGTGCGCCCCGGGGCCGTCGCGGCAGCTCAATCGGCCCGCAAAGCGCATCGACCTCGTCCTGGCTGGCACAGCGGGCCGCCCGATCCACCAGATCCCGATCCAGATGCGGGGCCACCAATTCCATCAGGTCATACATGAACCCGCGCAACAGCCGATCGCGTGCGAAGCCGATCCAGGTCGTATGCAGCGGAAAAAGATGCTCCGCATCAATAGATACGAGTCCCTTCTCGCGCGCCGGATCGAACGCGACGTCTGCCACGATGCCCACGCCCAACCCGAGCCGCACGTAAGTCTTGATAACGTCGGCATCACGCGCAGTCAACGCAACATTGATGCTCAGTCCCGCAGCTGCAAATGCCTCATGCAACGAGGAGCGTCCATTGAAACTGAACACATAAGTGACGATGGGAAAGGCAGCGAGGTCGGCGAGCGACGGGTGCTCGATCTGCGTCAGAGGATGTCCGGTGGGCACGATGAGCCGGCGGCTCCACTGGTAACACGGCAGCAGCACGTACTTGCTGAACAGCTCATGCGAGCCGGTCGCCATGGCAAAGTCGATCCGATCGACCTCCGCCATTTCGGCAATCTGCTCGGAGGTCCCCTGGTGCAGGTGAAACTGCACATTGGGATAGCGGAGTCTGAATTGTTGGATGATGTGCGGCAGTACGTAACGCGCCTGCGTGTGGGTTGTGCCGATCGACAGCGAGCCGCGATCGTCCTGGCGGAAGTCTTCCGACAGTCCATGGATGTTCTGCGCTTCCCGCAACATCTTGAGCGCGTGACGGATGACGCGCTC
>Ga0181534_10001599_pt1 | contig 14631 bp, 11 predicted proteins | sample PEATcosm2014_Bin_37_FD_119758 | JGI IMG/M metagenome (GOLD analysis project Ga0181534, IMG submission 119758) | Peatland microbial communities from MTU Mesocosm Facility, Houghton, MI, USA - PEATcosm2014_Bin17_10_metaG | ecosystem: Environmental > Terrestrial > Soil > Wetlands > Peat | place... | reverse complement strand
GCGGACGTGGGCATGTTCCTGGATCTGCTGGCCAAGAACATGGTGCTGGCATGAAGCGCGCCTATACCGACGAACAAGCCGCAGCCGGAATCGATGCCGCCCTGCCCGAAATCGAGACGTGGCCCAACCAGTTTCCCGATTACGAGATCGAGATCGCCATCCCGGAGTTCACCTCGGTGTGCCCCAAGACCGGGCTGCCGGATTTCGGCAAACTGACGCTGCGCTACGTGCCGGACAGGAAATGCCTGGAGCTGAAATCGCTGAAGATGTATTTGCTGGCGTACCGTAATCTGGGCATATTCTACGAGAACCTAGTGAACCGGTTCCTGCGCGACGTAGTGGCGGCCGCGAAACCTGTGAGCGCCGTAGTCACCGGCGAATTCACCCCGCGCGGCGGACTGCACGCCAAGGTTACCGCCAGTTGGAGCAAGCCAGGGAGCAAGCCACGTGGAAACCGATGAATTGACGGCCATTCTGCAGGAGGTAAGGGACCGCGTCCACGCCAGCCATTCGGATGGGAGCGGTGCGAGCCTGCCTCTGCCCAATCTAATGCCCCTACTGCACGCCCGCGACGCCGCGGAAGCCAAAGTGGCCGCGATCGGCACGGTCAACCCGCGCGCAGGTGGACCGCTGAACTGGATCGCGCAACAGGCCAAGAAGGCCATCGCACGTGCGCTCGATTGGCATGTCCGGGAGCAAGTGGAGTTCAACCGCAACGTCATGGCATGCGTCCAGGCCACGCTGGAGTCGCTCGAAGAGAACCGACGCACGCTGGCCTCGTTGGCGACAATTCAGGACGAGGCCCGCGAGCTAAAAGACATCCGCTCACACTGGATCGACTGGCGGCAGGAGTGGGAACATAAGCTGGTCGTAAACGAAACGAAGATGCTGCGCGGCCTGGCTGAACTCAATGCCGCGTACCAGCATCGCACGGGGCAAAATGAAAGCTTCTTCCGGGATCAAATCAAGCTGCAGCATGCCGATTACGAAGCCGCGCTCGACCGCAACGGTGTAGACATCCAAAAACGCCTGTGGGCGGACATGGAACGGATCCAGAAGGACTACGATCAACTGATTCATTCCGAGCTGAGGCTGATCCGGCAGCGCGCCGCTGCCGCTCCGCCTGCCGCTGCCGCGCCAGCCGCAGCGTCGCCGCAACCACCCGCGCTGGCGCAACCCGAATTCGACTACGCCCGCTTCGCCGAGCGCTTCCGCGGGTCGGAAGACTACGTGAAGAAAGGCCAGCAGTTCTATATGCCGTACTTCACCGGGCGCCGCGAGGTGCTGGATATCGGCTGCGGGCGCGGCGAACTCCTGGAGCTGATGCGCGAAGCCGGCGTCCCGGCGCGCGGCATCGACCTGAGCCGCGAGTCCGTGGAGCTATGCCGCCAAAAGGGCCTAGAAGCCGATGTCGCTGACCTGTTCGTCTACCTCGCCGATCTGCCCGAATCGTCGCTGGACGGCGTTCTCAGCGCGCAGGTAGTGGAGCATCTGCCGCCGGACCGCTTGCCTGAAATGATTCGCCTGGCGGCATCGCGGCTCCAGCGCGACGGCATCCTGGCGATTGAAACGCCCAATCCGGAGTGCCTGGCCATTTTCGCCAGCCATTTCTATCTCGACCCAACGCACACCCGCCCGGTCCCGCACGCGCTGTTGGCGTTCTACATGGAAGAGTACGGGCTCGGCGGAATTGAGGTACACAAACTGTCGCCCGCCATCGAATCCATGCCCGCGCTGGCCGCGCTGCCGGAGGATTTCCGCGAGGCGTTCTTCGGTGGCCTGGACTACGCGATTGTGGGGAGGAAGCTATAAGCCGTCCCGGCAGTCCGCGCGAGATTGAGATTAAGCTGGCTCTCGCGGACGTCGCTACCGGCCGCCGTCTGCTGCGCGCCGCGGGCTTCCGCGTATCGAAACGCAGGGTCTTCGAGGCGAATACGCTCTTCGACACTGCGCGGGGCGATCTGCGCCGCAAGGGTTGTCTGCTGCGCGTCCGTGAGGCTGGCCCGTTGGGTATTCTGACTTACAAAGGGGCGCCCGCCGCCGGTAAATATAAGGATCGCGAAGAGCTGGAAGTGGGAGTATCCGATCCGCGCAAGCTGAGTGACATGCTGACCCGCCTGGATTTCATTCCCACGTTCCGGTACGAAAAATTCCGCACCGAATACCACCGCCCCGGCGAAGCGGGCGTAGCCACACTCGACGAGACGCCAATCGGCGTGTATCTGGAATTGGAGGGCACGCCCGGCTGGATCGATCGCAGTGCCAAGCGGCTGGGGTTTGCGGCGTCGGATTACAGCACCGCGAGCTACTACGGTCTCTACGCGCATTACTGCCGCTTGAATGGGCTGCCGGTCACGCACATGACGTTCCAAAAGCAGAAGTCAGAAGACAGGAGTCAGAAGACAGAATAACGCCGGCGTTTGGCTTCCTTCTTCTGACTTCTGACTCCTGACTTCTTCTTACCCCTTCTTCTTCGCGCCTGGCAACCCCAACGTCTGCATCTCGCTGAAGTCCACGCGCCGATGCTCGTCCATCGCCAGGTTGGAGAGGATCACGGCGGTCGAATCGTTCAGCCCGACTTCCAGGTTCGACTTCGGCTTGTGGTTCATGGGGTCCTTGCAGCACAGGAAGAAGTCCTCGAGTTCCACTGTCACGGGATTACGGTCCTCCTCGGGCGCCATGATGCCTTTGCTATAGAGCCAGCGCCGCGCAAACTTGCTTTCGCGCGACAGGAATGAATCGTTGGCTTCCGCCGAATCCTTGGGTAGCAGCAGCGGAATCCCGCGGGAGGCCGCCGCCGTGGTCATGGTGGCGCCGGCTTTGAACGTATCCTTTTTGTCGGTGGCCTTCTTGACCTCGGTTGCCGACACCGGTTTGGGTTCGCGATACCATAGCGCGGTGGCCGGATGGGTGTCGTCGCCGATGGTGATCTCGATCGAGCCCGCGGTGCCCATGATCACTTCGCCGAATTCCTGCCGCGTGGCCTGCAGCAGGTCCAGGTGCGAACTGGTGCTGATGGAACTGTACAGCAGCTTGCGCCCGTTGGGATACACGTAGATCAACTGGATGTTGTCATAGACGTCGCGGCCGTCTTTAAACGTATCGATGCCGCCCACGCCGATCACGTATTCGGGCGGCGAGCCGAACATCCAATCGGCCACGTCGATCTGGTGCGAGGCCAGTTCGGCGGTGTTTCCACCCGCGTACTCGCGGTACATGCGCCAGTTGATCTTGCGCTCGAGCGAAGGATCCGGCACCAGACGCCGCTGGTCCGAATTGCGATGCCACTGTCCGCGGATGTGCGTGACGTTGCCCAGCACGCCCTGGTCGATCATCTGCTTGGCGGTCTGGTAGAACTGGCTGTAGCGCCGCTGCAAGCCCACCTGCAGAACCTGCTTGGGATGCTCGGCCACCAGCGCGCGCAGGGCATGCACCTCTTCGGCCTTATGCACCAGGCTCTTCTCGCAGAAGACGTGCTTGCCCGCCTGCAGGCTGTCTTTGGCGATCGGAAAGTGCTCGTACAGCGGCACGGCGATCAATACCGCGTCGATATCCTTGCGCGCCAGCAGTTCGCGGTAGTCTTTGTATGCCGCCGGATTATTGCCGGCGGTGTCCACGCCCTTCTTCAGGTTGACGTCCCAGTTGTCGCACACCGCCACGCAGCGGCCGGCGTCGGTTTCGTGGAGATGCTTGAGCAGATACGTGCCGCGGCTTCCAGTGCCGATAAATCCGTACTGCACCTGTTCGTTGGCGGCTTGCGCCTTCTGAATGGCGGCGACGGCCGAAACGGCGCCGGCCACCTTTACAAAATCGCGGCGGGTGACATCTTTGTCCTGTGCCATGCACGCAAATTGTAACATGCAGCTTTCAAACATCATCGGCCCGACGGCAGGAACCCGAAGGACACCACGGCGACGCCCAGGGTGCGCGGGTCGTCGCCCGCCGCGTGATACGGCGGATCTGCAGCAAACTCGACTTCGACAGTTCCGGAAGGGCCAGGCGGCAGCGGCCAGCGCAGAGTGTGGATCCCCAACTCCGTCAGCCGGGTGGTGCCCAGCAGCACGCCGTTCAGCCGTGCGCTGAAATCAGTGTGCCCAAGCGCGGCGAGCAGTTGGGGGCCGACGTCCAGGACCACTTCGAATTGGGTGGCGCGCGGCGCGCGGTAGAGGCGGGCCGTCGAGTGCGGTGCGGTCCAGCGAAAGCCTTCCTCGAGTCCGAACCAGCCCTCCGTCAGCTGCCACACCGGAGTGAGCTCGTTCATCATGATGTAGGTCGCATCCGGAGAGTCCGGTTCATGGACCGCAATCCAGAGCTTGCGGCTGGCCTCCGCCCAAACAAGCGTAGCGCCGGCGAGATTGCGCGGCATCGAGTTCGCCGCGGGACGATCCTGCATCGGATACAGAGTGGGCTCGATGCCCGGCAGCAGGTAGCGCAAGGCGCCGGCCGCACCCCAGGGCGGAAACGCGGGAGGCAGGCCGTGATACAGAAACGTGGAAATGCCCTGGAGCGAAGGGGCGGAGGCTTGCAACTGCGCGACATAGGCGCGCGCGTCTCTATCCTCCGCCCGTTTCTGGTTGCGATAGTCGCGCAAATCGATGTAGCTCCAGGGCAGCCACGCCGCCAGGAACACGGCGGCCAGCCAACCATACCGGGCATCGGCCAGTGAGGACAAAGCCATCGCCGCGCCAATCAACGGCACATACCAATAGGCGCTAAAAAGGCGTCCCGGCAAAAAGACCAACGGCACCAAAAAGAGCACGGCCGCGGCCACACCGAGCCACATCCGGCGATCGCGGCGGATGGCGGGAAGCACCAGCAGCGCGAAGCCCGCGAAGGGAATCCCAAACAGCTCGGCCGCGTAGAACCTGGCGCCGGCGGCCAATGCGGCGGGTGTGAAGCGGAAGGTGTAGTCATCATCCTGGTGGGGATTCCGGAGCATGCCTTGCAGCCCGAACGACAGCGACACCAGGAAGAACGGAATCAGCGGCCGCCATTGGCGCTTGCCGAACCAAAGCTCGTAGCACGCCAGCACGGCGGGCAGCATGACGGCCAGCTCTTTCGATTTATAAGCCAGCCAAAAGGCCAGGAACGACAACACCCAGCGGCGTTTGATCCAGAAAAGGAAACTGAGCAGGCAGAAGGCGGCGCAGAACAGATCGAACGCGTACATCGGTTTCCAGTACACGTCGAACACCGCCATATGGAACGCGAAGAACAGGGCGCCCGCGGATGCCGCGAAAGGCGAGGCCCCCAGATTGCGCAAGACGATCCACAGCAGCCAGACATTCAGCAGGTGGAGCAGGTGCAAAGGCAGCAGATATTTCCGGAAATCGAGGCCGTAGGCGCGGCTCATGATACGGAAATAGAGATGGCCCAAAGGCCGGAAGTTCCGGGCATTGTACACCGGGTTTACCAGGTCCTTGGCGAAATCGGCCAGCGGGACATGGGGCGTCCAACTCAGGTTGTCCAACTCATCGCCGGTGAAGAAGCCCTGGTATGCGGCGCGATTGGCGATGAAGAACGCGAGCGCCATGGCGACGAACAAGGCCAGTCCAATCCATTTGTTGAAATGGGGCAAGGCACGATGTTACTACGCGGCACGCAGGAAGAGCGGGGCTGGGAGCCCCGCGCAGGCCGGGGGCCTGCCCCACTGTTATCATGAACTAAAATGACATGGCGTTGATCGCCGTTTCCGGACAGCCCGGTTGCCGCTTCGAAGAAGTGGCGCGCATCTCCGCGCACCGCCTCGGGTTCGAGTTGGTCAATGAATCGCGGATTCACGGGCTCATCGAGCGCGAATTTGGCGCGGACGCCGAGGTGCCTCCGAAGGCCCGCCCCGACCTGGTGGCATCCATCCTGGCGCGCCTTGCGACCGAGCACCACATGGTGTACTGCGCGGCGGGTGCCGAGATGCTTTCGCGCCAGTTCCCCGGCACCTTGCGCGTACACGTGGCCGCGCCGGATTCGGTGCGTATCGGCAATCTCATGCTGGACCGGCGGCTGGAGCGCCCGGCGGTCCGCCAACTGTTGCGCGAGTTGGACGCGGCACAGCGCGAGCAGTACAAGAGCACGGCCGGCAGAGCCACGGCGCTGCCGCATTGGTTCGATCTGATTCTGAACGCGGAATCGATGGACTCCGAGCAGATGGTGGAAATGATTCAGAGTTCGGCGCGAACTTTGGGCTTGAAGGAGCGCGGCTTTCTGTCGGCGGCGGCCGAGGCGCAAATCCAGTTTCAGATCCGGCTGCGCCTGGCACGGCATGGCATCGTGCCCCCCGGCGCGGTGCGGCTGCCGGACAAAACCTTCGCCCACCCGAGCGAGCGGGTGTTCGCCAACCTGCTGGATTTCTACCGCATCGCCTGGGAGTACGAACCGCGCAATTTCCCGGTCCAGTGGGATGCTGAGGGCCGCATTTCCGAATCCTTTACGCCGGATTTCTATTTGCCGGAGTTCGACTTATACGTGGAACTCACCACCATGAAGCAGTCGCTGGTGACGCGCAAAAACCGCAAGATCCGGCTGCTGCGGGAACTGTATCCGCACCTGAACGTGCAGGTGTTCTACCAGAAAGATTTCGAGAACCTGATCTTCAAGTACGGCCTGGCGGAGCGGCCCGTGAAAGTATGAGCCGCGAAGCCGTGAGCAAGGACCCGCCGGGCATCGAACGCATCCTGTTCACCGAGGAGCAGATCGCGCAGCGTATCCAGGAAGTGGCCGCCGAAATCAGCGAGCGCTACCGGGGCAAGCAACTGAAACTGGTGGGCGTGCTGAAGGGGTCGGTCTTCTTTCTCACCGCACTAGCCCGCCAGATTCAGATTCCGGTGAAGATCGATTTTCTGGCCATCTCCAGCTTCTCGAACAAATCCAGCGCGCCGGGTATCGTGCGCATAGCCAAGGACCTGGACGAGCCCATCGAAAACGAAGACGTGCTGCTGGTGGAAGACATTGTCGATACCGGCTTGACGCTGCGCTACCTTCTGCAAACGCTCTCCAGCCGAGGCCCCAACTCGCTGGGGGTATGCACGTTCCTGGACCGCAATTCGCGCAGGCTGGTCCAGATTCCGGTGGAATTCCGCTGCTTTGAGATTCCCGACCGCTTTGTGATCGGTTTCGGCCTGGATCACAATCAGCTCTACCGCAACTTGAGCTACGTGGCGGTGATGAAGCCGGAAAAGAGCTCCTGACGCGTTGGCCGGCGCGCGCGCGATCGGCCGGGCGCGTCCTGCTGGCCGTCTGCGCGCTGCTACTCGCTACGCCGTACCACGCCATACTGCACGTTCTACCGCTGCATGTTTACCACGACCGCCCGACCGGCGAGGCGCGGGATTTTGTACGAACTGTTCGGCTTCGACCACGATCCCCGGCGCCCGCGATCTGAAGCCCGAGAACGAGCTGGAACTATACAGCCGCGATCCGGGAGGGTGGCTCGTTGCGGGTCCTGGAGGACCCGCGCAGGCGTGGGCGCCTGCCCCGCTGAGGCATAATAGTGATTCATACCGGAAAAACTTATGTCCAAAACTACAGACACGTTTGTCGAACAGAATCGGGAACGTCTTCTCGACGAATTGAAAGAGTTCCTGCGTATTCCCAGCATCAGCACGCTGCCCGAGCATCGCGGCGATATCGACCGCGCCGCCGAATTCGTGGCCGGCAGCTTGCGCCACGTGGGGATGGAGAATGTGGAGATCATTCCCACCGCCAAGCATCCGCTGGTATACGCGGATTGGATGCACGCGCCGGGCAAACCCACGGTGCTGTGCTACGGCCACTACGATGTGCAGCCGGCCGATCCTCTGGACGAGTGGAAGAGCCCGCCCTTCGAGCCGGACGTGCGCGACGGGAACATTTACGGACGCGGCACGGCGGACGACAAAGGCCAGATGTACATGCACGTGAAGGCCATCGAAGCGTTGCGCGCGGCGAGCGGAACGCTGCCCATCAACGTGAAGTTTCTGGTGGAAGGCGAAGAGGAAGTCGGCGGCGAATCCATCGCCAAGTACGTGGCGGAGAATTCCGAAAAGCTGAAAGCGGATGTGGCGCTGGTTTCCGATACCGAGCTTTTCGCGGAGGGCATTCCGACGCTCTGCATCGGCCTGCGCGGATTGGTCTACATGGAGGTGGAATCCAGCGGGCCCGCGCGCGATCTGCACTCCGGCTTGTACGGAGGCGCCGCGCCGAATCCGATTTTCGGGCTGGTGGAGCTGCTTTCAAAAGTGAAGAACGCCAACGGCGTGATCCAGGTGCCGGGAATCTACGACGATGTACAGCCGCCCGATCCCGCCGAGAAGCGAAGCTGGAAACGGCTGCCATTCAGCGAAGAGGAATTCCGGCTGAAAGAAGTGGGATCAAGCGAACTCACGGGCGAGCGCAAGCCCTCCGTGCTGGAGCGCGTCTGGGCGCGGCCGACCTTTGAAGTACACGGCATCGCCGGCGGATTTACCGCGGCGGGCGCCAAGACCGTGATTCCCGCGAAGGCCACCGCCAAGGTAAGCATCCGGCTGGTGCCAAAGCAGGTTCCGGATAAGATCGTCGCGGCGTTCCGCGAGTTCGTCCAGAAGCATGCTCCAAAGGGCATCCATTTCGAGGTGCGCGTATTGAGCTCCGGGCCGGGGCTATCGGTGAATCCGGACCATCCCGCCATAAAGGTGGCGGCTAAGGCCTTCAGCGATATTTTGGGCAAGAAGACCGTTTTCATCCGCTCGGGTGGATCGATTCCGATTGTAGGCGATTTCGCCACGCATCTCGGAATTCCTACCGTGCTGATGGGCTTCGGCCTGCCGGACGACGGCCTGCACTCGCCTAACGAGAAGTACAAGCTTGAGAACTACTATAAGGGCATTATGACCGTGGCGCACTTCTTCGAGCAGTACGGGGCCTAGAGAGGCGACCGCGGACGCCGCGATCTCAGTCACTGGGTAGGAGTTTTGCCGTCCGGAACGTCGCCCATGACTTCGGCGGGGATTTCGCGCATCACGCCGTCCAGGCCGCGAATCCGGGGGAGCACGGCGTAGTGGCCGTGCCCTTTGCCGTCGTCCCAGACCAAGCCCATGTCGTACCAATCTTCTTTTTCGTGGTGCGTGACGTCCTTCTGGCGTCGGAGGCGCTGTTTGCGGTAGCGTTCCAGATCGGCGATAGTCGCGGAGATGGAACGCTCCAGGCGCTCGGGACTGCGGTAGTGGGAGTGGATGGCTGAGGCGTAATCCGTAGCGGACATGGCTGGGTCGTGAATGCGGGCCTCGCGGCGGTCGATGCGCGCCAGTTTCCACTGCGTGACGGCGATTTGTTCGACCAAGGACTTTTCGAAGTCGTCCTGGGGCATCAGGGCGGCGGAGAGGCGCTCGAAGTGTTCATCGAATTCAGCCTGACTTTCGCCCGAGATGACGGCGGATTGGGCGCGCGGGCCGTGCGCCAGGGCGTTCGCGGCTTGGGAACGGGCGCCGCCAGACTTTTGGGCATTCCGCCGGTTTGCCTGGATCTGTTTGATAGAAGCCATAATTCGCTCTCCTGCGATTTAAGAGTAGCTTGGCGGCTTGGCGGAATTGGCCAGCGGAGCGGGTGGGAAATTGGGAAGTACTTTGTTTGGTTCTGGTTGCGGCGAGGAAAAAAGTTGCTAGTACTTGTGACCCGCGGTGCAGGTGCGGGGCTCAAGCCCCGCGCGGGCTCAAAGCCCGCCCTCCATTCACCCCTTGCCGTTGGTGTCTTCGAGGAAGGCGCGCAGCCGGTGGCTCCGGCTGGGATGCCGCAGCTTGCGCAACGCTTTGGCCTCGATCTGCCGGATTCTCTCACGCGTGACCGCGAAGTTCTGGCCGACCTCTTCCAAGGTGTGCTCGCTGCCGTCCTCCAGTCCGAAGCGCATCTTGACGATCTTCTCCTCGCGCGGCGTGAGAGTCTTCAGGACCTGGGCGGTCTGCTCGCGCAGGTTCAGATTGATCACCGCGTCGGAAGGCGAGAGGCCCGCTTGGTCCACCAGAAAGTCACCCAGGTGGGACTCGTCCTCTTCGCCCACGGGAGTCTCGAGCGAGATCGGTTCCTGCGCCACGCGCAGGACTTTGCGCACTTTCGAAACTGGCAGATCCAGGCGCTTGGCCAGCTCCTCGCTGGTCGGCTCGCGGCCCAACTCCTGAATCAACTGCCGCGACGCGCGGATCAGCTTGTTGATGGTCTCGATCATATGCACCGGAATGCGGATGGTGCGGGCCTGGTCCGCAATGGCGCGCGTGATGGCTTGCCGCACCCACCAGGTGGCATACGTCGAGAATTTGTATCCGCGGCGGTACTCGAATTTGTCCACCGCGCGCATCAGGCCGATATTGCCCTCCTGGATCAGGTCCAGGAACTGCAGGCCGCGATTGGTGTAGCGCTTGGCAATGCTCACCACCAGCCGCAGGTTGGCCTCGATCAATTCGCGCTTGGCGGTCTCGGCTTCGTGACCGGCCTTGGTGATGACGGCCAGGGCTCGCCGCAACTCCGCCGCCGGGCAGCCGCAACGCTCTTCGATCTGCTGCAACCTTTGCGCGTGACCGCGCTGTTCGCGGCGCAGTTCCTTGATGCCCTCCGCCCGCGCCGGCGAAGTGTCTATATGGCGCTGGATGCGAGCCATCTCCCGCTCCACCGGCGTCAGTTCCTCCACCGCCGCCCGGATCTGCGCGGCGAAGCGCTGCACCATGGACCCCTGGAAGCGGACCGTGCGGATGCGCCGCGAAGCCCGCACGCGCGCGCGCTGCGTTTCCCAAAGCAGGTGGGCATGCTGTTTGGGCTTCAGCCCGCGCGGAATGGCGTTCAGCTTCTGCCGCAACTGTTGAAATTTTCTGAAATGCCGGGCGGCCTCTTCCGCCATGGCGATCAGCTCCTGGCCGCTATCGCCGCTCTCTTCGGGGGCATCGTCGATGCTGAGGGGGTCGGCCACCAGCATCACCTCGCGCGCGGGAATCGCGCCGCGCCGCACCTCCTCCGCGCGGTCCAGGATCTCCCGGATCACCAGCGGCGACCGCGAGAGCGTCTTCATCACCGTGTTCTGGCCGCGTTCGATGCGCCGCGCGATTTCCGTTTCCCCTTCGCGCGACAACAGCGGAACGGTGCCCATCTCGCGCAGATAAGTGCGTACCGGATCGTCGACCTTTTCCCCGCCGGTCGGAACCAAATCCAGGTCCAGCAGGTCTTCGGCATCGTCCAATTTCTGGTCGAATTCGAGTTTGGGTTCTTCCAGGATCTCGATGACCGACCCATCCAGCTCGGCCAGCAGGTTGCCGAGTTCGGTGCCGTTGCCGAGACCGGCGGGCAGGGCTTCGGTCAGGTCTTCATAGGCGACGTAGCCCTTGCCTTTGCCCTCACCCACGAGTTGTTGCAAACGATCGAGTTTATTTTCGGCTGCCACTGAAGCGACCCACCCGTTGCGAAACTATTTTCCACATTGTACACCCGCGCGTTACCAGCGGCGCATTTTATGCGGGCTTTTCGAGATGGCGCAACTCCTCCGCCAGCCGCAGCGCCTCGCGCAAATCTCCACTCCGCTCCGCCGCTCTTACGCGGGCTTTCAAGGCGGACACCTCCGCCTTGAGGCCGGAGCGCTCCAGGCTGCGGACGCACTCCACCCCTAGGGATAGTGAGACAGCCGAGCCATTCGTTTCATCCTGCAACACCGCGGATGCCAATAATTCGCGATCGCCGTCCTCCAGGCGCGCGTGCAGTTCCTCGTAAGTGACCGCGCCGCCCGCGTGGAGCGCGAACAGCGCCTTGAATACGCGCCGCGTAGCGAACTGTTCCACCGCCGGCAGCCGCTCCAGCTCCGGAATCAGCTCCTGGCGCGCTTCGGCATCGGAAACCAGCAGGTTCAGCAGAATCTTTTCGTCCGCGCGTAGGGGCTCCCGCACGGGTGCAACCTTCTTGTCGCGCCGGTCCATGGCGGCTTTGCGGAAATTTTCCAACACCAGCCCCGCGTCCACACCCAGGTATCCCGCTACGTCATTGGCCACCGCCACCCGTTCAATTTTATCCGGCAGCCGCTGGATGGCCGGCAGCAGAAACTGGAATCCCGCCACCCGTCCTTCGGCCGTGCGCAGGTCGAACTTCGCCCGCGCCCGGTCGGCCAGCCAGTAAAAGTAGGCCGGCGCCTTATCCAGCTTGGCGCGATACGCTTCCGCCCCGCGTTCCTTGCAATATTCGTCCGGATCGAGACCGCCTTCCAACTCCACGATCCGCACATGCATGCTCTCGTCCAGCAGCAGGTTGATGGACCGCTCGGCGGCGTTGGCTCCCGCCGCATCCGGATCGAAATTCACTACGATCTTATCGGCATGCCGCCGCAATGCCTGCACTTGCTGCGCGGTCAGCGCGGTTCCGCAACTGGCCACCACTTCGCGCACGCCCGCCGCGGAGACGCCGATGGCGTCCATGTAGCCTTCCACCAACACGGAGCGGTCGGCTCGCCGGATGCCCTCCTTGGCCCGGTGCAAGTTGTAAAGTACGGCGCTCTTCTTATATATCGGCGATTCCGCGGAATTCAAGTACTTGGCTTCGTCGGCGGGATCGAGCGCCCGCCCGCCGAATCCAATGGTTTTCCCCGATTCGCTGTGGATGGGAAACATTAGCCGGTTGCGGAATCGGTCGTAGAAGCTGCCATCTTCCCGTCGGCCCATTAGGCCGGAATTCTCCATTTGCTCGGGTGTGAAACCCTGTTTCTCCAAGATGCGCAACAGCGAACGGCCGGACCGCTCGGCGTATCCCAGCCCGAATTGCGCGGTCGTCTCGGGCGCTACGCCGCGCTTCTCCAGATAGCGCCGCGCCTCGGCGCCCGCCGGCCCGGCAAGCTGCTCCTGAAACGCAGCTTCGGCCAGTTCCTGGATTTGAAATACGCCGGCCCGCAGGCGCGTGTCCGCATCGGCATACTCCGCGCGCTTGGGCATGGGAATGCCATTGCGCTCCGCCAGCAGCTTAAGCGCTTCCGGAAAACTGACGTGCTCGAATTCCATGACGAACTTCAGCACATCGCCGGCCGCGCCGCAGCCGAAGCATTTATAAAACTGGTGCCCCGCATGCACGGAAAAAGACGGCGTCTTCTCACTGTGAAATGGGCAGAGGCCGGTGTAACGGGAAACGCCGGACTTCCGCAGGCGCACGTATTCCCCGATCACCTTCACGATGTCGAGGGAGGATTTCAGCTGCTCTTTGAACTCCATGGCGCCTGTGCTTCGATTATCGCCGAAATGCCATGGCTAAAAGCAGCAGGGCCGTTGCCAGCGAGATCGCCATGGATACAGCCAGGATCACGGGACGAAACTCCATGCGGACCACATGCTCTCCCGGCGGCACGGCCACGCCACGGAACGCGATATCGGTCCGGTAAATTGCCGTCGGAGTGTCGTCCAGCCACGCTTGCCATCCGGGATAGTAGCTCTCGGACATCACCAGCAGCGCCGGCGCCGCGCTCCGTATCGACAATTCGATCGAATCCGGCTGGTACCGCGAAACCTTCACCTCGTCCGTATCGATGACATGCGCTGCATTGCCGGCCGGCAAAACGATAGCTTGTTCCGTAATCGCGGTGCGCCGGAAATCGATGGTCCCGCTGTCTATCAAGCCGCGCGCCTCGGCGAGCGACGCCGCGGGCTTGATTTCCCGTACCAGGAAGAACCTCGGCATCACCCTCAGGTTTTCAAATATCTCGTAGCCGGCCAGACTCTTCAGATGCTGGTATCTGGGGTTCGACCATAGCCCGACTGCGCCCTGCGGACGGGTGATCAGATATTTTACGTTCATCAAATCCAAGACAGGGGAGTCGACTTTCTCAACGGGGTAATACCATCCCCAGCGATATCCGTCGTGAAGGAATAGACGAAGCTGAATAATATACTCCGGCGCCAAAGGACTGACTCCGTTTGCGTCGGGCACGCCAGTGATTGGCGCCCCGGTCGCCCAGTTAATGCTGGCGTCCACTGTGTCGATCCGCCAGGGGGGATCGTTCTGGTTCACATCGCGGCGCACCTCGTTAAGCAGAGCCGCGCTGCCCTCGAACCACTGGCGGGTCACCACCGGATTCTCCTTTAACGATGAGCAGTTCATCGGGCGCCCGGACCCCACCAGGAACAGGTCCACGGCGATGACCACGCCAACCATCCACCGCAGCCCATCGGAAATCCGAAGCGCATCCAAGCCCATCGCCGCCAATCCCGCCAGCGCCAGGGTAAAGATGCAGTAAGTGTACTCGGGATGAATGCCGATCCTCACTGTCTCGGGTAAGAGAGGATAGATCCAGCGCCATAAGACGGTCTTATCGCCCAGCATCCATAACATGCCAACCAACAACATGATTCCCAGCAGCGCGACATACTTCGTGCGGCGCAAAAACGGAGCGATCAAGGCCAGCGAGAGACCCGCGATACTACAATACAGATAGAGAAAGGTTATGTCGCCTGGCCCATGAAAGCGCTGTAGGTCAAAGAGATTGTAATGATTGGGGAGCACCAGTGAGACGAGGCTTTCCCAGTAAAGACCCCCGCCCGTGCCCAGCCAGCCGGCGCGATACTTGGCGACGCTGTGCTGCGATAGTTGCACGGTCGGTATGAATTGGATCGACGCGAGCGCAATCCCTAGCACGCAGCCAGCGGCGGTCGAGGCGATGAGCTGGATGCGGGC
>Ga0181534_10001598_pt1 | contig 14632 bp, 12 predicted proteins | sample PEATcosm2014_Bin_37_FD_119758 | JGI IMG/M metagenome (GOLD analysis project Ga0181534, IMG submission 119758) | Peatland microbial communities from MTU Mesocosm Facility, Houghton, MI, USA - PEATcosm2014_Bin17_10_metaG | ecosystem: Environmental > Terrestrial > Soil > Wetlands > Peat | place... | reverse complement strand
TTGGTGAAATTGCCCGTGGCGTTTTCCGCCGGTAGCACGCTGAATACGGCGCCTGTCGCCGGGGCGAGGCTGGCCACGTGGCCGTGGAAGACTTTGCCGGGAAGCACGTCAGCTTCCACGGTTACTGCCTGGCCAGCGTGCATGTGTGCCAGCTGGCTCTCCTTGAAATTGGCGTCAACCCACAGGCCACGCGCAGGCACGAGTGACATCATTTGCGCGCCAACAGTGGCATAGGAGCCCGCGCGAGCGCTCCGATTACCAACAGTACCGTCCATCGGCGCACGCAACTCCGTGTAACTGAGGTTGAGGTCCGCAACGTCGCGGTCAGCCTTTGCCTGCGCCAATGCCGCAGCAGCTTGTTGGCTTTGTGAGTCGATGACATCCAACTGCCGCTGAGCCGCTGCAAGTGCTGCGCGGGTCTTGGCTCCAGCGGCGATCGCGTTCTTATAGTCGGCGTCCGCTTTCTGAGATTCCTGCGTCGACACGGCCGACAGCTTTTCCAGGCGGCGGTAACGAACCTGATCTTCCTGCGAGCGCTCGATTTCAGCATCGGCGGCGTTGATGCCAGCCTGCGCTTGAGCGATGACCGCCTCCTGCAAGTGGCGCGTGGCTGACAGATTGGCAATAGCCGCCTCTTGAGCGGCTACAGCCGCAACTGCGCGAGCGCGGGCAGCAACGTAGTCACGGTTATCCAATTCAACGAGAACATCACCGGCATGGACTTGCTGATTGTCGGTGACGGCTACGCGGGAGATGAACCCGCTCACCTTTGGCGCGATCACTGTGATGTCGCCACCGACATATGCATCGTCGGTGCTCTCAATGAAGCGACCGACAGTCCACCAGTGGTACCCAAACACGCCGGCTGACACCACGATGATTGCTGCCGCGCCGGACAGCAGCATTGATTTGCGTGACGGCGGATTGAGATGCCGCGGGACGGCTCCTTCAGGGCCCGCGACCGCACTATTCATACAAAGCTCCGGTCTTCTGTGCCGCAGCAACTTCCGCTGCGCGCGCCAACCGCTGGCGCATACGCTCGCCGGCAGCAGGGCCAGGCACGAGGGCGAATCCGCCGCCGGGGATCCGGCGACCGGTCACGCGATCAACGACAACAGGCTCTGCGATGGCGCCCGTCTCCCGATCCGCGAGCAGCACGCTCGCCCCCTCCGGCGCGAAGTGCTTATTTCCCCAAGCCAGAAGCATCGCCAGCACTGGCCGGAAATCACGCCCCTTATCGGTCAGGACGTATTCGTAACGCGGCGGCTTCTCGCTGTACAGCCGCCGCTCGAGGATCCCGTCCTGAACGAGGCCGTTCAGGCGCCGAGTCAGCATGTTCGGTGCAATTTCGAGACTTTTCTGGAATTCATCGAACCGTTTCAGGCCATAAACGGCATCGCGGATGATGAGAATGTTCCACCACTCGCCTACGCTTTCGAGGCTCCGGGCGATGGGACACTGCGGATTACCGGGGATCTTTGCTTCCATAACCGCCAAGATAGGGTAGTTACTATCATTTTGCAAGTGACTACCCCGGTGACGGGTCTGGCATAATTTCCGGCCACTGCCGACGAGCCCTATGCACCGGAGGCCCTTTTGAGACTGTTTCCGACCCGCCTCTTCGCAGCGCTCGCTCTCATGGCGTCTATTGCCACGGCACAGACTTCGCCATTGGTGGTTGAGGACGCCTGGGTGCGCGCCACACCGGGCGCAGATATTGCGGCGGCTTACATGACGCTGCGCAATACGGGGAAGACCTCGATAACCGTAACGGGCGTGGAGTCACCAGTCGCCGGGCACGCGATGATTCACGAAACGAAGGTCGAGGGAGGCCAGTCAAAGATGCGTCCACACGAGCACCTCGTGATTGCACCTGGAGCGACGATCAAACTCCAGCCGGGTGGACTTCATGTAATGATCCACGATCTGAAGCAACCCCTTACGGTGGGTGGGAAAGTGCCGCTCGTCATTCTTGTGTCCGGTGGCGGGACGGTGGCAGCAACCGCTGCTGTCCGTCCACTGAGCGCGGAATGAGATCCGCGATTTGATCCAACAACATCCTCTGCCGGATCACGTCACTCCCTACGACAAGTTTGCGTGGAGTGACACTCAGATGGAGCACCTGCTCGTCAGTGGCGAGTACGAGCGGGAGCTGGCGGCTTATTTCGGCCAAAGCGAATACACGGACTTGCGGGAGCTTGCGCAGCGCGCGGCCTCGCAGCCTCTCGCCGACGACGCGATTCGTGTGTTTGTAGTCCCCGGAATCATGGGCTCACAGTTGGGCATCAAGCGCGAGCCGCCGCTGCCACACGACATCCTGTGGCTGGATCCAATTGATATACAGGTCGGTCGCCTGTCGTCACTTCATTTGCAGGATGGCGCGGCCATTGTGCCGTTGGGTGTCGTACTGTATTCGTATCTGCGCTTGAAGTTGAATCTGCGCGCGGCCGGATTCTCGCCTGTTCTGTACGATTACGACTGGCGTCGCGGCGTGGATGAGCTGGGCGCCGAGCTGGCTGACAGAATCCGCAATGAGCCGAACGATCGGATCATGATTGTCGCGCACAGCATGGGTGGCCTGGTGAGTCGTGCGACACTGACGCAACCGGGGATGAGCAATGTCGAGCGCCTGGTGTTGCTCGGCACGCCCAATTTCGGCTCGTTCGCTCCGCTGCAGGCTTTGCGCGGAACGTATCCGGTGGTCCGCAAGATATCCAGTCTCGTTGGTACAGGGACGCCGGAGATGTTGGCGGGCAGGATTTTCAACAGCTTCCCGAGCTTGTACCAGATGCTGCCATCAGCGCAATGCAACGGCTGCGCCAACCTGTTTGACTCCGCGGAGTGGCCCCGAACCGGCCCCCGACCCAACAGGACACTGCTGCGCCAGGCCCGGGATATCCAAAGCAAGCTCATACAGGCAGACGACCGGATTTGTGTCGTTGTTGGCGTTGGGCAGGAGACTGTGACGGCGGTTACGAAGCGCAAGGATGACTTTGTTTATACGATCACCCGGCACGGCGATGGGACGGTACCGGCTGTCAGCGCCGGTTTGCCGGGCGCTCGCAACCACTACACCCCGGCAGCTCATAGCGACTTGACGAGGGATCCGACGGTAGCAGCGGCGGTGATAGAGCTGCTGCTGACAGGGAAGACGAATCACTTGCCGTCGAAATGGAAGAGCAAAAGCGTCGTGCAGGCGACGATCAGCGATCAACAGTTGCGGCGCATGCATACGAACAAGGTGGATTGGGCTGCGCTGGAGCCGGATGAGCGGCGGGTGTTTCTGGAGAATCTGAACGAGCCGCCGAAGCTGGAATTGAAGGCGCCCAGGAAGCGGGCAGCAGCCACGTCAAGGAACGGCACCAGGCGTACCAAGAGCAAGCGATGACTGGCGCAGTCATTGTCTGGTTTCGCCAGGACCTGCGCCTGAAGGACAATCCGGCGCTGCACGCCGCGGTTCAGACGGGTCAGCCCGTCATCCCGGTGTATATCTGGTCCCCTGAAGAGGAGGGCGATTGGCCACCCGGCGCAGCCTCGAGATGGTGGTTACACCATTCGCTCCAGGCACTCGCCGCCGATCTGGAGAGCCACGGCTCCCGCTTGATACTGGCGCGCGGCCGAGCGCTGGCTGTGTTGAAAGAGCTCGCCACTGCAACGGGCGCGACAGCTGTCCACTGGAACAAGCGCTACGAGCCTGCTGCTGTGCAGTGCAGTCAGCAGGTGGCAAAAGGCCTCGGTGTTGAGACCGTGGAGTTCAACGGCGCGTTGCTGTCCGACCCCACCAAATTCGCGAACAAAACGGGCAAGCCCTATCAGGTATTCACAGCATTCAAGCGCGGGCTGCTGCATGTACTGGATCCGGGGCCGTTGGTGCCCGTCCCGCGGACGTTCCCCAATCCAACACGGTGGCCCAAGTCAGCTTCCCTGAAATCACTGGAGTTGATGCCGAAGATCCAGTGGTACAAAACCATGGAGGCCAATTGGACCCCGGGCGAGCAGAGTGCAAACAAGCGCCTGACCCAGTTTTTGCGCCAGACAGTCGACGACTACCCCACTACGCGCAACCTGCCCGCGGTCGATGGCACCTCCAGGCTGTCCCCCCATCTGCATTTCGGCGAGATCGGACCGCGCCAGGTGTGGCACGCCCTGGGCGCACGCGGACGCAACTCCGTTTTCATGAGCGAAATTGTCTGGCGAGAATTCGCATATCACCTGTTGCATCACTTCCCGCATACAACCACTCAGCCCCTGCACACGGAATTCGAAAAATTTCCCTGGCGGCGCGATGCACGACTCCTGCGCGCCTGGCAGCAGGGCATGACTGGCATTCCGATGGTGGATGCAGGCATGCGCGAGCTATGGGGAATGGGTTGGATGCACAACCGCGTTCGGATGGTCGTCTCGTCCTTCCTCGTCAAGAACCTGTTGATCGGGTGGCAGCAAGGCGCCCACTGGTTTTGGGATACCCTGGTTGACGCTGATCTCGCCAACAATACCCTCAACTGGCAATGGTCAGCGGGATGCGGTGCAGACGCGGCGCCTTACTTCCGGATCTTCAATCCAGAAACGCAGGCGAAGCGTTTTGATCCGCAGAACCTGTACATCCGCAAATGGGTGCCCCAGGAGGGTCATCCCAAACCGATAGTCGATTTGAAGAAAACCCGCGAAGCGGCGCTCGACGCCTATGTCACGATGCGCCGGGAACGACGCGAAAAGGGGTGATCATGAAGTTGCCGTTCTGCACCGTCGACGTATTCACTGAGCAGCGCTTTGGCGGGAATCCGCTTGCTGTCTTCGTGGATGCGCCGGAGTTGCCGGACGATGTCATGCAGACTATCGCGCGCGAGTTCAACCTGTCAGAGACGGTATTCATAGTCAAACCCCGCGACTCGCGCGCCAAGCGCCGGTTGCGAATCTTCACCACGACCCGTGAGCTGCCGTTCGCGGGTCATCCTACAGTCGGTGCCGCCCAGGTACTCGTTGAGAATGGATTGGCTGGTGTCACGGGTGATCTCGGCAGTTTTCTCCTGGAGGAGGCGGTGGGGCTCGTGCCGATCAACGTGCGTAGACAGCCGAACGGCGCGTGGTTCGTGCAGCTCACGACAGCAACGCTGCCACAGCAAGGTGCTGCCGCTCCGCCGTTTGCTGAGCTGGCAAAGCTGTTGAATGTCGCGGAAGCGGACATTCTGCAGGAGCGTGACTTCCCGCAGTTCTATGGGTGTCCCGTGCCGTTTCTGTTCGTGCCGCTACGCGATCGCAGTGTGCTGGCGCGGGTCAGTGTCGACACGGGCATCAGTCGGAAGATTCGTGCAACGGCCGGATCATCCGAAGTGTTTGTGTTTTCGTATGACCCGGAGCGTCCAGGATCGGACATCCGGGCGCGGATGTTTGCTGATGGATTGGGGATCGCAGAGGACCCTGCTACGGGCGCCGCCGCCGCGGCGTTCGCGGGCTACCTGGCGAGTCGAGCCGGAAAACCGGACGGGACGTTGCGGTGGACCGTGGAGCAAGGATTTGAAATGGGACGACCCAGCCTGATTTTTCTGGAAGCGGATGTAGCGAATGAAGCCGTTACGGCCGTTCGCGTTGGCGGCACGGCCGTCAGGGTGAGTGACGGCACGTTGGTCGTCGGCTAGGACCTGTGTGACTAATGGGCGCCGTCAGATCAAAGCGGCATCCGTAGTGACGACACTGTCCGCGCCCGTCTGCACCACGCGAGCCAGCGACAAGCTGTTAGGCAGTACCTGGCTGGCGTAGAACCGCGCCGTGTGCAATTTCGACTCGTAAAACGCCTTGTCCGCGCCCTGCAGGTTTTTCGACGCAATTGCGGAAGATCTGGCCAACAGCCAGCCGCCCATCACATACCCGCACAGCATGAGGTACGGCACTGACACGGCCATTGCTGCATCGGGCCGCGAGCTCAACGCCTGCAGAAGCGACTGGGTCGCATCTTTCAATAGACCAACGGCCTCCAAGGCTGCCTTCCGTGTAGGACTGTCTTCCAACCCTTCGAGCTCGCGTGACATGTCGACGATCAGCGCGCTCATCGCTGCACCGCCATCCCGACCGATTTTCCGACCAATGAGATCGTTTGACTGAATGCCGGTTGTGCCTTCGTAAATGGTCGTGATGCGAGCATCACGCACATACTGAGCGGCACCCGTCTCCTCAATGAATCCCATGCCGCCGTGGACCTGCACACCGATCGCAGCAACCTGGTTGCCGGTTTCGGTGCACCATCCTTTGACAATGGGGATCAACAGATCACCGCGCGCTTGCGCAGCTGCACGCTGCTTCTCGTCCGTATGGTGGCTGGCGAGATCCAACTGGTAAGCGGCGTATATCGAGACCGCACGGCAGGCCTCGGTGGTCGACTTCATCGTCAGGAGCATCCGTTTGATGTCCGGGTGATGAATGATCGGCATGGGTCCCTCTGCTTGCGCAACCGGCGGCTTGCCCTGGATCCGGGTACGCGCGAATTCGACTGCTCTTTGGTAAGCACGCTCGCCGACTGCATAGCCTTCCAACCCAACGGAAAGCCGGGCCGCGTTCATCATGATGAACATGTACTCGAGGCCGCGATTCGGTTGGCCGATCAGATAACCGATGGCGCCCTCTTTTTCGCCATAGGCCAGCACACAGGTGGGACTCGCGTGAATGCCGAGTTTGTGCTCGATTGACACGCAACGCACGTCATTGGGCTTGCCGAGCGACCCATCCTCATTCACCAGCACCTTCGGCACAATGAACAGGGAAATACCCCGCACCCCGGCCGGGGCACCTTCGATTCGAGCCAACACCATGTGAATGATGTTGGAGGTACAGTCGTGATCACCCCACGTAATGAAAATCTTCTGTCCGAACACGCGATAGTGATCGCCTTCGGGAACCGCGCGGGTGCGGATCTGCGCTAGGTCCGAGCCAGCCTGCGGCTCGGTGAGGTTCATGGTGCCGGTCCATTCGCCGCTGATCATCTTCGGCAGGTAGGTGCGCTTCTGCTCCGCGGTACCGGTCAGCTCGAGAGCGTGCACCGCGCCGTGAGTCAACATGGGACAGAGCTTGAAAGCGAGATTGGCCGATCCCCAGATTTCCTGAACCGCTGTCACCAACGCCTGTGGCACCGCCTGGCCACCATACTCGGGATCGGTGCCGAGCTGCGTCCACCCGCCGGCAGCAAACTGTTGGTAGGCGTCGCGGAAGCCCGGCGCCGCTACAACTCCCTGATCCGTCCAACGCGCGCCGTGCTTGTCACCCGAACGGTTTATGGGGTCGAGCACCGTTTCGGCAAACCGGCCCGCCTCTTCCAAAATTGAATCCGCGACATCACTGGAGTAGTCAGAGAGTTCCGGAAACTGCGCGAGGCGCGACGCCTGCAGCAGCTCTTCCAGCACAAAATGTATTTCCCGAAGCGGTGCGCGATACATGGATTTTCCCCTGGGTGGAATGCCTACAGTCTACCAGCGGGAAGGTCATCTTACTCGCCGGTAACCCCTAACGCGGGCACGATATTCGCCGCCAGAAATTCGACAAAACGCTGCACGCGCAGGTCTGCCTCGAGCGCGGCAGGGTAAACCGCGTATAGAGCCGCTGGAGGCGGGACCGTCCACTCCGGCAAGACCTGCTTCAGGCGCCCGGTCGCCAGCCCCTGACGGCACAGGAACTCAGGTAATAAACCAATACCGAGCCCCGCAGCGGTCGCGGCGTGCAGAACCGCGGGGTCGTTCACCGCGAGCTTGGGGGACAGGAGCACTTCGGCTCGCTGCGCACCACGCTCCATGCGCAGCCGATACTGCGGCGGGTCGGTCGCCTCCGGCGTCAGAAGGTCATGCGGGCGAAGATCTTCGGGCCGTAGGGGTACTGTACGTTGTTGCAGGTATGCGGGCGTCGCCGCAAGCAAGGCTGGAGGCGCGCCAAGCAGACGAAACGTGAATCCATGCTCCACGGCCGATCGCGTGCGAATCGCAACATCCCAACCGTCGGCGCCGTCCGGCGCGTCCATCGACACATCTAAAGGGATGTCCGGGAAGCTTTCGAGGAAGCGGGGTACCAGCGGCGTAAAAAGCACGCGGCCATATGTTGGGTCAGCCACGACTCGCAATGGACCGCTGACCGGCGCATGCAGCTTACCAATGATGGCACGCGCAGCTTCCGACTCCTCGACCACACGCTTCGCATGCGGATACAGCAGGCGACCCGCATGAGTGAGAGAAATCCTACGTGTGGTCCGCTCGAGCACCTTGGCGCCAAGCGACTTTTCCAAGTCCGCGACGGCCCGACTCACCGCTGCCTTGGGAACCCCCAAGGCCCGGGCGGCGGCCGAGAAACCGTTCAGATCCACTACTTTGGCCAGTACGGCCAGTTGGGCAGGCGTCCAGAGAAGACTCAAGAGTGTTTCAATCCTCAGTTCGCACGTCGCTATTGTTTCACCCCGGACGCATGGCAGCCAAGCTTTAGCGATGTACTCAGATCTTAAGATGTAATATTCGCGCCGCCCGCCTTTTTGCCTCTGCAGGAGCTTTCATGAAAATTTCAGTGCCCGCCTTATCAGTAGACATATTCACCCACACGCTCGGCAATCTCTCCGCCATTCTCGAGAAGGGCACCGTGCTTGCCGCGCACAAGAAATTCGATTCTGCAATTCTGGTCACATCGCGACTCGCCCCGGACATGCTGCCCCTGTCAAAGCAGGTGCAGATTGCGTGTGATACCGCGAAGAAGGGCGCCGCTCGTCTCGCCGGCGTCGAAGCACCGCCGTTCGAAGACAATGAAAAGACGATCGAAGAGCTGCGCACCCGCATTGCGCGAACGATCGACTTTCTGAAGACGCTGCCTGCCAGCGCCTTTGAAGGCTGCGAGGATCGTGACATCAAAGTCCCCGCGGGCGATCGCACGCTGGAGTTCAAGGGACTCGCCTATTTGCAGCGTTGGATTCTGCCCAACCTGTTCTTTCACGTGACGACCGCATATAACATCTTGCGACATAACGGCGTCGAGATCGGAAAACGAGACTATCTCGGAAGTCTATAGGACTCGAGTCGCACGCCGCGCAATGTTAAGTTGCGCGGCAGCGAGTCGAATATGACAAACCGTTCGCACTGACTGCAAAAAGTAACAACAGTCCTCCGAAAGAACGCGAGCGGTGTCACGGCATCGCAGCGAGACTCCTGAGATTCTGAGGTCCAGCGTTGGTGAATTTTTCTCCCACGCTGTGTGCTTCGGATGGGGAAGTCCTTGCAGCCACAGAAAGCTACTGCCGTGCGTCAGCCTGCCAATACACCCGTCGCGGCCGGACCTGCCGCTCCTGCTTCGAATGAACCGGCGACCGCCGAGTCATTAGGATGGCAGTTGCGAGCAGCATTGCCGCCGATGCGCATGCACTCGGTTTCACTCTGGGACGAGAAGGCAGATAACCTCTGGTTGAGCGAGGGTGCGCTCGGGCCTGATGAGCACAACGTTGTTCACGAGGCCATTGAGGCACTCAGTAACGACAGCTCTTCGAATTGCTACGAGACGGGAATCGAATATGGCCCCGCGGCTATTTTCCTGCCCGTGCGCTCGCCCGTAGGTGGCCTGGTCGGCCTTGCCATGATTTTGGCCGACATCAAGTCAGTCAACGATGGCGTGCTGGAAAAGCTGGCCGCGCCGCAGATCCGCACGGTCCTGCAAAAGGTCGCAGTACTTTTGCGTCCCGCACAGCCGCGGGTTTCTCAGTCCGAGTCGCTGAAGGTCATGGACCTCGCGCCGGAAGTCAGCGAAGTGCCGGCGCCTGTTGCGAAGGTTGTACCGCCATCGCCGCCGAAGTTGGCGGCCGCCGCACCTGCTCCCGTGCGTGCCGCGCCAGTACTAACTCCTCAAGCGGTCGATGACATTCTGGAGTTCGAGTTGACTCCGGATGTGCAACCGGCTGCACCTGTTTCGCAGACGCAGCGAATTCGAACTTTACCGTTGGTGAACGGCGGCGACCTGAACTTTGATCCGCCGCCTGTAAAAGCCGCACCGGAGAAGGCCGCGCCATCGAAACCGGCTGCCAGTGCGCCGGCCAAGACCGCCGATTTTGCGACGACACTAGACAACATCCCCACGGCGTCGCCTGCGGCCTCGTCAGTTGCGGCGTTTTCGAAATCACCCGCGCCGCCGATCGCCCGAGTCGCGAGCACGCCGGCTCACGGACAGTCACTGGCTGACGCGTTTGACCTGAACCTTCCGGCACTCGATGCACCGACGGCCGAGCCCGCCGCCATCAAAGTAACGCCGTTACCTGTAGCTACGGCCGAGCCGGTTGCCGCTCCAACGGTAACCCCCGAGCCAACTCCGCCGATTGTCTCCGCGCCTGTGGCCCCAGCCGCCGCCCCGAACCCGAGTTCAACAATGACCTCGCGGACGTTGACGGGCGCGACGAAAGCGCTGAGTTCTGCTGAAACGTCAAAGTCTCCCGGCGCCACGAGCACCTCAAAGGTGATCGCGCTGCCGGAAGGCGTGAACGTCATTCTCGAAGTGCTGCCGTTCAGCAAGCTCAAAGCTGGCGGACGCACGCGTCGCTTCGAAGTGCTGCCGCGCGCGACGCAGCCGAATAGAGCCCCGCCGGGGTTCGACAAGATTGCACTTCAGCAACTGCTGACCTGGATGGGATCCAACCGCTCTGCCTGGAGCTTGGAGCCAACCAGCTTCACACTCAACCTGTCGATTGCCACGTTGGAAGATGACCGGTTTCCGCAGTTCGTCGCGACCAACCTCAAAGCCAACGGCATCGCGCCGGACAACATCGGATTTGAGATTGCCGAGCCGCTGTGCATTCAGCGACGTGCACAGGTCGAACGCTTCATTACTCTGTGCGACAAGCTCGGATGTTTCGTCGTGATCGACGACTTCTCGTTGGACTCGTCCATCACCAATCTATTGCGCTCACGAGCGCTGCGCCTGGTGAAGATCGATCCGAAGCTGACGACAGTCGCATTGAAGGACAAGCTTGCCCAGGCGATGGTGGTTGCCATCGCGCAGGCTGTGAAGGTATTGGGGATTCATTGCTCGGCCAAGCGTGTAGACACGCAGGCCCAGCTGCAGTGGCTGACGGCTATCGGAGCTGACTTTGCGCAGGGAGCTGCGTTGGCCCAAATTCAGCCACTGGAATCACTCGGCGCTCCAACGTCGACGTCAGCCTGACTCAATGCCTTGGATGAGCGACCCGACGCGGCGACGGTGAGTTGTCCGTCGGAGTGGGATCATTCGGTCCGGTAGCGGGCTGATCCCCGCTGGGGTCTGAGGCGTGATCGCCGCTCGGTGCCGTAGCGCGGTCTCCGCTCGGGCTCGATGCGTCCACTTCCCTCATCGCCGTCGGTGACGAGGGATTCATCGCCTCGAACTCTTCCTTACTCAAGTACCCATCTTTGTCTTTGTCGGCCATGGTGAATGCCGCGGCCACCTTTGGGTTGTCCGCGGCTTCGAGTGCAGATATCCGTCCGTCATTGTCGTGGTCCAGCTTGCGGAAGGCCGCCGCGGACGTATCCATCGCAGCCAAGCGCATCTTCGTACCGGGGTCGGGCTGCGTCACGGATTGCACCTGCGTCGACTCAGATGTCTGGGCAGCGACGATGCCTGCGCTGCAGAGCAATGCGGCTGCGCTGATGCCTAAGGTTAGCTTTCTCATGGGGCTCCCTCTCGATTCCATCAATCAGCAACCCCTCGGCGCGACCAAGGTTCCGTCGATCGTATTTTCAAATTAAATCAATCGCTTATAAAGCGGGTGCGGGACCCGGGGTACGCCGAAGGTGCGACGAGGCGAGTCCCCGGCGCGTTTTCCGTGGCCGCATTCAACGGAAGGATGCCCTAAGCTCCCCGGAACACACACTGCAGCGACGGCCTGCATGCTGACGCTCGAACTACTGCGGACGAAACGTAACTTGCTGTTTTGGACCCTGCACGCGGCCGGATGGGCTGCGTATGCGGTCACGCAGTACTTCGGGGCCCTCTTGTATGAGAAGCCTTCCAGCTACGGGCAGGTCATCCTGATCGCGGCGGTGGCAGGCTTTGTTCTGTCGATTCCCATGCGATCGGTTTACCGCCGGCTGTGGGGACGATCGCCGCGCGTGGTAGTCGTCGGTGTGCTGCTCACTTGTTACGCGACTGCCTTGGCTCTCCGATCTGTGATCAATCTTGCGTACAAGGAGATCGTCGAGCCGGACTGGCAATTCAAGACGCTGTTTGAAGTATTCGGAGGTGCGTTATCCAGCACATACCTGCTGCTGTGTTGGACAGCGTTCTATTTCAGCTTTAAGAATTATGAGGCTCAGCAGATGCAGCAGGCGGACGCATTGAAGGCAACGGCCCTAGCGCAGGAAGCGCAGCTCAAGATGTTGCGTTACCAGCTCAATCCGCACTTTCTGTTCAACACGCTCAACGCCATTTCAACACTGATTCTCGACAATCAGAACCGCACAGCCAATAACGCCGTCACCCGGTTGTCGGAATTTCTGCGCTACACGCTGGACCAGGACCCGGTCAAAAAGGTCACGCTTCGCCAGGAAATTGAAGCGTTGGACCTGTATCTTGGCACTGAACGGCTGCGCTTTGGGGAACGGTTGCGATTGGAATACGCTATCGACGGCCCTGCGCTGGACGCGTTGGTTCCCAGCTTGTTGTTGCAACCTTTGCTCGAGAACGCGCTGAAATATGCGGTGTCATCGCGTGAGCAAGGAGGCTCTATTCGTATCGAAGGTCGTATACGCGGCGCCATGCTCGAAGTGAGCGTCATCGATGACGGACCTGGGTTGCGCGATGGCGCTCCAACCAACGAGCGCCGAGGCGTTGGTCTTAGAAACACGCGTGAGCGTCTGGCCGTGCTCTACGGTGAACACCATCGATTTGCTGTACTCAACAGCCATCCAGGTCTGAGAGTAGATATGGCATTACCTCTTGAACTGGCCCCCCCGCCGAGCACACAGTCAGAGGTGAGACCAACCGCTTCTGAGGTAGCCCGCGCGTGAATATCTCGACGATCATCGTGGACGACGAAGCGCTGTCACGGCGAGGCATTGAAATCCGATTGAAAGATGCGCCTGACTTTGAAATCGTGGCGCAATGCTCGAACGGACGCGAAGCGCTCGAAGCCGTCACGAAGCACAAGCCCGACGTTTTGTTTCTCGACATCCAGATGCCGAACATGTCGGGTTTTGAGGTCCTGGCTCAGCTACCGCAGGAAAGTATGCCGGTCGTCGTGTTTGTCACCGCGTACGACCAATACGCTATTCGCGCATTCGAAGCGCGTGCGGTCGACTACCTGTTGAAACCCGTCGACGATAATCGGTTTAACGCCGCGCTCGAGCGCATCCGAAATCAGATGCAATCGCGAAATGCGACGAATCAGCGCGATCGACTCGTTGAAATCATCGCTGAGATCACTGGGTCAGGAGAACTTGCACTCGAAGAGCTCCTTACCCACGGTCCGAAAGCAGCGGAACCGCGACGTCCTGAAATTCTGCCGATCCGCCAGGGTAGAGAGACCGTGCGCGTCACTGTTGCGTCGATCGAGTGGATCGATGCTGCGGGCGACTACATGTGCATTCACGCTGGCGGGAACACTCATATCCTCCGTGGAACAATGAAGGAGCTGGAGGAGGTTCTCGATCCAAAGCTGTTCCAACGGGTACACCGATCGACGATTGTGAATCTCAGCCTCGTGAAGAGTCTTCGCGCGCACATGAACGGGGAGTATTTCCTGACGCTCGAAGGTGGCCACGAATTGAAGCTGTCACGAACCTATCGTGACAAGGTGGAGTACTTCCTCAAGGGTGCTCGGGCTTAGCGAACGCTTACGCCCGACGTCGAAACGTGCCTGTTGAGAACATGAGCTGGTCGTAGTCGACCACGCTGATGCAATTTCGGCCGGATCGCTTCGCGCTGTAGAGGGCCTCGTCTGCCACTTGCACAGCACCGTCCGGACTGCGCCCCATTCGTGGGGCAACGATCGCGACTCCAATGCTTGCAGTCACGTAAGGGGCGGTCGCGGAGTCTTCGTGCGTGATATTGAGGTCATGGATGGCCTTACGGAGGTGGTCCGCCATCTCTCGGACGTTTTCTGCACTGAGATCGAACAGCCCAACGACGAACTCTTCCCCACCGTAGCGCGCAGCAATGTCCAAGGGCCGGCGCGCAAAGCCTTGCACCACCTGAGCAACTCGCCGCAGCGTCTGATCGCCGGCTTGATGGCCGTAGCGGTCGTTATAGGGTTTGAAGTGGTCAACGTCGATCAGAAGAAGTGCCAATGATCGCCGATCTCGAAGGGCCTGCTGCCACATGCGCGGGAAATAATCGTCGAAGGCGCCGCGGTTCTTGAGCCCGGTAAGACCATCGCGCGCGACCAACTCACCCATTATTCCGCGTTCTAGGAAAGACGAGCGGAGCTGCCTCTCTACGCCTCTGTATACGAACGCGCCCACTGTGCCCGTAATAGTCAGCACGGCTACGTAATAAATGAGGGACGCAACATCCTGACCGGTGTGCGCGAGCGTCGCACCGAAAGCGATGATCATCGCAGCCGTCGCAAAGAGCGCCTCCCGGAACAGCTGCCCACCCAGGAAGAACAACGCGATGCTATAGGTCGTCAGGAAATAGAACGGATCAGGATGTGATTCTACAG
>Ga0181534_10001597_pt1 | contig 14634 bp, 15 predicted proteins | sample PEATcosm2014_Bin_37_FD_119758 | JGI IMG/M metagenome (GOLD analysis project Ga0181534, IMG submission 119758) | Peatland microbial communities from MTU Mesocosm Facility, Houghton, MI, USA - PEATcosm2014_Bin17_10_metaG | ecosystem: Environmental > Terrestrial > Soil > Wetlands > Peat | place... | reverse complement strand
TCCCGGACCCACCGAATTCTAGGCATCAGTGGCCCTTGAGGGCCCTCTGATTCGTCGCGCCCGGAAGGTCCCGGATTTGCCCCCTTGACTCAAAGAGGATTCGTTCGGTGTCGCCATCAGCGCCGACGGCAAGACGGCCTTCGTCGCCGACGCCAGTGGCGCCATCGTGGTGTACTCGCTCGCTTCGACCACCCCCACACTGGAAGAGGTCGACGGCTTCCGACCCGACAGGTCCGACCAGCCGGCCCCTCCTCCCCTCGGCGGGGTCTCTCCCCTCGGGCTCTCGTTGACACCCAACGGTCGCTACCTGATCGCGGCCGACGGCGCCGGGGGTGCCGTGGTGTTCAGCGTGGCCGCCCTGGAGCGGAAGGGTTCGCCCTCCTCGGCGTGGCCGGTCGGGCTCCTGGGCAGCGGGGGGCTGGGTGCCATCGAGACCGCCGTGTCACCGGATGGGCGCTATGTGTTCGTGACGCTGGAGAACAGCATGGAACTGGCTGTCTTCGACCTGGCACGCGCCCTGGCGCGTGGGTTCGGCCGCTCGGACCTCGTCGGGACCGTCCCGCTGGGCGTCGCCCCGGTGGGGATGGCCATCGCTCCCGACGGCAGGTATCTCTATGTCACCAGCGAGGCCACCACCCGCCAGCAGCAGGAGGGAACCCTGACGACGGTGGACCTGGCCGAGGCAGAAGTTCGACCCGAACACGCCATCGTCTCGACGGTGCCGGCCGGCTGCAGCCCGGTCCGCGTGGCCGCCTCCGACACGTCGGTCTACGTGACGGCCCGGGGAAGCGATGCCCTGTTGGCCTTCAACGCCAAGGACCTGGTGGACCACCCGGCATGGTCACTCGATGGCGAGGTACCCGTGGGTGAGGCGCCGGTCGGCCTGGTCCTGGTCGATCACGGCCACACCGTTGTCGTCGCCGACTCGGATCGCTTCTCCGCCCCGGGCGAGGGTGCCAATCTTGCCGTGGTCACCTCGGTTGGCCGTGGCCGGTTGGTGCTGGCCGGCTACGTCCGTGCCGGCTCATTCCCACGGGACATGGCGCTGAGCCCACACGGCACCGCCATCCTCGTCAGCAACTTCGCTTCCGGTCAGCTCGAAGAGGTCGACGAGCGCGCCCTGCCGTGACCGGTGGCCTCTGGACCCGCCCGCCCCGGCCGAGAATGCGCAGTGCCGACCGGTAGTCTGCCGGAACCCGGGTCGGCCCCGATCCCGCCATCGGTTGCGCCGGTCCCGCCACCGGCTGGCCGGCCCGGGCCACCAGCTGCTGGCTCCCCATCGAGCCTCCATCGCCGGTCGTGACGACGGGGCACGCGCCGCTCGTTCCGGCGAGCTTCCGGGCCGGCCAGGCTGGGCCCGGCGTCGTCAGCGCCGGTCAGCGGTCCCCCGACCACGGTGGGCGTTCTGCCCTGTCCTAATGCGGACGACGGCGTCATGATGGGTTCCTGGTTCGGTGACCGATCGGCAGTGATCGGGCAACCGGATTACGACGAGGGGCAGTCGGTGAACGAGTTTCGCGAGTGGGAATCAAGGGTCACCCCTGTGCTGCATGCGGCCATGGCCACCCTGAACGCCTGTGACCGGGCATGCGAGTCCCACTGGACACCGGCCATGGTGGCCCACGCCGACCAGATCGAGGCGGCGGCACGGTCCCTGGCCATGTGGCTCGAAGACCGTCGCTGTCCCTATGCCGATCTGGACGGCCTCCTTGTCGCCATGGCCCGCGCCTACCGTTACCTGGCCGGCAGCCTGACCGAGATGGTCACGTCGGAATCGGCTGGGGCCTGGGCGGAGCTCGAGCGGGACCTGAAAGGCGTGCACGGGTCGGTGGCCCGGGTGCTCACGGCCATGTACCGGGAGTCCCTCCGCCAGTTGTGAGGCCGCCGCCGGCCGGGGTCATGGACCGGTCGCCTCATCGATGCGCACTGCCCGGGCCCAGGACGGCACCGAGCCCTGGTCGAGCTGGGCCATGGCCTGGGTCAGGACACCGACCACCACCCGGATCCCCTTGGGCGGGCCCGGGGGCCACGGCGTGAACCCGTCGGTGAGGACGATGACGACCGCCGGCCGCGGCCGGAGGGTGGCGGCGGCGTGGATGCCTGCCCCCATGTCGGTTCCTCCACCACCGGCCAGCTCCACCTGGCTGGCCCGTGACACCCGACTGACGGCATGGACGTTGGTGTCGACGGCCAGCACGCGCACCTGGGTCTGGCGCAGCCCGGCCCGGGTGAGGATCCCCTCCACCTCGGCCAGGGCCCGGACCAGCAGCTGCTCGTGCATGGAGCCCGAGGTGTCGCAGACGATGGCCACGTTGGGCACCGGCCGGTGCATCGAGGGCAGGATCACCCGCGGCACCGACCGCTGGCGCCGGGACGGTCTGCGGTAGGTGTAGTCGACGTTGCCGGCCACGCTGGCCAGGCTGCGTCGGATCTCCGCGGACAGCACCCGTCTCCAGTCCACCCGGGAGGGGAGCATCTCCTGGGCCCAGCGCAGCCAGCCCCCGGGCACCGTCCCGGGTTGCATCGCCGCCTGGCGGTGGACCTCGGCGGCGACGCCCAGCCGCAGCAGCTGGGCCTGACCCGGTTCGAGGCCGCCATCGCCGTCGCCGTCCCAGGGTCGCTCGCCGTTGTCACAACCCGAGCCACAGTCCCAGTGGCGTCGTCCCGGTCCGATCGCTCCGAAGTAGTGCTCGGCCAGCTTGCCGTCCGTGCTCCCGAGGGTCGACGGCAGGTCGGGGGCCACTGTCGGGACGAGGCCGGCCTCGTGGAGGTCGTCGTTGAGCTCGGCGTCGGCCGCCCGGTTCCACTGCCGGCGGGCGTTGTCCTCCTCGACGTGGGCGGCACCGGCCCGGTCGGCGTGCTCCCGGAGGAGGTGGCCGGTCAGGTGGATGAGGAGCTTGCCCAGCTCCTCGACGCTCAGCCGCTCCACCCATGAGGGGTCGGCCAGCAGATGCCAGGACCGGTCGACGGCGATGGTGTCACTGTCCGGCCTGGCCTCGATGGAGAGGGCGAAGAGGGCACTGGCCAGATAGGGAAGCCGGGACGAGGCCCACAGGCGGGCGGCGGCCAGGGCGCGGAGGTCGTCGGGCACGGGTCGATGCTCGGATCAGTCGAGCATGCCGGCTTCCCGGAGCAGGGGGGCGAATGCGGTGACCTGGGGTGGGATCGGGGCACCCGGGGGTCGACAGCGGGCCAGGGTACGTGCCGCCGCCGCGGCCACGTCGGGGGCGGCGGAGCCGGCACGGCCGAAGACCACCCAGCCCGCCTCCCAGCGCTCGGGCGTGGGATCGGCGGCCACGGCGGCGGCGATCGATGAGAGGGCGGCGTAGGCGCGGTCGCCCCGCTCGGGTATCTCGAAGGAGTCGGGGTCGGCCAGCACGGCCTCGGGATCGGGGAGGTCGGCCTCGACCAGCCAGGTAAGGAACTCGACGCCCGGCCCCTGCCCGACGGCGCCGCGCACGAGCAGCGACCGGGCCGTGGCGCTGACGGCATGCATGTCCGCCGCGGCCAGCAGCCGCGCCGCCATGTCCCAGGTCCGGGGGCTGGGCCATGCCCGGCCGGCGCCGGCGGTGTCGGCGGGGACCTCGATGGCCAGGGTCGGCCGCACGGTGATGAACCCGGCGACCCAGCTGCGGGCCACGCCCACGTGGCGCTCCCATCCGGGGGCCCGTGCGGGTGGGGACGGTGTCGCCCATCCCGACGTGAACCCGTCGGCCAGCAGGCGGGCGTCGACCGGCCAGTCGAGGTGGCAGAACCGGTTGGCCAGAGGTGCTGACAGGTCCCAGCCGTCGGCGGCCTGCTCCGGCGGATTGGCCGCGGCCACGACGGCGACGTCCTCGGGGAGCGCGAGGTCGCCGACCGTGCGCTCGAGGACCACCCGCAGGAGGGCTGCCTGCACGGCGGGGGGAGCCGTCGACACCTCGTCGAAGAAGAGCAGCCCGTGACCGGCCTCGGCCAGGCGCCGAGCCCACCGGGGTGGAGCGAACTGGACCTGCGCCGACTCGCCGTCGCCGGCGACGATGGGGAGGCCGGCGAAGTCGGAGGGTTCCCGGATGGATGCGATGACCGTCTCGCAGGGCCAGCCGGCCGCTGCCGCCATGGCCTGGACCACGGACGTCTTGCCCGTGCCCGGGGCACCCCAGAGAAGTACCGGCACCCGGGCGGCGATGGCCGTCCCCAGGGCCTCGGTCACCACCGACTGGTCATCCATGCCTCCCAGTGTGCACGAGATCGGTCGTTCGGGCCCCGGCCCGACGGAGCGCACGTGCGAGAGTGGAGATGATGAGAGAGGAGTTCGACGCCGAGCTGTACGTTCGCCTGGTTCACGAGCGGGACCTGCTCGACCCCGGCCAGCCCCGGGGCCGGGCGCCGTGGGATCAGCCGGGCATCGACGCCGCCGCCACGCTGGTGGCGGTGGGGGCGTTGGACTCCGATCTGGCCCAGGAGATCGTCGATGACTACGCCGTGGCCGCCGGGGTGAGGGGCAACGGCCGGCCCATGCATCGGATGGGGATGTTCCGGCATCCACCGGGCCAGCGCCTGTCCCTGACGGCGCCGCGGGTCGACGCCACCGGCTGGGTGCTCACACCGGACTGGGGAAAGGTCGAGATCCACTATGTGGCCCTCGGGGACCGCGACGCCACCCTGGCCGTGACGGTGTCCGAGTCCGCCCCGGGGGCGCTGGCCCAGGCCCAAGGCCTCCAGGGCATGCCGCTGACCCAGGCTGTGGTGACCGACGACCGGGGCACCACGGTGACCGCCCACTTCAACGGCGGCGGAGGGCCGGTCGGGTTCGACGGCGTCCTGATCACCCAGGGGCCCCTGTCGCGATCGACGAAGTGGATCGAGCTCGGACCCCAGAGGATCGAGCTCGGCGATCGGCAGCCGCTCGCCACCGCAGCCGTAGAGACGCTGCCCCCCATGTCTCCGGCCGCCCGCCTCCTCTGGCGACGGGTCGGCGACTTCCACCACGGGCGGCGCCACGGTCCCGGCACCCCGGTGGAGACGACCATCGAGACCTTGGTCGCCGCGGGTGAGCTGGCCGCCGACGACCCTCTGATCGATGAGGTGCTGGAGGTGGCTGCCGCGTTGTCGGGACAACCCAACGCACCGCCGACGACGAAGGAGCCGTGGGCCTCGATCCTGTCCGGCGCCTTCCGCGGTGACGGCCCACGCGGCGCCGTGGCCCTCGGGGTGGTGACCGATCCGGTGGACGGCATAGTGGTCGTCCTCGACGCGCTGGTCACGACGTCCACGTCGTTTTCGGTCCGCGCCGGCGTCTCCCCCGGGGAGGAGTTCTCGCCGCTTCCGTTCCGCGTGGGGGTGAAGAGCGCGTCACTCGAATGGTTCGCTGACGACGACCTGGGCAACCGCTACGTCGGACGGGTGAAGGGCTGGGGGGGAAGCCCCGACCTGAGCGAGGGGACCATCGAGTTCTGGCCGCCTCTCCACACCGAAGCAGCCACCCTGAGGCTGACGGCCACGGCCACCACCGAGCGCGCCGTCATCACGGTTCCCCTGCCCGACTGGGACAGCGCCCCGTGAGCCGGGAGTGGTGGGACGGGCTCCTTCCCGTCGAGGTTCGGCTCGACTGCTCGGGGGGAACCCACACCGTCCGGTGGGAGGACGGCGTGGTCGACGCCGTTGATCACGAGGACCCTGCCGGTGAGCGGGCCCTGGCCGCCCTGGGCGGGGAGCGGAGCACCTGCATCGAGCTGTTGGACAGCTGGGCCCGGCACGCCGACGACCTGCGAGTCCTCACCATCGCCTCCCGTGGGGCCTCCGACCCCGTCCGGCCCGATGCCGAGAGCCGGTTCCTGTGGCCCACTCCCGGGCTGATGCCGGCTCGGGGCCGCGGCGTGGCCATGCGAGCGGCGCCGCCGGGCTCGGCCGGATGGGCGGCCTACGCACCGCTGTCGGGAGGTCAGATGGTGTCGGGGGGCCGGTTGGTGCCGCGGGGCCAGATGGGACGGGGACGTCCGGGGCCGCGATCCGACGAGGTCGTCGATCTCATCGGACTCGGAGGTGCCCTGACCCAACGGCTGGTGGCTGAGATCCTGGCCACCTGGTCGGCCCGTCTTGTCGCCGATGAGGGAGTGGCCGCACCCCATCTCCCGGCGCTGACCGCGTCGCTCTACGGCAGGGTGGTGGTGTCGGTCCGATCCTGGTTGGGCGATGCGGGGACCCATGTGGAGCTGGACATGATCGCCCCCTCCGAGTCCCCGTCGATGGCCCGACGTGACGGTGTCGTCCATGCCCGACTTCCCTTCGCGTGGCTGTCGGACATCTGGGTCAAGGACTTGGCCGTCGTCCTGGGCCGATTCGCGCTCTGCACCGTCGAGTCGGGGTCCGGTCGACTGCGCCTGTCGACCGTCGATCCCCACTGCACCGACGTGCGGCCGGTCACCGTGAGCCTGGATTGATCCGAGCGGCCCAGCGAGCACCACGTCCCCGGATCCTCCGGGCGCCCGACCCCGCCACCCCGTCGGCGTGAGCGCCAGCCGGCCACCGAGGCGAGGCATCTGCTCTCGGCTGACTGCACCTCCGGCCCCGGTCGCCGACACCGGCGAGGGTGCCCGATCGTGACTGGTCAGCAGCGTACGGTGTTCCCGCCACCGGGGAGAGCCGGCTGGACGGCCTTGCCCCGACGGATCGGGTTCGGGTAAACAGCGGGATGCCGGAACCCCGTATGGTCGACCAGAGGTGCCGCTGGGAGATGTTCGCCTCGGGCGAGTGGCAGCGTTGCGGAAAGCCCCGCCGACATGAGGGGGCCCACCAGATCGGTTCGGTCACCATCGGGACCCGCGCCCTGATCCGGCTGCGCATGCAACGGCAACCGACGGTCCGGAGGGCCAAGACCCGACCCCCGGTGTGACCCTCAGCGGTACGGATCGGCCAACAGCAGCTGGACGGCGCTCCTCAGCATGTCCCCGAGTTCAGCGGTCGGGACGGCAGAGAAGGCGTCGCCGGACAGGGCCAGCCCGCCCATCACCGCCCCGAAGGCACAGGACATGCGGACCCGCATCTCGACGGGGAGGTCCTCGTTGGACAGGGCCTGGCGGAAGCGCATCTGCAGGTCCTCGTGATCGGCCTCAGCCTCCTGGCCGTGGTGGAGCGCCTCGATAGCCGCCTGGTTGCGCTCGTGGAAGATGAAGAGGGGGCGGTGTCGGAGCATCTGGTCGATCAGCTGATCGAGGAGCTTCACCCAGAGCTCGGGGGAGGCGCTGTCGTCGCCCAAGGCGTTCAGGGCCTCACGCCCGAATTCGTGGAGGCGCATGTGGAGGGCCATGAGGATGTCCCCCTTGCTGGAGAAGTGGTAGTAGATCGCCGCCTTGGTGAACCCCAGTCGCTCGGCGATCTGCCGCAGCGACGTCTTGTCGTAGCCCTGGGCGGAGAACAGCTCGAGCGAGATGTCGAGGATCCGCTCCCGGGTGGTAGCCGGCTCGCCGTCGCCACCTTCGTCCCCGGCCCCCACGACGGCGTGCGCCGCGCTCTGCAGTACCATGGGGTCATCCTACTTGACGACCGGTAAGTAGGGGGCCTACCATCACGGGCACCGTCTACTTGCTGACCGGCCGGTAAGGAGCATTCGTGACACAGGAGGCCATGATCCATGCCGAGGGCCTGGTCAAGCGCTACGGCCAGACCCAGGCCCTGGCCGGCGTGGACCTCGAGGTGCCCGCTGGGACCATCCTCTCGGTGCTCGGGCCCAACGGGGCCGGCAAGACCACGGCGGTGCGCATACTGACCACGCTGACCACTCCCGATGCCGGCTCGGCCCGGGTGGCCGGCCACGACGTGGTGAGGGAGGCGGCGGCCGTGCAGCGCAGCATCGGGGTCACCGCCCAGGACGCCACCGTGGACGGGCTGCTGACCGGCCGACAGAACCTGGTCATGGTGGGGAGGCTGAGCGGGCTCCGGCGGGCCGACGCCCGCGCCCGTGCCACCGAGCTGCTCCGCCAATTCGATCTCACCGATGCCGCCGACCGGGTCCTCAAGGGGTACTCGGGGGGCATGCGCCGCCGCCTCGACCTGGCCGCCGGCCTGGTCACGCGGCCGCCCGTGCTCTTCCTCGACGAGCCCACCACGGGGCTCGACCCGACCAGCAGGGTCCGGATGTGGGACGTCATCCGCCTCCTGGTCGCCGACGGGGTGACCCTGCTGCTCACCACCCAGTACCTCGACGAGGCCGACGAGTTGGCCGACCGGATCGTGGTCATCGACCACGGTCGGGTCATCGCCGAAGGGACCTCGGCCTCGCTCAAGGCCGACACCGGCGGTGCCCGGCTCGAGGTCACCCTCAGCGAGCCCTCGCCGGCGGCGGCGGCGGCGCTGGAGCCCTTCGTGGCCGGAGCCGTCCACGTGAGCCAGGACGGACGCCGCCTCCGGGCGCCGGTGCGCAGCGGGGCCGGCCTGGCCACCACGGTGGTGCGCGCCCTCGACCGGGCCGGTATCGCCGTCGACGACGTCGAGGTGCACCAGCCCTCGCTCGACGACGTGTTCTTCGCCCTGACCGGACACCCGAGCAGCGTCGACGAGGACGACGAGGGAACGGTGGGACCGGTGGGACCCGTGGAACGGCAATCCCCACCGGTCGGCGCGCTCCGATGACCACCACCGCCACCGTTCCTGCACTGGTGCCGGCCGGTGTCCATCCCCGCCCCCCCGGCGCTTTCCGGAGGCTGTGCGACGTGGCCGTGCTCACCGGTCGGAACCTGGTCCACATCGCCCGTGAGCCGCTGCAGCTCTCGGACGTCACCGTCCAACCCGTGCTGTTCACGCTGCTGTTCGTCTACGTGTTCGGTGCCGGGGTCGTGCTCCCCGGTGGTGGCACCTACACCGACTTCGCCATCGCCGGCCTGCTCGCCCTCAACCTCACGACCTCATCCATGGGCACCGCCGTCGGGCTCAGCACCGACCTCAACAGCGGGGTGATCGACCGCTTCCGGACCCTGCCCATGTGGCGGCCGGCCGTGCTCGTCGGAAGATCGCTGGCCGACCTGTCGACGGCGGTGATCTGCACCGCCATCGTGGCCGCCACGGGCCTGGTCATCGGGTGGCGGCCGGGTGGGAGCATCCTGGCCACCTTGGCCGGGTTCGGCATCTTCCTGCTGTTCAGCTACGCCCTCTCGTGGGGCTGCGCGTGCCTCGGCATGGTGTCCAAGGGGCCGGAGTCGGCCCAGGGGGTCGGCCTGGTCATCCTCTTTCCCCTGGCCATCGTGTCCAACGCCCTGGTGCCCACCGAGCGCATGCCCGAGGTGCTCCGGGTGGTGGCCGACTGGAACCCGGTGAGTGCAGTGACCTCGGCGGCGCGCCAGCTGTGGCACAACCCCAACCCGTCGGCCTCCATCCATGCCTGGCCCATGCAGCACCCGGTGACGGCCTCACTGCTGTGGTGCGCCCTGATCATCGCCGTCTTCGCCCCGCTGGCCACCGTCCTGTACCGGAGGCGGACGGCGGACTGAGCCGGTCGCCTCCCGTCGTCAGCCCGTGGGTGACGGCGGCGGCCGGAGCCCCGGTGCGGCCAGCGGTGCGAGAGTCGCGGGTGGTACAGACGCCTTCATCGTGGGCCGATCCGCCACCGTCTGGTGGCGATCCTCGCCGGCGTCGCCCTACGCTGCGAGGTGATGGCTGGTCGGCCCGAGCGCAGATGGTTCGCCCCGCCTCGCTGGTGGGACGAGGTGGTCAACTGGTCCGAACGTCGCGCCGAGCGTCGTGCCCGGACTCCCTCCGAGCGCCTGGCCCTGGCCGAGAAGCGCCTGGCCAAGACACTCGAACGCCGGGGCCCGGACTCGTGGCGGACCATCAACGCCATGGAGGCGGTGGCCAAGTACCGGGAGGCGGACGACCAGTACCGCGAGGCCCTGCCACTACGGAAGCAGGTGGTGACCGGCCGGCGGAAGGAGCTGGGCCCGGAGCACCAGCTGACGCTGGCGGCCGAGGCGAGGCTGGCCGTCGCCTACATCGAGCTCAAGCGGCCCGAGCGGGCCAAGCCCCTCCTCGTCCATGTCCATACTGGGCTCACCGCGGCCCAGGGGGCCGACGACGTGACCGTGCTGGCCGTGACGGAACGGCTCGCCGATGTCGAGCTGTCCCTCGGTCAGTACGACGAGGCCGGCATGCTGTTCCGAGAGGTGATGGCCCGTCACGGGGAGCGGGGCGACGAGGTGGCCGCCTCCGTGGTCGGCGTGAGGCTGGCCAAGGCGCTCATTCGCCGGGGTGAGTACGTCGAGGCGTCCGAGCTGTTGCGGAACGTGGTGGAAGTCCGGGGCCGGGTCCTCGGCCCGGATGACCCCGAGACCCTGGCGTCCCTGCGCAACCTGGCCTCCTCCCTGGTGTGGTCCCGCGAGTTCGCCGAGGCCAGCATCGTGGCCCGGAACCTACTCGCCGCCACCATCCGGACCCAGGGCCCCGATCATGCCGACACGCTGGACGCCGAGCGACTGGTCGAGGACATCGACCGGCGACTCGACGCCTGGTGACGGCGGGCGGGGTCAGTCGACCAGGAGGTCGGTCAGCGGCCCGATGCCGGCGAGCCGGGCGGTCAGGTCGGCAGACAGGTGGTGGCGCGCGGCCAGGGCCTCGGGGTCGGTGTAGCTGATCCTGGTCCGGCCATCCTCGTCCCACACGAGCACCCTGAGGGGGAGGTCCAGGGCCGCCAACGGTGATGCCTGCATGACCGGCGTGCCGGCCACCGGGCTGCCGAAGATCACCACGATGGTGTCGCGTAACTCCAGACCGTGCTGCCGGGCCTCTCTGCTGTGGTCGATGGTGGAAAAGACGGTCATGCCGTGGTCCAGCACCGCCTGGACCAGTGCGGCCACCGTTTCGGCCACCGTGCCTGGCGCGGTCTTGGTGATGATCCCGGTGGCGGCCTGCTCGTCCGTGTCGTCCGCCATGGTCGGACCTCCCTGTCTCCACCGCCCTGTCTCCATCGCCTAGCCCCACCGCGGAGCTCCACCGCGGAGTCCCACCGCGTGGATCAGCTGCGTGCGTCAGCTGCGCTGCGGTGTGCGAACCCCGCCCGCGGACAATACTGCGTCGATGGTTTCGTTCGCGGTAGGCGACATCGTGCTGACCCGGGTCCCCTACTTCGACGTCCCGCTCGACCCCGACGTGATCGGGTTCACTGCCGAGCAGGTGTCGGCGGTGCCGTGGGGGGAGCCCGTGTGGGCCGACCCTGACGGTCGGGTGCTTGTGGGCCAGGCCCTCTGGGTCATCGACACCGGGGACCGCACCATAGTGGTGGATCCCTGTGGTGCCTCCGACGCCTTCCTCCGCACCGGAGCGGAGGCTGTCGCGCACCAGGCCGCCGTGGTGTCGGCCATGGCGTCGGCCGGTTTCCCCGTCGACGACGTGGACACCGTGGTCATGAGCCATCTCGATGGGATCGGGATGGTGGCGGCCGTCGACGGGCAGGGTGGATGGGCCCCGCTGTTCCCCTGCGCCCGTATCGTCATCACCAACGCAGAGCTCGCCCATGTCCGCCGCCATCCCGACACGTCGGGACGGGCAGCGCTACTCGAACTGCTGGCCCAGGGCTACGTGGACGGGACGGAGGCTGCCCGGGAGATCGCCGACGGTGTGACCCTCGAGCTGACGGCCGGTCACACACCCGGCCACGCCGTGGTGCGAGTGGGCGACGAGGCGATGTTCCTCGGCCACCTGGCGGTGAACCCCGTCCAGGTGTGCGGTGGGATCGGGACGGACGCGCACACCGATCCGGCCACGGCCTTCATCGCCGTGGAGTCGGCGCTGGCCTGGGCGGCCGAGCGGAGCGCACTGGTCATCGGACCCCTGTGGCCCGAGCCGGGAGCAGGGCGTGTAGCCGGACCCCCGTGGGCGATCAGCCCCGCGCAACCCGATAGTGAGGATGCGGAGGGGGAGACCGGCGGGCAGTGACCATGGCCGCCAGTCGCTAACCTTCGGGCGATGGCTCGGGCCGACGGCTCGTGCCGACGGGAGGGAGGACCCATGACGACCGAGCGGTTCGAAGTGACGCGGGTGATCGAGGCCGACCCGGCCACGGTGTTCGCACTGCTGTGCGATCCCCGGGGCCACGTGGCCATCGACAGCTCAGGGATGCTGCAGTCGGCCGACGGGGATGTCGTGGAAAAGGTGGGTGACGAGTTCGTCGTGCACATGGATCGTGAGTCGCTCAACGACTACCCGATGGGCAAGTACGACGTCACCGTCATCATCACCAAGTTCGAGCAGGACGCCCTCCTCGAGTGGACCATCTCGGGCGCCATCCAACCCCCGATCAAGCACCTCTACGGCTACCGGCTCGAGGCGGCTGACCAGGGGACGTCGGTGACGTCCTACTACGACTGGAGCGAGATCGACGAGACGTACCGGGACGCCGGCATCTTCCCCGTGATCCCCGAGGCCGCCCTTCGGGCCACGCTCGGCATCCTGGCCCGGACGGTGGCGTAGGGCATCCTCGGCCGGCAAGGGCCGCCACACCCGCCGCTCAGGAGGCGGGCGCCCCGGCCCTTTCGAGCACGTGGTACCCGCAGTTGTAGCCGGGGATGAAGGTGATCCCCGGTCCCCCGTGACATCCCGCACCGCACAGGTAGAGGCCGTCGATGGGAACGGGGTCATCGGGCCAGCCCGCCGGCCCGGGCCGGAACGGCCCCATGAATTCGGGCTGGAGCAGCCCGTGGGTGAAGTCACCGCCGGTGCAACCGAACATGAGCTCGTAGGTGTAGGCCGGATAGTTGATCTGCCGCTCGATGAGGTCGGGGAAGTTGGGTGCATGGCGGGCGATGGTGGCCACGATGCGGTCGGCCATCTCGTCGCGCAGACGGGCCCGCTCGGCGTTGTCGGCCCCGATGGGGGCGTAGAAGGCGAAGGTGCTGGCGGCGTGCTTGCCGGCAGGGGCCAGTCCCGGGTCCCGGAGTGTCGAGATGGCCAGGTTGCACGACGGCCACTCCGGCACCGTGCCCCGTCCGCTGTCCTCGAAGTCGAGCTGCATCTGCTCGGCCGTTCCGAAGAAGGTGACGTTCTGGCGGAGCTCGTCGTCGTTCAGCACCTCGTAGGGGGCGGCGAACTCGGGAAGGCCGCTGAGGGCGAAGTGCATCTGGAAGTAGGCGGCCCGGTGGTCGATGGCGTCGATGCGCTGGACGAAGGCGTCAGGCAACGACTCACGGTCGAGGAGCTGGGTGAAGGTGGCGGTCGGGTCGAGATTGGAGACCACGATCGGCGCCGTCACCACCTCACCGCCGCCGAGGTCCACACCCTGGACCTTCCCGTCGGCCACCACGATGGTGGAGACCTTGGCGTGGCGCCGGAGCTCGCCGCCGTGCTTCTCGAAGAGGGCCAGCAGGTGGTCGGAGAGCGTGCCGATGCCGCCGCGCACCTTGGCCATGGTGGCGTCGGTGGGCGAGGCCAGGGCGAAGGCCAGGCACAGGGCGCTTCCGGGGGTGAACGGTCCCCGGTAGGTCGAGTTGACCGACAGGAAGGCGAGCATGCTGCGGACCTGGGCGTGGGCCTCACGATCAGGCAGGAATTGGTCGATGACGTCCATCACGCTGCCGAACATGGCGGTGCGGATGGCCTGGCGCTCCTTCTCGTTGGTGGCGCATGCCCACATCTCGTCGAGGGACTTCGGCGGCTTCCGGACGTCGAACCGTCCGATGGCCCGGGCCGGTGCATCGGCCCAGCCGGCCACCTCGGCCATGCCCAGCACGGCCTCGAGGCCGAGGGCCTCGCTCAGGTGCCCGAACAGCCGGTCGGGGTCGCTGTAGAGCAGCAGGGGCGGCTGGCCGGCCGGCCCGATGGCGGCGGACTGCACTTCGGGCTCGTAGATGGGGCAGGCGGCGAAGCCGAGGTCGTCGAAGATCTCCGTGGGGATGGGGAACTGTATGGAACCGGCCAGCTCGAAGCGGAAGCCGCGCACCAGCTCGTTGGTCGAGGCCATCCCCCCGATGAAGTGGTTCTTCTCGAGGCACAGCACCCGCATGCCCCCGCGGGCCATGACCGCGGCGGCGGTAAGTCCGTTGTGGCCTGCACCGATGACGATGGCGTCGTAGTCCGGCATGCCGGTCACCGTAGTGCAGCCCCGTCAGCGGGGGAGGGCTCGTGACAACCGGCAGGGACGCCGACAGGCCGCTGCAGTACGTTGGCCACCATGACTGGCGCCGTCCGGCCTTTCCGCATCGAGGTGGGGGAGGAGCAGCTCGTCGATCTCCGGGATCGGCTCCGGGTGACCCGTTGGCCCGATCCCGAGACGGTGGGGGACTGGTCCCAGGGCATCCCGCTGGACTACACGCAGGAGTTGTGCCGGTACTGGGCCGAGGAGTACGACTGGCGCAGGGCCGAGGCCCTGCTCAACTCGACCCCCCAGATCCTGACGGAGATCGACGGCCTCGATATCCACGCGCTGCACGCCCGCTCACCGGAGCCCGATGCCCTGCCCCTCGTCATCACCCACGGTTGGCCGGGGTCGGTCGTGGAGTTCCTGAAGGTGATCGGCCCGCTGTGCGATCCGGTGGCCCACGGCGGGGACGCCTCCGACGCCTTCCATGTGGTCTGCCCCTCCCTGCCCGGGTACGGATTCAGCGGCAAGCCCACCACGTCGGGATGGGGGGTCAGCAGGATCGCCTCGGCGTGGGCCGAGTTGATGGCCCGCCT
>Ga0181534_10001594_pt1 | contig 14648 bp, 10 predicted proteins | sample PEATcosm2014_Bin_37_FD_119758 | JGI IMG/M metagenome (GOLD analysis project Ga0181534, IMG submission 119758) | Peatland microbial communities from MTU Mesocosm Facility, Houghton, MI, USA - PEATcosm2014_Bin17_10_metaG | ecosystem: Environmental > Terrestrial > Soil > Wetlands > Peat | place... | reverse complement strand
TGGCGTGACGGGTTTCCCCAGTCGCGCCACGCGGGAGAGTGGAGAAAAACTTTTTCGTTTCATGGTTGAGGATATGACCGCATTGGTCCGCCGCGCGCTTACGGAAAAACCGCCGCTGGAACATAGTTATTTTGCCGCCTTACAATGAACGCCGCACCCAAAACTAAGGCCAGCCGGGTGAATCTGCCGCCATCCCGGCGGATTTCCGGAATCAACGGTCTGGTGGCTGGTGCCACTGCAAACGACGGCGCGAGTTCCGGCGCCGAAATGAAGGCGCTCAAGCAAAAGCTCATCAAACAAGGCGTGAAATATTGTCTTGGCGCTTACGTGGATATTCACGGCGTGCCGAAGGGAAAATTTGTTCCAATTGAGCATTTCGAGCATTTCGCCGCCGGCTCGGAGCTTTACACCGGTTATGCACTCGACGGGCTCGGCCAGGCACCGAACGAAGAAGAGATTTCTTCCGTGCCGGATTTGAATCACATCATTCAAATTCCGTGGCAAAAGGAAGTCGCCTGGATGCCGGCGGACAATCATTTCCACGGCAAACCGTATCCGCTCAACTCCCGCGTGCTCCTGAAAAATATTCTCGGTGAAGCGGCGAAACTCGGTTTTGGGTTCAACCTCGGCATCGAGTGTGAAATTTACGTGCTCAAGCAGGACGAACGCGGGCGCCTTGTTGTCCCGAACAGCGATGACAATCTGGAGAAGAGCTGCTACGACGTAAAACGGTTCTTCGACGTGTTCCCGTGGCTGGACGAAATGGCCACCACGATGAACGGCCTCGGCTGGGACGTATATTCCTTCGACCACGAGGACGGCAACTCGCAGTTCGAATTTGATTTCAAATACGCCAACGCGCTGACGATGGCCGACCGCTACATTTTCTTCCGTTACATGGCGAAGACGATTGCGGCGAGGCACGGCTTGCTGGCGACGTTCATGCCGAAACCATTCGGGGATAAAACCGGCAACGGCGCCCACTTCAACATGTCGCTCGCCGACACGAAGACTGGAGAAAATCTTTTTGCCATCAAGCCTGAAGATGATTCGCGCGGCCTCGGTCTTTCGCCGCTGGGGTATTCCTTTGTAGCCGGAATTTTGCGCCATGGTCGCGCGCTGTGCGCCGTCCTGGCACCGACAGTGAACAGTTACAAGCGGCTCATCCGGCGCGGCGCGATGAGTTATTACTCGTGGGCGCCGGTGTTCAATTCGTTCGGCACGAACAATCGGACGAATTCGATCCGCATTCCGATGGGCGGCGGACGTTGCGAGAGCCGCAATGCAGACTCGTCCTGCAATCCTTATCTGGCCGCCGCGCTCGTGCTGGCCGCCGGGCTGGAAGGCGTGCGCGAGAAGCTGGATCCCGGCGAGCCACATCACGAAAACCTCTACGAGCTTTTGCCCGCTGAACTGGAAAAGACCGGCGTGCAGGAACTGCCGCGCACGCTGGGCGAGGCGGTGGAGGCGTTCGCGGCGGATCCATTCGTCGAAAAAATCCTGGGGACGGAACTGCGGAATGAATTCATCAAATACAAGCGCGCGGAATGGGAGGAGTATCACCAGACCGTGAGCCAGTGGGAAATCAACCGTTACGCCCGCTTGTTCTAAACAATATCGCTTTGCAGCAATGCAAAAAAACAACAAACCAAAAACCAAAGGAAAAAAATGAAACTGAAAACACCACTCATCATGGCGCTCGTCGGGCTGGCCAGTCTGGCCGGGGTGCGCGCCGACACGATCAAAATCGGATACAGCGACTGGCCGGGCTACACGGTCATGGAGGTCGCCAAGCAAAAAGGCTGGTTCAAGGACGCCGGCCTGGACGTGGAAATGGTCTGGTTCGAGTATTCGCCGTCCATTGACGCCTTTGCCGCGGGCAAAATTGACGCGGACATGATCGTGGCCGGCGACGACATGGTCACCGGAGCCTGCGGCGCGAAAAGCAAAATTGTTTGTCTCGTGGATTACAGCGAAGGCAGCGACATGATTGTCGGCGGGCCGGACGTGAATTCAATCAAGGATTTGAAAGGGAAAAAAGTCGGCGTCGAACTCACGCTCGTGGAACACGAGCTTCTGTTGCAAGCGCTCAAAGTCAACGGCCTGAGCCAGTCTGACGTGACGCTTGTGGGCACTTCGACAGACAAGACCCCGCAGACACTGGCTTCGGGACAAGTTTCGGCCATCGGCGCGTGGTATCCGATTTCTGGCCAGGCGCTCAAGCAGGTGCCCGGCTCAAAAAAACTTTTCACCAGCGCCGACGCCAAAGGCCTTATTTTTGACGTGATCGCCGTCAGTCCCACCAGTTACGCCCAGCACAAGGAGGAGTGGGCCAAAATCGCCGCCATTTATTACAAGTGCGTGGATTATTTGATGGATCCGGCGACGCGTGACGACGCCATCAAAATCATGGCCGCGAAAGTAGGCGCCGACCCGGTGGAATATGCCAAGAACGTCCCCGGCACGCATTTTCTGACGGTGGCCGAGGCGAAAATGGCGTTGAAGAAAAGTCATGACATGATGTCCATTTATGGTTCCATGGAATTGAGCGACAAGTTCTACCTCGATAACGCCGTGTATAAAGTGTCCCAGAAACCGGCGGACTACTTGGTGCCCAGCGTAGTCAACGGCTTGAAGTAATATGGCGCATCACGACTGGCTCGGATTGAAGCAGGAGCTGCCGCGACGGCGGCGACTCCTGCTTACCGTCCTGTCGTTCGTTATTCCACTGGCGGTTTGGTCAGTCGTGAGCTATGTCCCGTGGATTTGGCATCCGCTGATTCACGTCACCGACCCTGGCAGCGTGGATTATTTTTCCACGGACATGGACATCCCGCGCGCGACATTTTATCAGGAAGAGGCCAAGGCCAAAGCCGCCGGACTGGCTTTGCCGAAAGGTTATCGCGTGAATCCGGTCTATTTTCCAGCGCCGCACGCGGTCGCGCGGGCATTTTATACCGCTTTCAAAACGCCGCCGCGTTTGCAGGACGAACCATGGCTGCACCAAAGCCTCGGCCACAGCATCCGCACGATTTTTCTCGGCTTCATCTTTTCATCGCTCATCGGCGTGCCGTTGGGAATTCTCTGCGGCACTTACCGGTTCTTTGCGAAATTGCAGGAACCGTTCGTTGAATTCTTCCGCTACCTGCCCGCGCCGGCGTTCGGCGCGTTGTGCGTGGCTGTTCTCGGAATCGAAGACGCGCCGAAAATCGCCGTCATTGTCATCGGCACATTTTTTCAGCAGGTGCTGATCATCGCCAACAGCGTCCGCAAGGTTGACCCTTCCTTGATCGAAGCCGCGCAGACCCTCGGCGCGTCGAAATGGAAATTGGTCAGCCACGTTGTCATTCCCGCGTCCATCACGGACATTTACACGGACATGCGGATTTTGCTCGGCTGGGCGTGGACGTATCTCATCGTCGCCGAAGTCGTCGGCACGATGTCCGGCATCACGCTGTTCATCAACCAGCAGGCGCGTTACCGCAACTTCGACAACGTCTATGCCGCCATCGCCATGATCGGCATCATCGGCCTCTCGACGGACATGACGCTCGCATGGCTGGGCGGAATTTTGTTCCCGTGGAAACGAAAAGCGCGCGCAGCAAAGCGCACGCAGCCTCTGTTCCCGCTTTTCGACAAGCCAAAAAAATTGGTTTTGCCGCCGAAATTTCAGCCCAGCCCAACTCCACCCACCGAAGGCCATCTCAATGTCGCCAGTTGAACTCAAACTTCCGGGTTATCGCGAACAATCGCCGGAAGTCGCCGCGCGATTTGAGCGCATCCGTCAGCGTCCGGTCACCCTGCGCGTCAGCGAACTGAAGAAATCTTTCGGCTCGAACGGAAAAACCAACGTCGTTTTCGACCGCGTTTCGCTGGACATTTACCGCCGTGAATTCGCTTGCGTCGTCGGCGCGTCCGGCTGCGGCAAATCCACGCTCGCGCGCATCGTTGCCGGACTCGACGACGCCAGCGGCGGCGAGGTTTTGCTCGATGGAAAATCCGTGGCCGGCCCCGGCCCGGATCGCGGAATGGTTTTTCAAGGCTACACACTTTTCCCGTGGCTCACCGTCAAGCGCAACATCATGTTTGGCCTGAAAATGCATGGCAACGACGACAACACCGCCGAATCCGAAGCGCGGCAGTGGCTCGATATGGTCGGACTGTCCAAATTTGAAGATTTGTATCCGCATGAACTTTCCGGTGGCATGAAGCAACGCGTCGCCATCGCGCGAGCGCTCGCGAACAACCCGCGCATCCTGCTCATGGACGAACCGTTCGCCGCGCTTGACGCGCTCACGCGCTGCAAAATGCAGAGCTACCTTTTGCAAATCTGGAAAAAGGTGGACGTGACAATTCTGTTCATCACACACGATTTGGAGGAGGCCGCGTATCTCGCCGACAGGATTGTTGTCATGGGTGTCAATCCCGGCGGCGTCAAGGAAGTCATCGAAAACCCCGTGCCGCGCCCGCGCGACTCGACTCAATTTCTTTCGCCGGAATTTCTTGCGTTGAAGGCGCGGCTCGACGAACTGATTCACGGCCCGGCGGACGCGCCGGAGGACAAATTGCCCGTCATCAAACTCACGGAGGCGGGTGATGAGGTGGAATGAAATGGCAAACGCAAAAAATCATTTCCTGCCGCCGACGCGATTTGTCTGGCCCAACCAACAGCGCTGCGCGGCGATGTTCTGCTTCGACGTGGACGGCGAAACCACCGCGCTTTCCGAAGACCTCGCACTGGCAAAACGTCGGACGCTGATGTCGCAGTGCGAATACGGCCCGCGCATTGGCGTGCCGCGATTGCTAGGACTGCTTGCACACCTCGAAGTTCCGGCGACTTTTTTTGTTCCGGCTTACATGGCCGAACATCACCCGCGCATGATTGACGCCATCATCGCCAGCGGCCATGAAATCGGACTTCACGGTTATCTCCACGAGAAACTCGCGTATCTCAAGGAAGACGAAGAGGAGGCGATTTTGTTGCGCAGCATCGAAATCCTGACGCGGCTTACCGGTTCGCGACCCGCCGGCTTTCGCGCACCGTGGTTTGAAATCAATCCCTGGACGCCCACGCTTTTGCAAAAGCACAATATTCAATACTGCGCCAGCGAAATGGGCGATGACGTGCCGTATTTTCACGAGAACGGCCTCGTTGAAATACCCGGCCAGTGGATGCTCGAAGATTGGGAGCAATTCGCCTTCAACGCCGACCCGGCGTGGGGTTTCGTTCCCGAAAATTGCGAAAAAGTTTTCGACCTCTGGTGGCGCGAATTCGAGGCGATGCACGATTTCGGCTGCTGCTTTGTGCTGACGCTGCATCCGTGGTTGAGCGGCCGGCCATCGCGCGTGCGCCTTCTCGAAGACCTCCTCACCGCGATGCGTGAAAAAGGCGGCGTCTGGTTCGCGCGCGGCCGCGAAATCGCCGGTTACTTTTACAAAAACCCTGAAGCGCGGCGCGAAACTGATTTCGACGCCGCTGAAAAGGTTGAACTGGTCGAGCCATGAGTTCCACCGCATTTGAATGGAAGCCGGCGTTTGAACCGCTCGCGTTTGCGCGCCGGTTGAGCACGCGCACCGCGCAAAAACCGATGCCCTTGACGGAAATCCAACGCGGCATTTGCGACGCGGCAGCACGCCCGCTTGCCCGCGCAACGACGTTGCCCGCGCAGGCCTACACGAGCGAGGAATTTTTTGAATGGGAACTCGACCGCGTCCTGCGTGCGGGATGGCAATGTGTGGCGCACATTTCGCAGATTCCAGCACCCGGAGATTTTTTAAACCTCGATCTGCTGGGCGAACCGCTCATCGTTGTGCGCGGCAAGGACGATTCGATTCATGTTTTGTCGCGCGTCTGTCCGCATCGCTCGATGGACATCATGCCGGAAGGTTTTGGTTATGACGGCCACGGCCCGGCCGAAGCACGCCTTGGCAAAGCTGATTGCGGTCGCACACGGCTGTTCCTTTGCCCGTATCATGCGTGGACATTTGAACTCGACGGTCGGCTCAAGGCCTGCCCGGAAATGCACGAAGCCAAGGATTTCCACCGGGACGACTTTTTTTTGAAACCCTTTCGCAGCGAAACGTGGCAGGGGTTTGTTTTTGTGAACTTTGACGGCACCGCGCCGCCGCTCGCCGACGGATTGGGAGAAATGGCCGCTGATGTCGCCGCGTTCAATTTGCCGGAAATGAAACTGGTCATCGCGCGCGAGTGGGATTGCCCGTTCAACTGGAAGGTTCTCGTGGAAAATTTCATGGAGAGCTACCATCACCTCGGCATCCATCACAAATCGCTTCAGCCGATGATGCCGGCGCGCGACACTTGGACAGAACAGGAGCGGCGTCACTGCGTCCGCTCGCATCTGCCCTACAAGGATTCGGTGCGCGAAGCCTATCGCGAATTCGAGCGGCGCGGGGATTTTTCCAGCGAGCTGCCGCCGCTCGCAAATTTGAGTGAAGCGCAAAAATCCGAGTGGGGACTGTTCCTGGTTCATCCGACGTTCCTGCTCGCAACCGCGCCCGACCGCGTCATCTGGTATCGCCTCCAGCCGCTTGGTCCCGACCGGTTGAAATTGACCACAACGACGCTCCTCGCGCCTGAAGTTGTCGGGCGTGAAAATTTTGAAACGCTTCGCAAAAGGGCGTCAGAACTGCTTGTTCAATTTCATTTGGAAGACATGGAAGTTTGCACCGCCGTGCAGCGCGGTTTTTACGCGACCGGCTGGCAGCCGGGCCGGTTGAGCCATCTCGAAATGCCCGTCTGGCTCTTTCACCGCTACCTTGCCGCGCGCATTCGCGGCGCATGGCCGACGGATGACGGGAATATCGCTCCTGGCCAGCGGCCTTGAAACCATCATGTTTTCATTGGCGAAAAAAACTGTAATTGTGACCGGCGGCGCATCCGGCATCGGCCTCGCCATCGCGCGACAATTTCTCGCGGCGGGCGCGCTGGTGCTGATTGCCGACCGTCGCGCGGATGGCTCTGAAATTGCCCGGGCATCGCAGGCGGAATTTATTCAAACCGATGTCGCGTGCGAGGAACAAGTCGCCGCAATGTTCGACACCGCGCGCGAAAAGTTTGGCCGCGTGGACATCCTCGTGAACAACGCCGGCATTCAGCCGCTCGGTGTCGGCTTCAAGAACATGACTGGCGAATTGCTCCACCGCACGCTCGACGTGAACGTCAATGGCGTCGCCTTTGGAATCAAGCACGCCGCCCGCTCACTCGCCGACTGCGGTCGCGTCGTGAACCTTGCGTCCTTCGTCGGGCTGCTTGCAACACCCGGAACCGCGGCTTACTCGACGTCGAAGGCTGCGGTGATTCATCTGACGAAGCTGGGAGCCATCGAACTGGCGCCGCGCCGCATCACGGTCAACGCCATCAGCCCCGGCACCATTCGCACGCCGGCGGTCACTCAAATCGCAAACAATCCCGAAATCCCCTTTATCGGCCGCCGCGCGCCGCTGGGCCGGCTTGGCGAACCGGAGGAAGTCGCCGCGCTCTGCCATTTTCTTGCTTCCGATGAAGCGGCTTACATCACCGGCCAAAACATCGCGATTGACGGCGGTCTTACTGCAGGGTGGATGGAATACGATCTGATCCCGCCAGCCAACATCCAGAACGGGAGGTGGGTGGATGACGTGTGACATCTCCACTTTGCCGGTTCAAACCTGCGGGCGCGTTTGGCGCGACGACGAGGACATGCCGTTGATGGTTGAACTGCCCGGCGGCGAATTCATCATGGGTGAAAACGCAGGCGATAAATTCGCCAACGACACCGAACGTCCGGCACATCGCATCCGATTTTCATCAAGCTTTGCCCTTGGAAAATGTCCAGTGACAGTCGGCGAGTTCCGCAAATTTCGCAGCGCGCCATCGCTGGCAGATGATGACAGCCTGCCGGTCGCCCGCGTGAACTGGCATGACGCGAGCGACTTTTGTGACTGGCTGTCGGAACAAACCGGCCGCGCCTATCACCTGCCAAGCGAAGCGGAGTGGGAATTCGCCTGCCGTGGCGGTTCGCAAACACCCTTTGCCTTCGGCGACGAGCTTTCAATCCGCGCCGCAAATTTCCTTTACGCCGAGGATGGCGAACGCATTGGAATCGGACGCCGGACGCCGGTGGGAAGTTATCCGCCGAACCAATTCGGCCTACACGACCTGCACGGCAACGTCGGCGAATGGGTGGTGGACACCTGGCATCCAAATTATCTTGGCGCGCCGGACGCCGGCCGCGCGTGGATTGGAGCCAGCGATAATCGCCGCGTGATTCGCGGCGGCGCATGGGATTATCTGCCGCGCCTGCTGCGCAGTTCATGGCGCGATTGGCGGGAGTCAAATTATCGCGCGGACAATCTCGGTTTTCGCGTCGCCACCAGCGACCTGGGAGAATGAAACGGCACATAGATGGAACTGAAAATTTTCAAAACACTGTGGGGACATCGCGGCAATCTCGATGAAGCGATTGCTGATTGTCGCGAGCATGGATTTGACGGAATCGAAGGCCAGCCACCGGCGACAACGACGGCGCGGCATGAATTCCAAAGCCAATTGTCTGGAGCCGGATTAAAATTCATTGCCGAGATTTGCACGGCGGGCAGCTACGTTCCCGGCCCGCAAGCTTCCCCGTTTAAACATCTCGAATCACTGCGTTGCCTCGCCGAAGCCGCGGTGGAATGTGATCCGCAATTCCTCACGGTCATCGCCGGGTGCGACGCGTGGAGCGCCGGCCAGAGCGTGGATTTTTTTGGCGCGGCGCTCCGGATTGCCGACGAGACAGGAACCACATTCAGCTTCGAGACGCACCGCAGCCGTTCTTTTTTCAATCCATGGATAACGCGCGATATTCTGCTCCAGCTTCCCGATCTGAAGCTCACCTGCGATTTTTCACACTGGTGTGTGGTTTGTGAGCGTTTGATTGACACCGAACCGGACGTGCTCGCGCTGTGCATAGAACGTGCGCACCACGTTCACGCGCGTGTCGGCTACGATCAGGGACCGCAAGTGCCACACCCCGCCGCGCCGGAATATCGGGCCGCACTGGAAGCACACGAGCGGTGGTGGACACAAATCTGGCAAAGTCAGGCCGCGCGCGGCATGACCGCCAGCACGATGACGCCGGAGTTTGGACCGGATGGGTATCTGCACTGCCTTCCATTCACCGGCGAACCGGTCGCAGATTTGCTGGAAATCAACCGCTGGATGGCCAAACGCCAGCGCGAGCGATTTAAGAGAGTGTTCGGAGGCGCGCCCCATAAATTTGTGGAACCGGTCAAATTGATTCGCGCCACATGAACAATATCTTTATTTTCATCGCCGTTTTTGCCATTGGACGGTTTTGAAATCATTTATGTTTAGGAAGGTTCTCATCGCCAATCGCGGCGCCATTGCCTGCCGGATCATTCGCACGCTCAAGAAATTGAGCGTGCGGTCGGTTGCGGTCTATTCGGAGGTGGACATCCACTCGCTGCATGTCCGTCAGGCGGACGAGGCCGTGTGCATCGGCGGCGCGTCAGCGGTGGAGAGTTATCTCAACTTCGAAAAGATTTTTGCCGCGGCGCGAACAACCGGCGTGGAAGCGATTCATCCGGGTTACGGTTTTTTGAGCGAGAACGCGGATTTTGCCGAAGCGTGCGCACGGGAGGGTTTTGTTTTTATCGGCCCGACCCCGAAGCAAATGCGCGATTTTGGATTGAAGCACACCGCCCGCGCACTAGCGCAACTCAACGGTGTGCCCATGTTGCCGGGCAGCGAGTTGCTCGACAGTTTTGAACAGGCAAAGGCGGAAGCGGCGCGCATTGGCTATCCGGTCATGCTCAAAAGCACGGCGGGCGGCGGCGGCATCGGAATGCGGATGTGCGCCGATGAGGCCGCGTTGATGGAGGCATACGAATCCGTGAAGCGCCTCGCGGCGAGCGCATTCAAACAAAACGGGGTTTACATCGAAAAATTTGTCGGTGTCGCGCGGCATATTGAAGTGCAGATTTTTGGCGACGGAAAGGGAAACGTTGTCGCGCTCGGCGAGCGCGATTGTTCCGCGCAACGGCGCAATCAAAAGGTCATCGAGGAAACGCCCGCGCCCGGCTTGTCGGACGAAGCTCGCCAATCGCTGCTTGATTCCGCAATCCGCCTGACGCGCGCGGCCGGTTATCAATCTGCTGGAACGGTCGAATTCGTTTTCGACGTGAAGGACCGGAAATTTTATTTCCTCGAAGTCAACACGCGGCTGCAAGTTGAACACGGCGTGACCGAGGAAGTCACCGGCGTTGACCTCGTCGAGTGGATGATCAAACAAGCCGCCGGTGAACTGGATTTGAGCGAATTCAGGCCCGCAACGAGCGGCGCTTCGATTCAAGCCCGCCTTTATGCCGAAGACCCGAACAAAAATTTCCGGCCCAGTTCCGGGGTGTTGACCGAAGCCGTTTTCCCGGCTGACGCCCGCATCGAAACATGGGTCGAACGCGGTTCGGAAATTCCGCCGTTTTACGATCCGATGATTGCGAAGATCATCGTGAAGGCCCCGACGCGTGCGGCAGCGGTCATCGCGCTCCAGAATGCGCTGGCAAGAGCCGGGCTCGCCGGCATCGAATCCAATCTTGAATACCTTCGCCAGGTCATCGCAACCAGGGAATTCGCCTCGGGCGACATCCATACGAAATGGCTCGCGACATTTCCGTATCATCCCGCGACGATTGAGGTGGTTGAACCAGGCACGCAAAGCAGCATTCAGGACTATCCGGGACGCATCGGCTATTGGGCGATCGGCGTGCCGCCGTCCGGGCCGATGGACGATTTTGCGTTTCGCGTCGCAAATAAACTCGCCGGAAATTCTGAAAATGCCGCCGGACTGGAAATGACGCTCGGCGGCCCGACGTTGAAATTTAATCTGGACACAACCATCGCGCTGGCCGGCGCGGCAATGGATGCGACGCTCGACGGAAATCCAATTCAAATCTGGCAAAGCCTTCACGTCCGCGCCGGAAGCGTGCTGCGGCTGACGAAAATCACCGGAGCTGGCTGCCGCGCGTATCTGGCCGTTCACGGAGGCTTTGACGTGCCCGATTATCTCGGCAGCAAATCCACCTTCGGCCTCGGCAAATTTGGCGGGCACGGCGGGCGCACATTGCGCCACGGCGACGTTTTGCACGTTCATCGCGTGTTAGAACCGTTCGCGCCGCTGAAAACTGCGCCGACGGGATTGGTTCCGAAATATGATTCGCATTGGGAAATCGGCGTGCTTTACGGGCCGCATGCCGCACCGGATTTTTTCACGGGAGATTACATCGAGACATTTTTCGCGACGGACTGGAAGGTGCATTACAATTCCAGCCGCACCGGCATCCGGCTCATCGGTCCAATGCCGGGTTTTGCGCGCGCGGATGGCGGTGACGCGGGGCTGCATCCGTCAAACATCCACGACACCGAATATGCCATCGGCACGATTTGTTTCACCGGTGACATGCCGGTGATTCTGGCAAAGGACGGTCCAAGCCTCGGCGGTTTCGTTTGTCCGGCGTCCATCGCCAAGGCGGAATTTTGGAAAGTCGGTCAGCTTCGTCCCGGCGACACGATTCGGTTTGTGCGGATCAATTTTGGAACAGCGTTGGAATTGGAGCGGCAACAGGACGAAGCGATTGCGACGCTCTCGGAGGAAAAGTTTTCCACGCCGGAAATCGTAATCAAGAAATCCGCGGGCAATTTGCGGAATGACGCGGTTCTCCACACGATTGCCGCAAACACGAATTGCCCCGGCGTCGTTTATCGCCAGTCCGGCGACAAATATCTGCTGGTCGAATATGGCCCGCTGGTGCTTGATTTCGCGTTGCGTTTCCGCGTTCACACACTGATGGAATGGTTCAAGACCCATCCGGTCGAAGGCATCATCGAACTTTCGCCCGGCGTGCGCTCGTTGCAGATCAATTTCGACGGCAAAATCATTTCATCGGAAAAACTCATCGGGGTTCTGGTTAAAGCAGAAACCGAGTTGCCTGCGATTGATTCGCTTGAAGTGCCGACACGCATCGTGCGGATGCCGTTGTCCTATGACGACCCGGCCATCCACACGGTGATAGAGAAATACCTCCAAGGCGTGCGCGCCAAGGCGCCGTGGCTGCCGAGCAACATTGAATTCATCCGGCGCATGAACGGCCTCGACAGCGTGGACGAAGTGCGCGAAACGGTTTATTCGGCCAGTTATCTCGTGCTCGGTCTCGGCGACGTTTATCTCGGCGCGCCGTGCGCCGTGCCGGTTGACCCGCGGCACCGCTTTGTCACGACGAAATACAATCCCGCGCGCACGTTCACGATTGAAAACGTTGTAGGCATTGGCGGCGTTTATATGTGCATTTACGGGATGGAAGGCCCCGGCGGCTATCAGCTCGTTGGCCGGACGGCGCAGGTCTGGAACACTTACCGCAGCACGCCCGAATTTCAGCCCGGCAAACCATGGTTGTTGCGGTTCTTCGATCAAATCCGCTTTTTCCCGGTCACGGAAAGAGAATTGCTGGAATTTCGCCAGGCATTTTTGCATGGCCGGGCGCATCTGGACATCACGAAGGAAAAGTTCCGTTTCGCCGATTACAAAAGGTTTCTCCAAGATAACGAAGCGGGCACCAACCAATTCCGGCAGAAGCAACAAGGAGCCTTTGCCGCGGAACGGGAACGCTGGGCCGCCGACGGCTCGAATAATTTTGCCACGGTCGAGTCGGCGGTGGAACCGGAGTCGGACGTCCTTGTGGCGCCACCGGGCGGTCATCTCGTTGCGTCACCCATCACCGGCAATGTTTGGGCGGTGCTGGCCAAGGAAGGCGATCGCGTTGTTGCCGGCCAGAAAATCATGGTCGTTGAAGCAATGAAAATGGAAGTGGGCATCGAAGCACCGGCATCGGGCATCGTAAAACGAATCGCCGTCACGCCGGGGAAAATGGTTTCCGCCGGCCAGGCGCTGGCAATTGTTGAAAGGGAGGCATGAGCATTGACATCAATTTCGATTTGACGTCGCTTCGCCGCGCCTACACTGATGGCGCGTTCACGCCGGAACAAGTCGCGGAAGAAGCGTGGCGTCGCGCCGATGACCCGCGATTTCCCAACGTCTGGATTGAAAAAGTCAGCCGCGAACGGTTGTTGCAAATGGCGCGCGCCCTGCCGCCGAAGCCGGCAGATGATTTGCCGCTCTACGGCATGCCGTTTGCCATCAAGGACAACATTGATTTTGCCGGAATGCCGACGACCGCCGGCTGTCCCGATTTTGCTTTCACGCCGGACAAATCCGCCGCGGTCGTCGAAAAATTGATTGCCGCCGGCGCATTGCTCGTCGGCAAAACGAATCTGGATCAATTCGCCACCGGACTCGTCGGCGTGCGTTCGCCGTTCGGCGCATGCCAGTGCGTTTTCGATCCGCGCTATGTTTCCGGCGGCTCCAGTTCCGGTTCGGCTGTCGCGGTCGCGGCGGGCATGGTGGCGTTTGCGCTCGGCACTGACACCGCCGGTTCCGGGCGCGTGCCGGCGGCGTTCAACAACATCGTCGGCCACAAGCCGACGCGCGGACTGTTGAGCAACCGCGGCGTGTTTCCCGCGTGCCGCTCGCTCGATTGCGTTTCCATTTTTGCGGGAAGCTGCCATGACGCGCAAGCCGTGCTCGATGTCGCCGCCGGATTTGATTTTAACGATCCGTATTCGCGCCGGCCTCCGAAATCCGCCGTTACTTTTCCTGAACAATTTCGCTTCGGCATTCTATCGCCGGCACAGCGTGAATTTTTTGGCGACAACGAAGCCGCCGCGCTTTACGAAACGGCAATCGCGCGATTGCGCGACTGCGGCGGCGAAGCAATTGAATTTGATTTCACGCCGTTTGCTCAAACCGCCGCGCTGCTTTACGCCGGCCCCTGGGTCGCGGAACGCCGCTGGGCTTTGGGTGAGTTTTTCGAGAAACGACAAGACAGCATTCATCCGGTCGTGCGCGAAATTATCGCCGGCGCGGCGAAATACGATGCCGTGGCCGCGTTTAACGCCCAGTATCAATTGCAAGCGCACGCGCAAACCGTGCGCAAGATTCTTTCCGAATTGGATGTCTTACTGCTGCCGACGACCGGCACGATTTATCGCATCGAAGAAATTCTGGCCGACCCGATCCGGCTCAACAGCCATCTCGGCAACTATACGAATTCTGTGAATCTGCTGGATTTGGGGGCGCTGGCTTTGCCCGCCGGATTCCGCACGTCAAATAATCTGCCGTTTGGCATTTCGCTCGTCGCACCGGCATTTTCAGACGACGCGCTGCTTTCGCTTGGCGCGCGCTTTCACGCCGCCGTTGGCGGAAACGTCGGAGCCAGTCCAGCCAAAATTTCCGATCAACCGTTGCCGCGTGGAAAAAATCCCGGCGTGCTACTGGCCGTTGTCGGCGCGCATCTGCGTGGCCAGCCGTTGAACCATCAACTCACGTCGCGGCGGGCGAGATTTATCCGACAGACGCGCACGTCGCCGCATTACCGGCTTTACGCGCTGGCAAATACGCAGCCGCCCAAGCCAGGTCTGCGTCGCTTTGCCGAAACATTGCCGCAGGGGATTGAGATTGAGATTTGGGCGCTGGACGAGGCGGCTTTCGGTTTGTTCGTCGCCGAAATTCCGCCACCGCTGGGCATCGGCACACTGG
>Ga0181534_10001593_pt1 | contig 14656 bp, 12 predicted proteins | sample PEATcosm2014_Bin_37_FD_119758 | JGI IMG/M metagenome (GOLD analysis project Ga0181534, IMG submission 119758) | Peatland microbial communities from MTU Mesocosm Facility, Houghton, MI, USA - PEATcosm2014_Bin17_10_metaG | ecosystem: Environmental > Terrestrial > Soil > Wetlands > Peat | place... | reverse complement strand
TGAACTGGCTGTTGGAGTGCGTGGCGACCTACGGCGAACTCTCTCGCATGGTCGCCTTCAAAGAGAAGTCCGAGCGCCAAGACGGGTATCGGGTGGGACTCTTGACCTACCCGGTCCTGCAGGCGGCCGACATCCTTCTCTACGACAGCGAGGAAGTGCCGGTCGGCGACGATCAGCGCCAGCACCTGGAACTCGCGCGCGATATTGCGGAGCGGTTCAATCACCGATTCGGCGAGACCTTTCGCGTCCCCAAGGGAGTGCAACCAGCGGTCGCGGCGCGCGTGATGGACCTCCAGGAACCGACGCGCAAGATGAGCAAGTCGGTCTCGAGCCCGCTCGGCACGATCCTCCTGTTCGATTCACCGAGCGAGATCGAGCGCAAAATCTCCAAAGCCGTCACCGACACCGACGGAGAGGTGAGATTCGACTGGGACACCAAGCCCGGTATCTCCAATCTCCTCGAGATCTTCGCGAGCTTCGCCCACGAGTCGCCCCCAGCCATCGCCAGCCGCTACACCCGGTACGGCGATTTGAAGAAGGATCTCGCAGAGCTGATGATCGCGAGCCTCTCGCCGCTGCGCGAGCGCTACCAGGAGCTGGTCGAGTCTCCCGCCGACCTCTACGCGGTGACTGATCGCGGTGCGTTGAAGGCCAGCGAGGTGGCGGGTCCGATCTATCGACGCGCGGCGCACGCCATGGGTCTCGCCTAGAGGAGGTTGAACCACCAGTTTTCGACATCGCCAAGCCACGTGCCGGCGATGTTGGTGGTCCAGGTCAGCAGAATCAGCGCGATAAAGAACAGTGGGAGCGCCCGAGCGCGAAGTTGGTAGTACTTCGCGAGGCTGCGATTGGGAAGAAATCGCTCGATGATCGCCGACCCATCCAACGGAGGAATCGGAATCAAGTTGAACACCGCCAGGATCAGGTTCACCAGACCCAAGGTCTCTCCGAAGACGAAAAGGTCGTGGTGGCTCACGTAGGCCGACACACCATTCGCGGTATGGACAACACCGGTCAGTGAGAATCGACACACGACGTACCCGATCGCCGAGAGAACGACGTTGACCGCCGGTCCCGCGAGCGACACCCACAAGGCCTGCTGTCGTGGCTTGCGGAGCCGAGAGAGGTTGACCGGCACGGGCTTCGCGTACCCGAAAGCGGGAAAGTGCAGCAGCAGGAGAAGACCGGGCATCAGGATCGTGCCGAAGGGATCGATGTGGGCAATCGGGTTCAGGGTCAGGCGGTGGCGTTCCTTCGCCGTGGGATCGCCAAAGAGGTACGCCACGTACCCGTGGGCCACCTCGTGCAGCACGACCGAGGGTATCAAGATGATGAACCAGAGCCATAAATTCATCGAAAGTTACCTTTTAGTCGTGGGCTCGGGGATGGGCGTGTTGGTACTCGCGCTGCAGTGTGGTCACCGACACCGCGGTGTAGATCTGCGTGGTGGCGATGGACGCGTGCCCCAACAGTTCCTGAACGACTCTAATGTCCGCACCGTGCGCCAGCATGTGGGTGGCGCAACTGTGACGAAACACGTGAGCCGAGATACGCGAACGATCGATGCCCACGTTGAGGGCCCGTTTGTGCACGATGAGGTCCACGCCCTGGCGCGTCAGAGGCCCCGAACGAGCGTTGATGAACACCCGTTGACTGGTGCGCCCGGCGAGCAACGTTCGCCGGCCCCCGGGGCCGAAGTACTCGCGCAGGGCGCGACCCAACGCCCCGCCCAACGGGACCAGCCGTTGCTTGGAGCCCTTGCCGGTCAGGAGAATGAGCTCTTCATCGAAGTCGATATCCGATAGCTCCAGCCCCACCACCTCACTCACCCTCGCCCCGGTGGCGTAGAGGAGCTCCAGTAGTGCGCGATCGCGCAGGTCCACGGGCGTGGCTGAGGGAATCGCGTCGAGCAGCGTGGTGATCTCGTTCTCACCGAGCGGCTTGGGTAACGTGCGGCCGCGACGACCGCCCTTCAGCCGAGCACTCGGATCGAGTGTCAACTCCCCCTCGTCGAGTAAGTAGGACAGCAGTCCCCGCACTGACGCCACCGACCGCGCGACGGTACTGGCCTGACGCGTGGAACGCAGTCCGTTGAAGTAGCCCTCGAGATGCTCCTCGCGAAGCCGACTCAACGTGAGGTTCTTGCCTTCCATCCAGTGTCCGAGGGCCGACAGGTCACGTCGGTACGCCTCCAAGGTCGCTCGGCTGCGTCCTTTTTCAATGGTCATCCACTGGAGATAGTCCTCGAGCGCCTCCTCAAAAGTCATCGAGGAAGTTTCCAAAGAGCCGGTGCAGGGCGATGGCCGTGGTGGAGTCAATCGCGAAGGCGTCACGCAGCCGGGTGCGAAGCTCCTCCAAGGAGAACCAGTGAATGGTGGCGCTGCGCTCTTCGGCGCCGGCCGGTTCGCGAGCTCGTTCGCTGAGACCCCGAGCTTCGTAGACCCACATGACCTGGGTGGACCAACCGGGTGAGTTCATGAATCGTCCGATGAGGGTCCACTCCCGCGCCTCCAGGCCCATCTCTTCGATCAGTTCGCGCTTGGCGGTCTCGAGGGGCTCTTCGCCTTGGACGTCGCGCGTGCCCGCCGGGATCTCCAAGAGCTCTTGTTCGAAGGTGGCGCGAAACTGTCGAATGAAGCCCACTTCGCCCTGGTCGTTGATGACCAGCACGGCCACGGCGCCGGGGTGAACGGCCACGTCGCGTTCAAAGCGCTCCTCGCCGTGACGGACGGTGCGTTTTTCAACGTTGAAGACGTGTGAGCGAAAAACAATCTCGGCCCCTTCGACGTGGAAGGAGTCGCTCACAAGGTGCTGTCGACCGTCGAGGGATCGATGATGTGGGGTTCGCGACCTTCGGCGCGCGCGGCGGCGGCCTTGATCAGTCCGAGGAAGAGAGGGTGTGGCCGATCGGGGCGGGACTTGAACTCGGGGTGAGCCTGGGTACCCACGAAGAAGGTGTGGCCCGGAAGCTCGACGAACTCCACCAGTCGTCCGTCGGGTGAGTTCCCCGAGCAGTGAAGGCCGGCCGCCTCAAACTGCTCTCGGTAGCGGGCGTTGAACTCGTAGCGATGGCGGTGGCGCTCTGAGACGACGGTCGTGCCATAGAGATTGGCCACGATCGAGCCCTCGTCGAGCATGGCGGGCCACGCGCCCAGCCTCATCGTGCCGCCCAGGTCGGTCACGTCGATCTGCTCCGCGAGCAGCGAGATGACCGGCGCCGACGAACTGTGCGAGAACTCTGTCGACTGGGCGTCGCTGAGTCCGAGCACGTGACGAGCGAACTCGATGACCTGGACTTGCATACCGAGACAGATGCCCAGGTAGGGGATGTCGTTTTCGCGAGCGATGCGGGCCGTGGCAATCATGCCCTCGATGCCTCGCTCACCGAAGCCCCCGGGCACGATGATCCCGTCGAGTTGGCTCAGGCGGTCCGCGTCCAGCTCGGAGGGGACCCGCTCGGCTTCGTGATACTCGATAATCGTTTTGGCGCCGACGGCAAACCCGGCGTGTCGAATCGATTCGCCGACGCTGAGGTAGGCGTCGGGCATGGTGACGTACTTGCCGATGATGCCGATCCGCAGGGTCCGCGTCGTGTTGTGCACGCGGCGAACCACGCTCTCCCACGGTCCCAAGTCGATGGGGTGCTCATCGAGATCGATGTTCAAGGTGTTGCACACGTTGGTGTCGAGGCCCTCGTGGTGCAGGGTGATTGGTATGTCGTAGATGCTGGCCTCATCGACGGCGGAAATGACCGCGTTGACCGGTACGTCACAGAGGAGCGAGATCTTGCGCTTCAGTCCATCGGAGATCGGCTGGTCGCTTCGACAGACGATGATGTCGGGCTGAATACCGCGCGAGCGCAACTCGGTGACGGAGTGTTGCGTGGGCTTGGTCTTCTGCTCGCCCGAAGGCGCGAGGTACGGCACCAGGGTGAGATGGACGTAGCAGACGTTGTCGCGCCCCGCGTCACGGCGAAACTGACGGATCGACTCAATAAAGGGCACGATCTCGATGTCGCCGACGGTCCCGCCGATCTCGACGATCACGACGTCCGCGCCCAAGGAGCCTTGGCGGCGAATCCGCTCCTTTATCTCGTCGGTGACGTGCGGGATGACCTGGACCGTCTTTCCCAGGTAGTCCCCGCGACGCTCCTTCGCGATGACGTTGGAGTAGATCGAACCCGTCGTGGTATTGGAGATCTTTGACAGCGACTCGTCGATGAAGCGCTCATAGTGTCCAAGGTCTAGGTCGGTCTCCCCACCATCGTCGGTCACGAAGACTTCGCCGTGTTCCCCGGGATTCATGGTGCCGGGGTCGACGTTGAGGTAAGGGTCCAGCTTGCACATGGTGACCCGCAGACCGCGGGATTTTAGGAGCCGACCGAGCGAGGAGGCAGTGAGGCCTTTTCCGAGGGAACTCGACACTCCGCCCGTTACAAAGACGTATTTAGTCATCGACTGACTGCGCTTCTCACGGAACAACATCCTAGCGAGATAAATCTGCTCCGGCGCGATCCTCGAACGTGTTTTCAAGCAACTGAGTCGCCAACGCGCGCGATTCACGCGTCAGCGTGTCTCCGGCGAGCATGCGAGCGATTTCACGTACTCGATCGTCACCGCGAACTTCTCGAACCACGGTGCTCGTCGTACCTTCTTCCACACTCTTCTCGATAACGAAGTGATGGTCGGCGCGCGCCGCGACCGAGGCGAGGTGGGTGATGGCGAGCACCTGTTGTTGCTGTCCCACTTCTCGTAAACACTCCCCGATCTGTTGAGCGACCTGGCCGCCGAGCCCGGCGTCAATCTCGTCAAAGACCGCGACGACGTCACGGTGTACCGTCTCCAGAGAGAGCGCCAGAAGCACTCGGCTCAGTTCCCCTCCGCTCGCCAGCGCCGACAGCGGACCCTCGGGTTGGCCCGGGTTCGGAGCAAAGAAGATCTGCGCGTCCGAGCCGTCGTCACCGTCGACAACGAATCGCACCGTGGCGTTGGTGAGGGCCACCCGCGGCATCTGGCGAGTGATCGCCGATGTGAGTTTCGCCGCCGCGGCCTCGCGTTCGAGTTTTGCCTGGCGAGCCAACGAGACCTCGACCCGCTCCAACTCCTGGATCTCTTGGTCGATCGCCCCCACGCGCTCTGCGTCGCCCTCGGCGTCGCGACGGCGCCGGCGCAATTCGTCACGACGAACGAGGGCGGCCTCGAGGGAGCCGCCATATTTCTTGGACACGTGCTGGAGAACACTGGCCCGCGCTTCGAGCTCTTCGAGAACTCGAGGGTCAAAGGCGTCGGGGTCGGCCAGCGTCGCCAGTTCATGCAGCGAGTCGCGCGCGCCCACGAGGACGTTGTTCAGGGCCTCGCGGACTGCGCCGTACGCGTCACCATCCGGCAGTCGTCCCAGCGCCCGGGCGAAAAGGGAAAGAACGGCGTCGTCGTGATCACCGTCGAACAACTCCATCACCTCGGCGATCGCGGACTGCCCCTCCCGCAGCGACGTGAGTCTCGTGAGTTCCGACAGTGTCTCGGCGAGCTCCGTGGACGAGGTGATCTGCGCGGCGTCCAGCTCGTTCAGCTGAAACTCCAAATACTCCAGGTCGCGCTGGCGAGCCTCGTGATCCCCCCCGTACTCGTCACGAAGCTGGCGCGCCTCTCTCAGTCGTCGTCGCGTTTCGCTCAGTTCCACGGTGTCGACGCCACCGGACTCATCAATCAGTCGGACAATCTCCGATCGATTCTTCAACAGCAGCGAGTCGTGCTGCCCGTGGATGATGATCAGGTCTTCGGCGACGACGCGCAGCGCTTCGGCGCTGGAGGGCGCACCGTTCAAGGAGCTGCGGAGGCGACCGGAACTGCCCGACTCACGGGCGAAGGCCAGTTCTTCGTGGGCGCCGCGCACGAAGAGAGCGACCGCTCGGGTGTCGTTGGTCAGGGCGTAGCGAGAGGCGCTGGCGTCACCGCCGAGGCACAGCCCCAGGGCTCCCAGCAGCAAGGTCTTTCCGGCGCCCGTCTCGCCGGTGAGAACGTTGAAACCCGGACCGAACTCCAGATGAGCGTCGTCAATCACACCAAGTTTGTGGGCGTACAGCTCGACGAGCTGGGCCTTAGGCATGACCCTCTCGAAGGCTGCGGCGCAGTCGGGTCGCGAGGTCAAAGCTCCGCGTGGCCGCGACGTGTACCGGGGTGGGGCTCTGGCGGACCTCGATGAACTCCCCGGGCCCCAGATCGCCGATGGTCTGCCCATCGGCCACCAGCACCGCCGGCTTATCGTCCACCAAGAGTCGAATGACCTTGTCGACCGGGACGACAATCGAACGCCCGATGGTGAAGTGCGGCGCCACGGGAGTGAGAATCATGACCGCGAGCGAGGCGTCAACGACCGGTCCACCCGCGGAGAAGTTATACCCGGTGCTGCCCGTCGGGGTCGAGACCATCACGCCGTCGGCCGAGTACGTCAAGAACTCCTCTTCGTCGACGAACGTCTTCACCTTGACCATGTGCCCGGGGCTGGCGCGCTCGACCACGACCTCATTCAGGGCGAACTCTTCGCCGGGCCGGTTCGAGACCGTTATCTGCAAGGCCAGTCGTTCCGAGACGGAGTTGTTCGCGAGCGCCCAGGTGATGTGTTCGACAATTTCCGTCGAGGGCACGTCGAGGAGAAATCCGAGTTGACCGAGATTCACCGCGATAACCCGGGCCCCCACGCTGTGCGCGAGGCGCGTGGCTTTGAGAAATGTTCCGTCTCCCCCGAGGCTGACCACCAGGCTCGACGGGTCAATCTCGGGCTCGTCCGGCGAGTCCAAGAGGTGCAGGGATGACGTCACCCCCTGGCGCGCCAGTTCCTCACCGACCTCGTGCGCTAACTCAACGGCGTCGAGACGGTTGCCGAACGCGAGGAAGAGTATTTGACAGGTGGACATCTGTGCCATGGTACTGACAACGGTCGGTGCGATCGCCGCTAGAACGAGTGATCGCCCGAGGCGCCACGACGTCGCAGCGGTGGGACCGTGGTGGGCGGGCGCTGGCGCGGGGGTAGCTCGGCGAGCAGTTCGGTCGTGATCTGGGCGATGGCCTCGACCGCCCGATCGAACGGCTCACTGGTTCGCGGTGACACCGAGGACACGCCACTTACTTTTCGCACGTACTGGCGCGCGGCCGCCACTATTTCTTCTGGACTCGCCGCGGGCTCCAGTCCTCGCAGCGTGGTGATATTTCGGCACATGAGTAGAGAGTAGGTCTTTGAAGGGTCGTGCCCGGCTCCTCAGAGTCTCTCGGCCGCGTACGCCCATTGGCTACTCTGAAGAAAACGACAAGGAGGGTGGTCCATGAGCGACTATCTCGACTGGAATAACGCAGTCATCGCCGAGTTTCGAGCGAACGACGGTCGCCTCGGCGGTCCCTTCGAGGGCGCCCCGGTTCTGTTGCTGCACACCACGGGCGCGAAGAGCGGCGCCGATCGCGTCAGCCCCGTCATGTATTTGGATCACGAGGGCCATCTCTACGTCTTCGCCTCCAAGGCCGGCGCCGACTCTCACCCCGACTGGTACCGAAACCTCACCGCTAACCCGGTCGTCAGCGTGGAGCTCGGCACCGAGACCTTCGAGGCCACCGCCTCTTCGCTCGAAGACTCAGAGCGCGACCGCATCTACGCGCTGCAGGTCGAGCGCGTCCCCGGCTTTGGTGAGTATCAGGAGAAGACGACGCGCGTGATCCCCGTTGTCGAACTGATTCGTTCCTAACCCTGGGGAGAGACGGGGACGATCGAGAACGACCCGCTCGCATCACGGAGTCCGTTGCCGTTGCCAGCGGTGCCCGCGGCCGCCAGGTCTCCGTTCGGGGCGAGTGAGACCTTCTCCTTCGAGTACTCATAGAGCGGGTGCGAGTCGTAGGTCACCTGGAGTGAGCCATTCGCCAGGCGGACGTCGCCGACCGCTCGGGCGGTGAGACCCCGTACGTGGGGGGTCGTGGTGGTGAGCACCGGGACCCACTGCGGGGCGCACGACGCGGGGCAGAGGCCGCCGCTGTAGGAGTAGACGGTCACGGCCAGCGGATTGATGTTCGGGTCGCCCTCGACGGCCACGACGCGCTCGCCACTCGCCACTCGGCCCGTCTCGAGGGTGGCGATCCCCGCGTCGGGGTCGCCGTTCGCGGCGGACACCAGGGACCAGTAGCCGTGCCAGGGGGCGAGCGGGGCGACGGTCTCGAGGTAGTCCTCGCCGAGCGGCCGGAACGGCGCGGACGAAGGATCGAACAGGTAGAGGGGATGACCGGCGTAGGTGACCTGATCGCCAATTCCGCGCCGGTGAATCGTGCCGATCAGTGACGCCCGGACGCCGGCCCCCGCGACCGGCCGACCCTTGGTGGTGAAGGCCGGCCAGTCATCGGAGTTCACTCCGTTGAAGAGGTCGCTCATCGGACCGGTGCAGGTCATGGTGAGCGCCCCACTCGGGACGAGATCGTACCCCCGCGCCCGGACCCGCCCGCAGCCGAGACGGCCCGCGGTGTCGCCACTGAACTCATAGAGAGGAAAGCCCGCCAGTCGCCCTCCCTTGACCACGAGCACCGGGCCGTAGGCCCTCGTCGTGAGGACTTGGAGGCCCGATCCCGGCGTCGGCGCGGGGCGAACCGCCACGACGAGGTACACCACCGCGATGAGAGCCGCGACGACCAGCAGGCGGAGCAACGACCATCTGCGCCAGAACGACCGCGTCACGGACGGTTCAGCGCGGCGAGCGAGCGGCGTTCGAGGACGAGCGAGTGCGCTTCAGGGTGCCCTTGATCATCGCCGCGCCAAAGCCCACGATCCACCCACTGTTCTTCTCGGCATCGTTCAATAGTTCGTCCAACGCGTCCACGAAGAGGTCGATCTCTGCCTCGTCGGCGATGAGGGCCGGAAGCAGCTTGATGATGTTCACGTTGTCCGCCGCGACCTGGGTCAAGATGCGATGCTTCTGGAAGAGCGGAACGACCAGGGTCTGGGTAAACATGGCGGTGCGAGCGGCCTCGACGGCCCGCCAGCGGCGCTTCAGGGCCGCCGTGGTGGGGGCCCCGAACTCGATGCCGATCATCTGACCGCGGCCCCGCACTTCTTTCACGTACTCGTGACGGTCGCTCAGTTCGCCGAGCTTCTTGTGCCAGAGATCCCCCATTGAGGCGGCGTGCTCCACGATGGCCTCCTCGTCGAAGACCGACAGAGTGGCGAGTCCCGCGACCATGGCGAGTTGGTTGCCTTTGAAGGTGGTCGAGTGCACCATGGCGCGCTCCATGGAGCTGTAGACGCTGCGAAATATCTTGTCGCTGGTGAGCATGGCGCCCACCGGGACGTACCCGCCCGAGAGCGCTTTGGAGACCGTAACGATGTCGGGGTTCAAACCGAAGTGCTCGAACGCGTAGAACTTTCCGGTTCGCCCGATGCCCGTCTGCACTTCGTCGCAGATAAAGAGGACACCCGCGTCGTGACAGGCCGCTTCAAGCGCTCGCCATATTTCCCCGTCAAGTTCATAGACGCCCTTGCCCTGAATGGGCTCCACGATGAAGGCCGCGACGTCGCCGCGTCGAATCTCGGCGGTCAACGCCTCGACGTCGCCGAAGGGTATCTCGGTGGCTCCGGGCAACATCTCTCCGAAGCCCTTTTTGAACTCCTTCGATCCGTTGAGGGCCAGCGCGCCCATGGTGAGACCGTGATAGGCGTGCGCGTGGTAACAGACGCGCGAGCGACCGGTGTGGGCCCGGGCGAACTTGATTGACGCCTCGACCGCCTCGGCGCCCGAGTTGCAGAAGTAGACGCGCTCAATCTGTGCGGGGCTGCGCAGGACCAACTGTTCGGCGAGCAGTCCCGGGAGCAGCGCGCAGTCCATCTGGACCATGTTGGGTAGATCGGCGTCGAGCGCCTGGTGTAGGGCGTCGCGCACCACCGGGTGAGAGCGGCCGAGGGCGAAGACGCCAAAACCGCTCAAGAGGTCGAGGTACTTCGTTCCCTGCTCGTCGTAGAGGTAACACCCCTCACCGCGCTGGTAGAAGCGATCGAAGCCGAGGGTCTTGACGACCTTGGCCAACTGGGGGTTCAGGTACTGAGTGTGAAGCTGAAAGTTTTCTCCGTCGCGATCAGCGAGAAGTTCCGACAGATTGAACGACATGGTCCTCCTTCTGCTCCTTCAAATCTAGGCGCGAGAGGGCGTCGCGCGGTGGCGAGCGGACTCGCCGCCCGAGCAACCGACCCGTAGGCTGAATGAGTGGTCATCTTTTTGGCGCTCGCGGCATCGTGTCTGTACGCGTTATCCAGCGTGTGCCAGCGTCTCGGCGTCGAGGCCATCCCCGCCGACAGCCCCGAGCGCGGTTTCATTCACCAGATGATCCGTCGCCGCGTGTGGATCGTGGGATTTGCCGTGATGTCGCTGGGCTACCTGGTGCAGTCAATCGCTCTGCACCTGGGTTCCGTGGCCGAAGTTCAGCCCCTCATGGTGAGTGAGCTTCTGGTGGTCGTCTTCGTCCTGTGGTTCTGGTACTCCACGCCGTGGCGCGCTCGCGACGTCGTCTCGGCGCTCGCCGCGGTGGTCGGTCTCACCGTGTTCCTGGCGGTCGCCTCGCCCACCCTGGGTAGCGGCACGCCGCACGCCGCCCGGTGGATTGGCACGAGCGTCGTCGTCGCCGCGGTCGCGTTCTCTCTCGTGGCCCTCGGACTGCGAGGACCCGACTGGTGGCGCGCACTCTTTCTGGGCGCGGGAGCCTCGGTGGGGTTTGCCTTTCTCGCCGTCGTGACCAAGTCGCTCACCAACGTGCTACTGGGGGACTGGGTGCACGCGTTGATCTCCTGGCAGCTCTACGCCCTGGCCTTCATCGGACTGACGTCCTTTGTCGTGATGCAACACGCCTTTCGAGCCGGTTCGCTCGCGGTGTCGCAGTCGGCGCTGATTCTGACCAACCCCATCGTCTCCATCATCCTCGGGTTCGTTCTGTTCGACGAGCAACTACGAGGAGGAGCGTGGGCCGTCGCGTTGGAGATCCTCTCGCTCGTGACACTGGTGGCGGGCGCGCTCGGGCTGTGCGCCTCGTCGTTGGTGGTGGGCGTCTACGACGACGACCCGGCCCGACACCTCCTCGCCGGTCGCGGTCGCTACGCGCGTCGCCGCGCTCAGCACCTCGCCCGGTAGGTCATTCTTTCGAGGATCGTCGCCTCGCGGCCCTCAACGGTAGGCTTTGAAGGTGAATCTCGCTTCCATCGAGGGTCCCGACGACCTGCGGCCCCTCTCCTACAAGGAGTTAGACGCGCTCAGTCAAGAGATTCGCGAGTTCATTATCTCCACCGTGACCACGACCGGTGGACACCTGGGATCGAACCTCGGCGTCGTCGAACTCACCCTGGCGCTGCATCGGGTCTTCCACTCTCCCGAGGACATTCTCCTGTGGGATACCGGGCACCAGGCCTATATTCACAAACTGCTCACCGGTCGCCGGCGCGACTTCCCCCAACTGCGCCAGCGCGGGGGGCTTTCGGGATATCCCAGCCGCTCGGAGAGCCCGCACGACTGGATCGAGTCCAGTCACGCCTCCACCGCCCTTTCCTACGCCCACGGACTCTCGATCGCCCTCAACCATCGCGGCGAGTTGGCCGGTCACGGTGGTAAGCGACACGTCGTCGCGGTCGTCGGTGATGGTTCTCTCACGGGCGGCATGGCCTACGAGGCCCTCAACAACCTCGGTCACTCCAATCAGCGCGTGGTCATTGTCCTCAACGACAACGGACGGAGCTACGCCCCCACCGTCTCCAAACTGTCGGAGTCCCTCACGTCACTTCGACTGAATCGCACCTACGTCACGGTTCGCGAAGGCGTGCGTCACCTCGCTCCCCACCTTCCACGGGCCGGCCGCGCCGGGCTGGCCGGCCTGCACGGGGTGACCTCGGCGGTGCGCGAACTGGTAACGCCCGGCACGTTCTTCGAGGACTTGGGCGTGCGTTACGTGGGACCCATCGACGGCCATAACATCGAGTCGCTCGAGGCGGCTCTACGAAACGCGGCGCTGTGGGACGGGCCGATCGTCGTGCACGTTCTGACCGAGAAGGGTCGAGGCTACGAGCCGGCCACCGCCGATAACTTAAAGATGCACGACTACAAGCTGCGCCCGGACATCACTCACGACGAGCCCGTGCCGAAGTCGTTCACGGCCGCCTTCGCCAACTCACTCATCACCCTGGCGGACCTGGACGATCGCGTCGTCGCCATTACCGCCGCCATGGCCGAACCCACGGGCCTGATCGCCTTCCAACAGCGCTATCCCACGCGGTTCTTCGACGTGGGCATCGCCGAGCAACACGCCGTCACCGCGGCGGCCGGCATGGCTATGGGCGGTCTCAAACCCGTGGTGGCGCTCTACTCGACCTTCTTCTCGCGCGCGTTCGACCAGGCCAACTTGGACGTGGGTCTGTTGAACTTGCCGGTCGTCTTTGTCTTTGATCGTTCCGGGATTACCGGTGACGATGGACCGAGCCACCACGGCCTCTTGGACATGGCGTTGTGTCTCGCCATACCTAACATGACGGTCTTCGCGCCCTCCAGCGCCGAAGAGATTCCGGGCATGCTCGCCGAGGCACTCTCCATGAGCTCTCCGACCGCTCTGCGCTTTCCCAAGACCCTGCCCAAGCCCTTCGACGCTAAGACGGGCGTCGGCCTGCACGCCCGTGAGGTCAGCCGCGGTGACGGCTCGTTGTGCGTGCTCGCGGTCGGCAAGATGGCGCCCTCCGCCTACGAGGCGCTCTCACGGATGGGTGATGAGGGCCAGCGCGTCACGCTCTACGACGTGCGTGTCCTGCCACCCGACCCCGCCATGATCAATGACGCCGTGAGTCACCAACGCATCATCACCGTGGAAGACGGCACGCGCCACGGCGGCGCCGGCACGTTGATGGTCTCCGCGGTGCGCGAAAGGGCTCAGGATCTCGGGGTGGGGGTGCCCACTACTCGAATACTCGGAGTGCCGCGCGCCTTTCTCGACCACAACAAACCGGACGCCCTACTCGCAGAACTGGGCCTCGATCCCGAAGGGCTCGCCACGGCCTTCACACGACTTCTAAACGATGAGCCCGAGTTTCCCCGCGCGTTACCGGTCGCACCACGAGGTGCGTATCTCAGCGCGAAGACCGAGTATCCCTGGAATAGCTGACTGCGCGCTCAGAAAAAATACTCAAGGAACAGAAACGACGAGGTAACTCCGCAGGTCGCGGCACTATTCGTTGAATGATCTTCAAAACACGACTGATAGGTTTACTTTGTTGGAATTGCTCAAAGGGAGTCGGAGCTGGTGTCAATCAAATTGACGCAGACGATTAGCAGTTTCCTGAACGGGAACGACAACGTGGCGGCGAGAGCCCGCCACGAGAACTTTCCGGTGGCCACTCGGCTCCTCCCGCGGGACGAACGAGCCAACCTGATGGCGATCTACGCCTTTGCTCGAATGACGGACGATATCGGCGACGAGGCGACGGGAGATCGTCTGGCCCTGCTCGACTGGCTTGACGACGAGCTGGACCTGGCCTTTCGCGGTGAGGCGATTCACCCGGTGTTTCAACGCCTGACCCCGACCATCACCAGTCTCGGTCTCGCCCCGGAACCCTTTCGTGCGTTGATCGAGGCCAATCGGGTCGATCAACGTGTGACTCGTTATCAGACTTTCGACGATCTGGTCGGCTACTGCATGCTGTCGGCCGCGCCCGTGGGTCACCTCGTGCTGTCCGTGTTTCACGCCTCGACCCCCGAACGCGTCGCCCTCTCCGACCAGATCTGCATCGCGCTGCAGATCGTGGAGCACCTTCAAGACGTGGGCGAGGACGCTCGCGCGGGCCGGATCTATCTGCCGCTCGCCGACCTCGATCGAATTGGCTGCTCCGAAGACGATCTGCTCGCCGCTAGGGCCAACGCTCCCCTTCGAGAGGTCGTGGCGTTTGAGTCCGAGCGAGCGCGCACGCTGTTGAACGAGGGCGCCCCACTGGCCACCACCCTTCCTTGGCGTCCACGATTCGCCGTGGAAGGCTTCGTCGCGGGCGGACTGGCCGTCGTCGACGCGTTAAAGGCGGCGCAGTTCGACGTGCTGGGTACCCACTGTCGTCCGACCAAACGGTCATTGGCGTCTCACCTGACGAGCGCGTTTCTGGCGAGTCACCGGAGATCGGTGTGAACGTAGAAGCCGCCTACGAGTGGTGCGAGGGCGTCACCCGCAAGGAAGCGAAAAATTTCGCCTACGGCATTCGGCTGCTACGCAAACCGGAGCGCCAGGCCATGTCGGCCATCTACGCCTTGGCGCGTCGCATCGACGACATTGGCGACGGTCCCGGAACGCCCGAAGAGAAGTTCGCCGCTCTCCACCACGTGCGCAAGGACCTCGATCCGATTGACCCCAAGACCAACGATCCGGTCCTGGCCGCCGTGGCCGACGCCGCGAGCCGCTACCCCATCTCCCTGGAGTGTTTCGGCGAGATCATCGACGGCTGCGAGATGGATCTCAACGGCACCACCTACGAGACGATCGACGATCTGGTGACGTACTGTCGCAACGTCGCGGGCTCGGTGGGTCGCCTGACCCTCGCCGTGGTGGGCGGTGACGATCTCGAGAGAGCGGTGCCCCTGGCCGACTCGCTGGGGGTCGCCCTACAACTGACGAACATCTTGCGT
>Ga0181534_10001586_pt1 | contig 14681 bp, 10 predicted proteins | sample PEATcosm2014_Bin_37_FD_119758 | JGI IMG/M metagenome (GOLD analysis project Ga0181534, IMG submission 119758) | Peatland microbial communities from MTU Mesocosm Facility, Houghton, MI, USA - PEATcosm2014_Bin17_10_metaG | ecosystem: Environmental > Terrestrial > Soil > Wetlands > Peat | place... | reverse complement strand
TCAACATCCCGCTGTTTGGCGGCGACGGCTGGGAATCTTCCGCGCTCGTGCCCATCGGCGGCGCGGCGCTGGAAGGCGATTATTTTTCCACGCACTATTCGCCGCAGGACACCTCGCCCGCCGTGCAAAATTTCGTGAAGGAATTTCAGGCGAAATACAATGAAACGCCCGACGCCATGGCCGCGCTCGGCTACGATTCGGCGATGCTCCTGGCCGCCGCGATGAAAACGGCGGACACCACCGACGGCGCGAAAGTCCGCGACGCACTCGCGGCGACGAAGGATTTTTCCGGCGTCACCGGCAAGATCACGATTGACGCCAACCGCAATGCCTCCAAGCCCGCCGTGATTTTGACGATCAAGAACGGACAATTTAATTACGTCCAAACGGTTTCGCCTTGATTTCCATTTTACCGCGCTCGACAAAATTTTCCGCACGCGCCATTCTGCGCGTGTTGAAATGACGGAATTTCTGCAACAACTCATCAACGGCCTCGCGCTCGGCTCCATCCTGGCGCTCATCGCGCTCGGCTACACGATGGTTTATGGAATTTTGCGCTTCATCAATTTCGCGCACGGCGATATTTTTATGCTCGGCGCTTTCGCCGGATTTTATCTCGCGCCGAAAGTCGCGACAATTTTTCCGATGCCGTCCATCGGTGGCGGACTTGCCGTCATGGGAATTTCTATGGCGATTTGCGCGGTCATCGGCATCGTGATTGAAAAACTTGCGTATCGTCCATTGCGCCGGAGCCCGAAACTGACCGTGCTCATCACCGCCATCGGCGTTTCACTTTTGATCGAATACACCTGCCAGAACGACCACGTGTTCGGCGCCGCGCCCAAAAGTTTTCCCGCGATATTTCCAATTCATCATATCACGCAACTAGGCGGCTTGAGCCTCAACAGCAATCAAATCATCGTGTTCGCCGTCACCTTGATTTTGCTGCTCGCGCTGCGGTTCATCGTGCTGAAAACCAAAATCGGCATGGCGATGCGCGCGCTGTCGTTCAATCCCGAAGCCGCCGCGCTCATGGGCATCAACACCGATGTCGTGATCTCGTTCACGTTCGGCCTCGGGTCGGCGCTCGCGGCGGCGGCGGGAATTTTGTTCGCCGTGAATTATCCGGCGATTGATCCGCTCATGGGAATTTTGCCGGGGCTGAAGGCATTCGTCGCGGCGGTGCTCGGCGGCATCGGCAATCTGCCCGGCGCGGCGCTCGGCGGCATCATCATCGGCGTCACCGAAACGCTCGTCGCCGGCTACATCTCCTCGACCTATCGCGACGCCATTGCATTCGGCATTTTGATTTTGATTTTGCTGATCAAACCGTCCGGCTTGCTCGGCAAAAAGGAAATTGAAAAAGTATGAACATCCGCCACGCCAAAACTTTTTTGCTGGGCGCGCTCGCGTTATGCTTTTTTGTTTCGCTTTTCTCCAATCAAATCAATTCCTACTGGCTTTTCATCGCCTACGACATCGGCATCAACATCATCCTCGCCGTCAGTTTGAATTTGATCAACGGATACACCGGACAATTTTCGCTTGGCCACGCGGGTTTCATGGCCGTCGGCGCTTACACGGCGGCGGTCATCACGAACCAATTCGGCGAACTGAATCCATTTTTGTCCATCGCGGTTTTTCTCGGCGCGCTGCTCGCGGGCGGATTGCTCGCGGCGCTGGCCGGACTGCTCGTGGGAATTCCAACGCTGCGTTTGCGCGGCGATTATCTGGCCATCGTCACGCTCGGCTTCGGCGAAATCATCCGCGTCATGTTTCAGAACATGCAATCCGTCGGCGGCGCGCGCGGCTTGAGCGTGATGCACGGCTGGACGAATTTTTTCTGGGCGTTCGGTTTCGCCGCCGTGACGGTTTATGTTGTCACCGCGCTCGTCCATTCCACTTACGGACGCGGTTTCATCGCCGTGCGCGACGACGAGGTCGCGGCTTCGGCGATGGGCATCAGCACGACCAGATACAAAGTCACCGCGTTTGTCGTCGGCGCATTTTTCGCGGGCATCGCGGGCGGACTTTACGCGCACTCGAAACAGTTCATCACGCCCGGCGGCTTCGGCTTCATGCAATCCATCGCCATCGTCGTGATGGTCATCCTCGGCGGCATGGGCAACACCATCGGCGTCATCATCGCCGCGATCTTGCTGACGCTGCTGCCGGAATTTCTGCGGCCTGTCGCCGAATACCGCATGATCATTTATTCGCTGCTGTTGATAATTTTAATGCTTACGCGACCGCAGGGACTTTTCAGCCTGCGAAAATCTCCGTCAAAATAAAATGTCCGCGCTCTTGCAACTCGACAAAGCCACCATCCGCTTCGGCGGATTGACGGCGGTGTCTGAACTAAATTTGGAGATTGGACGCAATGAACTCGTCGGACTCATCGGTCCGAACGGCGCGGGCAAAACAACGGCGTTCAATCTGATCACCGGCGTTTATCAGCCGACAAGCGGTGAAATTATTTTTGACGGCCAATCTCTCGTTGGCAGCAAACCACACCAGATCGCCAAGCGCGGCATTGCGCGGACGTTTCAAAACATCCGGCTGTTCGATTCGATGTCGGCGTTCGACAATGTGCGCACGGCCGCGCGATTGCACTGCCCGCGCGGCGTCCGCAACGCGCTCTGGCGTGGACGCGCCTTCCGCGACGGCGAAAAGGAAATTGCAGACGAAGTGATGGAACTGCTGGAAATTTTCCAGCTCGGAAAATTCCGTGACAGCTTTGCAAAAAGTTTAAGTTACGGCGACCAGCGGCGGCTGGAAATCGTCCGCGCGTTGGCGACGAAACCAAAACTCCTCCTGCTCGACGAACCCGCCGCCGGCATGAACGCGAGCGAAAAGACCGAATTGATGCGGCTCATCCAGTTCATCAAGGACAAATTTCAGATTTCCGTCCTGCTCGTCGAACATGACATGCAAGTCGTCATGGGCATCTGCGAACGCATCGCGGTTCTGGATTACGGAGTGAAGATTGCCGAAGGAAAGCCGGAAGAAATCCGGGCAAATCCAAAAGTCATCGAGGCATATCTTGGCGATTAACCATGCTTGAAATAAAAAATCTTCAAGTCAGCTACGGCGCGATCAACGCGTTGCATGGGATTTCCCTGTCTGTGAAAGCAGGCAGCATCGTCACGCTCATCGGCGCGAACGGCGCGGGCAAGACGACGACGCTCAAGACGATTTCCGGCCTGCTCAAACCGAAGTCAGGCGAAATTTTTTACGAGAGCAAAAACATCGCCGGTCTGCCGCCGCACCAAATTGTTGCGCGCGGGATTTCGCATGTTCCCGAAGGACGGATGATTTTTGCGAATTTGACGGTGTTGGAAAATTTGCAGCTCGGCGCGTATCTACAGACGGACAGGCAGATTGTCCGGCGTGAACTCGAACACGTTTTCAGCCTGTTTCCGCGATTGCATGAGCGCCAAAGGCAGGTTGCAGGAACTTTGAGCGGCGGCGAACAGCAGATGCTGGCGATTGGCCGTGCGCTGATGAGCAGGCCGAAACTGCTCCTGCTCGACGAGCCGTCGCTCGGCCTCGCGCCGCTGCTGGTGAAAACGATCTTTGAAAAAATTGTCGAGATCAACCGCGAACAGGGCATCACAATTTTGCTCGTCGAACAAAACGCAAATCTTGCGCTGGGCATTTCCCATTTCGGCTACGTCCTCGAAACCGGCAAAATCATTTTGCAGGATGATTCCGCCGCGTTGCGCCAGAATCCGCAGGTCAGGAGCGCCTACCTCGGCGGCTGATCACGGGCCGATCAAAATGCGGTAGAAGCGATGCTGGTTGGTGGCGTTGGGATCGGTCAGGAAATATGTATTGGTCGTCGCGTTGTTGGTGATGAAGAGCGTGGTCCAGTTTGTCAAACTGGTTGACGACTGGAGCGTGTAGTTCGTGGTTGCAAAGCCGGTGAGCCGCATCTGGAACTGGTTTGTCTGCCAGACCGGCGTGTCAAGAATGGGCGTGATGGCGAGCGTGAACGAGCGGGTGACGGTCTGCGCGGCTTGATCGGTCAGGCGCACGATGAAACTTTTTACCCCGATGGCCGACGGCACGCCGGAAATGAGGCCGTTGGTCGTGAGCGTGAGCGCGGGAGGCAGTGGTTGTGAACCGTTGGCGATGGTCCAGATGTAGGGCGTCACGCCGCCGGAACCTTGCAGTTGGTTTGTGTAGGCGACGCTGACCGTGGCATTGCTCAAGGACGCTGTCGTGATCTGCAATATGTTGGGCAAGATCGTGAGGGAATAGGCGTGCTGGAAAGAATAGCCGCCGTCTATTGCTCCAACGGTGAATGAAAATGTGCCGGTCTGGGTGGGCGTGCCGGAGATGATTCCGCTTGCATACCCGATGGATATCCCGTTCGGGGGCGTGCCGGAGTAGAATTGCCAGCCGTAAGAGCTGCCCGCGCCGCCAGTGACGCCAAACGCCACGCTGTAAGGCAAGCCGTTGGTTCCATTGGGCAGGGAAACATTTGTAATCAGCGTCGTCGGATAAACGACGATGGATAAAAACATATCCGCCGTGGTCGTCTGGGAATCAGTCACGCGAACCTCGAAATAGTTTGTGCCAATGGCCGCACTGGAAGGTGTTCCAGTTATCGCGCCGCTTGATGGATCCATGCTCAAACCCGAAGGCAGCGCCAGCGAACCGGGAGTCAACGACCAGCTATAAGGCGGCACTCCGCCCGAGGCGTCTAATGGCTGGCTGTAGGAATTGCTGACCATGCCATCGAACAAACTGGTCGTCGTCACCTGCAATGGCTGCAAAGTGCCGTCAATGGTGAGCGTGAAGGATTGATCCGTAGAATTGACACCATCGGTCACATGGACGGAAAAATTATACGTTCCGGGCGTGGTCGGCGTGCCGAAAATTTCCCCGGCGGAATCAAAATTCAGGCCCGGTGGAAAATCAATCGGGTCGTTCAACGTCCATGTGAAACTGTCATTGCAACTCGTCGCCTGCAAGTTGGTGTAATAAGAATTCCCGATTTGTCCGTCGGAAAGCGGCGACGTGGTGATGATCTGAACTCCGTTGCAAAGTTGGACGGTGAAATTCGCCGTGCCGCCGCTGTTGTTAATGTTGACGTTTTGGCTGCCCGGATATTGATAATTCCCGGCGCCGAGAATGTTGTCCAGGCTGTCATTGTTGCCGCTTTGATTGACACCGACGGTCCAGTTGCCATTGGCGACGTTCAACGAATAATGGCCGCCACCGTCGGTATCCATATACGCATCGTATTGCACGCCGCCGATCATCGCGTAGGCAAAAACCCCGACGCCTGAAATTGGATCTCCATTGCTGTCCTGGACATTGCCGCTGATTGAGCCGGTCGCCACAATCACGTTAAAATTTGCCGGGGCATTGCTGTTGTTGATGTTGACGTTCGAGTTGTCCGAGACCAGATAATTGTTGTTGCCAAGAACGCTTTCCAGACTGTCGCTATCACCGCTATTTTCATCAATGTTGACGCTCCAGTCGCCGCTGGCCACGTTGAACGAGTAATTGCCGTTGGTGTCGGTGTCCACATTGTTGACGTAGTAATTCAAACCGTTGGTGGTCATGCTGGCGTTCACGCCGACACCGACGACGTTTGTGCCGTTGAATTTGACATTGCCGCTGATGCGATTGGTGGCGAGGATCGCGGTGAAATTTTGAAGCACGACATTTCCAATGGCCATGTTTGTCCCGCCATTTCCATTTTGTTGCAACTGCGATTGTGAAAAGACGTAATTGGTGAAGCTGCTCGAGTTGTCAATGGACACCGTCCAAGGGTCGTTGCTTCCCAAACCGCCGACTGCGGCGGTGACGTAATTCCCGTTCGTATCCGTGTAGCCGTCCGCCTCATACAAACCGTTGTTATTGTCGTTGGCATAAACGGCGACGACTCCCGGCAATGGTTTTCCAAAATTGTCCTTGACGCTGCCATAAAACAAGGCCGTGGCTTTGGGCAGGGCGATGGTCACGTTCGCCACACTGCCGGTCGTGGTGTCCACAGTCGTTTTGTTTTGCAAGGTGAGATAACCGTGAAGAGCAGGCCCGGCGCTGTCGCCCTCGATTTTCCATTGGTTGGCGTTTACCCGCGTGGAGAAATTGCCATTGGTGTCCGTGAAGCAAAGTGCCAGCAGGCTCCTGTCCTGCGTTGACACCGGCACCAAAATTCCCGGCAATCCGATGCTGGAATTGGCGGCGTCCACAACTTTGCCGGAAATGGTCTGCGTGGCGGCTATGAGACTCAAGTTATTGGTGAATGTCACACTATTGCTCAAAGTGAGCACCGGCGCGGTCCCAAAGTTGGCGACAAAATTGGTTTTGAATGGAACCAATGAATAACTTCCCGCCGCCGCCGGCAGCGTGTAAATGCCGGAATTGTTTGCCACCGTGCCGCCAAGCGGATTGCTGTCCGGGGTTGATGGAAATAGTATGACGACGGCATTGGGAACGGCCACGCCATTGCTGACCACGGTGCCGGTGAATTTCTGCGCGTAGGGAAAAGTCGTGACCGTGAAAGAATTTGTGATGGGCGTGAAATGGCCGGACGGACTCGACAGGACGAACAGATACTTTCCGGCGACAGTCTGCAAAAAATCAGCCTGAAAATTCAGGTTCGCGGTGATCGCGCCCGTCGCCGAATTCAAATCGCCCGGCACATTGTTGTTCGTCACGCCGCTGACCACGAAATTCGTCCCGTCCGTCAGGTTAAACTGCTGCCACAAAAGATCCCCGGCATCAACGACGCCGTTGGTGTTCGCGTCGAGAAATTTCTGGATGACGACAGGCTCGTGATTCGGCAAGCCGCCGATTTGCAGGGTGATGTAGCCGCTGTAAGTATTGCTGACGGCGGCAGGCGTGTTGGTAAAAGTGACTGCGCCCAAGCTCGCATTGTCAGCGCCAAGCAGCACGGCCAAGGCAGACAACAGGACAAAAAACATTTTCGAATGGGTTTTCATAGGGTTCCTTCTTTTTTCAATTTGCCCGAACAGTTGATTAATAAGCCAATGCAAATACTATCAGATAGCACCTTACAAGGCAATTTTTTAGTGCGGAATCCCAAACAAATCACATTGGCAGTTGCGTCTCCCCTCAAAATTTCGCAGCTTAAAAAGCATCTGGATGAACAGGCGCGGAAATTTTTAACAGCCATGAACAATCATGAAATAAAACCGGACGATTTTGGCGGGACAATCGGGGACAAAATTTTTTTATGCAAGGAAGCGGAAATTTTCGTTTCGGAACAATTTGACCGATGATTCGAAATACGCATGGCCTTCAAAAACTTCCCGAAATCAACGCAAGGCGTCCAACTGCTCCAACGCTCGCTTGCTCGCGGACGCCTCGGCCACGCCTACCTGTTCACCGGCGACCAGCTTGACGAATTGGAATTGCTGGCCGGCACGCTGGCAAAAACCCTGAACTGCCAGAACCCGGTCAAAACCGGCAACGCCGCGACGGATTGCTGCGACGAATGTTTGAGCTGCCGGAAAATTAAAAGCGGAAATCACGCCGACATCCATTGGGCGCGGCCCGAATCCAAATCGCGCGTCATCACCGTCGAGCAAGTGCGCGACCTGATGCAGCGAATCCAGCTCAAGCCGACGGAGGCCGAACACAAAGTGGCCATCATTGTCGCCGCCGACCGTTTGAATCCGCAGGCCGCAAACGCCTTTCTTAAAACGCTCGAAGAACCGCCGCAGAATTCGGTCTTGATTTTGCTTTCCACCGAACCGCAACGGCTTTTGGAAACAATTCTGTCGCGCTGCCTGCGGCTGAATTTTTCCGGCGACGGCAAACGCGAATTGAATCCCGCCGAAGCCGGCTGGCTGGAAAAATTCGGCGGCCTTGCCGCGACGGAACAAAAAAGCCTGCTTGGCCGCTACCGGCTGCTTGACACGCTGCTCCAAAAACTCGCCGAAATCCGCGCGCAGGTTGACGAAAAACTCGCCGCCGGTTCCCCGCTCGAAAAATACGGCGAGGTGGAAAAAGATTTGCGCGAAAAATGGGAGGACGAACTCGCCGCCGCGATTGAGTCCGAATACCGCCGCCGCCGCGCCGATCTGCTTTTGCTCCTGCAATGGTGGCTGCGCGACGTCTGGCTGCACTCGCTCGCCGTCGGGAAAGATTTGCTGAACTTCCCAAAAATACCCGGCGCTGAAGCCGTCGCCAGAAGAATTTCGCCAGAACAGGCATTGGAAAACCTGCAAACGCTTGAGCAAACCCGGCGGTTGCTGCACTCCAACGTGCAGGAAGCCCTCGCGCTCGAAGTCAGTTTTCTGAAATTACATTTTTAATCGCGGCTGGCGGCGGATAATATCTGCGAATGAAGTCCGGGAAAAAAATCAGCGGGATTGAATTCTACGCGCTTGCGGCCGGGCTTTTTCTCGGCCTCTGCATCTGGAAATTCGGCAACCCGGTCATTCTCGACAGCAAAATCACGCCGCCTGATTCGCCGTCCGAATTTTGGGTTGACGCCTGGCCGACCCACTGGGCGAACTGGATTTTTCTGCCGGTTGCGCTGGTCGGCGCGGCAACTGCCCTCCAAAAAAAATGCCGCTGGCCGCAGACAAAATGGCTGTGGCTGCTGCCCTTGCTTTGGTTCGGCTGGCAGCTTTTTTCCGCGGGTGAAACCGCCTATCCAGATCTGGCTTCGACCACGCTCTGGCAATTTTCCGGCTGCGTCGCCGGTTATTTTCTCGGCGCGTTTCTTTTTGGAGACGAGCGCGCGCTCAATTTTTTGCAGGTTGGAATTCTCGCCGCGTTCACGTTCTGCCTCGTCCGTGCCGTTGACCAGAAGGTTTTTGAATTTCCGCAAATCCATCAGGCATTGATTGAAGGTGAAAGGTCTGGCTGGACAAATCTTCCGCCGGAAACCCTTTTGGAAATGAAGCGCGAGAACAGCATCATCACCACGAACGGCATGGATGTGGCGAATCCCGCCATCCTCGCCAGGCTGGCCAAAGGCCGCGTCAACGGCACGCTTGTCTATCCCAACGCGCTGGCTGGCGCGGTTTTATTGCTGTTTCCAATTTCACTCGTGCTGGCGTTCAACCGCACGAAAAAACTGCGCCCGGCCATTCGCGCCATCGTCATTGCCCTGGCGCTCTTTCTTGGGTCGGCGGGATTTTTCTGGACGGGATCAAAACTCGGCTGGCTCGTCGCCATGGCCGTTGGCGGAGCGTGTTTGTTCCGGTTGAAATGGCCGTTGCGATTGAAATGGGCGGCTTTGATTTTGATCTTGTTCGTCGGTCTGGGAATTTTTGCGGTTCGCTTCCATGATTATTTTGCCGCCGGCGCCACCAGCGCCGGCGCGCGCCTTGATTACTGGCGCGCAGCGGTTCAAACCACGGCGGATAATCCGCTGCTCGGCACCGGGCCGGGAACATTTCAACGGCCTTACGCGAAAATCCGTGATGGCCTGGCAGCCAAAAACCCGCAAACAGAATTGCCGGAGATGGCGCGGCTGGCGCACAATGATTATCTGGAACAATTCTCGGATTCAGGGATTCCCGGCGGGATTTTTTACGCCGCATGGATTGTTCTGGCGCTGACGGCCGTCGCGCGGCGCGTGTGGAAATCGGGAAATCAAACCGCCTTCGCCATTTTTGCCGGGCTGCTCGGCTGGTTCGTGCAGGGAATTGGCGAATTCAGCCTTTACATTCCGGCCTTGGCATGGACGGCTTTTACTTTGCTGGGTTGCCTGTTATCAATAATTTCTTCAGAAAAAGTCCAAAGCTGATGGCTGGCTGAACAGCCAGCGTCCCGCTCCGGCTTTTGCTTTATCAGCCACGCAGGGTCGCGCTGCGATGACCGGACATCCCGGCGGGATGTCCCTACCGGTGGCCGTCCGCAAGGACCGGGCGATGGGCGGCCAGACAAACTTCGAGTTTGTGTGCCCTGGCCGCATGACCATCGTCCGGTTTTGCGTCTGGCCCTGCCAGTGGCAAATGGCAATTGATAATCAAGGATGTAGCGTCAGCGTTGTGCGCTGATGGATTCGAGCCGCAGGCTCGACGCTACAACCTTCTAACTTCGAACTTCAACCTTCGACCTTCCCGTTCAAATGCACATGATTGAAACCGTCGCGCTCCAGGGGCCGTATTGCGTGGAGCCGCCGATGCCGCGGACGCGCACGGAATAGACCGTCCCCGGCGTGAGATTCAGGATGACGATGCCCTTGGTGTTGGGCCAGATGCCCACGTCCACCCACGCGCCCGTGCCGGTGCAATACTGCACATGATATGCCTTGGCGCCGCCCAACGCCTGCAAGGAAACCCCCAACTGCCCGGAGATGGAATTGTCCAGGCTGATCCCATCCGGCGCGAGGAGCGTGATTTTGTTTTTGCTCCAGACCACCACGTCAAACCCCGAGGTCAGCACCTGCGATTCCGTGAGGCCTGGAATGCTCTGAATGTATGAGCCAATCTGGCGCAGGGCCGCCACCAGGTCGGTGCGGGCTTCTGCCAGCACAGCGGTGTCCTTTTGCCCGCCCACGGCGGCGGCGGTGATGGCGTTTTGATAGGCCATTTGCAGCAGCGTGAGCGCCGCCACGGTTATCGGGAGGTTGGGGAACAGCGCACTGCTCTTGGTCAGGCACACGATCGCCAGGATCGCGAAGCTGTTCAACTGGTCTTTGGGCAGCGTTGCAAACGACAAACTGACACGAACTACTGATCTTTTCATAACTTCACCTATTTTCCCTCGAAATAAGACGACCGGCTCACCGACGGGTGGGTCAATCGCGGCACGAAAAATATCAAAGCATCGGCCATGCCAAGTTTGTGAAACATTTCACAAGCCGCTGGAGGCATTTAGTTTTATCCGCCGATGACGCCGGTAAAAGTCATTAAAATCTGCGTTCATTTGTGAAATGTTCGGATTCAAGCGGTTTGCGCCCGCAAAACCCCTCGTAAAAATGGAAAAACGCCTCGTAATTCTGGCATCACTCTACGGGTCGAAGACAAACCCGTTCGTATTTGCGCCAACCTCCTGTTTGCGGCGGGCAAAAATCTATTGATCGGAAACGAAACGCTGTTGTTTTATGCAAAACACTTTTGTCCGGAGCCGGATACGATGGTTTTTGAACAAGGCACTTTTACATTGAAAACAAACACGGTTGTTCCGGCATAATATGCCGGTGTTCCGGCCAATACACGTTTGTTCCTTGGCAAAACACAACGTCTTGGAATCCATTCAATTCGTCTTTGCGCAAAAAACCGGGGTAAATTTAATTCAAATAAATTTTATTTTGACCGGCTGGATTGACGCCGAACCGGAACTGAATGTCCCGGTTCAGGACAAGTGTCCCATTTTGGAATGAGACAGTTTGCATGTCGCAGGAGCGAACGTGCTTGTCTTGACGTGGCCGGGCAAAGGCGGAAGGAGCCTCCGACTGAAGAATCTGAAATTGGAAGTCAATCATGACGGACTCACGTCCACTGCCTTGGTGGTTAAAAACTGTTTCGACAACAATTCTTCAAGTAATATTGAAAGATTTTGCCCGGGGCTGCGTATTGCACCGGATGAGTTGTATTTTTAATTCACCGTGAACAGCCGATTGAATCAAATCCAGAACAGGCCTGAACTAGCAGGGCGGGCGGGCTACTCCGCGTCCAAGCTGGCCAAAAACTGTGGCGTCTCCTTGCGGACGTTGCAGAGGTTTTTTATCCAGACAATGGGCAGGAATCCTAAGGTATGGCTGGCCGAACAGCGGCAGCTTGATGCAGTGGAGGAATTGCAGAAGTGTTCTTGCCTCAAGGAAGCCTCCTCAAACTTGGGCTACAAGCATGCGCACCATTTCTCGCGGGACTTCAAGCAGTATTGGGGCTATTGCCCCACGCAGCCGGCCCCCATCCGGGCGCAAAACCCTTGAATGTCGCCTTTTGGTATAAAATTGTCGCGTTTTGGTATGAGTCCAGTCTGGCAATGGAACCTTTTTATGGTCAAATCAAATCAGAAATGAGCAATTGCAAATGCAACGCCACCTACCTGCAAGCCGACCAGCGAGTCGGCCAATGGAGCGATGTCGTCAGCATCCCGGTGGCGGGGTGAAGCATAAACAATTTGATGACTAAATTCTAAAACTAACAAAACCATGAAAATAAAATTAGCATTGACAGTTCTTGTGGCAAGTTCTATATGCTTTGCCACGTCCATGTTCGCACAATCCTTATCCGTGTCGCCCAATCCGGTTTGTGTGGGGCAAACCATTACGGTCACGCTCACCGGGGTTTGCTATGAATCAACCGCTGAATCCACTCTGGAAAGAAGCGTCCAGTATGGAAACATTAATATTCCTTTGTCTGAAAACAGTGACGGTAGTTGGAGCGGCACTTATAACACCACCACGCAAGACGCGGGCACCGATACTGTCACTGCCGATGATGATGGTGAATGTAACGACCAGTTTAATCAAGTTTCGTTGACGGTGGTTGAATTGGATTCTGTTAACGTAAATAGTGAGCCGACTGGTTCGGGGTGGTCAGAACAAATTATGGACACAAGCGGTTACAACAACAATGTGGCCTTGAAATCAGATTTAGACGATGATGTTGTGACATTTGGACTTAACATGATTCCGGACACGGCAGCGGCGGCTACCCTTATTACTTGGAATGGTGGTGGCACCCCATCATCTGACAATCTGACAGCCACGCTTCCTGCCGATGATTTTGATGGCCCAAGGGATGTGTCAGCAAGCATAAGTTGTTGTGATTGTGAAACGGATCCACTCATATCTTGGATAATGTGGGGTGAAATTACTTATAATTGTAGTGGCGGTTTTGATACAAACGACGCACTTGATTTTGGTGTTGTCCTGGGATTTACAAATGTTCCAGGCGGTAATAAGGTGGCCGGAGATTGTAGTGGAACTGAAACATTGAACGGGATTCGCTATTGTTTTGCCATGAATAAAGTTGAGATTATTGGAACCCTTTACCCTTCTGGGGTTGGGGCTGTTGTAGGCAATAGATTTACGTTTAATCCTCAAATAAAAAGTTCCTCTCCCGTTTGGTCGTCCTCTACAGAACCAGATAGTTCAATGGCTCCGAGCCTTACTAAAGATGCCGGAAATGATGGCAATCTTCCACAGCAGACAACACCAATTAGCGATAAAATATTTGCGCTAGATGACCCAGGATACGCATTACCTGTTGGAAATGTCTATTTAGGTATGGCGTGTAACTTTACAAACTATATTTATATTGGAAGCGAAAAAGCTTCAGATGCAGGGCAATGGTATAGTCATACACAGACTAGATTCGATTATCCCACTGTCACTGACATAACACATAATGCCAGTTCAGGCAGCCCAACTCTCCCAACAACTTGGGGGGATACAAGTTGGTAATATTTGTAATTACATACCCGATGAATATTTCAAAAGTATTTTTTTTATTACTAACCAGTCTGGTGTTGCTCTTGGCACAAGGCGCTTACACACAAGACGTGGCTGTTACACGGGCATTAAGAGAAGATACTTCGCAGGAGAACCAAGCACAAGCTTTGGAATCACTTGTTTCGACAAATGGAGATATGCGATTGCAAGCAGCGGTAAAATTAGACGAGCAAAGGCGTCAATTGGTGCAAAAGCTAATGGCCATACTTGACAGCACTAATTCTTTGATAATGAAGCTGGACGCTGTTGTTGTTTTAGGTGAATATCGAGCATCTGAAGCCGCCCCAGTTTTAGCGCGTCATTTGGAATGGGACGAAATTGCTGCTACAAATAACCCTTTTACAAAGCCCATTATGACAGAAGAGGATTGGGCGGAAAAAAGTCCTGTGATATTCGCTCTCCAGAAAATTGGGATGCCAGCCATTCCCGCGTTGCTGGATAAAATCACGCAAACGGATGATGCAAAAATCACCTTCGAATGCGTTACGATCTGTAATGCAATCGAAGGGGCGGAAGAGACGCAATTCCGTCTGCAAGGGCTATTGAACAAGGAAAACGATCAAAAAAAGAAAGAGCGGATTCAAGCTGCACTGGACGCCTTGAAAAAATTGAATCCGGCAAAATGAAGGCTTCATGGGCTTGCCTCATATTGTTAGGCGCAGTTCTTCAGGCATCGGCTGCGGAATACGAGGTGGACGGGCACATTGAGCAGACCCTATACAATCGGGATGGCAGTGTCGGGGCGCTGGAGAAAAGCCAGTTCGCTGTTTTCGTCAAAGACTGCTCCTGGCTGATTCAGACAACTGACCTCGGCAAGGACGGGAAGCCAGTTGCCATACGTGAGACCGGATGCACCAACGGTGCCGAAGTGTATGAAGTATCGGGGCCGATCAATGGGGGGAGCACGGTGGCCGGGCATCATCCTCTCTCTTGGAACGTGGCAACCATTGTTTCCAACAATGTTCCGGTCGGTCAAACGGCAGGCTATTTCGCTTGTCATCTTTGGCTGATGTTTGCCTCCGGTTGTTATTTTGCAAACCCCGCCGCCGACGGGCTCACGCCGGTTTATGATTCCAATGCGTCGGCGAGCGTGAATCCCAATCTAAAACGGCGGGCGGAATGGGAACTTGTCAATGGCCCGGGTTCGCTGCCGTTGAACGTGGTTTATTTTGAAGATTTTTCTCATATTACCAACGCCACCTATATGGCAACGGGCGTCACCAACGTGGATAAATTGAAAATTTCAAGCGGCTTTGTCTTTGAGTATAGGATCAAC
>Ga0181534_10001585_pt1 | contig 14681 bp, 14 predicted proteins | sample PEATcosm2014_Bin_37_FD_119758 | JGI IMG/M metagenome (GOLD analysis project Ga0181534, IMG submission 119758) | Peatland microbial communities from MTU Mesocosm Facility, Houghton, MI, USA - PEATcosm2014_Bin17_10_metaG | ecosystem: Environmental > Terrestrial > Soil > Wetlands > Peat | place... | reverse complement strand
CGGGATCGACAGCGCCGAGGGCATCTGAATGTAGATCGAGCGGTCCGAGCCGCCGTACTCGAGCAGCAGCACGCGGCACTTGCCGTCGGCCGTCAACCGGTCGGCGAGCACGCAGCCCGCCGAACCCGCACCCACGATGACGTAATCGAAGCTTTCATCCGTCAATTTCATTGCTCCTGCGTGTTCGTTGGCGCGCGATCAATAGGGCGCGTCGACGTCACCCATGGCGACGTAGACGCTCTTCAGCTGGGTGTAATGCTCGAGGGCGGCGCGCCCGTTCTCGCGCCCGAGGCCCGACAGCTTCACGCCGCCGAACGGCAGTTCGATCGGCGTGACGTTGTAGTGATTGATCCAGCAGGTGCCCGCCTGCAGCTGCGCGATGACGCGGTGGCCGCGGGTCAAATCGTTGGTGAACACCCCGGCCGCGAGTCCGAACTCCGTGGCGTTGGCGCGCTCGATGACCTCGCGCTCGTCGTTGAATTCGAGCACCGACATGACGGGCCCGAAGATCTCCTCGCGCACGATCGCCATGTCGTCGCGGCAGCCGTCGAAGATGGTGGGCGCGACGAAATACCCCTGCCCCAACGCCCCTGCCGTGACCCGGTGGCCGCCGATCACCAACCGTGCGCCCTCGGCCCGGCCGCGGGCGATGTAGCCCAGGACCTTGTGCATGTGCTGTTCGGAGACCAGGGCACCCACCTGCGTCGCCGGATCCATCGGATCCCCGATCCGCATCGCGCTCACGCGCTTGACCAGCCGTTCGAGAAAGGCCGCTTTCACCGAGGCATGCACGAACACGCGCGTGGCATTCGAGCAGACCTGACCGGAGGAGTAGAAATTGGCGAGCAGCGCTCCGCCCACCGCATTGTCGAGCTTCGCATCCTCGAAGATGATCAGCGGCGATTTGCCGCCGAGCTCGAGCGTCACGCTCTTCAAGGTTTGCGCCGCATCGGCCATGACGGCCTTGCCGGTGCCGACCTCGCCGGTGAGCGAAACCTTGCGGATGCCTGGGTGGCGCGTGAGCAGCCGGCCGGTCTCGGCGAAGCCTTGAACCACTTGAAACACGCCCGCCGGCAGGCCGGCCTCCAGCAAAATCTCCTCGAGTTTGACCGCCGTGAAGGGCGTGAGCTCCGCCGGCTTGAAGATCATGGCATTGCCGCAGGCGAGCGCGGGCGCCGCCTTCCAGCAGGCGATCTGCAGCGGATAGTTCCAGGCGCCGATGCCGGCGACCACGCCGAGCGGCTCGCGCCGCGTGTAGCCGAACGCCTGTGGGCCGAGGTCAATGTGCTCGCCGCTCAATGATTGGGCGAGACTCGCGAAATACTCGAAGCAGTCGGCGCCGGAGATGACGTCGACGACCTGGGTCTCCTGAATGGGCTTGCCGGTGTCGCGCGTCTCGAGTTCCGCCAGTTCCTGATTGCGCGCGCGCAGCAGCTGCGCCGCCCGGCGCAGAACCCGCGCGCGCTCCGCGCCCGTCATGGCCGCCCATTTCACCTGCGCCTGCCGGGCGGTGCGCACCGCCGCGTCGATGTCGGCGGCGTCCGAGACTTTGACGTACCCCAGGACCTCGCCGGTGGCCGGGTTGATCGAGGCGAAGCGCGCGGCCGGGGTTGGTTCGCCCGGGGCGCGCTCGCCCGGGGCCGGGCCTGAGTGGGCTCCCGGCGCCGCCGCGGAACCGCGTTTCGCCTGCAACCGACCGTCGACGAATTCGGTGAGCAGCGCCCGGGCACTCTCACTGTCGGCCTCGCCCCAGCCGGACAACGCCGCTCGCAGCCACACCCCATCGATCATGGCGGCGATCATGGCCGCGAGCTGCGCCGCCTCCCCGGGCGGGACGAGCTGCTTGAGCGCGCTGCGCAGGTTGGTCAAGGTGCGGCGCTGGTACACCGACTGAACCCGCTTCAGGCTGCTGGTCTGCAGCACCTGCCCCCAGAACGCGAGCCAGGCCGTGCCGGTGCGCCGCTCGAATTCTTCCGGTGCGAGGTTCGCGTCGATCACGGCCTGGATGCGCGCGCGCGGCGTGCTGATCCGCCTCAGTCTGGCCCGCACCTGATCGCCGACGCGTCGTGCCAGGGAGCGGAACGCGGCATCGAGCAGACCCTCCTTGTCGCCAAAGTAATGCGCCACCAGTCCCGGCGAGACGCCGGCGCGTCCGGCAATTTGCGCGAGCGTCGTGCCGACATAGCCAAGTTCCGCTAGGCTGTCGATGGTCACTTCGATCAGTTGGGCGCGTCTCGACTCCTCGAGCGGCTCACGCGACGGATCGGACGTTGATTGTGTGTTCAATTGTGCAGGCCTCAGCCGTTCACCGGCGTCCGGGTAGACGCGCGCCGCGGCTTCCGATTAAGATGGATGATCGCCGATTTAACCGTTTAACTTCAGCCACTAGGGAAGCATGGGTGAGCATCAACCACACCTCGTTAAACGATCATTCAAAACTTGAGTTGGTGAGCCAATCATGCCGCTCGCGGGGATTCGGGGTCAAGCCCCGGCGGGTGTGCCGCGCGCGCATGATGATCGGTTGCGCGCTCACCCTCATCGCCGCCGTCGCGTTCGCGCAAGAACCGGCGCCGGCGCCGGTGGCGTCAGCGGATTCGAGCGTGGATCCGGTCAGCTGCCGCACGGTGCGTTTCTCGGACGTGGGCTGGACCGACGTGACGGCCACGACCGCACTGGTCGCGCAACTGCTGCGCAGCATCGGCTACTCGCCCACCATCACGGTGCTGTCGGTGCCCGTGACCTTTGCGTCCCTCAAGAACAACGACATCGACGTGTTTCTCGGCAACTGGATGCCGGCGCAGGAAGCCGACCGCAAACCCTACGATGCCGACGGCTCGGTGGCGGTGATCGGCGCGAACCTCATCGGCGCCAAATACACGCTCGCGGTGCCCGCCTACACCTATGAGGCGGGGCTCAAGGATTTCAGCGACATTCGCCGCTTCGCCGGGCAGCTCAACGATTCGATTTACGGCATCGAACCCGGCAACGACGGCAACCGTCTCGTGCTCAAGATGCTCAAGCAGGATCAATTCGGTCTGGGTTCGTTCAAGCTGATCGAATCAAGCGAACAGGGCATGCTCGCGCAGGTCGAGCGCGCCTACCGCGGCAAGGAACCCATCGTGTTCCTCGCCTGGGAGCCGCATCCCATGAACATGCGCTTCGATCTGAAATACCTGAACGGCGGCGATGCGGTGTTCGGCCCGAATTTCGGCGGCGCGACCATCTACACCGTCACGCGCAAGGGCTACAGCGCCGAATGTCCGAACCTGGGCCGGCTGGTGAAGAACCTCAAATTCACGCTGCGCGGCGAGAGTGAAATGATGGCGGCCATCCTTGATCGGCACGAGCAGCCCGACATCGCGGCGGCCGAGTGGCTGAAGGCCAACCCCACCGTGGTGAAGGGTTGGCTCGAGGGGGTGAACACGGCCGAGGGGCGTCCGGCCGGCACGGCGCTCGCGCATGCGGCACCGCCGCCGCGCCCGGACGGCTTCGAGCAATGGATCGTCAGCCACAAGATCCCGGTCGGGGATGCCATGGCGGTGGCGATCGACACCGTCAAGGCGCACGGCACGTTTCTGTTCGACGGGATATCGATCGTGATCCGCGGCACCGTCGACGGCGTGACCGCGCTGCTGCGCGCACTGCCCGCGCCGGCGCTCATCGTCGCCGTGGCGGCTCTCGCGTTCGCGCTGCGGCGCTCCTGGACGCTCACCGCCTTCGTCGCCCTGGCGCTGCTGTTCATCTTGAATCAGGGCTACTGGATCGCGACCCTCGAGACGCTCGCCCTGGTGATGGTCGCGACGCTCGCCTCCGCCGCGATCGGTGTGCCGCTCGGCATCGCCGCGGCGCACCGTCCGCGGCTGTTCGCCGCCTTGCGCCCCGTGCTCGATTTGATGCAAACGCTGCCCACGTTCGTCTACCTCATTCCGACCCTGGTGCTGTTCGGGCTCGGCGTCGTGCCGGGCCTGATCTCCACGGTGATCTTTGCGCTGCCGGCGCCCATCCGGCTCACGCATCTCGGGATCTCCTCGGTGCCGAAGCCGCTGATCGAGGCGGGTGAAGCCTTCGGGGCGACGCCCATGCAGCTGCTGTGGAAGGTCGAACTGCCGAGCGCCGCCGCCACCATCATCGCCGGAATCACCCAGTGCATCATGCTGAGCCTCTCGATGGTCGTCATCGCCGCCCTGGTCGGCGCGGGCGGCCTCGGCGTGCCGGTGGTGCGGGCGCTCAACTCGGTGCAGGTGGGCATGGGCTTCGAGGCGGGCTTCACCATCGTGCTGCTCGCCATCATCCTCGATCGGATCAGCCGGCCCAAGGAGCGGGAGACATCACGATGAGCGCCGCGATCGAATTTCAGAACGTCGACATCCTGTTCGCGCGCCAGCCCGGGCGCAGCGGCCGCAACGCCATCCGCGAGGCGCTCGCCGCGCTCGATGCCGGCGCGACGCGCAGCGACATCCAGAACCGATTCGGCGTCATCGTCGGCGTGGCCGGTGCTTCCTTGAGCGTCGCACGCGGTGAAATTTCCGTGCTGATGGGACTCTCGGGCTCCGGCAAATCGACCCTGCTGCGGGCCGCGAACGGCCTGAATCCGGTGACGCGCGGCCACGTGCAGATCCATGACGGCAAGCAGGGTGTCGACGTCGCGACCTGCGACACGGGGCAGCTGCGCCGCGTACGGCGCGAGCGGGTCGCGATGGTATTCCAGCAATTCGGCCTGCTGCCGTGGCGCACGGTGCGCGAGAACGTCGGGTTCGGACTGGAGCTGCGCGGCGAAAGCGCCGCGTCGCGCAAGAGCATCGTCGATGAGAAGCTCGAGTTGGTCGGCCTCTCGCAATGGGCGGAGCGGCACGTGAGCGAGCTGTCCGGCGGCATGCAGCAGCGCGTCGGACTCGCCCGCGCGTTCGCCACCGATGCCGATATTCTGTTGATGGACGAGCCGTTCTCCGCGCTCGATCCGCTGATCCGCGGCAAGCTGCAGGGCGAATTGTTGGCGCTTCAGGAGCGGGTGAAGAAAACCATCCTGTTCGTGAGCCACGATCTCGATGAAGCACTGCGCCTCGGGGACCGCATCTCCATCCTGCAAAACGGCCGCATCATTCAAACCGGCACCGCCGAGGACATCGTGCTCGCCCCGGCCGACGACTACGTGGCCGAATTCGTCCGCCACATGAATCCGCTCGATGTGCTCACCGGCAGCATGATCATGTGTGAGCGCGCGCAACTCGCCGCGGACGGCGACACGCTGTGGCTCGACGAGCGGCGCCGCTACCGGCTCTCGCTCAATGCCGCCGGCGAGCCGCTCGCCTTGCAATTCGAGGGGGCCGACGCGCCGCTGCGGCACGTGCTCGAGGAGGCCGGCAGCGCCGCGCTCGAACCCGGACTCGCGGTGGCGCCCGCCTCCGCCTCCCTGCAGTCGATCATCCGCTGGCGCCAGGCGACCGGGCACCCGGTGCTGCTCGCCGAGGGCGGCAGGATCATCGGGGTGTGCGGCGAGACCGAGATCATCCGCGCCCTCGCCGGCAGCCGGCATTGAATTGACCACCGCCGCCGGTGCGGCAGTTGCTTGAACCGGCGTTAAATATTATCATCAAGATAATATAACCAGCGAAGCGCGCTCATATCGGGCGAGAGGGGATCGACATGAATCACGACGTCATCATTTCCTGTGCCGTGACAGGCGACGACTCCAAGGTGACCAAAAGCCCGCACTGCGCCATCACCGCGGAGCAAATCGCCGCCACCGCGATCGCCGCCGCGCAGGCCGGGGCCGCCATCGTGCACATCCACGTGCGCAATCCCGAAACCGGTGAGTTCAGCATGGAGACCCGCCACTATCGCGAGGTCGTCAAGCGCATCCGGGAAAGCAAGGTCGACGTCATCATCAATCTGACCTGCGGCATGGGCGGCTATATCGTGATCGGCGAGAACGGCCTGAAGGACACCCCGGCGCCCGGCAGCGATTTCGTGACCCAGGAAGACCGCATGCGCCACGTCATCGATCTGTGCCAGGAAGGGCTGTACCGCCCCGACATCGCCACGCTCGATTGCGGCAGCCTGAACTTCGGCGACGGCAATCGCGCGTACGTATCGACGCCGAACTACCTGCGCCAGGGGGCGGCGATCGCCCGGGACCTCAAGGTGAAGCCCGAACTCGAGGTGTTCGACACCGGGAACCTGTGGTTCGTCAAACAAATGATCAAGGAAGGCCTGCTCGACGGACCTGCGCTGCTGCAGCTGTGCATGGGCATCCCGTACGGTGTACCGGCCGACGTCGGGCACCTGCTCGCGATGGTCAACTCGCTGCCGGAGAACTGCAATTGGGGCACCTTCGCCATCAGCCGCATGCAGATGCCCTGGGTGGCGCAATCGATTCTGCTCGGCGGCAATGTGCGCGTCGGCCTCGAGGACAATCTCTATTTGAGCAAGGGCGTCTACGCCAGCAACGCGCAGCTCGTGGAGAAGGCCCGCACCATCATCGAGGCCATGGGCGCCCGCATTCTCACCGCCGCGCAGGCCCGCGAGCGGCTGCAGCTGCGTTGAGCCGCCGGCGTGACTGAGCTGCCGGTTTTCCGCGCCAGGATCCAGCCGGATTGGATCGACTACAACGGGCATCTGCGCGACGCGTACTACACCGTCGTGCTGAGCCTCGCCATCGATGAGGTGATGGATCATCTTGGTCTGGATGCGGCCTACCGGGAGAGCACCCGCTGCACCCTGTACACGCTCGAGCTGCACATGCATTTCCTGCACGAGGTCAAGGATTCCGACGAACTCACCGTCGCGACCTCGATCCTGGATTTCGACCGCAAGCGCATTCATGCCGCGTGTGATTTCACCTGCCCCCGGGTGAGGGGACCGGTGGCCACCGCCGAGGTCATGCTGCTGCACGTGCGGCAGGCCGAGAAGCCCTCGAGCGCGACCTTCCCGCCGGAAATTCAGCTCAAGCTCGAGACGCTCAAACTCGCACCCGCCGCGCTCGCAACGCGGCCCCTGGGCTCGCGCCAGATCGAATTGAAGCGTCGATGAGCGGCGGTTCGCCGGTGGACATCCGACGACTGATCGCGCCGCGCAGCATCGCGCTGATCGGCGCGAGCGCCTGGACTGACGCGGTGGCGGCGGGCAACGCCGCGATCGGCTATGGGGGCACGATCTGGCGCGTGCACCCCTCCCGCCCCTCGACCGCGGCGACCACGTATTACCGCTCGATCGCCGAGTTGCCGGGTGTTCCCGACGCGGCGTTCATCGCCGTGCCGAATCAGGAAGCACCGGGCGTCGCGGGACACCTCGCCGCGCGCGGCGCCGGCGGCTTCGTGTGTTTCACCGCCGGCTTCTCCGAGCTCGGTACCGACGCGGGCCGGGAACTCACCCGCTCGCTGGTGCACAACGCCGCTGGGCTCCCCTTCTTCGGCCCCAACTGCTACGGCTTCGTGAATTTCTTCGACCGGGTGGCGATGCTGCCCGACCAGGTGGTCGGCGCCACGCACGAGCGCGGCGTCGCGCTGATCTGCCAGAGCGGCACCATCGCGCTCACCTTGAGCTTCAACGAGCGCTCGGTGCCGATCGGCTATTTGTTCACGGTCGGCAATCAGACGCGTCTCGCGGTCGAGGATCTGATCGAGATTCTCTGCGATGATCCGCGGGTTACGGCCTTCGGCCTGTATCTCGAGGGCGTTCAGGATACGGAGCGATTGGCGCGCGCCGCCGACAAGGCGCGCCGGGCGGGCAAGCCCATTGCGGTGGTCAAGTCGGGGCGCACGGCCGCAGCGGCCCGCACGGCGCACAGCCATACCGGCGCGCTCGCCGGGGCGGATACGGTGTTCGAGGCCTTCTGCCGCCAGGCCGGCCTCGCGCGCTGCGACACCCTGGGCACCTTGTGCGAGACCGTGAAACTGTTCCATGCCGGCGGCGCCCTGCCCGGCCGCAAGGTGCTCATCATGGGCGCCTCGGGCGGCGACATGGCCATGACCGCGGATGTGGCCCGTGACCTCGAACTCGATTTCGCGCCCATCCCGGCCGGGCAGGCGCAGACGCTGCGCACGCTGCTCACGGATCGCGTGACCGTCGCCAATCCGTTCGATATCCACACCTACCTGTGGTTCGATCCGCCGGCCCTCGGGCGCGTATTCTCCGCCGCACTGCACTCCGGATACGATGCCGCCGGCTTCATGCTCGACTGCCCGCCCGAAGATCAGGCCGACACCAGTTCCTTCGATGCCGCGATCGACGCCTTCATCGAGGCCGCACGCGGCGCCCCCACCCGGGCGGCCCTGATCGCCTCGCTGCCCGAGACCTTGAGCCGACGGATTCGACAGCGCTGCCTCGACGGCGGCGTCATCCCGCTGCAGGGACAACGCGAGGCGCTCGAGGCGCTGAATCTGGCCGGCGGCACCGGTCAGGCGTGGGCGGGCGGCCCCGGCGTGCGGCTGCAGCGGCCGCTGCGATCCGAAGCCGGTGAGACGCGCAGCTTGAGTGAATTCGAGGGCAAACAGGCGCTCGCGAAATACGGCGTGACCATTCCGCGCGGCGAACTCACCACGGCCGCGCACGCCGCGCACGCCGTCGCCGCGCTGGGGTTCCCGCTGGTCATGAAAGCGGTCGGCGCACACCTCGAGCACAAGACCGAGGTGGGCGGCGTGGTGCTCAACATCCGCACCGACGCCGATGCGAGCGGCGCGGCGCAGCGCTTGAAAGGGCTGTCCGATTCGTTGCTGATCGAGCAGATGACCACCGATGGCGTGGCGGAGATTCTCATCGGTCTCATCGTCGATCCGCAATTCGGCCAGGTCCTGGTGCTCGGCACGGGCGGCGTGCTCACCGAATTGCTGGCGGACAGCGTCACGCTGCTGCCGCCGTGGACCCGCGGGTCCATCGAGGCGGCGCTGCGCAGCCTCAAGATGGCAAAACTGCTCGATGGCTACCGCGGCAAGCCACCGGGGGACCTCGAGGCGCTCATCGACACGGTGATCAACGTGACCCGCTATGCCACCGACCATCTCGAGACACTCGTCGAGATCGACGTCAATCCGGTCATCGTGCGCCCGGCGGGCAAGGGTGCGGTGGCCGTCGACGTGATGATCCGCTTGGCCAAGGCTTGAACCATTAAACTGAAGGGGTTGGATATGTCCGATGCAGGCGTCAACGTCGTCACCAACGGCAAAATTCTCGAAGTGACCATCGATCGTCCGAAAGCGAACGCCATCGCCCTGTCGACCAGCCTGCGCCTGAACGAGGTGTTCCTGGCGTTTCGCGACGACCCGGCGCTGCGCATCGCGATCATCACCGGCGCCGGCGAGAAATTCTTCTCCCCCGGCTGGGACCTCAAGGCGGCGGCGGCCGGCGAGAAGTCGGACGAGAATTGGGGCCCAAGCGGTTTCGGCGGCCTCAATTACCCGAGGAATCTCAACAAGCCCATCATTGCCGCGGTCAACGGCATCGCCTGCGGCGGCGGCTTCGAGGTCGTGCTCGGCACCGACATCATCGTCATGGAGGAACACGCCAAATTCGCGCTGCCGGAGATCAACGTCGGCGTGCTGGCCGATGCCGGCACCATCAAGCTGCGGCGGCGCATTCCCTACCATGTGGCGGTCGAGTTCCTGCTTACCGGACGATGGATGGACGCGGCCGAAGCCAAGCACTGGGGTCTTGCCAACCACGTCGTGCCGAAGGGCCAGAGCATGGCCAAGGCGCGCGAGATCGCGGCCCAACTGGCCGAAGGTCCGCCGCTGCTGTTTCCCGCCATCAAACAGCTGCTGCGCCACACGGAAATGGTGCCCGAACATCAGGCCTTCGAATTGCACGATTCCTTGGACATCGTGCAGCAGGTGATCCGTTCCGAGGATCTCAAGGAAGGGACCCGCGCCTTCTCCGAGAAGCGCAAGCCGCGCTGGACCGGCCGATAGGGTATCTTCGTCCGGGGCGCTCGCCCCGGGGAGATCCCGCATCAAGGAGGCTGTTTGGTCACTTTTTCATCGCACAACATTCGTCTCGATGACGGCACCTACACGAAACCGGAGGCCGGCGCCTCGATGGACGCGCACCCGTGGTTTCTTGCCGCCAAGCGCGTGCTCGACGCGACCTTCAGCGGGGACAAATCCCGACTGAGCATCGCCGACCTTGGATGCCTCGAAGGCGGCTATACCGTCGAATTCGCGCGCCTGGGGTTTCAGGCGCTCGGACTCGACGTGCGCGAGTCGAACATCGAGGCATGCCGTTACGTGCAATCGAAGACCGGCAACATGCCGAACCTGAAGTTCGTGCGCGACGATGTGTGGAACATCGCCCAATATGGCCGCTTCGATGCCGTGTTTTGCTGCGGCCTGATCTACCATCTCGACCGGCCGAAGGCGTTTCTCGACCTGTTGTCGAGCGTGACGAATCGGTTGCTGATTCTGCAGACTCATTTCTCGCAGGCCGGCGACTCGCCGAGCCTCATCCACCCGCGGCGGCTGCGCCGCGCGCTGTCGCGCATTTTCCCGTTGCGCAATACCGCCACCACCACCCATAAATTGTCGCGTCTGGTGCGACATGAGGGGTTGCCGGGCCGCTGGTTTCCCGAGTTTCGCAACGAGCGTGCCTACAAGGACCGGGAAAATCGCCGTTGGGCCTCCTGGAACAACCGCCAATCCTTTTGGATTCAGCGCGAATATCTGCTCCAGGCCATGCGCGACGCCGGCTTCGACCTGGTGATGGAACAGTTCGACAGCCTGGGGGCGAATATCGCCTATGAGATGACCGAAGGCAGCTATCGAACCTCCGGGCGCAGCACCTTCATCGGTATCAAAACCGCCTACGCCAGCCAGGCCGGTGGCGGCACCGATTCGGCCCCCCCGCCCGCCCTGCGCCGGGAGTAGCCACCCGGGCGATTTGCGTCCATGCTTGGGCGATGGATGTGTTGCTGGTCGAGGATAATTTCGAGGTTAGCCTCATAACCGTTGAATATCTGACGGAATTGGGGCACCAGGCCGTGGCCGTCGCGGACGCCGAACTGGCATTGTCGCGACTCGCCGAACGGCCCTTCGACGCCGTCATCACCGATGTGAGTCTTCCGGGCATGTCGGGAATCGAGCTTGCGAAGGAATTGGGCAGACGCCACCCCAGGCTGCCGGTGGTGATCTCATCGGGGTACGGCGCGCCGCATGTCGAGATGATCATGGGGCCGCGTTCGCAGGTGTTCGTGCTGCCCAAACCCTACGACATGCCCACCCTCGAGCGCACGCTGCGCGCGGCCGCCGCGGCCGGTCTGGCTGCCAAGCCCGCGGGTCCTTAGGCCATCAGGCAGCCCGGTGCTCGGTGCGCTCGGCGCCGAAATTCACATGCGTATCGGCTGCGTTCGCGCAATGCGGACAGCAGTTGGGGTGGGCACCGATGGTCGCGCTCAAAAGATCCGTCAGGGCATGTGCATCGTTGTCGAATTGATCGACCAACGGGGTGTGCTGGCGCACCAGGTCCACGGCCAGACAAAACGCTCCAGTCGGGTCGACGTCGTCATCGCAAAATATCTCGTTATGAACGGGACACGTTCGCAGGACATGGGTTTGCAGGGCGATTTGGAGGGCAATTATTTGTTTTTGCTCCATGGCACGAATCCTTCAACGTCATTTGCATTTAATGATTCTTGCGATCCTTGATGGCGGCGCGGCCGCGTTTGTTGGTTCTCCAGGCTCTTGATTTGGTGATTCCGCTCGCGTTGCGTGGCGCCTCGAGCGCGATCACACGCAATGCACGTTCCCATGCCGCCGCCTGCGGCGCCGGTTCCGGTGGATCGTGCGGCGCCAGCGGCGGACGTTCCGGACTTGGCGACGGCGGGACGCTTTCCTCGTCGTACACCCGCCGCCCGATGCTCTCGCCGATCATATGTACCCCTTGAATGAAATATCTTCAGCTTTTCGATCACCCGCGAAGGATCGCTCGGCGCCCCCACGCGCGGCGCGCCCACGCTCGGCGCGCCGCGCGGAGATCAATCCGGCGCCGAGACCGGTGCCAAGACCGACGAGCGCAACCAACGCCGCGACCCGCCACGGGTTCTCGCGGACGAAATCCTCGGCGGCTTGCACGGCGCTGCGCAGCTCGTCGCGCCACTGCGAAATGAAATCCTCGCCATTGCGGGCGTCGTGCAGATCAACGACGGTTTCCTTTGAGCCCTCGCCCATCGCCCCTCCTACGTAGACAGGCGACAGGGACTATGCGAGCAGCGGCTCGGAATTTCGGTCGGCTTAAGTCAGCGGCGGATGTAGGATTTATCAGACGAAGAGTCTGTCGGGCGGGATCGGCAAATCGCGCAGCCGAGCATCGTCGGCGTGATATATCGCGTGGGCGCCGGCCGTTTCAGCAGCACGCCACACGCGCCGCCGTGAGCGCAACCACTACGCTCATTGGTGCTGGCCAACGACCGGTGTTCGCGCCAGGCAGCGAGGTCAGCGCCGGCGACTGAGCCGATGCGACGGTGTCTAACCGCTGCGATTGCGCTTAGAAGGCCAGGTACGGCCAGTCGCCCGCGGAAACGGCTGCGGCGACCACACGGTGCGGGCTGCGCAGAGCTTCGCCGCGGATGTCATGGGCAAGCGCGGCGGCGAGTGACTTGATCTCGCCCTGTGAGCGCCCGAACGCATCGCTGAGATCGGACGACCAGGTCAGGGCCCGCGCATCATCCAAGGCGCGCGACAACAGCTTGAGGTGCGCTTCGAGGCCGACCAGCGCGCCGCGCCGACTGCGGGCTGTCCACGCCAGCACCTGCGCCACCAGGCGCTGGCGCACCAGCGTCGCGATGCCGACATCCTGTTGGTAGGGCTCGTGAGGATGGCTCTTGAGGCGTCCGCGGACCGTGCGGGCCAACCGCCAGGTCGAGCAGGCCGCTTCCTCGAGCAGCGCATCGTTCGAGCCCCAGCGGCTCGATGCGAGCACGGTGGCGATGGATCGGACCTGTAACGCGAGATTACGCAACCGTCGCAAACGTGCGACTTCCGAGTCGATCATTCCCTTCCCCTTGTGCTTTTCTGGCAACACCTACGTTGGGTTGCGCTGCCTATTCTCAAGGATTGAGGCCAAAAAAGCTGTAGGAATAGACCGTAATTGCTGCCGGGAAAGGCCGTGTGCAATATGTCATCTGGGCGTTGCTAAATACATACAACGGAGCTATCCCGGCTAAGTGCCGGAAATCTAAGCTTGCATAGGCTGCCGCGAGTGCGCCGTGATGACGTCCCGTTGGCATTGCATCACAAGCCCAGTGGCCACCTGTCGGTCATCATCCGCCCAAAGGCCGTAACAAACTGCGCGAAATGATGTGCCGCTGCACTTCACTGGTCCCATCCCAGATACGCTCGATGCGTGCGTCGCGCCAGATGCGCTCCAACGGCAGATCGCTCATGAGGCCCATGCCGCCATGGATCTGCAGCGCTTCATCGGCCACCATCGCGAGCATTTCCGTGGCCTTGAGCTTGGCGATCGCCATGTCCATGTCGGTGTCGGTTTTTTGATCGTGTTTCCAGGCCGCCTCGAGCACCAAGAGCTCAGCGGCCCGCAATTCGACCGCCATGTCGGCGAGCTTGAAACTCACGCCTTGGAATTTGCCGATCGATTGTCCGAACTGCTGCCGGTCCACCGCCCATTGGGTCGCCAGCTGCAAGGCGCGCTCGGCGCGTCCGAGACAGGTCGCGGCCACCTGCAGTCGCGTGCAGCCCAGCCAGGTGTTGGCCACTTCGAAGCCCCGGTGCACTTCGCCGAGCACGGCACTTTTCGGAACCCGGCAGTTGTTGAATTCGAGAATGCTGTTGGTGTAGCCGCGATGCGAGACATTCTTGTACCCGGGGCGCACCTCAAAGCCGGGGGTCCCCATGTCGACCAGAAACGCGGTGATCTTCTTGCGCGGCCCGAGCTTGCCCGACTCCTCGCCGGAGGCGGCGAACAGGATGACGAAATCCGAGTGATCGGCGTGGCTGATGAAGTGCTTGGTGCCGTTGATGATGAAATCATCCCCCGCGGCGGCCGCGGAGGTTTTCATGCCGCGCAGGTCCGACCCGGCCCCGGGCTCGGTCATCGCCAGGCATTCGGCCCGATCGCCTTTGACGGTCGGCAGCAAATAGCGCTCGCGCTGTTCGCCTTCGCAGGCCATCAGGATGTTGGACGGTCGGCCCACACACGACCAATGCAGGGCATAGTTGGTGCGGCCGAGCTCCTTCTCGTACAGCACCCACGATACGGTGTCCAAGCCGGCGCCGCCGACTTCGGCCGGCATGTTGGCGGCATACAATCCGGCGTCGATGGCCTTGGCCTTGAGCTCGCGATGCAGCTCCGCGCGCAGCACGCCGGTCTCCTCGACCTCCTTCTCGTGCGGATACAATTCGTTTTCGACGAAATCGCGCGTGGTCTTGACGATGAGCTGCTGTTCATCGCTGAGTGAGAAATCCATTACCGTCTCCTTACTGTCGTGAGCTTTGAGCGCCGGGAATTCTGCCGAGGCCCGGGTCGGCCCAGTTGCGCAGCAATTCCAATTGCAGCTTCAATTGGTCGATTTGCTGCTGCGCGGGCCAGTCGCGCGGGCTCGTGACGGCACCCGCCGTCACGCCATTGATGAAAGTGACCACCGATCGGACCACGTGTTCACGCACCAGGGGTGCGAGTGCCGGCCATTCCGGCCAGTGCTCGGCAAAACAGCGCGTGAACAGGCGCATGTATTCGCGATG
>Ga0181534_10001584_pt1 | contig 14686 bp, 13 predicted proteins | sample PEATcosm2014_Bin_37_FD_119758 | JGI IMG/M metagenome (GOLD analysis project Ga0181534, IMG submission 119758) | Peatland microbial communities from MTU Mesocosm Facility, Houghton, MI, USA - PEATcosm2014_Bin17_10_metaG | ecosystem: Environmental > Terrestrial > Soil > Wetlands > Peat | place... | reverse complement strand
GAGATTGGTGAAAAGGACACCACGCCGGTCTCCATCGAAGAATTGGCGCACCAAAAATATGTCGAGCAGATTGCGGCGATAGCCGTCGCGGGCGCGGAATTTGTCGTGTCGGCCCCTGCGAAAAAGGAATTGGCTGCGAAAAGCTGGGGCACTAAGAACACGGAACAAGTGGCCAGCTGGACGCGGCATGTCCAAAAGTCGGCGCAACGGCTCGGCGAAATGTTGAGCGCCGGCCCGCTGACGCACGTTTCGGGTCATAACGTGGAACGGCATTTGCTTTTGTTGCCTCAAAGCGACAAAACGTATGTCGTCGGCTGGCCTGCGGAAGCAATGCCCGGTCATTTGTTTGAACAATCCAAAAATTTGACAAAGTCATGGGACTCTTAAAATGGTTTTCAAGCTCGCGACCGACGGTTCACAAGCTGCCGTCGGGAAGCTTCACCGTTGACCGCCACGGCAAGGTGATGACCGGCACGGTGGCGGCCGACTGCCCTGCGGCGGTGCTCGACGACATCGCAAAGGAAGTCCTGTCCGTCTTCCGCGAGGCGCGCGCGGCGCAAATGCCACTCGCTGAGGTGAGCCTGGATTTCGCCGGGATCAAAATCAGCGCGCGGGACATGCAGGGCGGGGCGATCATTTTCCTCCTCCCAAAAAATCCGCTTGCGACAGCCGAAGCCAAAACATGAGCGCCAAGATCGAACAATTGATCAGCCAGACCGAGACGCACATCGAGTGCTGGAAACAGTTCAACCACTTCGTCAACATCGCCCGCGCCAAAAAATTCGGGCAGGATGACGAGACCCGTTTTCTGGAGCTCAAGAGCATCATTGCGCAGGATCTGGAGATAATTTTTTCCGCCATCGAAGTCGCGACCCCAACGAAGGAAGAGATCATCACGCTCATCGGCTACGCGCCGTCGCTGCGCTATTTGAGCGAGATGGGCGAGGGCGACCTGCGGGGCATCGAAAACAACTGGCACAAGATTTACATCGGCTGGCACTCGATTTTGGGACAGCTCAAGATCAAGCAGCGCAACGGCGAAACCTCGTTTTTCGGCGGGAAAAAATAAATCCGCCGCGATAAATTATTCCAGTCCGCGCGCTGCGCACTAAAACAATATGCTCAATTATTTCCAAATACTGATTCTCGCACTGATTCAGGGCGCGTGCGAACTGCTCCCGGTGTCCAGTTCCGCGCACGTCATCGCAGCCGAAAAACTGATGGGGCTTGATCCCTCCAGCCCCGAAATGACGATGCTGCTCGTCATGCTGCACACGGGAACAATGTTCGCCGTCATCGTTTATTTCTGGAAAGGATGGAAGCGCGATTATTTTCAGTCCGCCGGGCAGGTTCAATGGTTTGCAATCCAAATCATCCTCGCCACGATATGCACCGGCATCGTCGGCTACGGATTGAAGGAGGTCATCGAGAAAGTTTTCATGCGCGGAATGGCTCATGCGGAAGTAGAAGATTTGTTCAACAACCTGCCGCTGATTGCGGGCGCACTGGCGGCGGTGGGCGTATTGATCATTTACGCCGGCATGCGTGAAGAAAAGATTCCGAGCCAGTCGGAAATCCAGCCGCAACACTCGCTGTTGATCGGCATCGTCCAGGGAATTTGCCTGCCGTTCCGGGGGTTCTCGCGCTCAGGCTCGACAATTTCCACCGGGCTGCTGCTCGGATTGCCGAAACAAAAGCTGGAGGAATTCAGTTTCGCGCTCGCCGTCGTCTTGACGCCGCCGATCATTGCAAAAGAAGCGCATCGCCTGTTGCAGGAACACGTCTTGAACGATCACCAGTCCGCTCTGCATCTATTTTTGCCCGGTCTGGTCGGCATGGTATTCAGCTTTGCCGCCGGCCTGCTTGCTTTGAAATGGCTCTCGCGCTGGCTCGAAGGAGGCCGCTGGAAACTGTTCGGCTTCTACTGCCTGATTGCGGCCGCAGGCGTGCTGCTGATTCACTTCAAAGTCAAATAATCCGCGAAAGTTTTTGTTAGCTATTTCGCTGCCGAGTCAGGAATCCAGATTCTTTGCCCGACTTTCAGGCTATTTGGATTCAACCCTGGATTTGCCGCCAATATCTGGCTCGTCGTGACCTTGACTCCTTTTACACGATAGGCTTTTGCTATTGCGGCAATCGTGTCACCGCTGCCGACAGGCTGCCAATAGCCATTTTGCTGGCCACCTGCCGGTGCTGGTGGATTATCCGCCGAAGTCGGCGCTGAAACACTCGGTGGCGCTTTGTGGCTCGGTGAAATGCCTCCGCCTTTGGCGAGCTTCTCAAATTCCTTCAAGATCAGGTCATTGTCATCCTGCTGCTTTTTGGCAAGCTCCTGTACCTGCTCGGCGAGTTTTTTCAGGTCATCCGCGCTCGCGCTGTCGTTGGCGGCGGGCTGGCTCAACTTGTCGCCCATGTCGGAAATCTGTTTTTCCAGCGCGTCGATGCGTTTGCCCTGCGCGGCCTGCGCGTCAATCAGGTCCTGGACCTGGCCGGTCAGCTTGTCAATCTGCTGTTGCGTGGCGTCGTCCTGCGCGTGCGCAAGTGAAGCCGTGAAAACGAAGATAAACAACCAGAGCGGAATCTTTCTCATGCGCCGAAAATAACCCCCTGCGCGGCGGCGTCAAGTTGAAGTGTAATCATTCAGCACCTATGGCTTGTCGAGACGTGGTTTACTCGATTTTGTGAGTTTTGAGGTGTTTTGATCTCAAAATCAGCCTTCGGCGACGGTTGCGGAACCTTTGGCAACAGTTGCCAAAGGTTAGTGGACCGTTCTCGAAGGTTAGCCAATGTTCGCGGAAGGTTCCGCGATGGCTGCCAAAGGCTTAAGATTATCAAAAAAGCCGTCCGCCAGCTTTGAAACTGATGAAAGTCGGGTTTCTTAGGCCAGTTTCCCGTATTTCCGAATTTCCGGCCAGATCCACGCCACGGCCAGCACCACCAGAATCGTCCCGATGCCGCCGCTCACGGTGGACACAATTGCGCCCGTCGCCTCCTTGCCGCCCAGAAACGTCGGCGTCGTGAACAGCCACGCCACAATGCCTGACCGGAAGCCGCCGAGCTCGTTCGACGTGCCGATGAAGAGCGCGTTCACCGCCGAGACGCGCCCGCGTTTTTCGTCCGGCGTCAGGATTTGCACGAGCGTCTGTCGCACGATGACACTCACGTTGTCCACCGCGCCTGCCAGCGCGAACGTCGCGAACGCAAACCAGAACCAGAACGCATTGGGCAGCGCGAGCAAGTGTCCGAGACAATTTTGGTTCGCGACGCCGAACAGAATTGTCGCCACACCGAAAATGGCGACGGACAACAGCATCGCGCGCCCGGCTTTTTGCATCGGCGGACGGTGCGCGATGATGAACATGCAAATCACCGCGCCGATGGGCATCGCGTTTCGCAGCCAGCCGTAACCGCCTGCGCCGACATGGAATATGTTTTGCGCAAAAATAGGCAGAATCGTCACCGCGCCGCCGAGGAACACGGCAAACATATCCAGCGTAATGATGCCGAGGATGATTTTGTTTTGGTAAGCAAAGCGAAAGCCTTCAACCAGGCTATTGGTTGAAATCGGCTCGGCGGGTTTGGTTTTGTGAATGTGTTTGATCGGCGCGACGAGCGCGAAGCAAAGGATGGAGGCCAGAATGTTGAACGCATAGACCGACCATGCCGTCGCCAATTCTTCCGCGTGCGGCGTCATGGCGATGACCGCGCCGAACGCCGTCGGGCCGAGGACGCAGGACAATTGAAACGCGCCGCTGTTGAACGTGACGGCGCGGCCAAACTGGCTGCGCGGAACGAGGCTCGTCACGAACGCCGCGCTCGCCGGCCAGAGAAATGTCCGCGCCGCGCCAAGGACAGACAGGCAAATGTAAGTCCAAAACACCGGCGCGGCGAAATAGGAAAACAAAGTGAGGGCGAGGCTCACCACCGCCAAAACGAGTGTCGAGACCAGGATGATTTTTTTCCGATTGAAAACATCGGCGACATGTCCGGCGGGAATCGTGCAAAGAATCATCGGAATCATCAGCGACAAGCCGACGAACGCCAGCGATAGCGCCGAATGCGTGCGCCGATAAAGTTCCCAGTCAATTGCCACGACGAGCATCTGCTGGCCGAGAGACGCGACCAATCGTCCGATGAGGTAGCGCGTGTAATCCGCGTATCGCAAAACGGCGTAGGCACTTTCGTCCACTGGTTTTGGCGCGGGCTCGTCCGGCAAATTTTCTGGCGATTCCTGATCGTGCATGAAACAGCGGCGCACAAGTTAGCTGAAAAATTTCGCGGGTCGAGATTTCATCTTAATCGTAATCGCCAATGAAGCGGATTAAGATTAAGATTGGGATTAAGATGAATGAATCGAACCAAAATCCGCGCCGTTACAAATGGCCGTGGTTAGTGCTAGCGGCGGTGGTTCTGGGCGTGGTTCTGGCGATTGTGTGGATGAGCTTCGCCGTGAAGCGCGAGAAAGAGGAGCGTGATTTCAACTCGCCGATTCCCACGGGCGCAAACTGATTTTATTTGGGGGCTTGTCCCAGCATCGCCGGCAATACGGAAGTTTCGATAATATCCGGGGGCAATTTTGCAAAGCCGATTTCCGACACCGTGGGCAGTAAATCCTTCGCCGACCATTTGTAATCGCTGACCTGTCCCGCCGGGATTTTTTCCGGCCAGTTTGCGATCATCGGCACGCGAATATCGTCTGCGGAAATGTTGCTGTGGAAAAAATCGGGATCAATCAAGGATGTCTTTTTCGGAACACTTGCACTGGAAAAAAAAATCACGATGTTGTTGGTCATCCCGATTTTTTGCAATTGCTCCTGCAATTGGCCGATGTAGCCGTCAATCCGCGAAATCAGCGCGGCCTTGTTCTTTTCCGGCTGCGGCCAGGATTCCTCTGAAAACGGGGCGTCAGTCGGCACTTCGATCTTGCCTGCCGGGATTTCGTAGGCTACTGAAAGGAAAAACGGACGGTAGTGGTTGAACCGGTCGGGCAGGTTGTTTTGGACAAAATTCAACGCGGATTTTGTGAGCTGGTCGGGAATATATTGGTTTTTTCCTTGGGTGTTCGCGTAAATCATTTCTCTGCCGCCGACATGCGGGCCTTGCCCTGGAATCCATTCAACGAACTTGCCGCTGGTTTTGTCGTAGGAAAAACGCGGTGGCAGGCTCCAGATATAATTGGCATAAAAGTTTTCCGCATCGTTTGCGTCGAAATATCCAGCGAACTCATCAAACCCTTTTTCCCACGGTGCGGCACCGGAGTTTTCATCACCCAAATCCCAATGGCCGATCAGTCCCGTGTGATATCCGGCATCTTTCAGGATTTGTGCTACACTGATACCGCCCGGCATTAGTGCATTGGCACTGCCGGCAAAATAATTGGTAAATCGGATGCCCTTTGAAGCGAGTTTGTCGAGGTTTGGCGTCTGAAAATTTGTCTGGCCGTAGCAGCTCAAATCGCCGTAGCCCAGGCCGTTAACTTGGACGAAAATAATGCTGGTGCGTCGTGCAATGGCTTGATCGGCGGTGTTGGTGAATGTGAGGGACGGTTGCGCGTTAGCGGAAAATTCCAGCAATGTGGCCAGCAAAAAGAGCGCGCGGCAAAAGCGGTTGAAACAGATTGTTGTCATGTGATTTAGAGTCTGGAAGAGAAAATATGTTCGACGCAATTCATTTCGGCGATTCAATTTATTTTATAGATATGCTGTTTGTCTGATTAATGTTCTGTCGTGGATAATCCAGCCGGTAGAGTCGCAGTTTTATCCGCGACTGATAACAAAGGGTCGCTCCGGATTTGGTGGCGGCGGAAATGGTTATGGTTGTTACTTCCAAGCCGGACAGGTTTCGCCAGCCGTCGGTGGAAGCCAGCGAGACAAAGGACGATTTGTCACCAATTACCGGTGACAATAGAAAACCGCCTCGCGCCATGCCCGGGACCAGACGGAAATAAAGATTCTGGCCACCGCGCATGGAAACCATCATTCGCAGAATTGTCGGCTTGTAAAAAACTGAAACAATGTTTCCAAAAACGGACTTGTTAATTTCCATTTCAGCCCAAAGAGGGGCATTGGTAACGTCGGGAAGCCTGATTGTTTCGCCAAAATTAACAGTCGTTTCTATAAGAGGTGTCAGATGGTATTCCCTCGGTGAGTCGACGTGTTTCAAAAGTAGAAATGTTCCGTTCGTGTTCTTGATGTCGTATCGGGTCAACAATTCCGGCCATGAAAGGCCGTCTTCCAGTGATGGGAAATGCCCATTCAGAGGATCTATTCCAAACAGAATGTTGCTTGCAGCACGATAGCTCCGTAAATATGCAGCATTCAATTCGGCAAGTTCCGGTGTATAGGCGGAATAGCTTTGGATGATTGGACGTGGATGATATTGCAGGCCTTGAGCGAAGAGTGCCATTTGATTCCACGGATAAATGTCTACATCACCTTCAATCGGGGGTATTTGAAATTGTTTGCGGATGACCGCGAGATTTTGGCCGTAAATTTCTCGTAAATGTTCTGTGTCTGCCAAAGATTTAGCAGGAGCCAAAATGTTATGGATGCTGAAAGTGCGAACATATTGGGCCAGCAAACCATCCTCTGGGAACCAGCCGTTAAACATTAAGGAAGAAAGAAACAAAATGCCTGTGAACAGGAGCAAGTTGGCGGAACCCGACCAGTCTTTTTTTTGTTTCAGGAGAGGCCACGTTATAGTCAGACAGCCCAGCGAAGCGACCAAAAGAGCCAGTGAAGCGGTGGTTTCATGCAACACGTCGTCTCGCAAATAACCATGCTTGAAAGTCAGGAACAAAATTGCGCCAAGTCCGATCATTGGAAAGATTCCAAATCGACCATGTCGCCGCCAGCCCGCACTACCGGTCAAGGCGACTAGCACCAATGCTTCCAGCAGAAAACATATGCAACCAGTGACATCTTGTGTATCAGATCCACCGAGTTGCATTGCTTCCGCGTAACCGTCGGTCATTTGTCGCGAATTCAGTAGAAACGGCCAAAGCAAATTCAGGTTTTGTCCGGCCGTAATCCAGAAAAATAAAACGCTTCCTGTAAATAAAACTGCACTCCACGGAAAACGCCGCTGCCGGAAAATATTGTCTGCCGCGATGACGCACACGGCAATTGAGGATTCGATTAAACTGGTGAACTTGACCAGACTCAACAGGCCCAAAGCCATTGCCAGCAAAGCCTGTCGTGCTGTAATGGAACCGTCTTCCACAAAAAAATGCAAGAATAGCAACAGCAAAACCCACCCGACGCTACGGATGTCAAAGGCTTGTCCACCCGATATGCCAGTCACGCCTATGAAACTCACCAGCCAGAGCCATGAAAAGATCATATTATTTGAAAAGTGGCACGCCACACGCCAGCCAGCCCACCAAAACACAATCGCCAGTACTGCCCACACAACCATAGAAGTGGCGAATGTCGGCGGATAATATCCACTGCACAGAAATCCCCAGGGCCCGTATGTAAAAACAATGTCGCGTCCGAACTGCCAGTTGTTTTCAAATCCGACGTGCAGTGCTTGTATCCATGAGCCGTCAATTGTCACCGCCGGAGCCGGAGCGCTGGGGAAAAATTGGACGAGCGCATAAACCAGTGCGGTTGAGGCGGCAAGCCATTGAATTGCCGCCGCCCAAAACTTTTTTTTAGGAGAAGGATTCGCCGCCATCATTCAAGTGCAGATTTCTTTCCAAAATCAGAATCAAGCGGAATCATCCGCGCAACGACGAAGCTTGGAACCGTCGCCAGAATCACCCACACAAAGAAATGCGGATAGCCGAGCTGCTCCTGCAACCAGCCGCTCCACATTCCAGGCAGCATCATGCCCAGCGCCATGAAGCCGGTGCAGACCGCGTAATGCGCCGTTTGATGCTCGCCGCGCGCGATGTAAATCATGTAGAGAAAAAGCGCGGTGGAACCGAAGCCGTAGCCGAATTGTTCGATGGCGACGCCCATGCCAATTGCAAACAAATTTCCAGGCTGCGCATACGCGAGCCAGATGAAAACCGCATCCGGCAGATGAATCGTCAGCAACATTGGCCAGAGCCAGGATTTCAACCCGCTTCGTGCCGCGACAAATCCTCCGAGCAGCGCGCCTAGAATGAAGGCGATGAAACCGACCGTGCCATAAATGACCGAAACGTGCTTGAGCGTCAGCGCAAGTCCGCCTGCACCGCGCGCATCGAGCAAAAACGGCTGCGTCATTTTCACGAGCTGCGCCTCGCCCAGCCGGAAGAGCAGGATAAAAAGCAGCAGCAGGATGATTTTTGGCTTCTGAAAAAATGTCCCGAACGTTTTCAGAAATTCAGTGGAAAAATTTTCTGAAGCCAGCAGGATTTTCGGCCGATCTGTTTCCGGTCTCGGCAAAATAAAACGGTGATAAATGCCGAGAAACAGCATTATTCCTGCGGCGAGTGCAAGAGCCGACGACCACGATAGTGTGGTGATGCCAGTGAGCTTGGGAAAATCACCGGCGACATAAACGATTCCGCCCTGTGCGATGATTTTGCCGACATTGAAAAATACGCTGCGGAAACCTATGAAAAACGACTGGGCATGTTCCGTCGTCGCAAGCATGTAAAAACCATCCGCCGCGATGTCGTGCGTCGCTGAGTTGAACGCGAGCAGGCCGAATAAAATAATCGTCCACTGGACAAAATGCGGCGCTGGAATCATCAACGCAATGCCCACGAACACCGCGCCTGAAAGCAATTGAATCGTCCAAATCCAGCGCCGCCTTGTCTTGAGCAAATCTACCACCGGACTCCACAACGGCTTGATGACCCACGGAAGATAAAGCAGGCTCGTCCAAAAAGCCGTCACCTTGTTTGAGACGCCCATCGTGCTATAAAGCGCGACCGACACGCTGATCGCCATCGTGTAAGGCAAACCTTCCGCGACATAAAGCGTAGGAATCCACGTCCACGGGTTGCGAGAAACTGGTTTTTTGGCGGCCATCAGCCTTTGATTAGCAGGCTTCATGACCGGGCGCAAAAAATTTCGGGCTTGGCACTGTTACCCCGCAATGATTGAGTCAGCGTGTGAACGGTGCATTTCTCAACGCATTTGGCATCCTATTTGGCGCAATCTTCGGGCTTGCGCTGCGCAATCCGCCGTCTGCGCAGGCGCAGAATTTCTTTCGCCAGTTGCTCGGAGCAGCCACAATTTTCTTAGGTCTGCGACTAGTCTGGCTGAATGTCAACGGAACGCTCCTTTCATGCTCAAGGCAGATTTTCATTGCTCTGCTCGCCGTTGTTCTTGGAAATTTGGCCGGAAAAATCATTGGACTACAAAAAATCTCAAATCGATTTGGTCGGTTTGCCGGAAACTTGATTAAAAACTCGCAGGTAAATCCATCCGGAAAAGCCACCGATGGCTTCAACGCCTGCACCATTTTGTTCTGCGCCGCGCCGCTCGGACTCTTAGGCGCGGCGACAGACGGCTTATCAGGCGATTTTTATTTGCTCGCCGTCAAAGCCGTGATGGACGGGCTGGCCATGAGCAGCTTTGTGAAATTATTCGGCTGGTTTACTGCGTTGTCAGCATTTCCCGTATTCATTTTCCTCGGCGCATTCACGTTGGTTGTTCAATTTTATGCGAAGCCCTTTCTAGATTCACACCATTTGATTTATGCGGTAAATACCGCCGCTGGATTTGTCGCCTGCGCCGTGGTGCTGGTGATTTTTGAAGTACGCAAAGTCGAACTGGCAAATTATTTGGCAGCGCTCGCCGTCGCGCCACTGCTCACCTGGCTGCTCACATAAAATTGGCGTGAACATTCTCGCGAGCCAATTCATTGGATTAATCCACGCTTCTTCAGCATCGCTTCCATTGCCTTGTCCATCAGCAGTTCGGCCAGTGGTTTCGTGGCTTCGTCCAGAGCGGCGACTGCCGAATGCAGTTTTTTTAAATCACCGGACCCGCTTTCAGAATTTTCCTGCGCCAAGACCGTTTCCACTTCGTACGCCGCCATTTTAATTTTTTCGCGGTGATCCATTTCAATTTCTTCTCCGCAACTGGCAATGGCGTTTTTCGTCGCAGCCAAGGTTTCGTTCGCCTTTAATTTCGCCTCGATCCATCGGCGTGCACCAAGATCCTCAAATGCATGCTCGACGGACTCCTCAACCATATTCTGCACGGCGGAATCGTCCACGTCCACGGCAGATTTTATTTCCACGATTTTCTCTTTTCCAGTTTTCACGTCGCGTGCCAGAACGTGTAGAATTCCGTTCGCATCAATTTCGAATTGCACGCCCACGCGTGGCACTCCTCTTGGCGCGGGCTCGAATTCAATCGTGAAATTGCCGAGGCTCCAATTGTCCTTCGCGCGCTCGCGTTCGCCCTGCAAAACGTGAATGAGCATATTGTGCTGAAAATCCATCGCCGTAGTGAACAATTCGCCTGCCTTGACCGGAATCGTCGAGTTGCGGGGAATCAAAACATTCATCAAGCCGCCAAACGTTTCGATGCCCAGAGATAATGGCGTAATGTCCAACAGCAAAACATTTTTGAAACCGCCGGATAAAATTTCCGCCTGAATCGCCGCGCCCAGCGCCACGGCTTCGTCTGGATTTTGAGATGTGTTTAATTGCGGCCCGTCGGCTTTATGAAAGTCCGTGCCGATGCGCAGGCTTCCGCGAGTTTCCTCAAATTCCGCGCAGCAAAAAAGTTCGCCGACAAATTTTCGTATGAGCGGCATCCGCGTTTGTCCGCCGACCAAAATGACCTGATCCAAATCCTTCGCCTCCATTTTCGCATCCGCAAGGGCGCGCAGGCAATGTTGCCGTGTCCGTAAAATGATGTCGTGTGTCAAGCCTTCCAATTCTGGGCGTGACAATTTATAGATGAACGAAAATTCCCGCGTCAGAAACGGCAGCGCAATTTCGACTTCCATTTCGGTGGACAATTTTATTTTTGCAGCTTCAGCGGCTTCCCGGATGCGGGAAAACATTTGCAAATTAAAACCAGCTTTTCCAGCAGCCTTGATTTTTTCTGCAAGAAAATCCACGAGCCGTTGATCCAGATCATCGCCGCCAAGCCGGGTGTTGCCATTGGTCGCCAGAACCTGAAAAACGCCCTCGTTCAATTCCAAAATCGAAAGGTCAAACGTGCCGCCGCCCAAATCATAAACCGCAATCTTCGATTTTTCCTTCAGTTTGTCCAAGCCATAGGCGAGTGCGGCGGCTGTCGGTTCGTTAATGATGCGTTCGACGGTAAACCCGGCGAGTTCTCCGGCGCGTTTGGTGGCATTACGCTGCGCGTCGTTGAAATAAGCCGGAACGGTGATCACCGCTCGAGAAATTTCTTCGCCAAAATATCCTTCGGCGTCGTATTTAAGTTTTTTGAGAACTTCAGAGGAGATTTCCTCGGGCGAATAATTTCTGCCATGAATTGGGATTGTCACCGCACCGGAATTTTCTGCATGAATTGGAAAAGCCACTGATTTTTCTTCGTCGGAAATTTCCAAGCCGCGCCGCCCAATGAAGCGTTTAACAGAGTAAACCGTTTCCGCCGGCTTCAATAAGCGGATTCGGTTGGCTTCGTGGCCAACAACGGGTCCGGTGGTCGCCGATGAAAAATGCACAACCGACGGCGTCAAACGCTGGCCGTTGGCGTCCGCGATGACAAATGGAATTCCTGAATCCACCGTGGCGACGAGTGAATTCGTGGTGCCCAAATCTATGCCGACAATTTTGCCCATGTGCGGCGCAGATTGAACCATGAATGGAGGCGAATGAACACGAACTTTTCAATTTTGAGTTCAAGCTTTGGCTTGCAACAGGAGTTGAACAGGCTGAATCTTGAGTTGCAACATGAACTGCATCGTCACCGCCGGGCCTACATTTGAGCCGCTGGACGAAGTCCGCCGGCTCACAAATTTTTCCACCGGGCGTCTGGGCATGGAACTCGCCAATTTTCTTGCCGCGCGCGGTCATAAGGTGGTTCTGCTCATTGGCGAGACGGCCACACATCACGGAGAGCGGATGGCGCAGCGTGTGGAAGGTTTTTCCACGACGTCGGATTTGCGCACAAAATTGAAATCGTTTTCGGGCAAAAAGGTGGATGCAATTTTTCACGCGGCGGCGGTAAGCGATTATGCGTTCGGCAAAATTTTTGCATCGGACGAGTCTGGCAAGATGACGGAGTTGAAGGGTGGGAAGAAGATTTTCACGAGGCGTGGAAAATTGCTCGTCGAGCTTGTGCCGACTCCGAAAATACTGGCGGAATTGCGCAGCTGGTTTCCGAAGACGAAGATTGTCGGTTGGAAATTCGAGGCGGAAGGCAAACGGGCTGACGCTATCGCTGCTGGACGGAAACAGATTGCAGATAATCGGACGGATTTATGCGTCGTCAATGGCCCGGTTTATGGCGAGGGTTTCGGGTTGGTTTCTCGCGACAGCAAGGAAGCGCATCTGGCGACCCCACGAGTTTTGTTCGATGTGTTGGAGAAGCTTGCGGGTAAATTGCAGGAGTAACCGTAGGAAGAAAGGGTTGAGATTCGCTATCCAGGTTGAACAAAATCAAGCCTCGAAATTGTTCAGTTGTCGCAATCCGTATTTCAGCGGCAGCCAGCCGATCGCAAACGAAACTGAAACAAAACCGATGATGCTTTCAATCGCCCAGCTTGCGTGGCCATGCAATCCCATCGTGCCGAAAACCAGCAGCCCGATGGATGCAAAAATATAAACCGAGCTTAAGACGAGGCATAGCGTACCGCCGAAACCGCTGACGATTTTACCGGGGTTCGTCTCCTTCAGGTTCGGATATAAAACGCCGAGTCCTGTGGCGAGGCCGTTGAGCGCGAAGGTCATCACGATGACGACCGCGCCGAAAAACGCGATGCGGTCCCACGTCATTTTCAGCAGCCAGCACGAGAGCGTGATGAGGCTCAATGTGGCGAGAAGCGATGCAAAACTGGCCAGCCAGTATTTTACCTTCACGACGCGAGCCAGTCCCATTGGCGACATTCCGATGATCCATAACCTGTGGCCTTCAAGCGAAAATTGGGGGAAAACAAACCGTGTCGTGAGCGTCGCCAGGTTCAGCGAACAAGCGACGAGGTTCAGATAGGCGACGAGGTTGACCCAGAACGGACTTGTGAGTTCATGGGTGAAATTGCGCAGGTTGATGATGTAGACGCCAAGCAGCCCGAAGAGCATCACGGACTGCCCCCATTGCGTTGTGTCGCGCCAGAACATGCGGATGTCCTTGATCGCGAGAGCGCGGGTGTCCCGGGCGAGCCAGAAAATTTTTGCGGAAATTTTTTCGAGCAGGCCCGCGGAATGGCTTGAAGTTTTTTGTGCGCGAAGAAAGTTGATTTTGAAAGCGCTGCCTGCGCGGCTTTGCACCGCCGACGCCGTGTCGTAGAAAATATTTCCAAATTGCGTGAATGCTATGCCGCCGAAGAACAGCGTGTTGCTCAGCAACACCGCCGCGAAAAACCCCGCGCCGCGAAAAATGCCCTCCGCCCATTGCAGCACCGCCGACGAGAGCCAGTAACTTGGAAGAAAAGGAAACATTGTGAAGCGCGTCTTGGCAAGCAACTGGTCAAGTGCTTCCAGCGTTCGCTTGTCGAGCAGATCGTCGTCCACGGCCTGCGTTTTCCACCAGAATGCTGCGAAGGCAAGCAGCGCGACGGCGGTCCCGACGATGGTAATCTGAAAATTTCGCCGGTCCAAAAACCTGCCGATGACGATGGCCAGCGCCGCGCCAATCACACCCGGCAGCACGATGAACAGCCCAATTAAAACGAGCGTGACGAGATAAAAATGCCACGGCACACCGCGCACGAAGCCGAACGCCGCCAGCAGCGGTGCGATCAAAAACAAAAAAGCCCACGACGCGAGCAGGGTTGATTCAATGAATTTCCAGCGGAAAATGGTTTGCGCCGGAACCGGCAGCGTGAGGAGATAAGCCGTTTCGTGGTTGCGAAAAAGGTTTGTGTAACTGATGACGAGGTTGCTCAACAGCAGCAGCGCGAAGAGAAACGCGAACAGCACAAACATCAGCCGCTCCGTCAGCACCGCACCGAGTCCGGGGAATTTAGCCATGAACAGCAGCCCGTGATAAAACAACACGAACGACAGGACGAGATAACCGACGATAAACGACCCGATGAGGCTCGTGAGCAGGCGCGATTGTTTGCGTGTTGCCAGAAGTTTCCGCCAGCTTGAAACTGCGTTGACTCTCACCAGAAGCCAGAGCGGCGAGTTTTTGAATATTATTTCGGACACTGCGCCAAAGATAGCTGCAATGCTTTGGCGTTGAAGCAAAATTTCTCTATTTGTATTGTGCGGGTGATGCCGATGCCTGAAATCAATATATCTGCGTTGAAAAATCCTGTTTCATCGCTGTGGGGTGTTGGTGTGGAGCGCGCGATGCAACTTGCGCGGCTGGAAATTTTTACGATTGAAGACCTGTTGCTGCACCGGCCGAAGCGTTATGAAGATCGCCGCCATTTCCGAAAAATTTCCGAACTTACCAAAGACGAGGCATTTACGGCGCGCGGAAAAATTGTCGCACTCGGACTCAAACGCTTTCGCGGCGGGAATAAATCCGTTTTTGAAATCATTCTTGATGATGGCAGCGCGCGGCTGCATTGCCGCTGGTGGAACCTGCCGTTCATGGAAAATTATTTTGCGATGGGCGACGAGGTTTTCGTTTTCGGAAAATTGAAG
>Ga0181534_10001583_pt1 | contig 14696 bp, 8 predicted proteins | sample PEATcosm2014_Bin_37_FD_119758 | JGI IMG/M metagenome (GOLD analysis project Ga0181534, IMG submission 119758) | Peatland microbial communities from MTU Mesocosm Facility, Houghton, MI, USA - PEATcosm2014_Bin17_10_metaG | ecosystem: Environmental > Terrestrial > Soil > Wetlands > Peat | place... | reverse complement strand
CGATGGCATGGAGAAAATCGAAAATTCCAACCACAAAAACCAGGGTGGTGTCCTTAAACAGTGCGATAAAGATATTGACGATGTTCGGCAGTGTCACGCGCAAGGCTTGCGGCAGGATGACGAGCGCGATCGTGCGCCAATAGGGCAGACCGAGCGCCTGCGCCGCCTCAAATTGCGCGGGCGGGATGGCCAAAAGTCCGCCGCGCACCACTTCCGCCATATAGGCCGAAGCGAACAGCGCGACGCCGATGAGGGCCCGTAATAGTTTATCCGGAGCAAAACGTTCGGGAACAAATAGCGGCAACATCACGCTTGCCATGAACAGCACCGTGATCAGCGGGACGCCGCGGACAAATTCGATAAAGGTCACCGCGAACAGCCGCACCACCGGGATTTTGGAGCGGCGCCCGAGCGCCAGTATAATGCCGAGCGGCAGCGAAACCGCGATGCCCACCGTGGCAACGATGACGGTGACGAGAATGCCGCCCCACAGCGACGTTGGAACGCGAACCAGCCCGACGAGCGGCGCGCCGTTCAGAAGGATGATCGACAGGATCGGCAAGACGACAAAGAAATAGACGGCGCCGGTGCCGCGGCGCGGCGCTGACAGCCACGCTAGCCAGGCGACACCGAACGCCAGCGCCATGAAGAATAAATCGACCCGCCAGCGCTGGCCGATCGGGTAAAAGCCATAGACGAAATAGGAAAACCACACCCGCACGAAGGCCCAACAGGCGCCGGGACGCGGCATTTGCGGCGAAGCAAGGCAGGCCGCGCGGTCGGATCCCGACCAAACCGCATCGATCAAGAAAAATCGCAGCACGGGCGGCACCGCCCAGGCCACGAACAACCCGCACAGGAGCGTCAGCGCAATATTGCCCGGCGACGAAAAAAGATTGGCGCGCAGCCAGCCGAAGGCGCCGCCGCGCGGCGCCGGCGGCGACAGCCGCTGCGCCGGAGCTTGGCGCAGAAAAACAAGCGGACTGTCGGACAGCGCTGCCATCGGGTTCTAACGCTCCGCAACGGCGACGGTGCGCCCGTAGAGGTTCATCAACAGCGAGGTGAACAAACTAATGGCCAGATAAACGGCCATGGTTACGGCCACTACTTCGACCGCCTGGCCGGTGATATTGAGCACGCTGCCCGTGAACACCTGAACGAGATCGGGATAACCGATAGCGACGGCCAGCGAAGAATTTTTGATTAGATTGAGATATTGATTGGTCAGCGGCGGCACGATGACCCGCATCGCCTGCGGCACGACGACGAACCGAAGCGTCGTCGCCGACCGCAAGCCAAGCGCCTGCGCCGCCTCGGTCTGCCCGATCGGCACGGCCAACACGCCGGCGCGCACAACCTCGGCAATGAAGGCCGCCGTATAGATCGACAGGGCGAAAAGCAGCGCGGCGAACTCCGGCAGTATTTCGACGCCGCCCATGACATTGAAACGGCCCACTTGCGGAAAGCTGAACGACAACGGCGCGCCCGCCAGCACGAACACAACGAGCGGCGGCGCAACAATCAGAGCAAGCGCGAACCATAGAATGGGGATCGGCGTGCCGGTGCGTTTCTGGTAGCGGCGTGCCCAGGCTCGCAACAACAACGCGGCCACCATCCCGACGAGCAAAGCCAAGACAACAGCGCCAAAACCTTGGGCAAATTCCGGCCTTGGCAGAAACAGTCCGCGATTGTTGAGAAAGCCGCCGCCGCGCAGCGGAACGCTGTCGCCCAATTCCGGCAGCGATCTGAGCACGGCATTGTACCAGAACAAGATTTGCAGCAAGAGCGGCACGTTGCGGATGAGTTCGACATAGCCCCCCGCCAGCCGCGCCACCAGCCAGTTCCGCGACAACCGTGCGATGCCGACGGAAAAGCCGAGAACCGTCGCCAGCACAATGCCGATGCCGGCGACTAACAGCGTGTTGAGGAGGCCGACCCAAAAGGCGCGGCCGAACGTCGAAGTGCTGGCGGAGTAGCTGATCAGCGTCTGGCTGATGTCGAAACCCGCCGTATTATTCCAAAAGCCGAAGCCCGAGGCGATATTGGCATGGGCGAGATTCTGCGCCGCATTGACGACGGCGGCATAAACCAAACCGCCGGCGACGGCGACAACGGCGAATTGGAGCGCGATGTTGCCGACCCGGCGGGCGTTGCGTGGCGACGGCTGGATGGCATCGGTCATGGTCTAGCCCGCGACGGCGCCGGCCGACGCGCATCCACGTCTCAACGAATCGGCAGGCCGTATTGCAAGCCGCCTTTGGTCCATAGCGCGTTGAGACCGCGCGCGATCTTCAGCGGCGAGCCCTGGCCGACATTGCTCTCAAAACTTTCGCCGTAATTGCCGACGGCTTTGATGATGCGATAGGCCCAATCATTGCTCAGTCCGAGCGGTTGGCCGAACTGGCCCTCGACGCCGAGCAAGCGCCGGATGTCGGGTGCGTCCGATTTCAGCATGGCGTCGACATTGCTTTTGGTGACGCCAAGTTCCTCGGCGTTGACCATCGCATAATGAGTCCAGCGCACGATATCTTCCCAGGCATCGTCGCCTTGGCGCACCGCCGGGCTGAGCGGCTCCTTGGAGATGATCTCCGGCAACACGATATGCGCGCTCGGGTCGGTCATCCGCAGCCGTTCGCCGTAAAGGCCCGACGAGTCCGTAGTGTAGGAGTCGCAGCGGCTGCTGTCGTAAGCCTTGACCGCCTCATCCGCCGTCGCGAAGGTCACGGTTTTGAGCGACATGTGGTTGGTGCGGAAATAGTCGGCGAGATTAAGCTCGGTCGTGGTGCCTTGCTGCACGCACACCGCGGCGTCATTGAGCTCGAGCGCGGAGTTCACCTTCAGCGATTTGCGCACGATAAAGCCCTGGCCGTCGTAATAATTGACGGCGGCAAAATCGATGCCGAGCGAGGTATCGCGCGACATCGTCCAGGTGGTATTGCGCGACAGCAAATCGACCTCGCCCGATTGCAGCGCCGTGAAGCGATTGGACGCCGTCAAAGGCACGAACTTGACCTTGGTCGGATCGTTGAAAATCGCCGCGGCGATAGCGCGGCAGAAATCGACGTCGAAGCCGACCCAATTGCCCTGCGGATCGGGCAAGCCGAAGCCGGCCAGCGTGCCGTTCGCGCCACAGACCAGTTCGCCGCGGTCCTGGACCGCTTTGAGCGTCTGCGAGATCGCGGCTTGCGTGCCCCATCCAAGCAACATGGCAACAGCGAATGCCGTAGCGAAACGTTTCATGACCAAGCCTTTCAGCATGAGGCGCGCGCCAAAGCCCGCAGCCCGGCGGGATCGATACGACTTATTCATTCGCCGGCATCTGAGGACGATCGCATTGCTAGGTCAAGGGGTTGACGCGAGCGCCTAATGCTAGCGGTATAGGTGACTGGATTATGAGGCTTACGAGACATCGGCATGAACGACAAGAGCGATGCGCCTCCACCCCGGTCCCGGCGCTCCGACACCACAGTGGTCACGGCCGGACGCGATCCCGCCTCCTACCATGGCTTCGTCAACCCACCGGTGTTTCACGCCTCGACCGTGCTTTATCCGAGCGCCGAGGATTTCGTCGCCCACCGCGCCCGCTATCAATACGGGCGCCGCGGCACGCCAACCACCGAGGCGCTCGAACTCGCGCTGCAGGAACTTGAAGGGCCGCAATGCGCCGGCGTGTCGCTTTTGCCGTCAGGGCTTGCGGCGATCTCGGCGGCATTGCTCGCGGTGGTGCACGCCGGCGATCATGTGCTGGTGACCGACAGCGCCTATGGGCCGACCCGGAATTTTTGCGAGCAGATATTGTCCCGGCTTGGCGTCACCGCGACGTATTTCGATCCCCATCTCGGCGCGGCGATCGGCGCGCATCTGCGTCCCAATACGCGGACGATCTTTTTGGAGTCCCCCGGCTCGCTCAGCTTCGAGATGCAGGACACCGCGGCCATCGCCGAAGTGGCGCACGCCAACGGCACGCTGGTGCTGATGGACAATACTTGGGCGACGCCGCTCTATTTCCGGCCGCTCGACCATGGCGTCGATCTGGCGATCCAGGCCGGCACAAAATATATCGGCGGCCATTCCGACGTGATGCTCGGCACGGTGTCGGCCAATGCCGAGACCGTGGCGCGGCTTAAAACCACCGTCCGCCTGACGGGACTGTGCGAGGGCCCCGACGATGTCTATCTCGCGCTGCGCGGCTTGCGCACGCTGTCGGTGCGGCTGGAGCGGCATTACAAATCCGGGCTGGCGGTGGCGCGCTGGCTCGAAGCCCGGCCCGAAGTTTTGCGCCTCCTGCATCCGGCGCTGCCCGGCCATCCCGGGCACGCCATCTGGAAACGCGATTTTTCCGGCGCTTCGGGACTATTCAGCATGGTGCTCAAGCCGGTGCCGCAGAAAGCGGTGTACGCCTTTCTCGATACGCTCGAACTGTTCGGGATCGGCGCGTCGTGGGGCGGCTATGAAAGCTTGGCGATTCCGTTCGACTGCGCGCCGCTTCGCACCGCGACCGCCTGGGCGCCGGGCGGGCCGACGGTGCGCTTTCATATCGGGCTGGAAGATGTCGCGGATCTCATAGAAGATCTCGAACGCGGATTTGCGGCGCTCGCGGCGGCGGCAGCCGAATAAATGCGATTAGGCGACAGACGCCGTCGCCCTGCGTTCGCGCAAAACGAACCAAAGATTGCGCAGATAGACGAACACCCCGAACGCCTGACCGGCGATGAAGACCGCATCCTTGCGGTAAAGCGCATAGACCAGAAGCAGCAAACCACCGAAGATCGAAAAAATCCAAAATGCCAGCGGAATGACGCTGCGGCCGGCGCGTTCTGAGGCGATCCACTGCACCACAAAGCGCATCGTGAACAAACCCTGGGCGACGAGGCCCAAAATCACCCAACCGTCGAGCCGGGTAAAGAAAACATCGATCAAGTAGCCGCCGACCGCGTGCGACATATCAATGAGCAAGGGTCACCTCCTGCGACTTGGCGATGTGTTTTTTGCGCCGGATCAGCCACCACACCCCGGCGAGGTCGAGGATGCCGACCCACAGCCGGTCGAAAAATCCGTAATTCGACGTGCCGTGACGGCGCGGGCGGTCGACCACATCGACATAGCCGATGGCAAAACCTTCGCGCCGCACCAGCGCCGGCAAAAAGCGGTGCAGCCCGTCGAAATAAGGCAGCGACAAAAACAAATCGCGGCGGAACGCCTTGAGGCCGCACCCTGTATCGCGCGTGCCGTCCTTGAGGACGGCGCCGCGCACGGCATTGGCGACCCGCGATTGCAGTTTCTTAAATCCGGTCGCCTTGCGGCCGACGCGCTGACCAGCGATGAGCCCGCTGCCCGGCGCGCCGGCTTCAAGCGCCGCGACCAGCGCCGGAATGAAGGCCGGATCGTTCTGGCCGTCGCCATCGATCGTCACCACGATAGACCCTTGCGCCAAGTTGACGCCGGTGCGGATCGCCGCCGACTGGCCGCAGGATTTTTCATGCCGGATTTGGCGCAGCCATGGATATTGCGCCATCAAGCCGCGCAATTCCGCTTCGGTTGCGTCGGTCGAGCCGTCGTTGACATAGACGATTTCGAAGGCGCGGCCGGCCAGCGCGGCGGCGATCTCCGCGACCAATGGCGCGACGTTGCCGGCTTCATTGCGCACCGGCACGACCACGGATATTTCGGGACGATCGCGCCCATTGCCTGGCAACATGCCGCAAGCTTCTAATGGGCATCCGGGCCGGGTTCAATCGGCTGGCCGGCAGGGCCGACCCGAGCCACCCGGAAGGAGGCCAAGACCTCACGAAACGCCACTTTGATCCGCCGGAACGAGGGCCCCGGAAAGGGCCGCAAGTCGCTTGCGCAAAACACCAGCCGCCGTGCCGCGAACCAACGCCGCAGCAAAAGCGCGCCGGCCGAGCCGACCAGCGCGCCGGCAATAACGTCGCTCGGATGGTGGGCCAAAACGACAACCCGGCTGAACATGATGATGATCGCATAGAGCCACAGCACGCCCCGCGCGCGCGGCCAAATCGCCCCGATCGCAACCGCGGCCGACGCCGCGGTGGTGGCGTGGCCCGACGGCATCGAGGAGAATTCGGGCCGCCAAATGAAGGGCATATAGGCGAACGGATCGTCATGGCCGCCGACATAGGGCCGGGCCCGGCCGATCAGGCGCTTGAGGATGGTGACGAATAGGCCCGGCACGGCGATCGCCAGGAATAAAAATCCGAAGCGGGCGGCCAGCGCCGTCAGCACCCCCCGCGATGCCCGCGACAGCGCGGGCGATATCGCCGCCGCGAGACAGACGAGAACGAAGCCGAAAGGCACCAGAAACCAGCCCGACAGGCCAAAATTGGTGATTTCCTCGAAGGCGCCGGTGAACCAAACGGGCAGCCGGCGCGCCCATTCGCTCGCCGCGCTGTCGAACCAAAACATCGACACAACGATGACAATAAACGAGGCGACCGTCGCCGCGACGGCGGGTAAATGCGGCCGAAAGATACTCGCCGGCGGCGCCGGCGCGACCGCAAGGAACCAGTGCTTGAAATTTTCCGCCACGTTCCGCGCCGGCACGGCCCAAGCCAGTCTTGCGATCGCGCCGGACGGCGAATTCGGCCCATTCACGGCGCGGCTGCCGTCTGGAAAACCGCAATCGTGATCGGCTGGCCGTTGCTGATATTGTAGCCCTCGATGCGCGGTCCGCGTTCGTAGCGCAGGCCGATCGCATCGGCGCGCAATGCAAAGGCGCGTTCCTGGCGCGCTTCGATGAAGGCAACCCGGCATCCGCCCTCGCGCAGAAAATCGGCCGCCCCGGACGCGTCGGTGAAATGGGTCGTGGTGCCGGCGAGAAATACCAGGCTCGGCTCCTCGTAACCGGCGCTGGCGGCAACCGGATGGGCGCAAGCGGTTTCGTGCAATACTTGAGCCAGCGTCACGCTGGGAAACGCCGCCGACAGCGACGGCACGACCACGGCGTAAATTCCGATCGCCATCAGCACCGCCGCCGCGGTCGCGCGCATGAACGCCCGCTCGGCGCCCTCTTCGTCGTAGAGCTGCCAGGCGAACAGGCCGCACACGATGGCGGCCGCGAAAAACGGCCACGCCAATAGCACCAGGTCGCGATCGAGCACGACCGCGCCGATTACCGCGACGATGCTGAAAATGAGCGGCACCAGAAACCACCACATGATTCCGCGCACCAGCCAGGGCCGCTGCGACAGCACTTTCGATTCGACGGCGCCCGCGGTGAGAATGGCGATCGCCGGATAGAGCGGCAACACGTAATGCGGCAGCTTGGTGACGACCAGTTCGAACACGATCCACGACGGCACCAGCCAGGCCAACAGGAAGCGCGCGGCCGGCTCGCGGCGGACTGCCCAAACCGCCGGCGCCGCCAATCCCGCCAACATCGAAGCCGGGAAGAAGGTGGCGAAGAACAGGACCAAATACAGCCCCGGCGGCGCGCCGTGGGCCTCCTGCGCGTTAGCAACCTTCGACAACATGTCCTCGCCGACGGAGGCGACCAGAAACTGCGAGCCGACACGGGCGTAGATCGCGATGAACCACGGCAAAACGATGAGAAACAACCAGACGATGCCGGGCAACGGGCGCAAGGCCAGAAGCCAGCGCGCCGAGCGATCGAGGATCGACAGCGTCGCGGCGGCGAGCCCGACCACCATCAAGACGAGCGGGCCCTTGACGAGAATTCCGACCGCGAGCGCGGTCCAAAATATTCCAAGCTGCGGCAAGCCCGGCCGCGCGTCGTCGCCGCGTCGCGCCGAAAGATAAACCCGCGCCAAAACCGCCATCGCGGCGATCACGGTGAACAGCAACACGGCGTCGGTCTTGGCCAACCGGGCTTCGACGCCGAGCAGCGTCGACACCGTCATCATCAGGCCGGCCAAAATCGCGCCGCGCCGGCTGACGAAGGCGAGCGCGCACCAATAGGTCGCCAGGACAGCGCCGATCGCGCCGAGCAGCGACGGCACGCGGTACAGCCAAATCGTCGTCAGCGCGTTCGGTACGCCGAGCGCGATGGCCGTCTTCACCACGGCCGCCTGCAGCCAGTAAATGCCGACCGGCTTACGGTAGCGCACGTCGTCCTGATAGCGGATGTCGACATAGTCGCCGGTTTCGATCATCTGCTTGGTGGCTTGCGCGAAATAGGCCTCGTCGCGGTCGACCGGCGGTATCTGAAAAAATCCGGGTAAGAACGCCAGCAAGGAGACCAGGATCAGGACGGCCGCCGCGCGCCGGTTCGAGCCCACGCCGTAGGCGAACAGCGCTGCAAAGCTCTTTGCAGGCCAATCGGACCGCGGCGCCGCGCTGCTGGTCGTAGTCATGCCGTTCCAGGAGTTATTGCTCGAGCCCGATCAATAGTGAAAATCCGTCCAGCGGGGAAGGACCGGGCGGGCGATGCCCGCGACCTGCCGCTACCTGGCAACAGCCGCAGCCACCGCCGCCGACGCACTATCGTCAACCCGAACGACGACGCTATCGGTCGCCCCCAAAGCGTCCATGACGGTGACACGCGAAAATCCGGGCCCGTCGGGATTGAAGAACAGCGCGCCGCGGCCTTCATCGCGCACCGGAACGCCGTTAACGAGAACGGTCAGCGGGGCGATCGCCCCGGTCACTTTCAATGCCACAGGATCCGGTTTGCCGTCGGTGCTGGACAGATCGAGCCGGGCGCCATCGGGAGGGAAAACAATGCGCAGCGGCGGCCGGGCGGCGTTGCCGGCGAGGCTACCGGGTTGAAAGCGCCGCAGCGGCGGCGGTAGCTTGGCATTCGAGGCGACAAGCGCACCGGCCGGAGCGCGCGGCGCCGGGGTCGCCGCGGCGCCGATACGAGCGAACGCATCGAACACGATCGGCGCCGCCGCCGAGCGGCCGACCAGCCCCGGCACCGGCGCGCCATCGGGCCGGCCGACCCAAACGCCCACCGTGTGCCTGCCGTCGAAGCCGATGGCCCACGCGTCGCGGTAGCCGTAGCTGGTGCCGGTCTTGAACGCGATGCGGTTCGCGGCGCCGTTTTCCGGCGGTGCGGTACCCAAGAGTATATTGCTCACGTACCAAGCCGCGACCGGGTCCATCAGGCGCCGCGCTTGCGGCGCCGTCGCCGCCAAGCGCTCCGTGAGCGGCAACACGACGCCAAGTCGCCCAATCCCGCCGTAAAGCATCACCAGGTCGGACAGCGTGATGCCGACGCCGCCAAGGCCGATGGCAAGGCCCGGAACTTCGCCGTCCGGCAGTGCCAATGTGGCGCCGGCCTGCGTCAGCCGCGCCGACAACCGGCTTGGGCCGACGCGGTCGAGAACGGCGATGGCCGGCACGTTGAGCGATAATCGCAACGCCTCGCGGATCGTGACGGTACCCTTAAAGCCGAAATCAAAATCCTTGGGCGCGTAAGCGCCGTAGCGCACCGGGCGATCCTCGACCAGTGTTTCGGGATGAATAAAACCATCCTCGAAACCCAAGCCGTAGATGAACGGCTTTAACGTCGAGCCCGGCGAACGCAGCGCCTGCGTCATGTCGACTTGGCCGGCGCGGCGATCGTCGAAATAAATTGGCGAGCCGACATGCGCCAAAACCTCGCCGGTCGCATTGTCGGCAACCAGAATGGCGAGTGAGATGTCGGGTCCGAGCGTCGCCGCAAGCTTCCGCATCCGCTCGCGCGCGAGCCCTTCCAGATTATTCTGCAGGGCGCCGTCGATGGTGAGTCGAAGCTCGCTTTGCGCCGGCGTCTGGGCGATAGCGCGATCGGCGGCGTGCGGCGCCAGCATCGGCATGGCGCGGCGGCCGGTCGGAACCGGCTCGGCCTTGGCGAGCGCGATTTCGTCGGCCGGCACCGTGCCGGTCGCCGCGAAGCGGTCGAGCACGCGGTTTCGCGCCGCGCGCGCCACCTCGGCGGCGCGATCCGGCCGCCGCAATTCGGGCGATTGCGGCAGCGCGACCAGAAGCGCCGCTTCGCCGAGCGTTAGCCGCCGCGGCTCCTTGCCGAAATAGGCGAGCGAGGCGGCGCGGATACCCTCGATATTGCCGCCATAGGGCGCCAGGCCGAGATAGAGCGACAGCACTTCGTCCTTAGTCAGGGCGTGCTCGATCTCGATCGCACGAACGATCTGACGGAGCTTTGCCGAGAAAGTCCGCTCGCCGCGCGGCTCCAACAGCCGCGCCACCTGCATGGTCAGCGTCGAGCCGCCGGAAACGATACGGCCTTTCGCCACGAGTTGGAACGCCGCGCGGACGAGCGCCACCGGATCGATGCCGCGATGCGAACGGAAGCGCTTATCCTCGTAAGCAAACAGCACATCGAAGAAACGCGGATCGACATCGGCCGCGGTGGCCGGCATCCGCCAGCGGCCGTCGCTGGTCGCGTAAGCCCGCAGCAGCCCGCCGTCGCGATCGAGCACGCGCGTCGAATATTCGAGGTCTTTGCCGAGCGGCGCCGGACCGAGCGCCGCGATCCACCAAGCAGCTCCGGTAATCCCGGCGACCGCCGCCGTCAGAGCAACAATCACGGCAAAGCGCATTCGCATCATTGCGAGCGAGGCGAAGCCGTGACGAGGCCGGCTCATTTTCCAACCACGACTTCCACGTTTTCGCTTGGCGTACGGCCGAAGCGATCCGGCCGATACATGTCTTCGACGCTGGCCTGCGGCCGCACATATTTGCCGGGCGAAACCGCGCGCACCACATAGGCGACGGTGAACACCGCCGGATCGCCGCTCTTGCGCTCGAAGGCCGCGGTAAAGCGGTCGTCGCGGAATTCGGTATTGACCGGGTCCGCGCCGTCGTCGATCCACGACAGCGTGCCGGTATCGCCCGACGACACCAGATGCGGATTGTCGATCTCGAAACCGGCCGGCAGATAATCGGCCACCATGACGCGGCCGAATTGCGGTTGCGCTTCCGTGATCTTGAGCACCACCACGAGCCGGGTGTTCTGCTTGACCTGCGCCGGATCGACCGCATCGCCGTCGAGCGTATAATTCTGACGCTCGATCTTAAAGCCGTTCTCGGCCGCGGGCTCCGGCGTCAATGGCGCGCCGGTGACGGTGACCACGGCCTTGACCTCATTATCGCCGCTGTTGGTGACGCGCAGCGGAGCGGTCAATTCGGCGGCGCGTAAGGTCCGATAAAGCGGGCGTTGACTCGTCTCGCCGTTGACGTCGAGCGACACGTTGCCGGTGTCCTTCGCCATGGCGCTGGCGGCGAGCAACATCCAGGCATCTTCCTGGGTGGAGGTCGGGCGCAGGAAGGCGCGGGCAGTCTCGACGCGCTGCACCGCGGCTTGCACGGTGGCGGGCGCGGCGCCGCCCTCGGCGGCGAGCGTGACGATCGCCGCCGCATCGCGCAGCGTCGAACCATAATCCTCCCGGCTGACAAGATCGTCTTGCGGCTTTGGTCCGATGGCGGCAAGGGCCGCGGCATAGACGCGCTCGGCGCGGGTGCGGTCGCCGGCGAGCGCAAGCGCCGCGGCGATTTGGGCCTTGGCGATCGGCGTTGTCACGGCGTCGAGCTTGGCGTCGGCCAGATAGCGCAGGTCGCCGATCGGCGCAGCGCCGTTACGCGCCAGCACGTAAAGCGCATAGGCGAGACCGGTGCTGCCGTTTTTGCCGGGATCGGTGATATTCGCCACCGAATTGCGCAGCCGGTCGAGCGCAAGCCTGAAGGCCACGTCGGGCACCGCGAATTTATGCTCGCGGGCCCGCGTCAGAAAGTCGGTGACATAGGAGTCGAGCCAGAGATAGTCGCCGCCGACGCCCCACAGGCCGAACGATCCGGCGGAGTCCTGTCGCGTCAGCAGCGCTTCGATGGCGTCGCGTACCCGCTGATCCGAAGTGCCATCGGGGTCGAGGCGCGCTTCGCCGACCAGCGCGCCGACATAAAGCAGCGGCAGCGCGCGGCTCGTGATCTGCTCCGAGCAGCGGTAGGGGTAGCGGTCGAGCGCCGCCAAGAGGCTCGCCGCATCCAGCGCCGCCGAGGAACCGACCGAAATCGAAACGCTGCCGGTGCCGGGCACCAGATCGGCGAACATATCACCTGACAGCGTCAGGCTTTCGCCTTTGGCAAGCGGTTTGACCGTCCGCCGCGCCAGAATTTGCGCCGGCGGCCGCACCGCGAGCACAAAACTTCGCTCAAGCGCAAAGCCCGACGGCCCGGTGACGCTCACCTTGACCGCCCCGTTACCCGCCGCGGCGGCCGTGATCGGGATCGTGACGGCGCCGCGTTCCTTGGCCCGCAGCCCGATTTTCTGGGTGGCACCGACGCCGGCGACGACGGCATCCGCGGTCGATAGCGCGATCGTGTAATCGCCGGCTTGGCCCTCGACATTGTCGAGGTCGAGATGAATGTTGGAGCGGTCGCCGGGCAACAAAAACCGCGGCAGCGTCGCGGTCAGCACGACCGGATCGCGCACGACCACATCGGAGGTGGCATGCCCGACTTTGTCCTTGCTAAAGGCCACCGCCATGACGCGAAGCGTTCCGGCAAATGCGGGCACGTCGAAGCCAATATCGGCGCTGCCGTCCTTGCCGACGCTGACCAGGCCGGAATAGAAGGCGACCGGCGGGCCGGCCGGCGGACTGCCCTGCAATTGCGCGCCCTCGTCGCCGCCGCTGCGTATTTGGCCGCGCGGACCGGCCATGCCGTCGATCAATTGGCCGTAGAGATCGCGGATTCCCGCCGACAGCGCGCGCTGGCCGAGATAGTAGTCGTCGGGCGACGGCGGCTTGTAATTGGTCAGATTGAGAATGCCGACATCGACGGCCGCGACCACGACTCTGGCCTCCTCGCCGCCCGCCAACCCCTCGATCCGAACTGGAATATGCAGCGCCGAGTTCGGCCGCAACAGCGCCGGTGCGTTGAGATCGACCGTGAGGGTCTTGGCGGCGTGATCGATGGCGAACCATTGCACGCCGATGGCGCGGCCCGGCATCCGTTGCGCCGGGGCGTCGAGCGGCCGGCGTAAGGTCGCAACGACATAGGCGCCCGTGCCCCAGTCGGTGCCGACCGGCACCTTCAACTGCGCGACACCTTCCTTGACGTCCGCGGTCTGCGTCGCCAATAGCCGATCGCCGATCACATTGAGCGTGACGCGGCCGGCGCTGCGCGCGGTCACCGCAACCGTCATGGTATCGCCAGCCCGGTAATCGGGCTTGTCGAGCGCCACCACCAGCATGTCCGGCGTGTCGGCATTGGCGTCGACGTACCAGCCGGCATCGAAGTCGACCGAGGTCTCGGGACCATTCGGATCGGAGGTCGAGACCTCGAGCCGATAGCGGCCGAAATGCACCGGCAGCGCGATCCGTCCCGCCTTGTCGGGCGCGGTGTCGATCGAGCCATCGGCGACGCGGGTCGTGGTCTTGACCGGTTCGAAATTCCACGAGCCGTCGCGTTTGTAATACTGATAATGGGTATCGATGCGCACGAGCTGGTAGTGCAAGCCTTTCTGGGCCACCGCGGTACCGTTGGGCGCGGCGACGATAACATCGAAGCCGGCGCTGGCGCCGTCGGCCAGCGACGGACCGGAGAACAGCGGCTTGATGCCGATCATATTGCCGGCAGGCGTCACCGGCAGAACCATCTTACGTTCGATGGCGCGGCCGCCGGGCTCGGCCATGCGGATGGCAATCTGCGCTTCAAGCGGATGGGTGCTCGACGGCGGCTTGTCGAGACTGACGGTAAACTTCGCCTTGCCCGCGTCGTCGGTCGACGGCAGGTCGTCGAGCGACTGCCGGGAGGGATCGAGCTCCTCGTCGGCGAGACCGAATTGATAACCGGTAAATCCGAAGCGCTCTTTCGCGGCCGCGATGGTCACTTCGCCTTCGAGGTCGAGGTTCGCCGCCGGAGCGCCGTAAAGAAAACGGCCCGCAACATTGAGTTCGGCCGGCACGGTTGGCGAAATGTGCCCGCTCGGCGAACTTAGATCGAACTCGATCCGATCGGGCACGTAATCCTCGACCAGAAACGTCGTTTCGCCGACTGCCGGGCGTTTCGGATCGGTGAAGGCACGCACGTGCCAGGTGCCGGTTGGCGCGGACGCGGCGATCGGTAAGGTCAGAACATGGCCGCCCAGGCCTTGGTCTTCGAGCGGCGCGCGCTTGAATTCGACGCCGTCGGGGCGTTCGACAACGAGCGTCAGCGGCACGTTGGGCGCCGCCGCGCCCTGCGCGTCGCGCAACAGCGCGGTGAGATAGACCGTCTCGCCGGAGCGATAGACGCCGCGCTCGGCATAGACGAAGGCGTCGAGCCCGTTCGGCGCCGGACGGCCGGCGACGCCGCGGTCGGTCAGGTCGAAGGCCGGCGAACCGAGATTGAGAAAGGCGAAATCGCCCTGCGGATCGGCGGCGGCCAGCATCGCGGGAGCGGCACTGCCCTCCCCGTTCGCCAGCCCCGCTTCAAACACGGCCTGGCCGCTGGCGTCGGTGCGCCGCGTCGCCAAAACCTCGTTGCCGCGCGAGATCAGCCGGAGCTCGATGCCGTTCTTGGCGTCCGTCGTCGCCAGCGAGTTGACGAAGGCATGGATGCCGTCGTTGCCGGAAAATGCGGTCATGCCCAGATCGGAAACGATGAACCACTGGGTCGCCAGCGCATCGAAGTCGTTATCGGCGCTCTTTTGCTCCTGCGGCTGCGCCACCATGACATAGACGCCGGGCTTGAGGTCGCCGACCGCCTGATCGACCGGGAAGGCAGTCGTGACCTCG
>Ga0181534_10001581_pt1 | contig 14705 bp, 15 predicted proteins | sample PEATcosm2014_Bin_37_FD_119758 | JGI IMG/M metagenome (GOLD analysis project Ga0181534, IMG submission 119758) | Peatland microbial communities from MTU Mesocosm Facility, Houghton, MI, USA - PEATcosm2014_Bin17_10_metaG | ecosystem: Environmental > Terrestrial > Soil > Wetlands > Peat | place... | reverse complement strand
GTTCGCCCGGACCTCGAGGATGGCCCAGCGCCGAACAGCTTTCACTCGAAATACATCGCGCGCTCGAATCCCCACATGATCTCGCGAGTGCCCTGAGTGCTCGAATTGCTTCGTACGCCCATCGACCTCGCTCGGCGCGTCGTCTCGAGCCCGGGGCCCAGGAACTTCCGGCCGCGTCTGATCGAGCAACGGTCATCGAGGTACGGGCCCTGGACCACCTTGGCCTCCTACATCAGCTGGCCACGGTAGTTGCCGATGCGGGGGTCGACGTAAAGGCCGCTCGTCTGAGTACAGTCGGAGACTTTGCTGTGGATACCTTCTACGTCACTGATGCACAGGGGCGCGCCTTGGGTTCTGAGAAGTCGGAGGATGTGACGTTGCGCCTTGGTGAGGCAGTACTCACGACGCAGTAGACCGCGCCCTCGCCAGTATCCTTGAGGCGTGAGACTGCGGGAATTAAGCAAGATTGGCGCCTTAAGGGTCGGTGGCGTCCTGGCGAGCACCATATTTATGGGTTCGTTACTCATGTCGCCACTGGCGCAGGCTTCGTCGACCTCCGTGCTTCACGCAAGTTACTCAGTACCGGATCAACTCATGAGCTCGCTCCCCATTGCCCGCTTGCATTTCACCGGTGCAATTAATGCGAAGAATCTTCCGGCTCTTAAAACCACGCCGCAACTACGCACGCGGTGGGAGCAAATTGGTACGAATGAGGTACAAGCAGTCACGTCTTCGACGCTGGTACCGCTTCGCGAATACGCTCTCCAGATTCCGACAGCGATTTCTTGCACGAGCAGTTGCAAAGTAACGTCCACCAAGACGCATTGGGAGTCTGTTGCCGTCTCGGTGACACAGGAAGAACAATTACTCGCGCAACTTAATTATCTGCCTGTTTCGTTCACCCCGGCTCCTTCGTCGACAACAACAACGACGTCAACACCTACGGCGGTGCAGACCGGCACGTTTGCCTGGCGCTTCACATTGCCCGCGGCTCTTCGCGTGCTTTGGCGCGTGGGATCAAACAACGTGATTCTTCGCGGTGCCGTCATGAGATTCCAGTCTGTGCACAACCTTCCCACGACCGGCATCGTTGATCCGGCCACGTGGTTTGATTTGCTCAACGCCGTGAGCACAAATCAACACGACCCCACGGATTACAACTATGTCTACGTAAGTCAGAAACAGCCCGAAACATTGGTGCTGTACAAGAACGGTATAAAGGCCTATTCGACAACCGTCAATACGGGCATTTCGCAAGCCCCCACCGAACAAGGTACGTACCCCGTGTACCTGCGCTTTGTGACCACCACGATGAGTGGAACGAACCCTGATGGCACCAAGTACCACGACACCGGAATTCCGTGGGTCTCCTATTTCAACGGCGGTGACGCGCTACACGGATTCATTCGCTCGTCGTACGGCTACCCACAAAGTCTGGGTTGCGTCGAAATGCCTTTCAACGATGCAAAGACCGTCTATCCCAGTACGCCCATAGGTACGCTCGTCACCATTCAGTGACCCCTCCGGCTTCACAGTCCTCCAACAAGTGGTGGGAGGTAGCGACGTACGCGGGATGGACACTTATTGGTTTGGGTTTACTGCTCGCACTTTTTGTGGCGTATCAACTCTGGTTCACGAACGTCTTGCAATCGCGTCACCAGAAGGCGCTGGAAGACGCGATTGCTCACGTTGCTCCAAGTGTCTCCCACAACGTTTCGTTGACGTCACTCCCCGTTGGACCCGCTACCCCACTGCCCGCACAAACACAACCTCGTATCGGTGCCTGGCTGGGTGAAATCGAAATTCCCATCATTCACCTTCGCCAAGCCATTGTTCAGGGCGTTGGCGAAAATCAACTCAGTGAAGGACCTGGGCACTACCCCTCAACGCCGGGACTTGGTGAAGCGGGCAACGTTGCGATCGCCGGCCACCGAACAACGTGGGGTCACCCCTTTCGTTATCTCAATGAATTGCAAAGAGGCGATCCGATTATCATTGTCACGCCTCGAGCGCGTTTGCTCTATCGAGTCTCGTCCTACAGCACTGTTTCACCGAATGATGTAGCGGTGCTTGGTGCCACCAGTCGGGCAACGTTAACTCTGACAACGTGCACGCCACCATATTCGGCAGCGTCTCGGCTCGTCCTTCGAGCACGACTCGTTGCCGTTCAACGCTCAGCTCCACTCAGTGCGACTCAGCAGCGTCAAATTACGTTGTCGCAAACATCCTTCGTGCAACGATCGGCGTCGAAAGGCGTATGGCCGATTGTGCTTTTCAGCTTCTTATTTATGATGTTCGTGCTCGTGGCCATCAAGTGGTGGCGTGAAACCTCTCGCAAAGTTCTCGTCACGACAGGAATTGTCGTCATAGGCGCAGCATTACTCGTTGAGCTCTTTGGAGCCGTCTCCTCGCAATTGCCGCCAGGGTTCTAGGCGTTCGTTCCTTCTTGTTCGGGTCCAAAAGCGTGTCGCCCACGTTGGACGGAGATGTCAAGTCCGCCGTCGGCGAGATCGAGTCCGGTACCCAGTGCCGAACGACCAAAGCGTTGGCGCACGTCATCAATCGCGTCGCGAAGTCCTTCGCGAGATGATTGCAGCGATCTGGATCGTTCTTGCGCTGCTCGACGAGCGTCGTGTGGAATGTCTTCAATCTCAAACGAGAGCTGTAATTCATTGTCCGAACGCTTGGCTAGCGACGAAGCGTGGATTCCAAAGAGTCGAACAGATGCCTTCCAATCCACTGCTTCCGCAAGAGCGCAAGCGATTTCGTAAATCGCGTCATCGTCGTCCAGGCCAAAACTCAACGTGTGCGAGCGAGAGATACTCGTCATATCATCGAATCGCATGACAATGCTGATCGTTCGACACACTTGCCCACTCGCTCGAAGAGCTCGACCCACGACGCCCGCTTGTCTTTTGGCAATTTCTCCGAGTTCGGCGTAACCGGCGAGAGAGCGAGCAAAGGTCTCTTCGTGACCAATTGATTTTGCTTTCCTTGAATCAAGTACGGGCCGGTCATCACGACCTATGGCGTAGCCTGCCAACGTGTGTGCCAATGCCGGTCCCAAGTGCAGCGCCAGCGTCGCTTCATCAACTTCTCGCAGCTGACGAATGTAGGAAAGACCAAGTTTCTCGAGTTTCTTCGACGTCTGGGGGCCAACACCCCATAGTGCACGCACTGGCAACTCTTCGAGCCATTGGCGCTGAATGTCATTGTTCGCCCAAAAAACACCGGGCCCTTCCACCAAGCGCCCTTCGATAACCCGAGGCTTGGACTGCTTAGAGGCGAGTTTGGCAAAGAGCTTGTTAGGGCCAAGACCAATGCCACACTCAATCTTTAATTCGTCCTTGACCCGCGAACGAAGCTGCACCGCCGCCGCCAAGGGCCGAACATTGAGGCGTCGAAGAGAACGGAGATCGGAAAATAATTCGTCGAGGCCGAGCGGTTCATAGACGGGCATGCCCTCAGCAACTATGGCGTGAAACTGCCGCGAATACGACTCGTATCGATCAAAGCGACCCGGAAGGATGATCAATCCGGGGCATTGTCGCTTCGCAAGAACACTGGCCATGCCACTTCGAACGCCGTAACGACGGGCCTCGTAACTGGCACTGGCTATCACACCGCGCTCGCCCGCTCCACCCACGGCAACGGCCCGCCCTCGCAATTTTGGATCGTCAATGATTTCCACGGATGCAAAGAACGCGTCGAGGTCGACGTGCAAAATAGGCGCCTCGTCGACGCTCGGGTCCTTACTTGGTGAAGTCAACGAGTCGGAAGGCTTCACCGTACATCACGCCAATCTCACGTCCCGCCTGTTCAGCACGAACTGACACCGCCGATCGCACCCAGTCCGGTTCTTCTCGCAATTGGGACTCGTGGGCCAATACTGCCTTGACCTTTTGTTCGATACCGTTTGAAATATCGGCCACGACGTCGGCTTCGTGTGTTCCAGATAGAAGCAACTGAGACACCTCGTGAGGCGGTCCTTGTTCGGGGTAGTACTGGGGCATCGCACTCGCCGGTGCCACGGCATCAAGAAGCGCCCAACCAAGTTCGCGGTGATCGCGGTGGTTTATATACACCCCACCAAAGAACGTCGCGGTGGGATCCGGTCCCAAGACAATGGAGGGACGAACGGAGCGAATAATTCCGACCAACTGTTCACGAAGTTCTTCGTCGTTGGAGAAACCCCCATCCGGACGACCAAGCGAACGAACACTGCCCACGCCCAAAAGACCAGCCGCGACTTGCAATTCGTGCGTTCGTCTTTCGCGCAGATTGTTCGTGTCAACACTCGCGTCGTGCGATCCTTTAGCCCCGTCGCACACGATGACGAGGTGCGTTGAACAGCCAGCCTGCGCCCACGTCGCCAGAATGCCACCAGCCGCCACATCGGCGTCATCCGGATGAGCGTAAACAGCAAGGGCGACGTTGGGAATGGTTCGAAACGCACGCATAACTAGGCCTTGTGCTTGGGCGCGGTTGATTTCACCAACATGCCAATTTCTCGAGCGAAATCATCCGCTTGCTCAAATCCCTTGTAAACGGAAGCGAATCGTACATACGCCACGTCGTCCAAATTTCGCAAAGCTTCAAGCGTGGCGAGACCAACTTCTTCGCTCGTCACGTCGCGACCTAAAAGTCGCATCGACTCTTCCACGCCGGCAACGAGAGCAACAACGGCTTCCTCGTCAACGGGACGGTTTTTGCACGCTGCTCGCACTCCGATTTGGACCTTTTCTCGATCAAAGGGCTCTCGTTCGCCCGATCGCTTAACAACCATGAGTCCGACTTCTTCAATTCGTTCGAACGTGGTGAAGCGCTGATGGCAGGCCGAACACTCACGCCGGCGCCGAATCGCTATGCCATCTTCAGCCATACGCGAATCAACCACTCGGTCGTCGTCGGCAGCACAAAAAGGACACCGCACGAAGACACGGTACACCCTATTATTTGCGGTCTCAGGGTATAAGGACGTGTTCACCGGGTATGACAACGTTTGATCCGAGCTCTTTCGTAAGAGCTCGTTCAGCAACCTGGGGCGACCAAGGGTTGATCATTTTCGCAATCGAGTTGACGGTGTCACCTGAGGCCACTACGTACACCATGCCGGGGGCCAATAATGAACTCGTCGCTTCATCGCTGGCCACGCCCGAAGTAGTCACACCACCAAAAGCGTGACCGGGAACGGCAAGCAGCACGCTGGCAATCACCACGACGAAGATGCCCAGAGAGCGTCGGCGTCGGCGAAGCATCCGCGCCCGGGCGGCTCGTCGGGCGGAAACCGGAACGCCCAGCGCATTCACCTTTTGGGTCTTAGGTACCTCAACGATGTGCAGTTGAGGACGAACGTCCTCTTGGGGGCTCCAGGGCTCTTCGAAAATTCTTGCTGCAACCATCGCCGACACTCCTTTACTAAGACGAACACCTGTTCGTAAGATTACACCGAACAAGTGTTCGTCGCAACCCCTCGGAGAAATTTCTATCGCGACCCTGTGACATGACGATTTACCAGTAATTCTCGGCCAACTCGCCCGAATTTGCCCAAATCTGAACGTCGCGAGGAATGTCTGTTTGAGAGCGTTTTCGACGCTTCATTCACGGTGGCGACCATCTCTATCGAGGCGCGACGGACGAGATTGGCACATTCCTGGGTGAGGGCGTCGTCGGGGTGATCGTTGGAATCGGTCACTTGCCCATCAGTCACCCACAGCACACGCTCCGATCCTCGACGCTGTTGGAGAGCCCATCGAAGAATCGGTCCGTCCACCCCGTTCCCCACATTTCCACTCGGCGCGGTATGCGTCCTACGTCCTCGATCGGCCAAAACCCAGGCATTCGCCAGGCCCGAGCGATCACCTGGGCGATGGCTGTAGCCAGCCACGAGAACGCCAGGAACGTCGTAAAGCATCTGGTCCAACACTTCTTCATCAATTGCCATGGAACCCGATTGATCAACGATGACGATGCCACCAGCGACATGCTGATGGCGCGCGAATGCTCGCCGCTGAGGGTCGGTAAGCAATCGGCTCGGGTAACGAAGTGACGTTCCGGTTGGGGCACCTCGACGAACGCGATGGAGTCGCCTTCCCGCGATCAAGTGGTACTCCAGAGCCAAATCAAAATGCAGTTCAGCAAAATGTCCGGTGGCGGGACGGCGAGCACCGATTTCAAGCGAACGACGGAATAAGCGATGGCTTGCCTGATCGTTAGGCACACGAGCAGATGAAGCAATCATCGCGAGGCGGGCTACGTCGACACTCACGCTGACGTAGCCTTCCGGCAGACCGTATTCACCTCTTGAGGTCGCACCCAAGAGCGTTGTCGAAAAATCACCAACGAGAGCATTGACTTTTCCTTTTAGAGTTCGCAGCGCCTTCACCCAGTCCGGTTGCAGCGGACGTAATCCACTCAGGAATTCCTTTTCTCCTCCAGTGCCTAATACGGCCAAAAAGAAAAACACCGTCTCTTCCCAGTCGCCATTCATCGCTAACTGCGATGCTCCGAATTTCTCTGAACCGTCTCGCAGCATCAGCACGTCAAACCCGAGACGTCGCAGCACTTCATTAACCCGAAACTCCTCAGCGCACTGCAACACTCTCGCCGGTAGCTCGGGATATATGTCGCTGGGACTTGCGTCGTGGGGACTGATCCGCACGTGTACGAGTTCGTGCGCACGAACAAGACGGTCTAGGGGCGTAGATCCGAGGGGTACACGAAGTTCACGATGGTGAAAATCGCAACTCGCCTCTCCACGCCGAGAAAAACCTTCGAGAACGTGCCAGTAGCCGTCGTTGAAATCGTCCTCACGTCCAACTACGAGTTCGGGAAAAATATTGCTCGAACTCACACCAGCGCCCCGATAGTCAAAGCGTCCAGAAACGCGGTGGCTTCAGCGGGACCAAAAAGTAACGAGGCGGCTCGTTGCGCGTTCGTTTGTCGGCGTAAACGATCAAATGCGTAGAACGTACGCAATGAAATTCGTCTGGTCGACTCACCGAGTGATCCATTGAGTGCAGCTCGACGGAGGTCGGCACTCAGTGATCGAACCGCCGAAGGATGGGGTTGGTCAATGCAAACAGCAACAGGAAATCGGTCTCGAAGCGCCGGCGGTAATTCATTGAGCTCTTCGAGATTGGTCGTCATTACGACGGAAAACCCTGGCGCAGGTCGCACGACTTCTCTCGATTGTGGGTTCTTCCACCGAGCAGAGTCGTCGGTATCGGTCATAGCGAGCAACAAACTAAGTACGTCACCCGAAGCACGATCGACTTCGTCAACCACCAGTCGTCCTCCCCGGCTACCGTCGCCACGCCACGCTCTAATGGCGGGACCTTCGAGCCATTCCCACGCGTCGGCACCGGCGGGGCACCACGATCCGGTCACCTCAGCACTCGTGACGTCTTCGGTGCATATGAGCCGCTCGACAACGTCAGTCGTTATGCCAAAACGCAGAGCCGCGAACGTTTTTCCCGTTCCAGGCGGACCGTAGAGAATCACTCGATCAATTCCTGATGCCGTAATTTCTGCAAGGTCTCGCCAACACTGGCCCAATACAACTTCACTATCTGATTCCATGACTTCCACGACGCTCCTTCAATCAATGGGCGTCGCAACGGTCGCAGTTTTCCTCTGTCGCGAAGAAGGTGTCACCAGTAACATCGCACCATGAGCGAACACACCAATGAACCCCAGTTGTACGTGGTCTACCTCGGTGGCGAACTAGCTGCAGGACGAATTGGCGAGGACCACGAAGTGGTCATGGTCGTGGCTACAGATATCCAAGACGCTCGCAAATTCGCCAAGATGAAGTGGCGTGGAAGCGCGAGCCCCCACATCGACGCCGTGAAACTTGTTTCCGTGATCGACGGCTACGAGGTCCATTTGGAACCGACCGAAGATGTCGATTCTTCAAGCGTTGACGCCACGTACGTGCCCTAAAAAGCAACCATCAATCAAAAACTGGCGTCGTTTATCTGAATTTCTTGCCAAAATAGCAGTCAAATACCGAATAATACGAACAGGTGTTTGATTTTCTGCCTAAAGCCAACTATTCTACGAACACGTGTTCGTTCTAATGAGGTCCAAATGGCTGAAGTACTGACTCCCATGCGTCGTCAAATTCTTGACTTCATCGTTTCGTGCCAACGGGAACGCAATTTCCCGCCGACCGTCCGAGAAATAGGTGACCACGTCGGACTTAAATCCCCCGCCACCGTGGCCAACCACATCGAAGTCTTGAAGCGCGCGGGCTACCTCGAGAAGAACCCTCAACAGCCACGTACCTTGACGGTTCGCTACGACATCCAAAATGAGCCGTCCACTTCTAACATTCGTCACCTTCGCTTAGTGGGCGACGTTGCGGCTGGTACCGGCGTATTGGCCCAAGAACAAGATTCCGAGCTGGTTGCCGTGCCTGAGCAATTCGCGGGTCGCGGTGAAAGTTTCTTGCTTCGTGTTCGTGGCGATTCAATGATCAACGCCGGCATTCTTTCAGGTGATTACGTCGTTGTGCAAAAAGACGAAGTGCCCAGTAAAGGAACAATTGTGGTAGCCGGCATTCCCGGAGAAGAAGCTACGGTCAAACGTTATTTTCCCCAGGGTTCTCGGACAATATTGAAACCCGAAAACGACGCTATGGAACCACTCGATTTCGCGACCGACGAGGTAACGATTTACGGTCGAGTGATATCAGTTTTGCGTTCGTACTAGGAAAGGAAACGAACCTCAGTTGCCCTTGAGCAAAGATTCCAACGTTTGGGCAAATGTGTTCAATTCGACCTCGGTGACAAATTCACCGCTCTGATGGGCCAGTAGCGGATCGCCCGCTCCAAAGTTGGTCGCCGGCACACCGCGCTCCCAAAACGTGGCAACGTCCGTCCAACCGAGCTTTGCCCGAGGCAGTTCGCCCGTGAGCGCCACCAGTCGAGCAATCACGTCATGATCGAGGGTTGGCGGAGCCGGGGGACCCCAGTCAAGCACCGAAATCTCATCACTTTCGCCGAGAACGTCTCTCAACAATTCATGAACACTTGCGACCGCTTGATCCAGCGTTTGGTCCGGCGCGACACGAAAATTAAGCGTGCAGGTTGCGAGGTCCGGCACGACATTGTTCGCCACACCGCCTTCGACAAACACTGCTTGCAATTGTTCCGTGTACTCCACACCATCAATGTCGATGGAACGGGGCTCGTAGGCCGCCACCGCACTCAACACCAGTCCTAATCTGTGGATGGCATTTATTCCCGCAAAGGCCCGAGCGATATGCGCTCGCTTTCCTCGCAAGTCAACTCGTAGTCGAAGCGTGCCCTGGCAACCAACTTCGACGAACCCGCCAGTGGGCTCACCCAAAATAGCGACGTCGCCCTTCAAAAGATCGGGTCGAAGAGTCGCTAACTCTAAGAGTCCTGATTCCTTTCTAGCAATCTCTTCGCGAGCGTAGAAAATCCACGTAATCTCACTCGCCCAGTCCACCTCTTTTTGAGCCAACTCCAGCATTACCGCGAGCGAGCCCTTCATATCAGAAGCGCCAAGACCCGTGACGCGGTCCTTTTCCTTCCTTGCGAGCGAAGCATCGCCGGGCACCGTATCGAGATGACCTGCCACTATGACGCGGCGCGCGAAGTGTCCATTTGTTCGCGCCACCACGTTGTCGCCGATCTGTTCAACTTGCAGGCGAGGATTCAACCGCAATCGATCAGCCACGAAATGGGCAATGTCCGACTCAGCCCCGCTGACTGAGTTGATGGCAATGAGTTCATACGTAGCGTCGAGACGACTCACGTGGAAACACCGTGATCACGAAGCACGGCATTGAGCGTCACTTTGTTATGGCGCTCACCTTCTTCGAGGTGACGCACGACAAGCACACAGGGCAAGTAAAACTCGCCACCGGCAAAATCGCGCTTTCGATTAGCACTGACCGCCACGCAATAATCGGGTACGTAGCCGCGCGACAGTTCCTTACCCGTCTCGGCATCAATCACCGGAATCGTGGGATTCAAAATAGTGCCGGCTCCCAACACAGAACCGCGACCGACGCGTGCACCGTCCACAATCATCGACCGACTGCCAATGAAGGCGTCGTCTTCAATAACTACCGGAACTGCATTCGGCGGTTCTAAGACACCACCGATGCCAACGCCGCCCGACAAGTGAACATTGGCGCCGATCTGGGCACAGCTGCCCACCGTGGCCCACGTGTCCACCATCGTTCCAGGTCCCACCCATGCCCCAATGTTCACGTAACTGGGCATGAGTATGACCCCAGGGCTTAGAAAACTGCCGCGACGAGCCGATGCACCAGGAACCACTCGGACACCCTGGCGTTCAAAGTCATGCTTGAGTTCCAACTTGTCGAAATACTCAAACGGACCTGCTTCACTCTTTTCGAGACCATGAAGTCGAAACAAGAGAAGAATGGCCTGCTTCACCCAGCTGTGTACCACGACTTCCTCGTCGACAATTTCGGCCACGCGCAATCGACCTTCGTCGAGTTTCGTAATGACTAACTCAACGTCTCTTCGGGCCTCAACATTGTCGGGCGTCATTTCGCCAATTTTCTCGTACCACGAAGCAATTCGCGTTTCTAAAGAACTCATATGACCATCGTAACTTGGGCCTCTTCGTAAACGAGAGTGTCAATCGGACGAAATTCCATTTAGTAGTTAACGATTTAGCAGTCGCTGGGCGCCGAGGGCAATACGCTCATCTGGTTGCACGACAGCGATTCGCACATATTCTCTTCCGGCGTCGCCGTAGAGATCACCGGGGCTCACAAGGAGCCCGGAGAGTTCGGCAATTTCCGCCGCCAACTCCCATCCACTGAGTCCTTCGCGCCGGCACCAGAGGTAGAACGAACCCTCGGGAACGGGAGCTTCAATACCCATTGCACTCAGAGCCTTAGATAGCGTTTCTAGTCGACCCAAGTAGCGGTCACGCTGGATTCGAACGTGCTCATCGTCACAGTACGCTGCCGCCACGGCTGCTTGGACGGGTCCAGCGACCATGCAACCCGCGTGTTGACGAACCAAGCGCAGATACGCGACGATTTCCTCATCTCCGGCGTAGAAGCCAGCTCGAATACCCGCGAGGTTCGAGCGCTTGGAGATTGAATGCACGGCCAATACGCCGTCTCGACCATGCTGCAAAATCGATGCTGGTGACGATGCCCACGTAAATTCGCTGTAACACTCGTCACTCGCTACCAGTACGCCCGTCTCACGGCCCCACGCCGCAACTCGCGAAAGGTCATCAAGATATCCTGTCGGATTCGACGGGGAATTCGACCAGAGCACCAGAGCGCGACGTATGTCGGAGAGTTCAATACTTTCCAAACTGAGCACGCCATTGACGAGAGGTACCGCGACGGATCGCAGTCCCGCCAACGTGGCACCCATGGCGTACGTCGGATAGCTGATCTCGGGATAAAGAACAGTGTCGCGTTCGGGCGAACGTAAATGTAGATATCCTGCCAATGAGGCCACAAACTCCTTCGTACCCATGCACGCCGCCAGATCATTTTCGTTCAGCTCGACCCCAAACGAGCGTCGCAACCAGTCGACCGCGGCTTGACGGTACGCCGGCGAACCGGCTGAGGCCGGATAACCGCGCGCAGCATCACCACGAGCGAGGACTTCCATAGCTAGAGCCGGAGGTGGGTCAATCGGTGTTCCTATTGAACAGTCAATGACACCACCTTCGTGTTGTTCAGCGAGAAATTTCAACTCACCTAGGCGTTCATACGGGTACGGCGGTGGTACAAAACTCACGCTGAAACCAACCATGGTTCAAAGCGTGCGGTGCTGATGTCATCGAGCACCATGCGCATAATTACGAAATCATCCGTCATTGACTTGTCCAAAACTTCGCCTTCGCGATGTGCTGCCGCAATGAGGTCGCCTCGCCCAATGGGAAGGCGCAAGGTCACTATGTGGTCACTCGCTCGCAGACAGTCTCCAATGGCTCCGATCACCGTATTGATGTTCTCCCCCGTCACTGCCGAGGCGTAGACACTTCCCGGGAAACGGGCTACGAGTTCGTGCGCCCTGGAGCCTTCGACGTCGCACTTATTGAATACCAAGATCTCGGGAACATGATCTGCTCCAATTTCACGCAGCACTTCATGCACGGCCTCAATTTGCTCTTCTGCGTTTGGACTCGACGCGTCCACCACGTGAACGAGAAGATCGGCCAAACGAACCGAATCGAGCGTCGTCATGAAAGCCCGCACTAACTCGTGCGGAAGTTTCGAGATAAATCCGACGGTGTCGGTGAAGAGAATCGTTTCACCACCCGGAAGCTGACGTTGACGTGTTCGTGGATCGAGCGTGACGAAGAGCCGGTTTTCAGCCACAACGCCGGCGTCGGTTAAGAGGTTGAGCATTGAGGACTTGCCGGCATTGGTGTAACCAACGAGAGTTACCTCACGGTGGCGTCCACGCTGTCGGCTTTGCCGTTGCACATCTCGCGTTCGTTCGATTTCGTGCAACTCCGCTTCCAATCGATGCATGCGGTGCACCAGGCGACGACGGTCCACCTCGAGTTGCGTTTCGCCGGGACCCCTCGTGCCAATGCCACCCGCCTGCTGGGAAAGGGAGCCACTCGCACGACGTAGTCGTGGTAGTCGATACGACAACAGAGCCAGTTCGACTTGCGCTTTACCCTCGGGTGTACGAGCGTTCTGAGCGAAAATGTCCAAAATGACGGCTGTGCGATCAATAGCCGTTCGACCGAGAATCTTCTCCAGGTTTCGTTGCTGCGCTGGCGAAAGATCGTGGTCAAAAACAACCGTGTCGGAGTCAATCGCGAGACAAATTTCGTGGAGTTCACGAACTTTGCCGGAACCTAAAAACGTCGCCGGATCGGGAGCATCACGACGTTGCACGACACGGGCCACCACGTCGGCGCCGGCGGTATCAACGAGAAGTGCCAACTCGTCAAGCTCACGGTCGAGTTCTTCACTCGAAACGCCTGGAAAGAGTACGCCGACGAGCACAATGCGCTCGCGAAACGAGCGGTCGATCAGCGTTGTAGGTACGTACGTCAATAGGAATTCCAAACAACGTCGCCTACAAAGTGCACCGGCCCTGAAAGCTTGGCCTTGCGATGCTTCAACTTGACTTCGAGTTCGCCACCGGGATTTTTTACATGCACGCGCCGGCCCGTAAGTTGATATTTCTTGCAGGCAGCGGCGGAAGCAACGGATCCGGTGCCACACGCGAGCGTCCAGCCAACACCTCGTTCAAAGACTTTGATGGCAATACTGTCGCTTGATTCCACCGTAACGAACTCAACGTTCGCGCCACCGACCGACTCGGAGAGTCGTTCGGCAAGTTCCCTTCGTTGTTCATCATTCCAACGCAAGTTGTCGCGAAGCACAATATGCGGATTGCCAACCTTGACGAGAGCCAGCGTGTCGCGAAGCGGTTCGCCAAAGCGCACCTTTCCCATGTTCACCGTGCCGCGACCATCGTCACCGTCCATACGAAGACGAACCTTCTTCTTACCAGCGTCAGTGAGGATTTCAACCTGGTCCCAGGTCGCCTTGGACCAACGATGAATAGCCGCCGCCAAACAACGAATACCGTTTCCACTCATTTCGGCGACTGATCCATCAGCGTTAAAGAGGTGCATCGTCGGTTGTGAGGGAACGGACATGTCAGCCACCAACAGGCCGTCGGCCCCTACGCCAAAGTGGCGATCACACACGGCCGCGGCTCGTTTGGGCGTCCACCATCCCGCGGTAGATCCACTCACCACGTCGACGAGAAAGTCGTTGCCCGCACCGTGCCATTTTTGAAGATTGCGCTGTGTCACGTTGTCCAGTCTCGCACGGTCGCACCCTCATTCGTCAATAACTGGCAAATTCGATCACTCGCGGCTTCGACGTCGTCAAACCATTCGATTCGGGGATCGCGTTCAAACCACGATCGCTGGCGACGGGCTAGGCGTCGACTAGCGCCAATCGCTTCGGTCACGCACTGCTCCAAAGGAACGTCGCGTTCCACGTTTCCGAGCAGTTCCTTGTAGCCAACCGCTTGGCGTGCTGTTCGAGAAAGGCCGCCCGGAAGGCTGGCGAGTTGGCGAACTTCATCTAACAATCCCGCTGCCATCCATTCGCGAAATCGATGCTCGATGCGAGCATCTAGCTCTTCCATAGGTCGACGAAGTCCCACTTGGATAACCCCTCTCTCTGGATAAGTCTCAAGACCCGGACCAAAGGAAGAGAACGGTCGTCCACTCCCCCGACAAACCTCCAGAGCTCGCACGATTCTTCGTTCGTTCGTTGGCTCCATCCTCGACGCAGCAACAGGATCAAGAACCGACAATTCGCGAAAGAGATCGTCCAAATGTGTCTGCGCCCGTTGTTCCAATGCACGGCGAACTTCGGGGTACTGTGCCGGAATCTCAAAATCGTCAAAGACCGCCCGTGCGTATAATCCCGTACCTCCGACGTAGAGCACCGCGTGTTCTCGCGCCCAGACGTCGCGGCGAACGTCTCTTTCAACATGCTGAAAGGCCGCCACGGTATATTCTTCGTTCGGCTCCACTAGATCAAGCATGTGATAGCGAACTTCACGCTGTTGTTTGCTTGATGGTTTTGCCGTTCCAATGTCCATCCCGCGATAGACCGTCATGGCATCAACACAGATTAATTCAACCTCGGGCGATAGTTGAAGAGCGAGTGCGTGCGCGAGGAG